>Ga0181521_10003585_pt1 | contig 18189 bp, 14 predicted proteins | sample PEATcosm2014_Bin_32_FD_119764 | JGI IMG/M metagenome (GOLD analysis project Ga0181521, IMG submission 119764) | Peatland microbial communities from MTU Mesocosm Facility, Houghton, MI, USA - PEATcosm2014_Bin02_60_metaG | ecosystem: Environmental > Terrestrial > Soil > Wetlands > Peat | place... | reverse complement strand
TTGGTGCGGATGAAATTGCGCGACGCGCCGCCTTCGATCATGTAGCTGGCCATGGTGAAGGGCGCGCCCACGAAGCCGATGACGGGGACCCTGCCGGCCAGCGCCCGAACCACGTTCTGGATGGCCTGTCCCACGTAGCCGAGGTCGTCCGTGTTGGTGGTGGAGAGCGAATCCACGTCGTCGGAGGAGCGCACGGGGTTTTCGATCGCCGGCCCCGCGCCCTTCTCGTAAGACAGCTTGAGGCCCATCGGCTCGACGGGCAGCAGCAGGTCCGCGAAAATGATGGCGGCGTCCACGTCCAGCATTTCCACCGGCTGCAGGGTCACGGTGGCGGCCAGGTCCGGCCGCTTGCAGATTTCCAAAATACCGTGCTTGTCGCGGATCTGGCGGTACTGTTTGAGGTACCGGCCCGCCTGCCGCATAAACCACACCGGCCTTACATCCGTCGGGCGGCGCCGGCAAGCGTCCAAAAAACGGCTGGTCATTGGAGCCACGCGCATGGCTGTTCCATCCTGTCTTCGCAAAAGAACACGCGAAATTCCTTCGGTTTATGCTTCTCCGCCCACTGGCGGCCGTTGACGAAATACGGTTTGGCCCACGCCTCGCTGTCGATGGTGCGCGGCGCGACGACCGAAACCGATACGCTCCCCTGCGCCGGGTATCCCGTCCGCGGGTCCATGATATGGGCGTAGATGCGCCCGTCGGCCCGGAAAAACTTCTCGTAGCTGCCGGAAGTGGACATCGACATGTCCTTCAAGAATGCCTCGGCCACGGTCTTGCGGGGGTGCCATGGATCTTTGATTTCCACCCGCCAACCCTTCGGCTCGGTGGGCGGAGCGCCCATTCCATAAATACTGCTGTCCGACCCGGCCACCAGAGCGATCTGAAAGCCTTGTTGCCTCAAAACATCCACCATGCGATCCACGGCGTAGCCTTTGCCGATTCCTCCCGGGTCCAGTTCCACTCCGGCGCGGTCGAACCATACCGTCCCGGCCTTTTCGTCCAGGTGAATGTGCTTGTAACCCACTTTGGGGAGGGCGGCCTCCACCTCCGCGCGGTGCGGCAGATGGCCGGATCCCTTGTAAAACCCCCAAACCTTCATCAGCGGGCCCACCGAAATATCGAAAGCCCCTTCGCTCTCGCGGCTGTATGCGACGCAATCCGAGAGCAATTGGAACAACTCCGGCGACACCTTGACGGGCTTTTCGGCCGCGCTCCGGTTGACCTCGCTCCATTCGCTGTCGGCCCTGTAATTGGAAAGCATCTCGTCGAGCCGCCGCACCTCTTCGAAGGCGGCGTCCACCGCCGCTTCCATCTTTACCCGGTCATACCCATAGAGGACAATGGAATACGTCGCGCCCATGGCGTCGCCGCTCTCCTCGAGCCGCAACAGCTCCGGCTGGGCCGCCAGGATCCCCGACAGAAACAAAACTACCACAAATTGTTTGAGTATAGGGCTAATTTTCGGCATGGCTACGAGTTTTTTTCGCCCGCTTCAGCAGAAATTCGATCCGGGTGTCGGCGTCCGGGTTCTTGTCACGCTCGAAATGCAGTTCTGGAACGCGCCGCAAGCTCAGGCGCGCAGCCAGTTCGTGACGTAAATAATGCCGCGCGTGCTCCAACGCGGCCAAAGATTGGTTCTGTTCGCGATCGTCCCCCCGAACCACGACTTTGACGTGGGCATAGCGCGCGTCGGGGCTCACGTGCACCTCCGCCACATCCACCCCCAGCAGCCGCGGATCTTGCAGTTCGAAGCCGATGATTTCGGCCAACTCCTCGCGGACCGCTTCGGAAACCCGTAATGTCCGCCGTTCATCCATACAAAAAACAGGGGCCGGGGGTCAGGGGCCGGGGGCCAGACGCGGCCTCATCACTGGCCCCTGGCCCCCGACCCCTGGCCCCTGTTTCACGTCAGCCACTCGACGGTGGCCTGAACCAAATCCGCGCCCAGCAGCGCCGCCGCCTCGTCTTCCACCGATTGCAGCACTGCGGCGGCGTGCGCATGGTCCGGGGAAACCGTTACCGCCGCCACCGCCGCGCGCTGCCAAAGATCCTGGTAATCGATCTCCGCCACCGCCACGTTGAACTTGTGGCGCAACCTCTCCTTCAGGCTCAGGACCACGTGGCGCTTGTCCTTGAGCGAGTGCGAATCTTCGAGCCGTAACTCCAGGGTCAGAACGCCGATTACCGCCATGGCATCAGGCGAACACTTCGGTGGCCACACGCTCGGTGACGAACGCCTCGATGACGTCGCTCTGCTTGAGGTCGGCGTAGTTCTCGAGCGTGATGCCGCACTCCATGCCGCTTTTGACTTCGCTCACGTCGTCCTTGAACCGCCGCAGCGAACCGATCTTCCCGGTGTACACCACCACGTTGTCGCGCAGCAGCCGCACCTCGGAATCGCGCGTGATGGCGCCATCCTGCACCAGGCATCCGGCCACCGCTCCGACCTTGGAAATGCGGAATGTTTCGCGCACTTCCGCCTTGCCCTTGTAAACTTCCTTGAACACCGGCGCGAGCAGCCCGCTCATGGCGAGCTTGATCTCATCGGTGAGGTTGTAAATGATGGTGTGCAGGCGGATGTCCACTTTTTCCTGTTCGGCCAGCGCCGCCGCGTTGCGCTCCGGCCGCACGTTGAACCCGATGATGATGGCGTTGGAGGCCGAAGCCAGCAGCACGTCCGACTCGTTGATGGCGCCGACTCCGGAGTGAATCACGCGCACCTTCACCTTGTCGTTGGAGAGCTTCTGGAGCGTCTCGGAAAGCACTTCGGCCGAGCCGCCCACGTCGGTCTTGATGATGATGGGCAGCTCCTTGACCTCGCCGGCTTCCATCTGCTTATGCAGTTGCTCGAGGGTGAGGCGGCTGGATTTGGCGAGCGCCGCTTCGCGCGCCTTCTGGTCGCGGAAGTTGACGATCTGCTTGGCCTTGGCGGTGTCCGTGACCACCTGGAAATCGTCTCCGGCTTCGGGCAGCGATTCGAGGCCCAGCACCTCGACGGGCATGGAGGGCTCGGCCTTGCGGATTTGCGTGCCGCGGTCGTTCTGCATGGCGCGCACCTTGCCGAACACCGCGCCGCAGATGAAGAAATCGCCCACGTGCAGCGTGCCGTTGCGCACCAGCACGGTAGCCACCGGGCCGCGTCCGCGGTCGAGCTGGGCTTCGATCACCGTGCCCATGGCCGGACGGCTGGGGTTGGCCTTGAGATCCTGCATATCGGCCACCAGCAGGATCATCTCGAGCAACAACTCGAGGTTCTGGTGCATCTTGGCGGAAACCGGAACCATGACCACGTCGCCGCCCCAATCCTCGGCCAGCAGGCCGCGGTCGGAGAGCTGCTGCTTGATGCGCTCGGGCTGGGCGTCGGGCTTGTCGATCTTGTTGATGGCCACCACGATGGGGACGCCGGCCGCCCGGGCGTGGTCGATGGCCTCGAGGGTCTGCGGCATGACGCCATCGTCCGCCGCCACCACCAGCACCACAATGTCGGTGACTTTGGCGCCGCGGGCGCGCATGCGAGTAAAGGCTTCGTGGCCGGGAGTGTCGATGAACACGATCTTGCGGCCGTTCAGCTCGACGTGGTACGCGCCGATGTGCTGGGTAATGCCGCCGGCTTCGCGTCCCGCCACGTTGGTTTCGCGGATGGCATCGAGCAGCGAGGTCTTGCCATGGTCCACGTGGCCCATGATGGTGACCACGGGCGCGCGTTTTTCGAGGTCCTTGGTATCTTCGGCCTCTTCCACGGCCTGCATGGCCTCTTCCTCGTAAGTGATGGTGGCGGTGGAGGCGCCGAATTCGCGGGCCACCTCGGTGGCCAGCTTAGAATCCAAGGTCTGGTTGATGGTGGCGAAGATGCCGCGGTCGAGCAGCTTCTTGATGACCAGGTTGGCTTTGACGTCGAGCTTTTCGGACAGCTCTTTCACCGTGATGCCTTCCGAGATGGTGATTTCGCGGTTAATGGGGGGCGGGCCGGCTTCCACGTGGCGCCGGGTGGGGCGCAGGATCTTCTCTTCCTCGATGCGCTCGCGTTGCGGGCGAGCGGCGCCGCGCTTGTCGCCCGGGCGTCCACGGGGCTGTTCCACCGGAGGGGACATGCCCGGCACGAGGCGGGCGCGCGAAGTGGGATGCTGCGGGCGCGGTCCGCCGGCGCGGGGTGAGGGCGCTCCCGGGCGGACTCCCGGCTTGGCCACCATCGGCTGGCCGGGGCGAATGGGGCCGCGATAAATGGGTTGGCCGGGAACCGGCATGCTGACCAGGGGCTTGGGGATTCCGGGACGCGGCGCGGCCTGGCTGGCGGCGCTCCCCGTGGCGGGACCGGCGGCTCTCGGAGTGCTCAGTTTGGCCACTAAATCGGGCCGCGGCGGCACTACGGGCCGGGCCGCGGGCTGGCCCGCCAGCGGGCGGCCGGCAGAGGGCGCCGCCAGTCCGGGGGCGGCGGGGGATTCCGGGAACCCGGCCGCCGCGGTCGCGCGCGATCCCTCGGGGCGCTGCCGCGGTGCGATCATCGGGCGCGGCGCAGGGGCGGGAGGGCGCAAGCCTTCGCCCGCTCCCCCAGAGCTTCCCACCGGGAACGGCTGACGCGGACCGGAGAGAATCTGGCCCGGTCTCGGCGCCGGGCCCAAAGGGCTCCCCGCCGGGCCTGGCAGCGGTTTGGCTGAAGGAGGAACGGGACGGCCCGGCGCGACGATGGCCGCCGGGGCTGCCGGCGACGCGGGCAACGCGGGGCGAGGCGCTCCCGCTCCCGCCACCGGCGGATGGATCGGACGTCCGCCCGCGAGCGGCGGCCGGATGGGCGCCGCCGGCGCGGCCGGGGGCTCGGCAGGCTGTCTTTCGGCGGCGTACGCCGCTTCCGCCTCGGCCGGGACGGCCGGTCCCGCTTGCGTCTCCGGTGCGGGAGACGGTTCGGCTGCGCCAGCGGGGCCGGCTTCCGCCGGGGCCACGGGTTCCTCCGCCTGGGAGGGCTCGGGTTCGGGCACCTCAAACCCATACAAGCGGCGCAGCTTGATGGCCACGTCCTCATCGATTGAGCTGGAGTGTGTTTTCTTCTCCTGGACGCCCAATTCGGGGAGCCGCTCCAGTATCTCGTGAGCCTTGACTTCCAACTCCCGGGCCAGCTCGTTGATTCGAATCTTCTTCATAGACAGAGCAATCTACTTCTAGCTGCCGAGGCGCTCCTAATTGTCGCGACCTGGGGCGCCCCCATCCGGCCCGGCGTCTTCACCGGGCGCGGCGTCCTCTGGGCCGGTTCCTTGGGACTGATTGTGAGTGGGGGAACCCGCGTCCTCTATGGTAGCAAACTGTTCCGGGGTTTCCTCGGTTTCGGCCTGTTCCGATGGCGTTTCCGCGGGCGCTGGAGCGGGGCTTGGCTCCGCCTCGACAGCGCTGGGAAGGTCGCCAGCGGCCACGGCCTGCGCCTCGACGGCTGCTTCCGCGGCTGCCGGCTCCGCCTCGGCCTGGCCCTGTTCTTCGAACTGGCTGTAGTAGGCGTTGACCGCCTGCTGGATTTTCTCCACCAGTTCGGGGCCGATGTCCGGGATCTCCTCGATCTGCTCGGGCGTCATGCCGCCCAGCTTCTCGATGGTGCCGACACCGGCCGCCAGCAGCGTCTCGAGCAGCGTGGCGGGCAGGCCGTAGTCGATGAGCGCGGAAACCGGCGCGCCCGGCGCCACCAGCGCGGCCATCTGCGATTCCACTTCCTGGCGCTTCTCTTCCTCGCTCTTGATATCGATTCTCCAGGTGAGCAGCTTGGCCGCCAGGCGCACGTTCTGCCCCTTCTTGCCGATGGCGAGCGAAAGCTGCGAATCGTCCACGATCACTTCCATGTGCTTTTCCACCGGATCGAGGATGGTGATGCGGCTCACCTTCGCGGGGCTGAGCGCATGCGTGGCGAACACCACCGGATCGTCGGAGTATTCGATGATGTCGATCTTCTCGCCGCGCAGCTCGCGGATGATGGACTGCACGCGCATGCCCTTCATGCCCACGCAGGCGCCCACGCTATCGACGTCGCGGTCGCGGCTCTGGACGGCGATCTTGGTGCGCTCGCCGGCTTCCCGCGCGCAGCCCTTGATGGTCACCGTGCCGTCGTAGATCTCGGGAACTTCCTGCTCGAAGAGGCGCATCACCAGCTCCGGCGCGGCGCGCGACACCACCACGCCGGGACCTTTGCTGGCCTTATCGACCAGCCGGATGACGCACCGGACGCGGTCGCCCACGCTGTAACTTTCCAGGCGCGACTGCTCTTTCTTGGCCAGCTTGGCTTCGGTCTTGCCGAGGTCCAGAACGTAGTCCGGCCCCTCCACGCGCTTGATGGTGCAGTTCACCAGCTCGCCGGTGCGCCCGGAGTATTCCTGGTACACGGTTTCCCGCTCGGCTTCGCGGACCTTCTGGAAAATCACCTGCTTGGCGGTTTGCGCCGAAATGCGGCCCAGCGCTTCGGTGCTCTTCTGGATGCGAACTTCGGAACCGATTTCGGCCTGAGGAGAGATGCGCCGCGCCTCGGCCAGCGTCATTTCGTGTACCGGGTCTTCGACCGACTCCACCGCCTTCTTGACGGCGTAGAGCTGGATGGCGCCGGTTTTCGGATCCATCTCGGCGATGTAGTCTTCGGTGGTGCGGTAGTGTTTGCGGGCGGCGATCAGCATGGCGTCCTTGACGGCGTCCAGGACGATTTGCGGATCGATGCCTTTTTCCTTGCTCAGTATCTCGATGGACTGAAAAATCGTTTCCAAAGTAGCCTCGTTGTTCCGATTCGGTTTCTGGCTGTTTTTCTCTCCGGCGAGCTTACCACTCGAACTTCAGATTGGCCTTCTGGATCTGATCGAGCGAAAACCGCATAGTCGTCCCCGGCTCGGTTTCCAGCGCGATGGAGCCGTCATCGAGGCCCGCCAGGGTGCCTTCCCAGTTGCGCCGGCCGTCGCGCGGTTCGCGGAGAGTAATTCTGGCTTTCTTGCCCTGGAACCGCTCATAGTCCCTGGGCTTGAGGAGCTTGCGTTCTACCCCGGGGGAGCTGACTTCGAGCGTGTACCGCCCGCCGGGGACCACATCTTCGACGTCCAGAATGGTGCCCACCTGCTGCGAGACCAGCTCGCAATCGCCGTGGGTGACACCGGCGGGCTTGTCGATGGAAATGCGGACCAAACGCCGATTCCCGCCGCCCTTGACCTCGACCTCGACCACTTCCAGGCCTTCCGGCTGCGCCACGCGTTGGGCGATTTCCTCGATTTTGGACGCCACTTCCGACATTGCAAAATCCAACAAAAAAGTGGGCTTTCGCCCACTCTCAGGGTTCGACACTCAAATCACATTGTAGCGTGTTTGGGGGCGCGAGGGGAAGAGGCAATTGAACGAGACGGTGCAACTGCTCACTTGCGCTGGTGGCTCAATTCGATGCACTATGGATTATGGGGTGGCGATGAACATTTCCACAACGCCGATTAGGCCGGTCACGCTCCGACATCGAATCGTGGAGATTATCCGGCAAGCGATCACGTCGGGTGATCTGGGCCCTGGAGATCGGGTTGTCGAACTCCGGCTTGCCAAGCAGTTGGGCGTCGGAAATACGGCTGTGAGGGAAGCGCTTTTCGAATTGGAACGGGCCGGCCTGGTCACGCGAATTCCAAACAAGGGCAGCTTCATCACGCAGATGACATGGGAGGACGCGCAACAGATCTTCCGGGTCAGAAAGGAACTCGAAAGTCTGGCCGTGGAACTGGCTTTGGAACGTATTTCGGCGGCGGACCTCGACACCTTGCAGGGCTTCGTGAACGGAATGAGGACAGCCGCGGAAACCAGCGATTTTGAGCGTTTCTATCAGCACGATCTCGAGTTTCACCGAACGCTATGGCGACTGTCCCAGAACCGCTATTTGGCCAGCGTCCTGGAAACCCTGGTGGTGCCTCTGTTTGCGTTCTTTCTGATCCGCACGCGCTTGGATTACCGGGTCGATCTGCTGGGCAGCGCGCAACGCCATCATGAACTTCTCGACACTATCCGGGCCGGGCAAGGGGTCAGAGATCGCATGGTCGCTTCCCTGGACTCTTCCGAGTTCTTCTGGGAGCAGGCGGGACGCACGCTGGCCGCCCCGCCCGCCGAGTAAAGTTACGGTTCAGCCCCTCTTCTGCGGCGGGCCGGCCGGCCCAAGCTTCTCACGCACGGCCGGGTAGCTGAAAATAACGTCGGCGACCGGAACCCCGAGGATCTCGTTCTTCTTAAGATCGCGGATGCCGATTCCCAACTGTTCGCCGAATAGCAGCGTGCTATCGCACCTGGCAAACGGCGCTTTCCCCTTCTCGGCCAGAGGATCGAATCCCATCACGGTCATCGCCACCGCGTCGGTGGCCACCGTATTGGTTCCGGCAATGATCACGCCGGGGTTCACCGCTGCCTTGGCCCCGCCGCCCGCAGTCTCACCGCCGGTAGCGGTCTTGATGCCGTCGATGATCGCCAGGTGAACGGGCCGCGCGGAGTTCAGTTCACCGACGATGCGCGGCAGCCGGAAGCCGGCGTCCTTCGGCAAACTCATGTCGATCTGCTGCGGCGCGCTCTTGGAGGGCAGGCGCGTCGCAAAGTGAAACACATTGCCGCGTCCGCCGTGAGGGCGTATGCTCGGTTCGTCCACGCCCGCGTCCTGGCCATAGATGGTGATGGGAGTGGTTCCGTACACGTTCTTCATGGACAGCGTGATGCCCGTGGCGGAGTGCTCCTTCATCTTGGCGAGCGAGATGAAAACGTCGCAGTCCTCGTAGGAATGGTTGAGGTCGTAGCCGGGGTAAATGAGACCCCCGCCCGGCACCATGAAGCGCGAGTATTTCTTCCCCCGTCCCAGATAATTGGTGTTTTCGAACTCCACGTTGGGGGCCGCGTTCAGGATATCCTGCGGCTTCCAGTTCATGGACAGCATGACCTCTTCCAGGCTCTCGGAGGTCGACCAGGGGCCTTCCAGCACCCGGATGCGCTTGGCGCCGGCCTTGCCCAGCAGGCTTACCGTGGCGCCGATGATGCGCGGATGCGTCCAGTAGGTGTCCTCCATCAAGGCGTTGCCCAACCGCGACCACCGGACGCCAATGAAGTTCACTTTCACCGCCACCGTCTTGCCCTTCACCAGCCCGCCCAGGCCGCCCAGTTGATCGAACATCTTGTCCAAGGTGGGGGCCAGTTCGGTTCCATACGTTTTACAACTGGCCACCGTTACCTTCCCCGCCGGGGCTGTAACGGCACGACTCCATGCGGGGCGCGCGAGCAGGGCGCCGACGCCAACGCCGGCTCCCGCCAGCAACTCTCTCCTAGTCAAGTCTTGTCTCATGGCAGTCTCCTATTTCTCCAGCTCGATGGCGCCATACACGGACAAACGCGGCAATGTCAACTCCGCCCCGCCCGCTTCCTGTGGATCCCATTTCAGCTCCGCCGGCGAGGCCAGTTCCGGACTCACCAGGCGGGCCGACTGATACGGCTCCTTCACATAGAACAGAGCTCCATCGCCCCCAGGCCGCCGCGAGTAGTTCAACACTTGGATCACTGCCCGCTTGCCTTGAGCCGATGTCTCATACAGGAAATTCGACGATGGAGCGTTATACACCCGCACCAAGTCCTTGCCGTGACTGATGATGTTCTGGATGTCCGCCACCGTATCGTAGGCGTCCGGCTTCTCTTCCTTACAGACCCCCAGCCGGCCTTTGCCCACCTGGCGCATGCTGAACAGAAGGTAGGCTTCAGCCGGCGCCGGCGGGCCCTCCGGCTTGGGCCAATTGGACGGCACCAACAGAATGCCCCCATCGTTCGCGAAGGCCAGCAACTTCTTCCGCAAGGCGGCGTCCGGGGCCTCCTTGTCCATGTAGTAGATGGCCTGCAAACCGGCGAAAGAGGCGCTGGCCGCACGCTGGCGCGCAATCAGCCGGAACGGTTGGCGCACCCGCGGCATCAGGTTGATGGCCTCCTCGGCGGAGTCATAATTGGGCTCGGCGAAATTCGAGATCACCGCCACCAAGCCGTTCGGCTGATAGGTCCTGAACTCCTTGTGTTGCTCGAAGAAACTCACCGTGTCAATGGCTTTCTTCAACGTATCCGCGGCCGGCTGCTTCTTGGCCGTCAGGTCCGCGCGCAACCCGTCGTCCAGCGAGATCACCCACCTGGCCCCGTGGCTGGCGGAATCGGCTACTGCCAGTTGGTACGCTTCGGCGGCCGCTTTCGCCGGCGGATCGAAGCCGATCCACACGGTCTTGTCGGGCGCCAGCGCGCGGGCGATCAGCAGGATCGCTCCGTTGGAATCCACCCAGGGCAGATTGGTCGGGCCGCCCTGAGGAGTCGCGCCTTGCGGAAGCCCCGGAAACACGCCATCGGAAACACCCACGACGGGGGATTTCGCACTGGAACGCACCTGGGCAGCTTTGTTCCACGGGATCACCGGGACACCCGCGCTTGCGGGCGCGTCGCCTTCCATGGCAACCGCCGCCAGACCCGCCGATTGGGCCGCCGCCACCGCGGCCGGCTTGTTGGCTTCTCCCTCAATCAGGCCGACAAACTCAAGTCCGGCCTGCTTGCCTTTTTCGATCAGCGGCTTCAGTGCCTCTTGCTGGCCGGCATCCGCCGCCCAACTGACCACCAGGCAATTGACCGGCGAACCCTGCACAACCGCCAGTGACTCCGGATCTTGCCAATTGCGAAGAACCGCGGCCGTATCGGCCGAGAAGCCCTTCGTTTTTTCACCGCGTGCGATGTCCAAGGGACCTGCCGGCCATCGCATCGGAATGGACTCTGCGCTTAAAGCCATGCTTGTATGCCTCCCATTTGTTCCGCCGACGTCGCAGGCACAGATCCGTGCCTGCGCATAGGGGCCTTCGCCCCTAATAATGCAGTATACACGATGCAGTATATATGTGAATGCAACCCACCCCATATGTTCAACATATTTCTTCGGCAGTCGTAACGCCGGGCCCAGAGGCCACCCCCTTGTCGCCGGTGGGGTTGTCCGAACTGGGAAGAACACCGGCGACAAGATCGCCGGCGCTACGGCGGTAGAATAAAGGGGGTGTTTTTATGCACCAGAAGATCTTAATAGCTGCTACGGCGGTAGCAGCGGTTATGGCGATGACGGCTTGTTCGGAAGCTCCCGCGCCAACGGAGATCAAGAAAGCGGGGGTGGAAACCAAGCAGGAGCCTGCCAAACCTCCCGAGCCGGTGGCCGCGCAAACCGCCTTCTATGAAATGTACAAGCCGGCGCGCACCTGGGCTCCCGACCTGCTGGCGCTCAGCCTGACCAGCAACGAAGTTCCCAGCATGAAGAGCGAAGATGGGAAGTTTCCGATGTGGACCGCGGTCTTCGTCTCGCCCAGCCGGCGCGAGGCTCGCACATTCACGTACTCGGTGGTGGATGACGGAGCCACCATCCACAAGGGAGTCAATGCGGGCGGCGCGGAACCCTGGAGCGGCGCCACACCCAAGAGCACCCCGTTTCAGACCACCGGATTCGTGGTCGATTCCGATGCCGCATACAAGACGGCATACGCCAAGGCGGAGGCGTGGGTGAAGAAGCATCCCGGCAAGAAAGCGGCGTTCTCCCTGGGAAGCGCGGCCCGCTTTCCAGCGCCTGTATGGTTCATCATCTGGGGGGACACCAAATCGGGCTACGCCGTTTATGTGAATGCCACGCTCGGCACGGTAATCAAGTAGACGGGATCACGCTTTATCGCCGCCGAGGCTCATCACGAAATATTGTGCCGGGTCGGGGCCGGGGTTGCGCCAGCCGTGAAGGTCGTTGGAGGCCAGATACAGCACCGATCCCGCGGTCACGCGCGTGGTTACCCCCAGGATGGTGGCATCGAGCATGCCCGACCGGAGCATGAGCACCTCTTCGTGAACGTGCTGGTGCGGCGGGTGCGGGGCCTGCCCGGGGGCCAGCTCGGTGATGTGCATCTCGATGGGGAATCCCGAGTGGGTTTCGCCGTTCAGAACGGCGCGTGAGGCGCCGCGCACCGGCAGGTCCTCATACTTGTAGGCCTTGGATGGAAGGACCTTCGACTGCGCTTGGCCGCTGGCCGCCGCCAATGCGGGAAGCAGCAGGCCCAAGTCTCTGCGAGAGTAGTTCACGATGGATGTTCCTCCTCGACCAAGTTTACTACCACGTGCCATACTGAAGTCCTGGCACGATTTTGATCCGAAAGGTGGTCTCTATGCGCACGAAAGCCCGGTTTGCCGTCGCGGCCATTGCTCTGACACTGGCCGTTTACGCTTTTTCCCAGACCCTGCCCCAGGGTGTTCAGAAGAAAGCCTCCATGGGAGGCATCACGGAGTACGCTTTCCCCAATGGGTTGCGCGTACTGCTCTATCCCGACCAAGCCAATCCCAAGGTCACCGTCAACGTGACCTACCTGGTGGGCTCCCGTCACGAAGGCTACGGCGAAACCGGCATGGCGCACCTGCTGGAACACATGGATTTCATCGAAACCACCAACGGGCGGCAGATCAAGAAGGAGATTGTCGACCACGGAGCAGCCTGGAACGGCACCACCTCCTACGACCGCACCAACTACTTCGAAACCGTCACGGCCACCGACGACAACCTGAAGTGGGCGCTGGGTCTGGAGGCCGACCGCATGACCAAGGTGAAGTTCACCAAGCAGATTCTGGACACCGAGATGACCGTGGTCCGCAACGAGTTCGAGCGCGGCGAGAACAGCCCGCAGAGCATCCTGCGCGAGCGCGTCGAGGCCACCGCCTATCTGTGGCACAACTACGGCAAATCCACCATCGGCTCCAAGGACGACATCGAGAGAGTGCCGGTCGATCGCCTGGAAGCTTTCTATCATAAGTTCTATCAGCCGGACAACGCCGTGCTGGTGATTACCGGGCGCCTGGATGAATCGAAGACCCTGGGCTTCGTGGCCGACACTCTGGGAAGGATTCCGCGTCCGGCGCGCAAGCTGGAGCAGACATACACGGTGGAGCCGCCCCAGGATGGCGAGCGCTTCGTCGAGTTGCGCCGCGTGGGCGAGGGGCAGGAAGTGATTGTGGCGTACCACGGCCCGGCCACCGGCCATCCGGATTCGGCCGCGCTGCAAGTTCTGGCCGGTGTCATGAGCGGCGGCGGTGGCGGCGGACGCGGCGGGCGCGGTGGGCGCGGCGGCGGCGGCGCCCAGGGGCGTCTCTACAAAGCGCTGGTCGAGACCAAGAAGGCCGAATCGGCCAGCATGTCCGCGCCGCTGTTGCACGATCCCGGTCTGATCTACCTCACAGCCACCTTGAACAAAGACCAATCTCTCGATGAAGCCCGCAAGACTTTGATCCAGAGCATCGAAGCCGTGGCCACCGATCCGCCCACCCGGGAAGAGGTGGAGCGCGCCAGGACCGGCCTTCTCCGCAACCTGGAGGACAGCCTCTCCGACCCGCAATCCATCGCTACCGGCGCTCTCAACGCGGCCATCTCGCAAGGCGACTGGCGGCTGATGTTCCTGCAGCACGACCGCCTCAAGGACGTCCAGCCGGCCGATCTCGTGCGCGTGGCCAAGGCGTACTTCAAGGCCTCCAACCGCACGGTGGGCTACTACATTCCCGACGCGGCTCCCGATCGCACCGTGGTTCCCGAAACGCCCGATCTCGAAGCGCTGCTGAAGGATTATAAGAGCAGCGTGGTCATCAGCCGCGGTGAATCTTTCGACCCCACGCCCGCCAACATTGAGAGCCGCCTGGCGCGCAGCAAGCTCTCCAATGGTATGAAGCTGGTGGTGCTGCCGAAGAAAACCGCCAACGACATGGTGACGGCCGTCATCGAGCTGCGCTTTGGCGACGGGACCACACTCGTCGGCAAGAGCGGCGCGGCGCAGTTCGCCGGCAGCCTCATCAACAGCGGCACCAGGAGCAAGACGCGGCAGCAGCTCGCCGACGAGATGCAGAAGCTGAATGCCCGCATCGTGGTCACGGGCGGCGGTGGCGGCGGTTTCGGCGGACGCGGCGGCGGACGCGGCGCGCCCACGGGCGGCGGCGGAGTCTTCAGCGCCAGCGCCAACATCTCCGCTCCGGCCGCGAACTTCACTGCCGCGCTGCGCCTGGCCGTCGAAATGTTGAAGGAACCGGCCTACCCCGCGGACGAATTCGACCGCGTGCTGTCGCAGCGCATCAAAGCCCTGGAGAACCCGCCCACCGAGCCCACGCAGCTTGCCACTGAGACGCTGACGCGCCATCTGAGCCCCTGGGTGAAAGGCGATGCGCTCTACAACGCCACGCGCGAAGAGCAGCTCGCCGAGCTGAGGAAAGTCACGCTCGACGATGTCAAGAAGTTCCACGACCAGTTCTACGGCGCCAACTACGGCGTCTTTGCGGTGGTCGGACCCGTGGACCAGGCCGCCGTTCAGAAGGCCGCCGCGGAACTGCTGGGCAACTGGAACACCTCGATGGCCTACAAGCCTATCGCCGCCGGTTACAAGAAGGTGGCGCCCATCAACCAGAAAATCGAAACGCCCGACAAGGCCAACGCCCAGTTTGAAGCCGGCGTGCGCTTTCGGATGTCGGAAGACGATCCCGATTATCCGGCCATGCTGCTGGCCGGCTACATGTTCGGAGGCCCCATCACCTCGCGGGTCTCCGATCGCATACGCAATCGCGAAGGTCTGAGCTACGGCGCCAATGCCCGCGTGGCGATTCCGGCCGAAGGCGATTCCGCGCTGCTCTCCGGCACGGTGAGCCTCAACCCGGTAAACGGTCCCAAAGTCGAAGCCAGCTTTAAGGACGAATTGGCCAAGACACTGCGGGACGGTTTCAGCGCCGCCGAAGTGGCCGAAGCCAAGCAGGCCTACCTGGAGTCGCGCATGGTTTCGCGTTCGCAGGACGCCGCGTTGCCGGCGCTGCTGGCCTCGCAGGAACAATACGGCCGCACCATGAAATGGGACGAGCAATTGGAAGCCAGGATCCGGTCGCTCACCCCCGATGAAATAAACGCCGCGTTCCGCAAACATGTGGACCCGGCCGCTCTTTCCATCGTGAAAGCCGGCGACTTCAAAGCGGCGGGCGTGTACCAGTAGGCCAGCATGCTTTGCCCCATGCACAACTGGAGCAGGCGGGGTGCCCGCCGGGCCCTGGCGCTGGCGCTGCTGGCATGCGCGCCTCTGGCGGCCGAGATCCGGTCGCTCATTATTCTCCATACCAACGATCTGCACGCGCGGCTGTCGCCGCCCGAAGACCGGCAGGGCGGCTTCGCTTACTACGCCACCGTCATCCGGCGCGAGCGCGCCAATTGCACCGACTGCATCCTGTTATTTGCCGGCGACCTGGTGCAGGGCTCGCCGGTCTCCACTATTTTTCACGGGCTGCCGGTCTACGAGGTCGCCAACCTGTTCGGGTTCGACGCCGCCACGCTCGGCAACCACGAGTTCGACTACGGCTGGATGCAGGTGCGCAAATTCATCCAGACCGCGAACTATCCCATGGTGACTTGCAACGTGGTGGGCGCCCACGGCCAGTTGTTCACCCAGCCGTACGTCGTCCTCACGGTCAACAAGCTGCGCGTGGCGGTGATCGGCGCCATGACGGACACCCTGCGCGACCTCTCCGAGCCCCAACTCCTGGGAGAATGGCATACGCTGCCGGTGGTCGCGACCGCGCGGAAATACGCGGCCGAGCTGCGAGAGAAGTCCGACCTGGTCGTGCTGCTCGGACACATTACCGGGCAGGAGGAAACCGAATTCCTGAATACCGCGCCGGAGATTCCGGTGCTGGTCACCGGGCACCTTCACAGCGGCCTGAACCAGGCCATGTCGCACGACGGGCGAGTGCTGGTGCGCGTGAAGGCTTACGGCGCCGAGCTGGGCCGCCTGGAATTGCAGGTGGATACCGAAAAGAAAGCGCCGGTCTCGTGGACCTGGAAGCGCATCCCGGTGGACTCCACCAAGATCGAGCCCGCCGCGGACGTGGCCCGCGAAGTGAAGCGCTGGGAGGATCAAGTGGCCGCCCGCGTCGATCAGCCTCTGGCCGTCTCGAAGAGGCAGTTCACAAAGGCGGAGGTGAAGCGCCTCATCGAGCAGGCCATGCGCGACGAAACCGGCGCCGACTTCGCCTTCATGAACCTGGGCGGGGTGCGCGACATCGTGCCGCGGGGACAGTTGAAGGTGCGCAACATCTGGGACATCATGCCCTTCGACAACACGGTGGTGGTGGGCACATTCAAAGGCCGCGATCTGCCGCCGGTGGTGGTGGGAGACCGCCAGGTGGACCCCGACCGCGAATACACGCTGGCGGTGAGCAACTTCACCGCCGAGAACCAGGGCACGGGGGAGAACCTGCGGACCACCGGCCTGAAATTTCCGCACGATGTCGGGCTGCTGCGCGACATGCTGGTGGATTGGTTCCGCAAGAAGAAAGTAATCGAGTAAGCGGCCTACGCCTTTAGCCTGGGCCGCTCATTGCGCACGAAATCGGTGTCCTGCTTGGGCTCGCCGTCGCACTCGATGGCGAGGGTGGTCACGGGATCGTCCGGCGCTTTCCCGGGCAGGCCCGTGAAGCGCACGCGGAACTTCTCCTGCTCGAACTTCACGGGGGCGCCGGCGGCCAGGAGGCGCGCGGATTTCACCTGGTTCATGAGCCCGGCTATGGCCACGGTTTCCCCCGGCCAGAAGTACACGTGCATGTAGAGCGTGTTGCCCTTGCGGGTGAAGCTGGCGTAATTCGAGCGCCCCGGCTGGCATACTTCGGTGTCGTAAAACGATTTGCCGTTCTTGTCCAGCCACTGGCCCACGGCGGTCAGAATCCGAACCGATTCCTCGGGGATACCGCCATCCGGCTGGGGTCCGATGTTCAGCAGGTAATTGCCGGCGCCGTGCGCGCAGGTGATCAGGTTGCGCACAATGGTCTTGGGCGATTTCCAGTTGTCGTCGGCCTTGTGATAGCCCCAACTGTCGTTCATGGTCATGCACGATTCCCAGGCGCGATTCTGCTCGGCCTGGATTCTCTGCTCCGGAGTGGCGAAATCGCCATCCAGCTTATTGCGGTTGTCGACAATGATCCCGGGCTGGAGTTGGAACACCATCTCGTTCATCTTCTGCGACTCCCAACCGTTGGCATCGAGCGGCCAGGCCACGTCGTACCACAGGATGTCGATCTTGCCGTAGTTGGTGAGCAACTCGCGGATCTGGCCGTGGATGTAATCGACGAAACGGCGGCGGGCGGCTTCGTCGGTGGCGCAGCGCGCGCCGTCGGGATGGTGCCAATCCATGAGCGAGTAGTAGAAGCCGACGCGCAGGCCCTCGGCGCGCGCGGCCTCGACGTACTCCTTCACCAGGTCGCGGCCGGGGCCCTGTTTGGGCGCGCAGTAATCGGTCAGCTTGGTGGCGAAGTTGCAAAAACCTTCGTGGTGTTTGGTGGTCATCACCATGTACTTCTGGCCGGCCTGTTTGGCGAGCCGGGCCCAATCGCGGGCGGCGTTGGGTTTGGGCTTGAAGCGCTGGGCGAGCTGCTCGTACTCCGCCACTGGGATGCCTTCGTTTTCCATCACCCACTCATGGCGTCCCAGCACGCTATAGAGGCCCCAGTGGATGAACATGCCGAAGCGGGCTTCGTGCCACCACTTCATGCGGGCTTCGCGGTCGGCCTCGCCGCCGGGCCCAGAGGGCGCGGCAAAGGCGGTGGTGGTGGAAGCCGCGGCCGCGGCGCCGGCGGCCATCATTTGCAGATAATCGCGTCGAGTCATCGGTGGTGCTCCTGTGGGTTCAGCATAACACGGCGGATTTTATCGATAAAGTAGAGGGACTGGGCATGCCGGGACCTACCTAACCCGGCACCGGACTGCTTACCGGTCCCGTTGGCATTCTTCAAAACGCGGCAGCGCCCGCTTCAGCCACTGCATGATCCTGCTCGCCGGAGCCTCCGCTAACGCCGATCGCACCTACATTTGTTCTTACGCCGGGCAGCGCCGAGTTACCAGCGGCGCGCGGCCAGCGTGAGTGGCTCGATGCCCTGTTTCAAGACTCCCGAATGAGCGAAGACGAGGGCTTCGACGCCCCCTTCGCCGGCGAGGCGCATCGCCAACCGGCTTAAAGATGCCCGGTTCTGCGCCTGGTCTTTGGAGGCTAACCAGGGAGAGCTCTTCACGTGGCCATCCGAGCCGGCATCGGCCGCGTCGCCTAGCATCAGGACGCCGTTCACCAGATAGGCGGCGCTGCCCGCCGTATGGCCCGGGACGGCGAAGACCCGCACCCTCGCGGTCCC
>Ga0181521_10003582_pt1 | contig 18194 bp, 16 predicted proteins | sample PEATcosm2014_Bin_32_FD_119764 | JGI IMG/M metagenome (GOLD analysis project Ga0181521, IMG submission 119764) | Peatland microbial communities from MTU Mesocosm Facility, Houghton, MI, USA - PEATcosm2014_Bin02_60_metaG | ecosystem: Environmental > Terrestrial > Soil > Wetlands > Peat | place... | reverse complement strand
GCCCTGGTAATTTCCGTCCACGGTCTTGGCGATTTGCATGAGCACGTCGTTGACTAGCGTGCTTGCGCCAAAGCGGAACAGGTCGGGCGTCAACCAGTCGTCACCGAGGGTTTCCTTGACCATCACGAGGTAATGCAGTGCCTGCTTGGCGTTGCGGATGCCGCCGGCGGGCTTCATGCCAATGCGGATGCCGGTGTCGAAAAAGTAATCGCGGATGGCCTCCAGCATCACGAGCGTGACGGGGATGGTGGCGGCGGGCGAAACCTTGCCGGTGCTGGTCTTGATGAAATTCGCGCCGGCTTGCATGGCGATTTCACTGGCCAGACGGACGTTGTCGTAAGTGACGAGTTCGCCGGTTTCGAGAATCACCTTCAAATGCGCCGGCCCGCAGGCTTCCCTGGTCGCGGCGATTTCGTCGAACATCTTCGCGTAGTCGCCGGAAAGGAACGCGCACCGGTTGATGACCATGTCAATTTCATCCGCGCCATCGGCGACGGCGCGGCGCACTTCATCGAGCTTGGTGCGCAAGGGATACTGGCCGCTCGGAAAAGCGGTTGCCACGGAGGCGACCTTCACGGGCGAATGTTCGCCAAGAAATTTTCGCGCGTATTTCACCATGTTCGGATAAACACACACGGCGGCGCAACTCGGCACGGCGTATTTCGGGTCGGCCGGCTGGAGCGCCTTGCGGCAGAGATAGGCGACCTTGCCGGGTGTATCTTTGCCTTCAAGCGTCGTCAAATCCATCATCGAGACCACTATTTTCAGTCCGGCGAGCTTGGCGCTGGTCTTGATGCTGCGTTTGGTGAAGGCGGCGGCGCGTTCCTCGACCATGACCTGGTCCACCGTCGGAACGCCCGGAGTGCGGAGTGCGGATCGCGAAGTGCGGTATAAAATCATCGGTCGCTCTGATTCCAAGCGCACGTCCGCCTTCACTGGGTTACGGCGCGACAAGGACACTTTCATAATTGCTGCGATTTTGAACACGGGATCACGCGGCGTCAATGCAGTTTCAAGCCGGTTCCAAGCCGGCGCGCGGGGATCAGCCTTCCCCAAAGGCTACGGCCCGACAGGCGCGCACTCACCAAATTGGTTTGTGCTTAAACCTGCAGCAATTTGATTTGTTCACCGTCCTTGGCGGCGGCTTCGCCGAGGGTTTGCGCCTGACGTTTGCGGCGTTCGATGATGTGCTTGTCGAGCACCGGATCGTAAGGCACGGGATAATTCCCGTCGTAGCAGGCCATGCAAAACGATTCCTTCGGCAGGCCGGTGGCTTTGACCATGCCATCCTGCGAAAGATAATGCAGCGAGTCGGCGTTCAGGTAGCGGCGGATTTCCGCCACGCTGTGATTGGCCGCCATCAGTTTGCTGCGGTCGGGAAAATCAATGCCATACACGCACGGGTTCATGTGCGGCGGGCAGCTCACCATCACGTGGACCTCCTTTGCGCCGGCTTCCTTGAGCGTTTTGACGCGCGCCTTGCACGTGGTGCCGCGCACAATGGAATCGTCCACGATCACAACACGTTTGCCTTTCACCAGCGACGCGATGAGGTTCAACTTCACCCGCACGTCGAAGTCGCGGATGAGTTGCGACGGTTGCAAAAAGCTGCGTCCGACGTAGTGGTTGCGGATGAACGCCATCTCAAACGGCACACCGGATTGCTCCGAGTAACCCAGCCCCGCGCACACGCCGCTGTCCGGCACCGGTACCACCAGATCGGCCTGGACGGGATGTTCGCGCGCAAGCTGCCGGCCCATTTCCTTGCGAACTTCATAAACGCTGCGGTTGGCAATCGTGCTGTCGGGCCGCGCGAAATAAACGTATTCAAAAATGCAGAATGCCCGCCGCGTGTGTTCGGGAAATGCCTGCAGGCTGACCAGCCCCTTTTCGTTGATGATGACGATTTCGCCCGGCTCCACGTCGCGGACAAACTGGGCGTGAATCTGGTCAAGCGCGACGGATTCGCTCGCCAGTACCCACGCGCCGTCCACCCGCCCGATACAGAGCGGGCGAAACCCGAACGGATCGCGCGCGCCAATCAACTCTTTTTCCGTCATGATGACCAGCGAGTAGGCGCCCTCGATGCGGCGAAGCGTTTGCACCAGCGTGTTCTCGACGCCGTTGAGCGACGGCTGCGCGAACATCATGATGATGATTTCGCTGTCCACACTCGTCTGAAACACCAGACCGTGGTCTTCGAGTTCGTCCTTGAGTTGCGCGGCGTTGGTGAGATTGCCGTTGTGGGCGACGGCGATCTGTCCGCGCGTGCAATCCACCGTGAGCGGCTGGGCGTTGCGGAGATTGGATGTGCCGGTCGTGGAATAGCGCGTATGGCCGACGGCCAGGTTGCCGACGAGGTCGTGCAGGATTTTCGGATTAAAAACCTGCGAGACGAGTCCCATGCCGTGGTGCTTGAAGAATTTTCCGTCGTGACAAGTGACGATGCCGGCGCTTTCCTGCCCACGATGTTGCAGCGCGTAAAGACCGTAGTAGGTCAATTCGGCGGCATTCGGATGACCGAAAATGCCGAACACGCCGCAATAATGTTTGGGATAATTTTGCTGTTGCATCGCCCGCGCCGCTGAATTCTTGCAAAGGCAGGGCGCGCGCGCAAGTCGAAATGAAATCTTTGCGGAGAGCAAAAGTGAAAATCTCCTGGAACAAGCCTTCATTCCGCGGATGATTGCCGCCACAATCGTAAAGCGCAATTTTTGCGCGTTCTGGATTTCCGGCCACAGTTTGTGCTATGTTGGGGGTGCGAGACATTGAAAGCGCTCATCGAAACCAGAAAAACACGGCCCGAACGGGTTTTCCTCGTCGGCGCCGAATTCAAATCGCGCCGCCGCCTGGACACGCGCGATTCGCTCGCCGAACTCGGCGAATTGGCCGCGACCGCCGGCGGCGAAGTCGTCGGCGACGGTTTCCAAAAACTGGATGCGCCGGCGCCCGCCACGTTCATCGGCAAAGGCAAGGCGGAGGAATTCACCGGATTCTGCCGGCGCCATGAAGTGGACACCGTCATCTTCGACGACGAATTGTCACCCGCGCAAAGCCGCACGCTTGAGGGGATTTTCAACTGCAAAATCCTCGACCGCACGTCGCTGATTCTCGACATCTTCGCGCAGCGCGCCCGGACGCGCGAAGGCAAACTGCAGATCGAACTGGCACAACTCCAGCATTTGCTGCCCCGGCTGACGCGGTTCTGGGGCCACTTGTCGCGGCAGCAAGGCGGCATCGGGATGCGGGGTGGTGAAGGTGAAACCCAACTGGAAACCGACCGCCGCCGGGTGCAGGATCGCATCGCCAGAATCTCGCGCGAACTCGAACTGGTCCGCCGGCAGCGCGGCATCCAGCGCAGCGCGCGCCAGCGCAACAACTGGCCGCTCGCGTCCATCGTCGGTTACACCAACGCCGGCAAATCCACGCTGCTCAACGCGCTCACCGGCGCGCAGGCTTTTGTGAAGGACATTTTGTTCGCGACCCTCGACCCGACGACGCGCCGGTTGCGTCTGCCGACGAACCAGAATGTTTTGCTCACGGACACGGTCGGTTTCATCCGCAAACTGCCGCACGGGCTGGTCGAAGCGTTCAAGGCCACCTTGGAGGAGGTCGTGCAGGCGGATTTGCTGCTGCACGTCGTGGACATCAGCCATCCGCAGGTCGAGGAACAGATTCAGGCGGTAAATGCCGTGCTCGCCGAAATCGGCGCGGGCGGAAAGCCGACCATCATGGTCCTCAACAAACTGGACCGGCTCAACCCCGACGGAACCGGGGGGGCGAACGGCGCGTTGAACCGGCTGCAGGAAAATCATCCGCACGCGGTCGCGATTTCGGCGACAACGGGTGAAGGCATTCCCTCGCTGCTCGCGGAAATTGGCGTACAGTTGCGGCCCAAGCGGGAATTTTTGGAACTGCGCGTGCCGCACGGGCAGTCCGCCGTCATCGCGCGGCTGCACAAGGTTGGCCAGGTCATCGAGAGCAGCTATCGCGGGCCGAAGGCGCGGTTCAAGGTCCGCATTCCGCCCCATCATCACGACGAGTTCGCGCCATTCATCGTGCGGGATGGCCGGACGGCGTCGTAAAATAATTTGGCATCCGCGGCTTGCCCTGCGGTTGCGGGTGGCAATATATTGCGGGTGAAATCCGGTTTATGTTGCACAGCGGGCGCCAGTCTATCAATGTCAGCAACGTTCTCTCCGTCATCATGGGTGGCGGCCAGGGTACGCGGCTGTTCCCGCTCACCAAGGAACGGGCGAAGCCGGCCGTGCCGCTGGCCGGCAAATACCGGCTGGTGGACATCCCGATTTCCAACTGCATCAACTCCGGGTTCCGGCGCATATACATTTTGACGCAGTTCAATTCCACCTCGTTGCACGGGCACATTTCGGGAACGTATAAATTCGACCACTTTTCGAGCGGCTTCGTGGAAGTCCTCGCGGCGCAGCCAACGCTCACCGACACGTCGTGGTATGAAGGCACCGCCGACGCCGTGCGGAAGAATCTCATACACTTCCTCAATAACGATTTCGATTACCTGCTCATCCTCAGCGGCGACCAGTTGTATCGGATGGATCTTCGCCGCATCATCGGCCAGCACGCCGGGACCGGCGCGGACATCACCATCGCCACGATTCCCGTCAACCGGCAGGACGCGCCATCGTTCGGCATCCTGCAAATCGGCGAGGATCGCCGCGTCACGCGGTTCGCCGAAAAACCGGCCGACCCCGCCACGCTTGACTCGCTCCGGGTGCCATCCGAATGGTACACAAAATTTGGCATCAAAGGCGGCGGCGAATTGTTCCTCGCCTCGATGGGCATTTATGTTTTCAACCGCAGCCTGATCAGTGAATTGCTGGACAATCCGCTGACCGATTTCGGCAAGCACATCATTCCGCACGCCATCAGCTCGCGCCGGGTGTTCTCCTACATTTTCCAGGGCTATTGGGAGGACATCGGCACCATCCGCTCGTTTTTCGAGGCGAACCTCGACCTCGTTTCCGAACTGCCGCGGTTCAATTTCTTCGACATGAGCGCGCCCATGTACAGCCGACCGCGGCAACTGCCCAGTTCCAAAATCAATGGCGCGCAGATAGACCACGCGCTCGTCGCCGACGGCTGCATCATCAACTCTTCGCGCATCACCAACAGCATCGTCGGCCTGCGCACGGTCATCGGCGCCGGCACGGAGTTGAACCGCGTCATCATCCTCGGCAGCGACTATTATGAATCGCAGGAATCCGTCGAGGCGCACGAACGCGAAGGCCGGCCGCGCATGGGCATCGGCGCGAACACCAAGATTGAAAACGCCATCATTGATAAAAACTCGCGCATCGGGAACAACGTGACCATTTCACCCGCCGGCAAACCCGACAAGGTTGATCACGAACTTTATTACATTCGCGACGGCATCGTCATCATCCCCAAAAACGCCGTCATTCCGCACGGGACCGTGATTTGAGTTGCGTAGCGCCATTTACATTCCTTCGCGCCACTGCTAAAACTTCCTTGTGCTCAACAATGCCGCCATCTGGAAGGTTGAGTTTGACTTTTTTCAAAAAAGCATCATGATGCCTGTATGAGAACCACTTTGACGCTTGAGCCGGACGTTGCCGTAAAGGCAAAACGCAGCGCGGCCAAACTTGGCAAACCCTTCAAAAGCGTGATCAATTCCGCGTTGCGAATTGGTTTGGACGAAATTCTGAAACCGGCCGCGGCCAAGCCATACCGCACCAAATCCCACCCAATGGGGCTTCGACCCGGCTTGAATTATGACAACATCGGCGAATTGCTGGCGCAAATCGAGGGAGAAGATTACCGATGATTTTGGTGGACGTGAATTTGCTGATTTATGCCGAAGATAGCTTGTGCGAACATCACACCGCCGCGCAGGCGTGGTGGGACGCACAATTGAGCGGCACGGAAACAGTCTGTCTTGCCTGGCCGGTTTTGAAGGCGTTTATCCGCATCGGCACCAACCCGCGCGCCAGCCGGCATCCACTCACCCTCAAAGCAGCCATCGAGCGTGTTCAAAGCTGGCTCGACCAGCCGTGCGTCAGAATCATTCAGCCAACCGAACAGCATTGGTCCATTTTTCAGCAAATGCTCCGCAACGGCGGCGCGACGGCCAATCTGGTTTCCGACGCGCACCTGGCGGCGCTGGCGATTGAGCACAATTGTGTCCTGCAATCAACCGACCGGGATTTCGCACGCTTCCGCGAACTGAAATGGAAGAATCCCATCGAGGGAAAATAGCCTGCGCGCTTGGATTTACATTTCACTGCACCGCTGCTAAAACTCCCGTGTGCTCAACGACGACGCCATTTGGAAAGCCCTCAACTCGCCGCACCGGTTGTTTCTGATCGCCGGGCCGTGCGTGATTGAAAATGAAAAGCTGTGCCTGCAGGTCGCGGCTTCGCTCAAAAAAACCTGCGCGCACCTCGGCATCTTCTACGTCTTCAAGGCCAGCTTCGACAAGGCCAACCGCACGTCGGCCAAATCCTTTCGCGGGCCGGGCCTTGACGAAGGGTTGCGCGTGCTCGCCAAAGTGCGCGAGGAAACCGGCGTGCCGGTGCTGACCGACATTCACACCGAAACCCAAGCCGCCGTCGCGGGCGAGGTGGTGGACATTCTGCAAATACCCGCGTTCCTCTGCCGCCAGACGGATTTGATTGAGGCCGCTGTGACGACCGGCCAAATCGTGAATCTAAAAAAAGGGCAGTTCCTCTCGCCGGTGGAAATGGGACAAGTCGTTGACAAAGCCAGACGTGCGGGCGCAAAAAAAATCCTGCTCACGGAGCGCGGCACGACTTTCGGTTACAACAATCTCGTGGCCGACCTGCGCTCGATTCCGCTGATGCAGCGCTTCGGTTTCCCGGTGGTGTTCGACGCGACGCATTCGGTGCAATTGCCGGGCGGCGGCGGCGACAAATCGTCCGGCCAGCGCGAATTTGCGCCCGTGCTCGCCCGCGCCGCGCTCGCCGCCGGAGCGAACGGCCTGTTCATCGAAACGCATCCGCAGCCCGACCGCGCGTTGAGCGACGGCCCGAACATGATTCCGCTGGCCGAAATGCCGGCGTTGTTGCGCGGGTTGCTGAAGGTTTTTGAGGCGGTGAAATGAAAAGCACCAAGCACCAACATCCAACATCCAAAGAAGCACCAAGCCCCAAACTTCAAAGAGCAGTGTGTGGACGAGGTTTGGAATTTGAGATTTGGAGCTTCTCTGGAGCTTGGTGCTTGGAATTTGGAGCTTAAAATCGTCGTGGCAAAAATCTCAAAACAACTCGGCACGCGGCTGAAGCGGATCAAATTATTCCTTTGCGACGTGGACGGCGTGATGACCGACGGGGCGGTGTTCATTGGCGGCGCGCGCGAAATCAAGCGCTTCAATATCCGCGACGGCCTCGGCCTGATATTCTTGCGCCGGGCCGGTTTCAAGGTCGGCTGGGTTTCAGCTCGGCCGTCGCCGGTGACGGAAGCGCGCGCGGCCGAGTTGGAGATTGATTTTCTCGTCCAGCAAGGCGACCGGACGGGTAAAACCGGCGCCGTTGAGAAGCTATTGCAGCGGACAAACCTGGATTGGGACGCCGTTTGTTTTGTGGGCGACGATGTGGTGGATTTGGGTCCCCTGCGACGCGCCGGTTTTGCGGTGGCAGTTGCCGACGCGCGTCCGGACGTGAAGGCGGCGGCGCATTACGTGACACGCGCGCCGGGCGGCCACGGCGCGATCCGCGAAGTGGTGGAAATGATTTTGCGGGCGCAGGGGAAATGGGATTCAATCGTCGCGCATTACCAAAAGTGACAGGTGACGTGTGACACGTGACCGGGAAAAAGCAAACGCGCGACGCATGACGATTTCCGTCACCCGCCACCCGTCACTTGCCACCGCGCTTTTGGCCGCTGGCACGATTTTGGTTTTTGCCATTCCGAACGGGCGCACGCAACCGGAGGGCGTTCAGCACGCGAGCAATTTCACGTCGGTCGAATACTTTGAACCGCCGGATCAACAGCAAATGAAATCGCGGTTGTCGGGCGCGGAAGCGCACCCGCAACCCGGCGGACTGCTCGTCATCCAGCAGCTCAAACTCGAAACGTTCACCGTGGACGGCAAACCGGAACTGATCGTGCGCGCGCCGGAGTGCGTTTATGACACGTTCAACCACGTGGCGAATTCGCCGGGGCATTTGCAGGCGCAGACCGGCGACGGAAAGTTCCGCGTGGAAGGCGACGGTTTTGTGTGGCGGCAGAGCGATTCCTTCCTCACCATCTCAAACAACGTGCATACGGTGATTGAAAATACGTTGAAATGAAGAACCGTACCGCAACATTTCTTTGCCTCGTCGGGTTGCTGGCCCTGGCCAGCGAACGGACGCTGCGCGCGCAAACGAACACAAATGCCGTCGTGGAAAATGATACGAACACCGCCGTGACAGTAGTTGCCATGCCGGTGGCCCCAAACGACAATACTGTCCTGCCGCCAAAACCGCGCCCCCCGACGCTGATTGAAGCGGACGGTCCCGCTGATTTCGATCTGACCAAACGCAGGGTAACTTACCGCGACAACGTGCGCGTGAACGATCCGGAAATGAAATTGCGCTGTGACTGGCTCGCCGCCGACCTCCCGCAGGACGGCGGGCACGTGACCAACATCGTCGCCGAGACAAACGTGGTGATTGACTTCACGGACAACCGCGGGCAGACCAACCACGTTACCTGCGACAGGGCGGTTTATGTTTTTGAGGCGCAAACCGGCACGACGAACGATACCGTCACGTTCACAGGCAATGCCAGGGTGGAGAACGCGCAGGGCTGGCTCACCGGCGAACCGATTTACTGGGACCGGGCCAACAACCATCTCCGCGCTGACAATCCAAAGATGATTTGGCGACAAAATTTTAACGGCGCGGGGGCGGAGACAAAATCGCCAGCGGATAACACGAACAATTTGTCCGCGCCAAAATAATTTTAAAAAAATTCCGTGAGCGAAACTCAATCCAAACCCGAATTTAAGAAAAGTGCCAATGGGCCAGCCGTGGCTGTCGCGGTAGCTGAAAATCCATTGCTCGCCACGGAAAGACTGGTGAAGGCGTATCACAACCGCCGCGTGGTGGACGACGTTTCGGTGAGCGTGGGTGCGGGTGAAATCGTCGGGCTGCTCGGCCCGAACGGCGCGGGCAAGACGACCACGTTCAACATGGTCGTCGGCATCGTGAAGCCGGACGCGGGCGCGGTGAAATTCGCCGAGCGCAACGTCACGCGGCTGCCCATGCACCGGCGCGCGCGGCTGGGCATCGGTTATTTGACGCAGGAACCATCGGTGTTCCGCAAACTGACGGTCGCGGAAAACATTCTGGCGATTCTCGAAACATGCAAATTGTCGCGCGACGAACGAACGGTGCGTTTGAAATATCTGCTCGAGGAACTGGATTTGACGCCGGTGGCCCGGAACAAGGCTTACACGTTGAGCGGCGGCGAGAAACGGCGGCTGGAAATCACCCGCGCCCTCGTGACGAGTCCGAAATTAATGTTGCTGGACGAGCCGTTCAGCGGCATTGACCCGATTGCGGTTTATGAGGTGCAAAAAATCATCCGGCGTTTGAAGGAGCGCGGGCTGGGCATTTTGGTGACCGACCACAACGTGCGCGAGACCTTGAAATTGATTGACCGCGGCTACATCATTCACAAAGGACAGGTGCTCGTGGAAGGCGCGTCCGAATTTTTGGCGAACGACCCAAAAGCGCGCGAGATTTACCTGGGGCCGGAGTTTAATTTATAAATCGGTTAAATCGATTTAAAGAGCTAAAAGAGTTGCGCAGACGGAAGTGCGAAATCCATTGACTCATTTAACCTGTTTAACTCATTTAACGAACAGCATGCAACACGAAACCGTCACCGTTGATCAATTTTACCAGGAACACGCCGATGTGCTGCAGATGAAGCTCGTCGCCGGCGCGGCGAGTTTGAAGCGCGTCATCCGCGAGCCGACCGTGAACCGGCCCGGCCTCGCGCTGAGCGGGTTCACGCAATACTTCGCCTACAAGCGTGTGCAGGTCATGGGCAACGCGGAGGTGTATTACCTGCGTTCCCTCTTGAAAAAGCAACGGGAGGCGCGTTATGCCTATTTGTTCGCCTACAAAATCCCGTGCGTCGTCTTCAGCCGCGGTTTCCGTCCCGATGCAGAATTTCTGAAGGCGGCGGAGGAGGCGAAGGTGCCGATCTTCCAAAGCCCGCTGGTGACGATGAAATTCATCAATGCCGCGACGTTGAAACTCGAAACCATGTTCGCGCCGCGCGGCACCGAATTGGGCAGCATGGTGGACATCCTCGGCGTGGGCGTCGTCATTCGCGGCGAAAGCGGCATCGGCAAAAGCGAAGCCGTCCTCGCGCTCATCGAACGCGGTTACAGCCTCGTCGCTGATGACGTCATCAAGGTCGTGCTCGTGGACGGCCACGATGTGGTTTGCACCAGCGCGGAACTCACCCGCAATCACATGGAAGTGCGCGGCATCGGCATCATCAACGTCGCCGCCATGTTCGGCGTCAAAAGCATTCGCAAGGACAAAGACCTCAACCTGGTCGTCACCCTCAAGCCGTGGGACGATGTCCGGGACGTGGACCGTGTCGGCATGGAACAGGAATTCGTGAAGGTTCTGGGCGTGGATATTCCGCACGTCGTCATTCCCGTCCGGCCCGGACGCGACCTCGCGCGGCTCGTGGAAGTCGCCGCCTTCCAGATCAAGTTGAAAATGTCCGGCCAGAATGCCGCGCAGGAATTGAACCAGCGCCTCATCGCGCAAATGTCGCCCGACACGCCACCGTCGAAGTAATGGCAAATTTAAGTGGCGCAATCGCACGCCGGCATTTAGAGTCACCGTGAGCAAACCGATGAGCGCGAAAAAAACGCCGGATGGCGGCGCAATCGCCAAAGAGCTGACGATCGTGAACAAGCTGGGCATTCATGCCCGGCCGGCTGCGCTTTTCGTCAAGACCGCCAACCGGTTTGCCTGCGACATCTTTGTTGAAAAGGACGGCGAAAAAATCAACGGCAAAAGCATCATGGGTTTGATGATGCTCGCCGCCGGCCCCGGGAGCAGATTGATCATCCAAGCCCACGGCGCGGACGCGCCGGAAGCCGTCGCCGAACTCGAAGCCCTCGTCAAACGCAAGTTTGATGAGGAATAAAAATTGCCGTCCGGTCATTTTCCGTTTTCAATAAGGCATGGCTGCCGCTGAAATTGATGTGAAATACGTCGCGCACCTGGCGCGCCTCGCGCTCACGCCCGACGAAGAAACGAAACTCACCAGCCAGCTTGGCGACATCCTCGGCTACATTGAAAAGTTAAAGGAACTCGATGTGGCCGGCGTCGAGCCGACCGCCCATGCCGTCCCGATGGTCAACGTGACGCGCCCCGACGCAGTCCGCCCGTCGCTCCCGCACGACGACGCCTTGCGCAACGCGCCCGCCAGGGCCAACGGCCTGTTCATCGTGCCCAAAATTGTCGAATAGGAATGTACGCCAGGCAATTTTCAACGTGGCCATGCAACCAACAATACATCGAACATCCAAAATCGAACACCAAACGCCGAACCTGCGGCCCGCGCGGACAATTCGATGTTCGACGTTCGATGTTCAGCGTTCGATGTTTGCCGCTCTTGGTCAAAAAATCCTGTGTTGAACCAACTGACCATTTCCGAACTCGCCGCCAAACTCGCCAAACGCGAAGCCTCCGCGCGCGAGGCGATGCAATCGTGCCTCGACCGAATCGCCCGCGCGGATGGCAAAATTCACGCCTTCATCAGCTACAACGGGGCTGACGCGCTCGCCCAGGCCGAAGCTGCCGACACATTGCTTGCCCAAGGTGGCAGCGATGCAAGCCGCCCGCTCCTCGGCGTGCCGGTGGCCATCAAAGACGTCATCGCCGTTAAAAACCAGCCGCTCAATTGCGGCTCGAAAATCCTCGGCCGGTTCGTTTCGCCCTACGACGCAACGGTCATTGAAAAATTGAAGGCGGCGGGCGCAATCGTTTTTGGCCGGCTGAACATGGACGAATTTGCGATGGGCAGCTCAACGGAAAATTCCGGGTTTGGCATCACGCGCAATCCATGGGACACGACGCGGATTCCGGGCGGTTCATCCGGCGGCTCGGCGGCAGCGGTCGCGGCGGACGAGACGATTGCCGCACTTGGCTCGGACACGGGCGGTTCGATTCGCCAGCCGGCAGCGCTGTGTGGTTGCGTCGGCTTGAAACCGACCTACGGTCGCGTCTCGCGTTACGGCCTCGTCGCGTTCGCGTCGTCGCTCGACCAAATCGGCACGTTCACCAAAAACATCCGCGACGCGGCGACCATGCTTGGCGTCATTGGCGGCCAAGATTCACGAGATTCGACGAGCGTGCCGCAACCCGTTCCCGATTACGCCGCCGCGCTGACAGGCGACATCAAAGGACTCAGGCTCGGTTTGCCGAAGGAATACATGGTCGGAGGTCTTGACGCGGAGGTGAAAACAGCGGTGGACGCGGCGGTGAAGCAGTTTGAAAAACTGGGGGCGGAAATTGTGGAAATTTCCCTGCCGCACACCGATTACGCCGTGGCGGCTTACTACATCATCGCCACCGCGGAAGCGTCGGCGAATCTGGCGCGGTTCGACGGCATCCGCTACGGCGCACGGGTGGACGGCGCCGACCCGATTGAGCTTTACGGCCGGACGCGCGGCGCGGGTTTCGGCGCGGAGGTGAAGCGGCGCATCATCCTGGGCACTTACGTTTTGAGCAGTGGTTACTACGACGCCTATTATTTGCGCGCGCAAAAAGTCCGCACGCTGATTCGCAACGACTTTTTAGAGGCGTTTGGAAAAGTGGACGCCATGGTCACGCCGACTTCGCCGACGGCGGCATTCAGGATCGGCGAGAAATCGGACGACCCGTTGCAGATGTATCTGAGCGATATTTTTACGATTTCCTGCAACCTGGCCGGCATCTGCGGTGTCAGCCTTCCCTGCGGGTTCACCAACAATCCGAAGCTGCCCATCGGGCTGCAATTGCTCGGCCAGCCGTTCGGCGAGGATGTCATTTTGCGCCTCGCGCACGCTTACGAACAAAACACGCCCTGGCACACGGAGAAGCCGCCGGCCTGACCGGAAGATAATCGCGCTTGCTTTTTAAGTAACTCAATGGTTACTTATCGGACGCATGGCAAAATCTGCACGATTGAACGACGGCACGGCGGGCCTTCGCCGCGCCGTAGTGCTGGAACGGCACAACCGGCAGATGCTGGCGCATGTTCGTAAGGCCGCATTGTGCCTGAAACCGGCTTCGTCCACGCAGGCGGGGCGAAATCCCAAACGCACGCGCGAACGCATCCTGTCCGCGGCGCTCAAGGAATTCGCCGCCAACGGTTTTGCCGGCGCGCGCGTGGACGCGATTGCGCGGCGCGCGGCCATCAACAAACGGATGCTCTACCATTATTTCGGCAACAAGGAGCATTTGTTCCGCGAAGTGTTGCGCCTGAAAATGGCCGAGCGGCAGGCATTGGCCGAAACGTTGTCGGGCGACCCCGCGGAAAGCCTCACCTTTTGGTTCCAAGCCGCGTGCAAGGACAACGACTGGGTCCGCCTGCTGGAATGGGAGGCGTTGCAGGAGGCCGACGGGAGGTTGATTGACGAAAAAAACCGGCGGGCGGCGACGGCACGCGGCCTGGAGCGCATCCGGCAGCGGCAGGCGCGCGGCCAAATATCCACCGAACTCGACCCGCGCCACGTGATGCTGGCCATGCGGTCGCTGACGATGTTTCCGGCGGCATTTCCACAATTGACCCGGCTCATCATGGGCCGGCCGGTTTCCGATTCCCAATTCCAGAAGGATCGGGCGGCGTTTTTGCGGAAATTCGCGTCGGTTTTTCAGCCGGTGCGGAAATCGCACGTCAGAATCCGCCTTCTGAAATAGCCCGCCATGAAAAAATTCCTTTTTCTTTCCACGTTCGCTCTCGCCGCGGCGATGCTGGCCAATGGTTGTTCGCGCGGCGCAAAAAAAAGCGCGGGCGGCGCGCCGGTGCTGGTGGCGCAGGCATTCACAACCAACGTGCCGGTGCAAATTGACCCGCCGCCGGTCGGCCACGTGATGGCGTATTCGACGGTGACGGTCCACTCGCAAATTCAGGGAATGATCAGCCAGATTCATTTCCAGGAAGGGCAGGAAGTGAGGAAAGGCGACCCGCTGTTCACGATTGATCCGCGCCCCTCGCAGGCGGCGCTGGACCAGGCACGTGCGAATCTGGAACGCGATTCGGGGCAGTTGGAATATGCCAAGGCCAATTATTCGCGCGACCGGAAATTGTTTGACTCAAAAATCATTTCGCAAGATCAATTGGACACGGACAAGGCCAGTCTCGACGCGTCCACCGGCACGGTGGCGGCGGACAAGGCGGCCATCACCAACGCGCTTTTGAACCTGGAATTTTGCCACATTGATGCGCCGGTGGATGGCGTGACGGGTGGCTTGCAGTCCTACGTGGGCAACGTCGTCAAGGCCCCGGACGATACGCTGCTGACGATCAACCAGATACATCCAATTTACGTCCAGTTCGGCGTGCCGGAACAGTATCTGCCGGAAATCCAGCGAGAGAACCGCGACAAAACCTTGAAAGTGGCCGTGACATTCGAGGACATGGACGAGCCGCCGCCACAGGGCGAACTGACATTCATTGACAACACTGTGGACCCCACGACTGGCATGATTCAACTCAAGGCGACATTCCCGAACCTGCGCAGCGTGTTGTGGCCGGGACAATATGTGAATGTGACGCTGACGCTGTCGGAGTTGACCAACGTCGTCGTCGTGCCGTCACAGGCGGTGCAAACCGGGCAGAACGGCGAATACCTTTACGTGCTCAAATCCAATCAGACCGATCAGACCGTCGAGGAGCGACGGGTTGTCATCGGCGTCGCTTACCAGGGCGTAACCGTCATCAAAAGTGGAGTGCAGGCCGGAGAAACCGTTGTCACCGACGGCCAGTTGCGGCTCGCGCCGGGAGTAACAGTGAGCGTCAATGCTACCGGAGTCGCCGGCTCCTCCACGAATTCACCGGCAAATTCAAAATGATTGGCGATGAGCGTTCCTGAACTATTCATCCGCCGGCCTGTGATGACCACGCTGGTCATGTCCGGCATCCTGCTGGTCGGCCTGATCGGTTTCCTCCAGTTGCCGGTGAGCGATCTGCCGAGCGTGGATTATCCGACCATCAACGTTTCTGTCAACCTGCCCGGAGCCAGTCCGGAGACCATGGCCTCGTCGGTCGCCACCCCACTGGAAAAACAATTCTCTACGATTCCGGGCGTGGATTCGATGTCGTCCATCAGCGCGCAGGGAGTTTCGCAAATCACAATTCAATTTTCGCTGGACCGCGACATTGACGCGGCGGCGCAGGACGTGAACGCGGCCATTGCGCGCGCGGCGAAGCAATTGCCGCCTAACTTGCCGACGCCGCCGAGCTACCGGAAGGTCAATCCGGCGGACGCGCCGATCCTTTACCTCGCCATGTCGTCGCCGACGCTGCCGATTTCGACGGTGGATAATTATGCTGAAAATCTGCTGGCCGAGCAGATTTCGCAGATCACCGGGGTCGCGCAGGTCAGCGTGTTCGGCTCGCAGCAATACGCCGTGCGGATTCAGGTGGACCCGGACAAGCTGGCGGCTTACGGCTTGGGCATTGACCAGGTCGAGCAGGCGGTCGTAGCGGGCAGTGTGGACCAGCCGCTCGGTACACTTTACGGCAAGCATCAGGCGTTCGTCGTGCAGGCCAACGGCCAGCTTGAGGACGCGACGGCGTTTCGTCCGATGATTGTCACGTATCGCAATGGCAATCCAGTGCGGCTGGAGCAGTTGGGCAACGTGCTCGACAGCGTGCAAAATGACAAGGTTGCCGCGTGGTATAACACTCACGGCTCCAGCGCGCGTGCCATCGTGCTCGCCATCCAGCGCCAGCCGGGCGCGAATACCGTTCAGGTCGTGGACAACATCAAAAAACTGCTGCCGCAGTTCCGCGAGGTCGTTCCGGCCGCGGTGAAGCTGGACATCCTCTTCGACCGTTCGCAGTCCATCCGCAAGTCGGTGGCAGACGTGGAATTCACGCTGTTCCTGGCCGTCTGCCTCGTCGTCATGGTCATCTTCATTTTTCTGCGGAATTTGTCGGCGACCATCATTCCCAGCCTGGCGCTGCCGATGTCCATCATCGGCACCTTCGCCGCGATGGCGCTGCTGGGTTATAGCCTCGATAACCTGTCGCTCATGGCGCTGACGCTGTGCGTTGGGTTCGTGGTGGACGACGCGATTGTGATGCTGGAAAACATCGTGCGGCACATGGAAAACGGCGAGCCGCCGATGCAAGCGGCGCTGAACGGCTCGAAGGAAATCGGTTTCACCATCATTTCCATGACGCTGTCGCTCACCGCGGTTTTTATTCCGGTCCTGTTCATGGGCGGGTTGCTCGGACGATTGCTGCATGAATTTGCCGTGACCATCATCGTGGCCGTGCTGGTGTCCGGACTCGTTTCGCTGACGCTGACACCGATGATGTGCAGCCGGTTTGTGCATTCGGAGCGCGAACGCAAGCACGGCCGGACTTACAACGCCTTCGAGCGCTTCTTTAACCGGATACGCGGCGCTTACGACCGCACGCTGCAAGCGGTCATGCGCCACCGGCGCGCGACGATGGTCGTATTTCTGGCGATTTTGTTCGCGACGGGTTTCCTGTTCAAACTGATTCCCGCCGGTTTTTTCCCGGATGAAGACACCGGCCAGATTTTCGCCATCACCGAGGCGGCGCAGGACATTTCGTTCGATGCGATGCGCGCGCATCAGCAGGCGGCGGCGAAAATCGTCGCCGCCGACCCAAACGTGGACGGCTTCATGTCGGCCATTGGCGCGTCCGGCGCGTCCGCCACCCTGAACCAGGGCAGCATGTTCATGCGGTTGAAGGACCGCTCGGAACGCAAATTGGACGCGAACCAGGTCATCCAAGAGTTGCGCGTGAAGCTCGCGCAGGTGCTGGGCATCAATGTGTACATGCAAAACCCCCCGCTCATCCGCGTCGGCGGGCGACTGACCAAATCGCTCTATCAATACAGCCTCCAGGACACGGACGTGAACGAGCTGTTTCATTGGGCGCCGATTTTGATGAACAAAATCGCCGAAAACAAAGCGGTGTTTCAGGACGTGACAAGCGATTTGCTCATTGCCACTCCGCAAGTGAACGTGGAAATTGACCGCGACAAGGCTTCCGCGCTCGGTGTCACGGCCCAGCAGATTGAAAACGCGCTCTATGACGCCTTCGGCGAAATGCAGGCTTCCACCATTTACAGCGACGTGGCCGAATACTGGGTCGTATTCGAGGTTGAACCTCAATTTCAGCTCGAGCCCAGCGCGCTGGCGCGGCTGTACATCACCAGTTCGTTTGCCGGCACCAACGGCACGCCCAAACTCATTCCGTTGAGCGCCGTCGCCAGACTCACGCGCAGCCTCGGCCCGGCGACCATCTCGCACGCCGGCCAGTTGCCGGCGGTCACCATTTCCTTCAATCTTCCGCCCGGCGTTTCGCTGGGCACCGCCGTCGGGCAACTACAAAAGATCGAAAGCGATTTGCACCTGCCGGCGACCATCACCGGCAGCTTTCAAGGTTCGGCGGCGGTCTTTCAATCATCTGAAAAGGGACTGGGTTTGTTGCTCATCGCTGCCATCCTCGTCATCTACATCATCCTGGGCTGCCTTTACGAAAGCTTCATCCATCCGGTGACGATTTTGTCCGGTTTGCCGTCGGCGGGATTCGGCGCGCTGCTGACGCTGCTGCTCTTCCGGCTTGATTTGAACATCTACGGCTTTGTCGGCCTCATCATGCTGGTTGGCATCGTCAAGAAAAACGCCATCATGATGATTGACTTTGCCATCGCCGCGCAACGCGAGCGCGGCAAATCGCCTGCGGACGCTATTTACGAAGGCTGCCTGTTGCGGTTCCGGCCCATCATGATGACGACCATGTCCGCGCTCATGGCCACGCTGCCCATTGCGCTCGGCCTCGGTGCCGGTGGCGAATCGCGCAAGTCGCTCGGTCTGGCCGTCGTCGGCGGGCTAATGGTGTCCCAACTGCTCACGCTCTACATCACGCCGGTGATTTACCTCTACCTGGAATCCTTCCACCAATGGTTC
>Ga0181521_10003581_pt1 | contig 18198 bp, 12 predicted proteins | sample PEATcosm2014_Bin_32_FD_119764 | JGI IMG/M metagenome (GOLD analysis project Ga0181521, IMG submission 119764) | Peatland microbial communities from MTU Mesocosm Facility, Houghton, MI, USA - PEATcosm2014_Bin02_60_metaG | ecosystem: Environmental > Terrestrial > Soil > Wetlands > Peat | place... | reverse complement strand
GGGCCCTCGCGGGCTGATGCCGAACCCGAAGACCGGCACGGTGACGTTCGATATCGCACGCGCGGTGAAAGAAATCAAGGCCGGCAAAGTCGAGTTTCGTCTGGATAAGACGGGCCTGATCCACTCGCCCATCGGGAAGATCAGCTTCGCGGCAAAGAATCTCGCGGAGAATGCCCAGGCGTTGCTGGGAGCCGTGGTGAAGGCGAAGCCCGCCGCGGCGAAAGGCAAGTTCATCAAGAAGATTACGCTGACTTCGACGATGGGTCCGGGGATCTTGATCGACCACGCCGAGGCGGAAGCGGCCACAGCGGTGGCGGCGTAGCGAAACCAGGCCGGAGGAAGTTGGGATGAAGAAGAAAGCCGAAAAGAAGACGCAGGCCGAAGAACTTCGCAGCCAGCTTGCGAATGTTTCGACCGTCATTCTCTCGACGTTTCAAGGGATCACGGTCGAGCAGGATACGAAGCTGCGGCGTTCGGTCGAAGCAGCGGGTGGCCATTATCAGGTGGTCAAGAACACGGTCGCCGAACGCGCCGCCGAAGGCACTCCCGCCGAGCCGCTGCTGAAGGGCTTGAAGGGCACGAACTCGATTGCTTACACGAAGACCGACCCAGTCACGCTGGCGAAGATTTTGACGAAGGTCGCGAAAGACGTTCCGGCGTTCCAGTTTCGCGCCGGATGGGTCGAGGGCCGCGTCATCTCGATCCAGGAGATCGGCCAGCTCGCGCAGCTTCCGAGCAAGGAAGAGCTGATCAGCAAGATCATGTTCATGCTCAACGCCCCGGCGCAGCGCGTGGCGACGGCGCTCGCAGCCTTGCCGCGCAATCTGGCGGTGGTGACGAGCGAAGCCGTAAAGGCAAACAAATTCGGCGCGCCCAGTCCGGCAGCTGAAACAGGGCCGGCAACTGAAAGCGCCCCGGCTCCCGATGCAGCTCAGTAGTCCAAGTTTCTGGTTGGTTCGCTTTTTATTTTCTGGGGAGGAGAGAAAAAGGCAATGGCTAGCAAAGTGGAGACAATACTCGAAGAAATAAAGGGCCTGACGCTGCTGGAGGCTTCCGATCTCGTCAAAAAGATGGAAGAAGCCTTCGGCGTGTCAGCGGCCGCAGCGGCTCCGGTGGTTGTGGCGGGTGGAGCGGCGGGTGCCGGCGCAGCAGCGGCCGAGGAAAAGACCGAGTTCACCGTGGTCTTGACCGAGGTCGGCGCGAACAAAATCAACGTCATCAAGGCTGTCCGCGAAGTGACCAGCCTCGGCTTGAAAGAAGCCAAGGACCTGGTCGATGGCGCCCCGAAGACCGTGAAAGACGGCGTCAACAAGGACGAGGCGGCCACGATCAAGAAGAAGTTTGAAGACGCCGGAGCCAAGGTCGAGATCAAGTAGTGGCAGCCCTGAACGGCCAAAAGCCGGGCTGCAAAGGGATTCGCGTACGCGCGCTCCTTGGAATACAGACTATCAAATGCGTCCTTCCCGGACCGGCAGGGCACGTGTACGCCCACTGCCGCTTTCGGCGTCATCCTAAAGAGGTCTGTCGATGAGTCAACGTAACGGTAATCGCGTCATTCGCGAGCGGGAACGCCTGGACTTCGCCAAGATCAAGACGACCGTCCAGATTCCCAACCTGATTGACGTGCAGAAGAAGTCCTACCAGCGCTTCCTGCAAATGGACCTGCTGCCGAGCGAGCGGGAAGACACGGGCTTGCAGTCCGTCTTCACGTCCGTGTTCCCGATCCAGGACTTCCGCGGGCTGTCGCAACTGGACTTCGTCGACTACGCGATCGGCAACTGGGAATGCAAGTGCGGCCACCTGCGCGGTCTGCACCACTTGCGCGCCACCTGCCGGAATTGCGGCGCGTCCGTGGTCACGAACCCGTATAAGACGGGCGACGTGATCTGCGCGAAGTGCGGCACGTTCAACAAGAACACCCCGACGTTCTGCAACAAGTGCGGCGACCCGGTCACGCTCCAGCTCAAGTACGACGTGAACGAGTGCCAGGAGCGCGGGATGACGTACTCCGCCCCTCTCAAGGTCACGATCCGCCTGACGATCTACGACAAGGATCCCGACACCGGCGCGAAGTCGATCCGCGACATCAAGGAGCAGGAAGTATTCTTCGGCGACATCCCGCTGATGACCGAGAACGGCACGTTCATCATCAACGGCACCGAGCGCGTCATCGTCAGCCAGCTCCACAGGTCGCCCGGCGTCTTCTTCGAGACCGCGAACAACCGCAGCTATTTCCTCGGGAAGATCATTCCCTATCGCGGCTCGTGGGTCGAGTTCGAATACGACACGAAGAACATTCTCTACGTCCGCATCGACCGCAAGCGCAAATTCCTCGGCTCGATTTTCCTGCGCGCGCTCGGCATGAAGTCGAATGAGGACATCCTGCGAACGTTTTACCAGGTGGAGCGCATCTCGCTGCGCGAGGGCGATCTCTTCTGGAACGTTTCCGAAGGGTTGCTCGACCGCAAGCTCACGCGCGAGATCAAGCATCCGAAGTCGGGCGACGTACTCGTCGGCGCGCACAAGCGCATCACCGAGGCGCTCTACAAGGAACTCGTCAAGGCGCGCGTAACGCAGGCTGAGGTTGGCGTTGCCGATCTCGAAGGCGCGGTCACCGTCGGCGAACTGGTGAACCGGCAGACGGGCGAAGTGCTGCTCGAAGCGAACAAGCCGCTCACCGCCGAAATGTGGACCACGATCGCCGAAGCCGGGATCACGGAAGTGGATGTGTGCTTCCCGGACCGCGACGACGTGGGCATCATCGTCTCCCGCACGCTGGACAAGGACACGATCCATTCGCCCAAGGAAGCGCTGATCGAAATCTATCGCAAACTGCGTCCCGGCGACCCCCCGACGCTCGAAACGGCGACCGCGCTCTTCAACGGCATGTTCTTCGACCCGCGCAAATACGACTTCAGCAAAGTCGGCCGGCTGAAGTTCAACATCAAGCTCGGCATTGAGACGCCGCTCGACAAGCGTACGCTCGATCCTGGCGATTTTGTCGGCGCGATCAAATACCTGCTCAAGCTTCGCAAGAACATCGGTACCGTCGACGATATCGATCATCTCGGCAATCGCCGCGTCCGCGCGGTGGGCGAGCTACTCGAAAACCAGTTCCGCATCGGACTGGTCCGCATGGAGCGCGCGATCAAGGAAAAGATGTCCGTGTACCAGGAAATGTCCACGGCCATGCCGCACGACCTCGTGAACGCGAAGCCCGTGATGGCGGCGATCCGGGAATTCTTCGGCAGTTCGCAGCTTTCGCAGTTCATGGACCAGACGAACCCGCTCAGCGAAATCACGCACAAACGGCGCCTTTCGGCTCTTGGCCCGGGGGGGCTTTCGCGCGAGCGCGCCGGATTCGAAGTTCGCGACGTCCACCCGACGCACTACGGCCGCATCTGCCCGATCGAAACACCGGAAGGTCCGAACATCGGTCTGATCAGCTCGCTTTCCTGCTACGCGCGGATCAACGAATTCGGCTTCATCGAGTCGCCCTATCGCAAGGTGAAGGGCGGGCGCGTGATCGACTTCGTGCAGATCGTCAATTCCGGCGATAGCGAGTTCAAGGCCGGCGAAGTCGTCGAGCGCGAAAAGGTCGAAGCCACAAACGAAGAATTGAAGCGGCGGCGCATCGTCGTCGAGCCGCACTGCTTCTACCTGTCAGCGTGGGAAGAGGACCGCTACGTCGTCGCGCAGGCCAACGCTTCGCTCGACGAGCGCGGAAAGATCACCACCGAGCTTGTCAACTGCCGTCAGGCCGGCAACTTCGTTTTGAAGAGCCGCGAAGAAGTGGACTACATCGACGTTTCGCCGAAACAGCTTGTCTCCGTGGCGGCGAGCTTGATTCCGTTCCTTGAGAACGACGACGCCAACCGCGCGCTGATGGGTTCCAACATGCAGCGCCAGGCGGTGCCACTCATCAAGGGCGAGGCGCCTCTGGTCGGCACCGGCATGGAGCGCGTCACCGCGCGCGACTCCGGCGCGGTCATTGTCTGCCGTCGCGACGGCATCGTCGATCAGGTCGATTCGGAGCGCGTGATCGTCCGCGTCGAGTCCGACCAGTCCGGCGTGCTCAGCCGCGAAGTCGGGTCCGACATTTATTTGCTCACGAAGTTCAAGCGGTCGAACCAGAATACGTGCATCAGCCAGAAGCCGCTGGTCCGCGCGGGCGACCGCGTGAAGCAGGGCCAGGTCCTCGCGGACGGTCCTTGCACCGATCGAGGCGAGCTGGCGCTTGGGCGGAACGTGCTCGTCGCGTTCCTTCCCTGGCGCGGGTACAACTTCGAAGACGCGATCCTCGTCAGCGAAAAGCTTGTCAAAGAGGACTATTACACCTCGATTCACATCGAGGAGTACGAAATCGAGGCTCGCGATACGAAACTCGGCCCCGAGGAAATCACTCGCGACATCCCCAACATCAACGAGAGTTTCCTTCGCAACCTCGACGAAAGCGGCGTGATCCGCATCGGCGCCACAGTCAAGCCGGGCGACATCCTGGTCGGCAAGGTGACGCCCAAGGGTGAAACCACGCTGACGCCGGAAGAAAAGCTCTTGCGCGCGATCTTCGGCGAAAAGGCCGGCGACGTTCGCGACGCTTCTCTCTACTGCCCGCCCGGAATCGAGGGCACGATCGTTGACGTGAAAATCTTCTGCCGCAAGGGTGCGGAGAAGGACGAGCGCCACAAGGCCATCGAAGGGGCGCACATGGCGAAGCTCGAAAAGAACCTCGCCGATGAAATCCGCATTCTCACCGACGAGCGGCTGAAGCGCCTGAACGACCTGCTCGGCGGGCAGAAGCTTGTCGCCGACTTGCACGACGAGCGCACCAACAAGCGCCTGCTCACCAAGGGCACCGAGTTGACGCGCGACATTCTGGAAAAGATTTCGACGCGCAACCTGAAGCGTCTCCGCCTCAACGACAAAGACCCGTTGCTCATCGAAAAGATCGACGAGGTCGAGGAAATGACCTCGCGGCAGATCGATGTCCTGCGGAAGATCACTGACGAGCGCATCTCGAAGCTCAAGAAGGGCGACGAACTGCCGCCGGGCGTCATCAAGCTGGTGAAAGTCTACATCGCCATGAAGCGCAAGCTTTCGGTCGGCGACAAAATGGCCGGGCGCCACGGCAACAAGGGCGTCATCGCGCGGATCGTTCCCGCCGAAGACATGCCCTACATGCCGGACGGCACGCCGGTCGAAATCGTCCTGAACCCGCTCGGCGTTCCTTCGCGCATGAACGTCGGCCAGATTCTCGAAACGCATCTCGGCTGGGCCTCGAAAGAGCTGGGCGAGCGCGTCGGCAAGGTTCTGGACGGCGAGGGGCGCGCGGAATCCGTCCGTAAGTGGTTCAAGGACGCCTTCGGTCCGACTTCCGTATGGAAGACGATCGCCGACCTCGATGACGAGGCTCTGCTCGATCTCGCATACAGCTTCCGCGAGGGCGTTCCATTCGCGACGCCCGTATTCGACGGCGCCCGCGAATCGGACATTCGCCACTTGCTCGAGTTCACCGAGCTGCCGGAGAGCGGCAAGATCACGCTCTACGATGGCATGACCGGCGACGCCTTCGCGCAGAACGTCACCGTCGGCTACATCTACATGCTCAAGCTTTCGCACCTGGTGGACGACAAGATCCACGCGCGTTCGATCGGTCCGTATTCGCTCATCACGCAGCAACCGCTCGGCGGCAAGGCCCAGTTCGGCGGGCAGCGCTTCGGAGAAATGGAAGTCTGGGCGCTCGAAGCCTACGGCGCTGCGCACATCCTGCAGGAGCTGCTGACGGCGAAATCGGACGATGTCTACGGCCGCGCCAAAATCTACGAGGCCATCGTCAAGGGCGAGCCGGGGATTGAACCCGGCGTGCCCGAATCGTTCAACGTCCTCGTGCGCGAATTGCAGTCGCTGTGCCTGGATGTCGAGCTGATGAAGCGCCAGAAGCCGCAAGTGGAAAAGGCGGAAGCGGCCGATTGATCGCGTCGCGCCCGGGATTTTTCCGGGCGCGGCTCACAAGATTCTGCAATGGTTTTTTTTGGTCCCGGCGCGGCCGGGACAGGAGGATCGCCCTTGTATCGATCAAGCCCTTATGACCGTGCCAGCCAGATCGCGGATTTCGATTCGATTCGCATCAGCTTGGCGAGTCCGGAAAAAATCCGCTCGTGGTCGCACGGAGAAGTAACGAAACCGGAAACGATCAACTACCGCACCTTCAAGCCGGAGCGCGACGGCCTGTTCTGCGCCAAGATTTTCGGGCCCGTCACGGACTGGGAGTGCCTCTGCGGCAAGTACAAGCGCATGAAGCACCGCGGCGTCATCTGCGACAAGTGCGGCGTCGAAGTCACTCTCAGCAAGGTCCGCCGCGAGCGTCTCGGCCATATCGAGCTCGCTTCGCCCTGCTCGCACGTATGGTTCTTCAAGGGTCTGCCGAGCCGCATCGGCTACCTGCTCGACATCACCATGCGCGATCTCGAGCACATCCTGTACTTCGAGACTTTCGTCTGCGTCGATCCCGGCGAGGTTCCGGGGATCAAGGAGAAGGACATCATTCCGGAGGAGAAGCTCCGCGAACTCCAGCGTGACTTCCCCGGCAAATTCCAGGCTGGCATGGGCGCCGAAGCCATCAAGGAGCTGCTGCGCCGCGTGGACGTGGAGAAGCTTTCCGCCGACCTGCGCGACCGGATGAAAGTCGATCCGAGCTTGCAGAAGCGGATCAAGTACGCGAAGCGCCTCAAAGTGCTCGAAGCGTTTCGCAAGAGCGGCAACAAGCCCGAATGGATGATTCTCGACGTGATTCCGGTGCTGCCGCCCGAGTTGCGCCCGCTCGTGCCTCTGGACGGCGGCCGGTTCGCCACCTCCGACCTCAACGACCTCTATCGCCGCGTGATCAACCGGAACAACCGGCTGAAGAAGCTGATGGAGCTGCACGCGCCCGACGTGATCGTCCGCAACGAAAAGCGCATGTTGCAGGAAGCCGTCGACGCGCTCTTTGACAACGGCCGCCGTGGCCGCGTCTTGCGCGGAACGAACAATCGGCCGCTCAAGTCTCTCTCCGACACGCTCAAGGGCAAGCAGGGACGCTTCCGCCAGAACCTGCTCGGCAAGCGCGTGGACTATTCCGGCCGCTCGGTGATCGTCGTGGGGCCGGAGCTGAAGCTTCACCAGTGCGGTCTGCCGAAGAAAATGGCGCTCGAGCTTTTCAAGCCGTTCATCTATCACAAGCTCGAAGCCGCGGGCCACTGCACCACGATCAAGCAGGCGAAGGAGCTGGTGGAGGCGCAGGAGTCGATCGTCTGGGACATCCTCGAGGACGTCATCCGCGAGCATCCGGTTCTACTCAACCGCGCTCCCACCTTGCATCGCCTCGGTATCCAGGCTTTCGAGCCGGTACTTGTGGAAGGCAAAGCGATCCGCATCCATCCGCTCGTCTGCACGGCGTTCAACGCCGACTTCGACGGCGACCAGATGGCCGTGCACATCCCGCTTTCGCCAGAGGCGCAGGTCGAAGCCTCGGTGCTCATGCTCAGCTCGCACAATATCCTGTCGCCGGCCAACGGCTATCCGCTCGCCGTGCCTACGCAGGACATGGTGCTCGGCATCTACTACATGACGAAGGCCAAGCCGCAAGCCAAGGGCGAAGGCCGCGCGTTCGGGTCGAGCGAGGAAGTCGTGATGGCGCTCGAAGCGGGCGAGGTCGAGCTGCTGACGCCGATTCGCATGCGCTACACCGGCGAGGTGATCGATCTCACCAACGCTTACGACGATCAGGACGTCTCGCATACCGAGCCGATTAACCTGAGCAAACAATTTCTGCACACCACCGTTGGCCGCGTGATCTTCAACGATCACCTGCCGGCGGAAATGCCCTTCATCAACGGCTTGCTCAAGAAGAAGGGCGTGCAGGCGCTCGTGCAGTACTGCTACCTCCGCTTCGGACTCGAGAAGACCGTGGTGGCTCTCGACAAGCTGAAAGAGCTTGGCTTCCTCTACGCGACCAAGGCCGGCGTGTCCATCGGCATCAGCGACATGGTCATCCCCAGCGTGAAGTTCAAGCTCGTCGATACCGCCGAGCATGAGGTCGTCAAGGTCCAGCAGCAGTATCTCGATGGCGCCATCACCAACGGCGAGCGCTACAACAAGGTCATCGCCATCTGGTCGGACGTCACCGAAAAAGTCGCCGACGAGATGTTCAAGGCGCTCGAAGAGCAGGATAAGCAGGGCGTGATCAACCCGATCTACGTCATGGCGGATTCCGGCGCCCGTGGTTCGAAGCAGCAGATCCGGCAGCTTTCCGGAATGCGCGGCTTGATGGCCAAGCCTTCCGGCGAAGTCATCGAAACGCCGATCACTTCGAACTTCCGCGAGGGCTTGACCGTGTTGCAGTACTTCATCTCGACTCACGGCGCCCGCAAGGGTCTGGCCGATACGGCGCTCAAGACCGCCGATTCCGGCTACCTGACGCGCCGCCTCGTGGACGTCGCTCAGGACGTGATCATCAACGAGTTCGACTGCGGCACGGCCGACGGAATCTACGTTGAGCCGATTCTCGAAGCCGGCGTCGAAGTCGAGCCGCTGCGCGACCGCGTCGTTGGCCGCGTTTCGCTCGAGAAGATCAAGGACTACGAAGGCAACGTGATTGTCGAGATCAACCAGGAGATCACGGAAGAGCTGGCGAACGCCATCCAGGCTGCCGGCATCGAGCGAGTGAAGATTCGCTCGGTGCTCACTTGCGAATCCCGCCGCGGAGTCTGCGGCCGCTGCTATGGCCGCAACTTGGCCACGGGCCGCTTCGTCGAGATGGGCGAGGCAGTGGGCGTCATCGCCGCGCAATCCATTGGCGAGCCCGGCACGCAGCTCACGATGCGGACGTTCCACATTGGCGGTACCGCCACCCGCGTCACCGAACAGTCGAAGGTCGAGGCCCGCAACAACGGCTTCGTGAAGTTCATCGACCTGAAGGTCGTCGAAGGCCGCGGCAAGATCCTCATCTCTATGAACCGTTCCGGCCTGATCGCCGTCGTCGACGAGAAAGGCCGCGAAAAGGAACGCCACCACGTCGTCTATGGTGCGCGGCTTCGCGTGGAAGACGGCCAGCCGGTCACGCTTGGCCAGACCATGTGCGAATGGGATCCGTACACCTTCTCGATCCTCACCGAATCGGCAGGCACGATTGAGTTCAAGGACTTGCAGCCCGGCATCACGATCGAAGAGCAGGTGGACGAAGTCACCGGCCTTTCGCAACTCGTCGTCACGCTTCCTCCGGGTGACGAAAAGCACCAGCCGACGATTCAGGTCCGCGATTCGCAGGGCCGCGTCCGCAAGAAGTACCTGATGCCCTCGCGCGCCCACTTGATGGTCGTCGATGGCGACGACGTTCAGCCAGGCGACGTCTTGGCGAAGATTCCGCGCGAGACCACCAAGACGAAGGACATCACGGGTGGACTCCCGCGCGTGGTCGAGCTGTTCGAGACGCGCAAACCCCGCGACCCCGCGGTCATCAGCGAAATCGACGGCATCGTGAAATACGGCGAGATCGCGAAGGGCCAGCGCAAAATCTACGTCGAGAGCGAGGATGGAAAGACAACCAAGGAATACTCCATTCCTCGTGGCGTTCACATCAACGTGCAGGAAGGCGAGCACGTCCGGGCGGGCGAGCCGTTGATTGACGGTCCGCTCAACCCGCACGACATTCTTGCCGTCCTCGGAGAGAAGTATACGCAGGCCTACCTGGTGAACTCGATTCAGGAGGTCTACCGCCTGCAGGGCGTCAACATCAACGACAAGCACATCGAGACCATCGTTCGCCAAATGATGCGCTGGGTGAAGGTCGAAGACGTGGGCGACACGACCTTCCTTCTCGAGGAGCAGATCGACAAGTTCCGCTTCCGCGAGGAGAACGACCGCATCATCCGCGAAGGCGGCCGCCCGGCCACGGGCCGTCCGTTGCTCCTTGGCATCACCAAGGCGTCGCTCTCGACCGATTCCTTCATCTCGGCGGCCAGCTTCCAGGAGACGACCCGCGTCCTCACTGAAGCGGCCATCTCCGGGAAGGTTGATTACCTACGCGGCTTGAAGGAAAACGTCATCATGGGCCGCCTGATCCCGGCGGGCACGGGCCTCGAGCGCTATCGCAACATCCAGCTCCTCACCGAGATTCCCAAGGAGGAGCCGCAAGCGATGGAGCCTGAGCTCACGCCGGAAGAAGCCGCGGCGCTCGACTTCCTGCGCAAGGATACCGACGCTGTGGCGGAGAGCTAAATCCAGTCTGCTTGGTCCGGGCGGGCCTCATCGCTAACGCGAGACCCGCCCTGTAGCACTCCTCCGCTCAATGAGATCGGCCCTCGCCCCCTCTTCATCGACGGCTATTACTTAACTTGGTATAGGGCGGCTTTCTTTTTTCCGTTTCGAGGCCCCGGTCTGTAGAATTTTATGGGGCCTTTGGGGGCGGAACTTTCGCGAACCACATAAGCGACAGGTCGAGCTGATGCCAATGCATCCATCAGGAACGCGCGGCGCGCCGAACGGACCGGAATCTCCCTCCGAAACCCAAATTGACAAGCTCGTGGAGATCATCTCTCGCTCCCAGCATAACTACCGGGAGCTGATCGACAGTCTCGACCAGGCCGTCTTTACGCTGTCCATTGACGGCGAAGTGCGGGTTGCGAACCGCCGCCTGTCGGAAATCCTTGGCGCTTCATTCCCGGATTTGATCGGTCACTCGATCGGCGAATTCATCGAATCGCCCACTTTGGAAGAAGCTCGCCGCTCGCTTTCCGTGCTTGCAAACGGCGCTTCGTGGTCGGGAATCGTTCCGGTTCGCTTGAAGACGGATGGGAACATCCGGTACTTCAGTTGCTGGTTTCAGGCGGTCGTGGAAAGCGATCGGATCGCGGCCGTGACTGGCTGGGCACGCGACGTCACCGCTCAGCAAGAAGCTGAGATGCGCTTCACGGAGTTCGTGCAATCGCTCGACACGGGAGTGTTCTTTTCCACGGGAGAGGGGCAACTCCTCGATGCCAACCCTGCGCTGATTCGGATGTGGGGGTTCGACAGCCTGGAGGATCTGCAAAAGTTTAACATCCGCGACCTGTACGCGGACCCCGCTCAGAGAGAACGACTCGTCCGCGACACGGCGGCAAATGGCTCGGTTCAGGACCGCAACATCACGTACCGCCGCAAAGACGGAACGCTCATGCAAGGCCGTGCATCGGCCCTCGCCATTCGCGACCACACCGGCCGGCTAGTTCGATTTCAAGGAACGATCGTGGACGTTACGGAGCGCCTCGAAATTGAACGAAAGCTCTACCGGGAGCAGGAATTCAATCGTCGTCTTATCGAGTGCTTTCCGGATCTGATCGTCGTGCTCGACCGCGAAGGACGGTTCACGTTCGTCAGCGAGCGCATAAAGGACATTCTCGGCGTCCCGCCGGAGGCATACTTGGGCAAGCCAATTGGCCAGGGAGTGGGGACCGAAGATCAGATGAAGCTTGCGGACATGTGCGACAACATCATTTCCGGCCGTCTGGCGCACGCGCAACTCGAAGTGCATGCCCGGCATGTCGATGGCACGTGGAAGGTCCTCCGAATCAGCGCCAGTCCGCTTTTCGACGAGAACGGGGCGATCACCGGCATCGTGTCGTCCGGGCTCGATGTCACCGAATCGCTCTTGATCGAGCAGCAACTCGTCCAAAAGGAAAAGTTCGCGGCGATGGGCGAGATGATGACTGGGGCGGCGCACGAACTGAATAACCCGCTCACGGCCATTCTGGGCGTCAGTGATCTTCTTCGTGAGCACGCTCCTGACGACGCTGCGCGCCGGCGCGCGGACCTGATCCTGCAACAGGCCCGCCGCGCCGCAAGTATCGTCCAGAATCTCCTTTCCTTTTCACGCAGGTCAGCTCAAGGGCACTCGAAGCTCAACCTGGAGGAGATTGTCCAGGATGCCCTGAAGTCTCACCAGGTGGTCTTGAACCAGAAGAACGTTCGCGTGGCATTCGAAGCGCCGCGCGATCTCCCTCCGGTTGAGGGCGACCGGAAGCTCCTCGTGCAGATCTTTTCGAACATCATCGCAAATGCGGAGCAGTCGATTGCCGGCTTCCGGGATAGCGGGAATCTGGCGATCTCGCTCGCTCGGGAGAACGAGACGGTCCGCGTCAGCTTCGCCGACGACGGCGCGGGAATTTCCCCGGAGAACTTGGGCAGAATCTTCGACCCGTTCTTCAGTACCAAGCGGCCCGGCGGTGGCGGCGGACTCGGTCTCACGCTATGCCTCGCCGTCGTCAAGGAGCACGGCGGGACGATCAGAGTGGAGTCCACGCCTGGCGCCGGGGCAACATTCCATGTCCTCTTTCCCGTTGGCTCGGGAGTCGTTCCGCTCGCCGCGCCGACTGAGCCCGTGGCGAAAAAGTCCTTGCCGGGCAGCGAAGCGCTTCAGGGGCATACGGTCCTCGTCGTGGACGACGAAGAGGGAATCCGGGAAGTCGTGCAGGAAGGGCTTTCCGCGAAGGGCATGACGGTCGAAGCGGTCGACAGTTCCGAAGCGGCGCTGTCCTATCTCGCGTCGAACGATTGCGAGATTATCGTTTGCGACTTCAACCTACCCGGCATGAGCGGAGACCAGTTTTCCAAACAGGTCCGCGCCCAGCATCGCGGCTCGCCGCCGCGCTTTGTCTTCATGACCGGCGAGCTGCTCGAGCCGGAGGCTTTTGACCGCTTTCGCACGGAAGGCGCGCGGGTCCTGCAAAAGCCCTTTCACGTTTCGGCGCTGGCTGACCTTCTGGCGGAGCTTCTCCAGCCGCAGCCGTCCGCAGTGCACTAGGCGCCCTCAGTTGGGTTTCGCAGACGGCGCCGCCCCGCCATCGACACCGAAGTCCCAGACGTACAAGCTGACACCCTGATCCCGGACCACTTCCGCCACTGCGTACTCGCCCGCGGCGAGCGGCTGGCCCAGCGTGAAGCGGTAAACGCCTCCGGCAACGTCCCAGCGCCGCATCGACACGGTGTTCGCCGACTCCGCCTGTTCGCCGAACAGTTCGTCCACGTGCTCGATCTCCCGGCTGCCCGCATGAACCTTCGCGCGAATCAGCACCAGCTCCGGCTCGCGTGCGTCGGCCGTGCGCATGTAGAACTCGGGCTGACCGTTTCGAACCCGGAGGGTGGCGCGCTCGCCCTTGATCGAGATGTTATGCCGAGTGGGGACGATGGGAACCGGCACGAGCACCTGCTCCAGGAAGTGCCCCTTGCTGAGCTTCGAGTTAATCTCGGCCTGTGTGAGCGGAAAGACGCCGTGACCATCGAACACGAAGAGGCCCGCGCCGGGCGGCAGGAAGACTCCGGGCGCCGCCTCGAGGCTGGCGTCAATATCCACCATCTCGCCGCGTCTCAGGTCTTCCTGGCGATGCACCTTCGAAACGACAGCCGCGTCGCGCTGCGCTTCTTCGGCCTCCAGTTTCTTGGTCGCATCCCAATCCACCAGGTCGGCGGGCATCTGTTCCCACTGCGAGCTGTCGAGGCTGTAATACCGGACTCGGTCGCCTTCAACCTGGTATTCGCGGACAAGCTGGAAGCTGCCGTCCTTCAGCACAAGCTTCTTCCCGCGCGGGAGCACGGGTCCGGTTGTTGTTGAGTCGGCCTGGCCGCCCCTGGGAGATGTCGAAGGCGGAGAGGCAGGTTGCTGCGCCGCCACAGGCGGAGCGAGGGAGGTGGCCAGAGCCAGCAACACCAACCCTGCGGCGAGGGCCATCGGGGTCCGCTTGTTGTCCCGGTTTTCAGGCATGATGATCCCCGCTGATTGCTAAGATGCCGCAAAGAGCAATTCAGTTGAGCAGAACTCAGGATAGCCCGGTACGACCGTTGTCACAACCGTTTCGGAGAAGGTGCTCTGTCGGCGGCTGGAGAGATGCGAGGATGCGAAAACGCGCGCGAAGTCAGTGCTCGCAGCGAGGATGAAGGACGGCCATAATCGCCAGATCGGAGTTCGTGAAGAGCCACTTTTCGGCTCCGGAGCCGGCTGCTTCGGCAATGGACCCCGGCGTCCCGAGATGCTTGTTCCGAGCGAGACCTCGGAGGTGCTCGGGGCAGATTCCGGTGAGGCTGGTGGCCTCTTCCTCGGTGAAGACCTTTTGGCTCGACCTGACTCGGACCATTTGGGCCTCTCGATCTGTGTGATGCTACAGCAAGGCTAAACGCCGCCTGAATTGCCTGCAATAGTCGTTCCGTACCAATGGGCATAGACCGTTCGGATTACTCGCCCCTCCCGAACTCTGTTGCCTTCTATGGTTTGAGCGTGGGCGAATGAGACCCAAGCTTGAACCGCGCTCGCGATATGCGCGGTACAAGAATGAAAAAAGTAGTCAATTCTCAGAATTTTTCTACAGTTTCATGAATTTGTTGCATATGGCGTGATTTGCGATGTAACCAAACGCTGACATTCTCAGGCGCGGAAAAACGAATGTCGGTTACGCTCCAGAGCCGCGAGCTTTCTCAAACGCGGAGGCGATTTGCAGGACGCGGCTTTCGCTGAAGTGCGGGGTGAGGATCTGCATGCCAATGGGGAGCCCGGCTTTCGTCTTGCCGCAGGGCACGGATATGCCGGGAACCCCCGCGAGCGATCCCGTAACCGTATAGATATCCGCCAGATACATTTGCAGAGGGTCGGATGTCTTTTCTCCCAGCCGGAACGCGGCGGTGGGCGACGTCGGCGTGACAATCGCGTCCACTTTCTGAAATGCATCGGCGAAATCGCGCGCGATCAGGGCGCGAACCTTCTGCGCGCGCAAGTAATAGGCGTCGTAGTAGCCGGCCGAGAGGGCATAGGTGCCGAGCATGATGCGGCGCTTCACTTCGGGTCCGAAGCCGCGCTCTCGCGTCTTGCGGTACATCTCGACAAGTGTTCCGCCGGGCACGCGCAAGCCGTAGCGCACACCGTCGTACCGGGCGAGGTTGGAACTGGCTTCAGCCGTCGCGATGATGTAATACGCCGCGATGGCGTAGTCCGTGTGCGGCATTTTCAGCGGAATCCTGCGGCAGCCGAGGCGCTCGAGCAGCGCGATTCCCGCCTGGACTTTCTCTTTGACCTCGGGATCCAGCCCTTCGCCAAAATAGTCCTCCGGCACGCCGATCCGCAGCCAGTCCAAAGGCTTGCCGATATCCGCCGCGTAATCGGGGACGGGAACCGCGGCCGAAGTTGAATCGTTGGCGTCGTGGCCTGCGATGACAGCCATCACAGCGGCGACATCGGCGACGTTTGACGCAAACGGCCCGATCTTATCGAGCGACGACGCGAAGGCGACCAGGCCGTACCGCGACACGCGGCCGTACGTCGGCATCAGACCCGGAACCCCGCAATACGCCCCGGGTTGGCGGATCGAGCCGCCGGTGTCCGTGCCGAGCGCCGCGACCGCAAGGCCGGCCGCAACCGCAGCCGCCGACCCGCCACTCGAACCTCCGGGAACGCGATCGGGCGCGACCGGATTCCGCACGGGGCCGTAGGCCGAGTTCTCGTTCGAGCCGCCCATCGCGAATTCGTCGCAGTTCGTCTTGCCGAGGAACACGGCGCCCGCTCGATCGAGGCGCTCGACGGCCGTCGCGTCGTATGGGGGAACGTAGGATTCGAGAATCTTCGAGGCGCACGTGGTGCGGATGCCGCGCGTGCTGATCACGTCCTTGATCGCGACGGGCACTCCCGCAAGCGGCGGCAGAGTCTCGCCCCGCGCCACGGCGGCGTCGATGCAGTCGGCTTGCGCGTAGGCGCGCTCCGGCGAAAGAGTCAGAAACGCATTCAACTCGGCGTTACGGCGGTCGATCCGGCCGTAGAACTCGGCGGCCAGTTCCCGCGCCGAGACTTTTTTCGCCTGGAGCGCGGCGCGCACGCCGGCAACCGTCCATGCAGTGGGTGCGCTCATTTCTCGATTACCCTCGGGACGCGGAAGAAGAGCTTTGCCGCGTCGGGAGCGTCTGCGAGAACCGGCGCCGCGACATCGCAGGGCCGCAGCACGTCTTCGCGCAACTCGGGGTGGCTGTCGCCGGCGCCGGCGTACAGCACCTGCGCCATCGGCTCGACCTTCTCGAGATCGAGCTCATTCAGTTTCTCCACGTACGTGAGGATGCTGTCGAGCTGTTCGCGATACTTGTCCGCTTCCTCGGACGACAACCCTAGATGGGCGAGTTCGGCAACCCTCAGTACATCCTCGCGGCTGATTTTCATCGGGGGCTCGATTCCGCGGGGAAAAGCCGATCGAAAGGGCCCCGGATCCAGTGACGGGTAGAAGGCACCCCCATCCTTTGTTTGCAATGACTTACGCGCGTTTCTACTCGACAGCAGTGACGGGTAGAATTGCGCGAGGCGAGCCAACAGTCACCCGCAACCGGAGGCTCCGTTCGCCCCCCGCCGTGCTCAATTCTGGTCGAGTTTTTCATGCGAATTATCTTAGTAGAAAAGAACCGCAATGCAAGCGCGAGTCCCTGTGGACTCTTGTGGTGCCGAAGATCGTTGCGGAACTTCGCGGATGACGGCCGGCCTATGCGCGACGGCGGCGAATGAAGGGAATGTGTTCGTTGTCGGCTTCGTGGGAGATTCGATTGGGGCCCGGCTTAGCGGCGACGACCTTAACCCCGCGAACGAGATTGCCGCCCCATGCCTGATTGATCCGGCCGCAGACTTCGCGCTGCATGGATTCGACCTGGCTCTGCCAGGCCTTGCCGTCGGCCGTGAGTTCGAGGCAGTTGGCGTCGCATCGCACCGGCCGCGTATGCGCCGCGAGCGCTTTCCCCACGATCGTGGGCCACGCGCTCGCAAGCCATGCGAACGCCGCTTCGGGCCGCTCCAGCCGCCGCACGACTCGTCCCAGAAATTCTCCTGCGCGCTCCATAGAATCGAGGATTCTAGCACAACGCGACTGTGGAAAAATTCCGCATGCTTGCGCGGGAGATATGGCCGTGCGAAAATTGCGAAGTAATCCACTCTGAAATTCTCCGATGATTCTTGCGGCGATGCTGCGGAACGTCGGGGAAGCGCAGGCTAAGGCGATATCGTCTAAGGGTTAGGACGTGGCCCTCTCAAGGACAATACGACGCTTTGCTCCGTTAGGTGCCACTCATAACTCAGCCACTTAGTATTGCTGCGTTAGGCGGTTTTAGGCTCTAGGAACAACTTTCGAGGACAATTCGATGACAATTTCGGGATGTTTAGCCGGTTTGGACGGGCGACTGAACGACATGAGCGCGATTACATTGGGACCGGCCGCTTTATAAAGTGGATTTGGGAGAGCTAGGAGAGAACTGTGAGCGCTGTAGAGAACGTCAAAGAGGTGGCCGATCTAATCAGGAAATTTAACGATATTGAGCTCAACCGGCGCATCTTAAAGCTCGAAGAAGAAGTTATTGATCTTACGCGGGATAAGCGCCGGGCAGACGAACGGATCGAAGAATTGGAGCGGAAGCTGACATTTCAAGAAGAACTCAAATTCAGGAATCCGTTTTATTACCATGGTAGCGATCCCGAGCCTTACTGTCCGGGTTGTTGGGAATCCAAGCGGATGGCTGTCCATCTCCATCGCGCCCGGAAGCCTTTGCCTGTCGGCGATTGCATGGAGTGTCCGTCGTGCAAGCATGATTACCGAAAACGAATGACTGTTTGATGCTCGCCAAGCGATAGAGTACGTCGCGCCCCCGAATCTTTCCGGCGGGTGGCTGGGCCTTTCGCGTGGAGCGGCGTTTTTGCCGCCCGCGTGGGCGCATGATAGCATCGCGATACTTTACTGTAGAGTGTGTTTTGCGGGTGCCCTACCCTCGGTGTACGGGAGTGGGGCTTTCGGTTCGCGAGTTATCTTCTCGCCTGTGGCTTCCATATGCGTGCGTTTCCATAGAGCGCCCGTCTCGATTCACCTGTTTGCTTTGCATTTATCTCTTTGATTCCTTCGCGCGTTATTTCCACTCCTCTGCCTCCGATTGAATCAAGGTCCAGAAGCAACTCCATGAATTTGGGAGCCTTTTCACCTGCATGCTTCCTCTCAATGATCTTGAAATTCTCGTAGGCGATCAGATCGGCCGGCTGCAACAGGGCGCAACGCTCCCATCCCATAGGAGCGATTGTAGTGAAGCGATTCCGAGGTTTGAATTTCTCATCATTTTTCATCGCATTAAACGCGTCAAGAAGCACTGCGTCGTAGCCAGCAGTGCGATCATGGATAAGAGAAATTCGGT
>Ga0181521_10003580_pt1 | contig 18204 bp, 16 predicted proteins | sample PEATcosm2014_Bin_32_FD_119764 | JGI IMG/M metagenome (GOLD analysis project Ga0181521, IMG submission 119764) | Peatland microbial communities from MTU Mesocosm Facility, Houghton, MI, USA - PEATcosm2014_Bin02_60_metaG | ecosystem: Environmental > Terrestrial > Soil > Wetlands > Peat | place... | reverse complement strand
CATAGCGGAATGCCACGCCATCGTCCCAAACGCGGACTTCCACGTTCAGCCTCCGTCCCACCGTGCCGTTTTGCAGGTATTGCGCGGTCAGCGAATTGTAGCCCGCCCCTGGCGACCTCTTCGAAGCCGTCAGTCCCACGTTTTCGCCGAGTATCGGTTCCTGGTCGTGGATGTTCAAACCCAGGTAGGAAGTGTCCAGCACGCGCGCGCCGCCGAGTTGCACCTGGTAAGCCAGGTGGAACAACTGCCCCGCTTCCGGCTGCGCCACGAACAAGCGGAATTCCAGGCGGCCGTTGGGCGATTGCACCCGCAACTCGTCCTGCGCCGGCGCGCACCGCGCCACCAGTGCAACCACGCACGCCGCAAGCAGGCTACGCCCAGCCAAAGCCCGATCTCGACAAGGGCAACGACCGCACCCTCTTTCCGGTGGCGCTGAAGATCGCGTTGGCCACCGCCGGCAGAATCGGCGGCAGCGCCGGCTCGCCCAATCCGGTCGGATCGTAAGTGGTCTTGAGGAAGTGTACTTCGATCTCGGGCGGCGCTTGCGCCATTCGCACCATGCCGTGGCGATTGTAATTGGTCTCGACCACGCGGCCCTTATCGACGGTGATCTCCTGCGACATGAGCTCGCTCAAACCATCGACGATCCCGCCCTGCACGATGTTCTCGGCCGCGCCGGGATTGATGATCTGGCTGCCCACATCCGCGGCCACCCAGATCTTGTTGATCTTCACTTTATTGGCGGCGTCCACCGTCACCTCGGCCACTTCGGCGAAGTATCCCCGGTGGCTGAAATGGAAAGCCGCGCCCATGGCGGTTCCCTTCGGATAGGTCTTCTTGCCCCAACCGGATTTTTCCGCCACCAGTTGCATCACGCCCTTCATGCGTTCGGCGTTGACACCCGGCATCCCGCCTCCGCGGCCGCCCTGTGCCGCGGGCTGCTGCGGCGCCATCCCCGCATCCAGCAGCTCCAGGCGGAATTGCACCGGATCTTTGCCGGCGGCGTGCGCCACCTCGTCGATAAACGAGTGCGTCACAAACGCAATCGCGTTGCTTCCCGGCGCGCGCAACGCCCCGGTGCGGATGCCCAGCGGCTGCGTGGATTGCAGCAGCGCATAGTTGGAGACGAAGCGTTGCGGAAACTCGCTCGGCCCAATCGAAGCCGCCGACATCGTGCGATCGCCTTCGCCGTAGGTGACGAAATGGTTGCGCCACGCCACCAGTTTGCCCGACGCGTCCAGGCCGGCTTTCAGATACTGGAACCCGCCCGGACGGTAGTAGTCGTGCGTCATATCGTCTTCGCGCGACCACAGCAGCTTCACCGGAACCCCGGCCTGCCTGGCGATATAAGCCGCTTCCACCAGGTAGTCGTTGGTCAACCGCCGCCCAAAACCGCCGCCGCCGCGCGTCATGTGCAGCGTGATATCCGCTTCCGTCATTCCCAGCGTCTGCGCCACCTGGCGCCGGCCGCTGCCCGGCTGCTGGCTGTTGGTCCACATCTCCATCTTGCCGTCGTGGAAATGCGCCGTGGCCCCTTGCGGCTCAAGTGGCGCGTGCGAGATGAACGGGTAGGAATACGCCGCCTCCACCACTTTCGCCGCGCCCTTCAAAGCCGCGTCCACATCACCATCAGCGCGAACGGTGGTCTGCGGCGCCTGCTTGCTCAATTCCTCGGCGTTCTTCGCATACTCCACGCTGCTCTGATTCGCCGCGAGCCCTTCGTTCCACTCCACCTTCAGCGCTTTGCGCGCCGCTTGCGCGTGCCACCACGTCTCCGCCAGTATCGCGACGCCGCTCACCAGGCCGGGGTCCGAAAGCAGAGAAGGCCCTTTGACTTCCGGCCGGTCCACCACGAAAGCCTGCTTCACGCCCGGCATTTTCTTGATCTCGTCCAGGTTGGCGCTGACCACCTTCCCGCCGATCACGCCGCACTTTTCGAACACCGCGAACAGCATCCCGGGCAGCTTCATGTCGATCGTGAAGATCGGCTTGCCGGTCACGATTTCATGCAAATCCGTGGCCGTTTGCGTGTGGCCGACGATCTTGTAATCCGCCGGGTCCTTCAGCGTCACATTCGCCAGCGCGGGAGCCGGCATTCCAGCCACCTTCGATGCCAGCTCGCCGTACCCCAGCGACCGGTCCGAAGCCTTGTGCATCACCCGCCCCGAAGCCGTCGTGCACTCGCCTTCGGGCACGCTCCAGGCCTGAGCCGCCGCCGTGACGAACAACGCCCGCCCCGCCGCGCCCACCTGGCGCATGGGCAACCAGTTGTTGGGCGTCGCCGTGCTGCCGCCGGCGTTCTGCTGCGGATACTTGCTGTCGTCGAAGTCCGCCTGCTCGATTTTGACGCGCTTCCAATCGACGTCCAGCTCCTCGGCGATCAGCATGGGCAGCATGGTCTTGACGCCCTGGCCGAGCTCGGGATTCTTGGCAACGATGGTCACCGTGCCGTCGGCCGCCACGCGAATGTAGTTGTGCGGATTGGGCGGCGCCTGCGGCGCTCCGCCGCGGCCCTGCGCGAAAAGTTGGCTTCCGGTCTCGAGGCCCAGCATCACTCCGCCACCGGCCAGCGCGCTGATTTTCAGAAAGGATCGGCGTTGCATTTGGTTCTTCTCCGGGTGCATAACTACTCCTCGTTCCGGGCCGCTGCCGCGCTCCTGGTGGAACCGCTGCCCGCCAGGTCGGCCGCCTTGTGGATCGCCTGCCGGATGCGCAGATACGTTCCGCACCGGCACAAATTCCCATTCATCGCCGAATCGATTTCCTTGTCCGTGGGTTTCGGCGTCTTGGCGAGCAATGCCGCCGCCGACATGATTTGTCCCGCCTGGCAATAGCCGCACTGCGGGACATCGATTTCCTGCCAGGCCACTTGGCACGGATGCGTGCCGTCCGGCGAGAGACCTTCGAGCGTGGTGATTGGTTTGGCGCCCACCGCCGAGACCGGCGTCAGGCAGGCCCGCACCGCCATGCCCCCCAGGTGTACCGTACAGGCGCCGCACTGGCCGATCCCGCAGCCATACTTGGTGCCGCGCAGGTCCAGCACGTCTCGCAAAACCCACAGCAGCGGCATATCGGCCGGCGCGTCCACCGTGCTGGTATGCCCGTTCACAGTCAGCTTGAAGGCCATCTTGTCCCCTCCAGATAGAATCATTCTATACCAGTCGCCCGGCACCGGAAAGAGGGGAAAGAGCGCGCCCGCAGGCAGGATTGCCTGTCCCACAAGCGCTAGAATCGGTTGATATGGATCGGAACACCAGGAATCGCGCTGTTCGGCCTCCGGCGTTCCCTGGGACGGCGCGCATGGATTGGCGGAAAGCTGGCGGAGGCCTGATGGCCGCGGCAACCGCGAAATGGCCATGAAGCTGCGGCCCTGGGTGGTGGTGCTGCTGGTGATGCTGGCGGCCGGCCTGCTCCGCTGGCGCCTGCTGGACATGCCGCTCGAGCGCGACGAAGGCGAATACGCATACGCCGGGCAGTTGATGCTCCAAGGCATTCCACCCTATCAACTGGCCTGCAACATGAAGCTGCCGGGAACCTATGCGGCTTATGCCGCGCTCATGGCGGTCTTCGGCGAAAGCATCGCGGGCGTTCATCTGGGATTGCTGCTGGTGAACTGCGCGGCCATCCTGCTGGTTTATCTGCTGGGCAAGCGGCTTTTCGGAACCGTCCCGGGCCTGGCGGCGTGCGCGGCTTACGCCTTGCTCTCGATCGGCTCCGGGGTGCTGGGCACGCAAGCGCACGCGACGCACTTCGTGGTGCTTCCGGCCCTGGCGGGCGCGCTGCTGCTGGCGCGGCCGGCCGATTCGTGGCGGCCGGCCACGCTATGGTGGAGCGGCCTGCTGTTCGGGCTGGCCTTTGTGATGAAGCAGCAGGGCGCCCTGTTCGGAGTCTTCGGCGCGCTGTATGTGACGGCCCGGTGCTGGCGCGAAGGCCGCGGCCTGGCCGTCAAGCTGAGCGCGTTCCTGGGCGGAGCGGCTGCGCCGTTCGCGGCTACCTGCCTGCTGCTGTGGCGGGCGGGGGTCTTCCCGAAGTTCTGGTTCTGGACCTTCACCTACGCCCGCCAATATGCCGCCGAGAGCTCTCTGGACGAAGGCATTTCGGCGTTCACGGAAAACTTCCCACCCATTCTGAAACAAAACGCTCCGCTGTGGCTTCTGGCGGCGGCGGGGCTGGTGCTGGTCTGGCGGAAGCGGGAAAGCCGGGGCGCAGCGGCCTTCGCAACGTCGTTCCTGCTCTTTTCGTTTCTGGCCGTGTGCCCGGGCCTGTTCTTTCGCGAACATTATTTCGTGCTGCTGCTGCCGGCGGTGGCCTTGCTGGCGGGAGCCTCGGTGCGTCATCGCGCCATGTACTGGGTGTTCGGCGCGGCGCTGCTATTGTCGCTGGGATTGCAGCGCGAGTTCCTGTTCCGGCTCAGTCCGCTGGAGGCGTGCCGCGAACTCTACGGGCGCAATCCGTTTCCCGAAGCCATCCAGGTGGCCGATTACATCCGGGCGCACTCTGTGAAAGATGCGCGTATCGCGGTGCTGGGGTCGGAGCCGGAGATCTACTTCTACGCGCATCGCCATTCGGCGACGTCCTATATCTACATGTACGGATTGATGGAAGCGCAGCCCTACGCCCTGGTCATGCAAAACGAGATGATCCGGGAAGTGGAGGCCGTCGCGCCCGAGTACGTGGTGCAGGTTTCGGGGAACGCGTCGTGGCTGCAGGACGAGCAATCGCCGGCGGGGATTTTCACCTGGTGGTACGCGTACGCCGCGCGGCACTACCGTTTGGTGGGGATCGCCGATATTATTTCCGACGAGCAGGCGGCCGGCGGAGTGCGCACGGAGTACCGCTGGGCGGCCGCGGCGGAAACTTATCAGCCGCAGTCTTCGTACTTCCTGGGGGTTTACCGCCGCAGCGACCGGGTCACCGCAGCTTCACGCGAGACCAGTAAGCCCCCAGACGGCAGTTCCCTTCCAGCGGCGTGGTGGCGAACTGCAGGCTCCCCGCCATCCCTTTGGGAAGCGGCAGCACTTCGCCCGTGGTAACGTCCTCGAGGCCGCGCGCCTCCAGCGTGCGGCGGAGCAACATGCGGTCCGTGGCGCCGGCGCTCGCGCGGTAACTCACGCGAAATTCCACGCGGGAGTGCGGGGAATCCTGGTCGTAGCATTGGTTCGCGAGGCCAAACTCCACATCGAGAGACGCCGCTGCGCCATCGTAGGGAAGGCTTCCGGCCGCCGGGGCGTTGGCCTGGAGCCGCAGAGCGCCGGACGCCACGTTCCAGTCCGGCCGTTGCTCCCAGCCGGGCGAGGCTTCTGCCGAGTGCATGCTCCCGGCCAGGCGCCATTTGTCGTCTTCGAGCATTTCGGGTACGGGCCGCGGCGGAATCGCAAGGCGGTATAAGCGGACGGCGATTTGCGGCCGATAGAACCGCTTGCCGGCGGAACCGGTGCCGACCATAATGCGGGAGACATCGGGCGCCAGTGGATGGCTTTGATCCCCGCGATAGAGCAGCGCGAAAGTCGCCGGACCTTCGACGACCGGCGAGAGCAGGAATCCCGAGCGCGCCAGCGGAGCGATAAGGCTATAAGTATTCCAAACTCCGCCGGCTTGCACGCTAAAATCGACTTCGGGCGGCCGCAACAAAAAGTCGATCAGATGGCCGAGCGGCTGAACCTGGAGATCGATCTCCGCCCAGACGGCGCCGGCGGGTGTGGGGCCGAGTTCGATGTCCTGATCCCAGGTGACGGTGCGCTCCAGGATTTTGGCGCGGTCCACCGGCGCCGGCTCGCTGGCTTTGTGGAGAGCCAGATAATCGCCCGAGAAGCCAGCGGGCTGGTAGCGCGCGAGGAGTTCCAGCCACGCCAGATTATCGTTGGTACTGGGATAGCGGCCGTCTATCGAACCGGCGTTCAGCAGCACGAACTCGGGCGCCCGCGGGCCGGCCAGGAAACCGGCATTCAGCCGCGCCAGATAATCGTTGACGGCGGCATAGCTTTGGAAAACGGGCCGCGGCCGGTAGTCGGCGGAATTCGCCAGCAGCGTGAGGATGTCAATCGGCAGGATGTCCGCGGAGCCGGAGAGCGGCGCGATGGGGTAGGCCTCGCGCCAGCCGGCCAGCGATTTGCGCCAGTCGCGCCGCAGTTGGGCGCTTGACTGGAAGGCGCCCGGCAACCGCGCAATGGCGCTCGCTCGCGACGCGAGGTAATGATGGAGATCGCCGGCGGGGACCGTGGTCCAGGCGAAGAAGACGGTGGCGGCGGCCACCAAAGGCGCCAGCAGGCGGGACCAGAAGTGTCCCGCGAAGAGAATCAACACGAGCGATGCGGGCACCGCGAACATCAGGATGCCCGCCCAGATGTGGCCGCCATCCTGCCGGACGAAGGCCTGCTTGAAAGCCATGAAGAAATAGGCGGCCACCCAGGCCGCGCCCCCGAGCGCGATCCACCCGCGGCGGCTGCGAATGGCGACGGCGTAAATCAACGGCATAGTCAGGCAAAACAGCGCCATGGCAACCGCCTCCGGGGCCGGCCCGCCGAGCGCCATGCCCGCGCTGTACCCGGACATGGTGGCGAAAGCGCCCCGCAGATACGGCACAAAAGAAGCGGCGTGCTGGCCGGCGGCGAAATAGAATGCCGCATAACAGGCGGCCAGGCCGGCTGAGATGTACGGGATGCGGCGCGCGGTCAGGATCTCATGGAGAAGCATGACGAGCCCCAGCGCCGCCACCAGCGGCAACGCCACCAGCTTGACATGCGCGCTCAGAGCGCAGGCGGGCACCAGTGTCGCGAGGCTTAACCAGCGGTAGGGCGGCCCGGTGGTTTCAAACACCACAGCATAGAGCAGGAAGGGCGCCACCATAAAAGGATTGGCCAGCGCCAGAAAACAGATGAGCCAGACCCACCGCCAGGAGCGGCGGTGGATGCGGAGCAGGGACAGGAAGGCAGCGCCGGCACTCACGCCGAGCGCCAGCACCAGGCGGCCGAACGCGAGCCACGGGTAGATGGCGGGATCTCCCCGGGGCTCTGCCAGAAAGCCCCAAGGGCCGTAGGTGAAAACCAGATCGGTGCCGCACTGCGCATGGCGCAGGAACTGCTCCGTCAAGGCGGATTCCCAGGACTGATCGAGCGAGCCCTGGCTCAAATCGAGGCGCGGCGGTGGAGGGAGAACATAAAAAACCAGCAGCAACAGAAGGATGAATGCGCTGGTGAGATAGAACTCGCGCCGCCCGATCGCTCGATCCGCCATAGTTGGTATCGGTTGATTTCTCCGTTACCGTTGGCCGATTATAACAGGGCGATCGCCGCGGGCCGTTCCGGCCGCTGGTGTGCTATGCTCCACGTGGAAACCCGTGCCGCCACCTGCCGCTCGCAGCCGATGGGAAAGCGTGACGCCGGCGATGATCGCCGTCCTGGCCGCCCTGCTGCTGTTCTGGGGGCTTGCGGATAAATATCTCTGGCAGGACGAAGCCATCATGGCGGTGCTGGCCACGCGGATGCTCCAGTTCGGGCGGCCGCTGGCGTACGACGGAGTCAACCTCCTCACCACCGACACCTTTGCGGCGGAAGACGAACAGACCATCGACCAGCGCACCACCGGCCCGCAAGCGGCCGTGGATTATCACGTGCGCCGCGGCGACTTCAAGCCGGACTTCGCCTGGAAGTGGCAGCCCTGGGGACAGTTCGTGGTGGCCGCCGCCGGCCTGAAACTGCTGGGTCACACCACGCTGGGCGCGCGGCTCCCCTTTGCTCTGGCCGGCTTGGCGGCCGTGGTGCTGCTGTTCCGCTTCGTGCGGCGGCGTTTCGACAGCCTCCTGATGGCTGCTCTCGCGGCCCTGCTCCTGGTCACTAACGCTTACTGGATCCTGCACGCGCGCCAATGCCGGTATTATTCGATTTCCAGTCTTTTTCTGGTGCTGGCGCTGATGGCCTACGCGCGCTGGCAATCCGGCGGCCGTTTCGGAGCGGCGGCGTTTATGGCCGCCGCGTGGTGCTGGTTCCAGGTGGATTACGGTACGGTGTGGCCGGTCCTGGCGGTCCTGTTCCTGGATGCGTTCCTGGCCGCGCCGCGCCGCTGGCGGCAGACCGCGCTGGTAGGCGTGGTATTGTCCGCGGCCATCGCGCCCTTCGCCTGGTATTACGAGTTATGGAACCGGCGCGCCGTTCAGGAGGGGTCGTGGACCGACCGCGCGCTGGAGAACCTCTTCAACATGAATGAGTACGTGGCGCCCGCCGTAGTGGTGCTGGCGGCGCTGGCGCTGCTCGCCTGGCGTTGGAAACGGTTGCCGTCACTCGAGCGGCGGCTCGTGGCGGTTTCGATTGGCATCTCGCTCGCGCTTGTAGTATGGGTGCCCAGCGTGGCTCCGGCGGCCTTCCTGCGGTATGTGATCATCGCCGCGCCCGCCGCCGCGCTGGTGGCCGCGTGGCTGCTGGTCAGCGCGGCCGGACGGCGTGTCGCCATCGCCTGTCTGGGAGCAGCGGTACTGGCGCTCACGCCTTGGGTGAGCCTCCCGCTGCACGCCGTTGTGCCGTCGCCGGATTGGTACAACGGGAATCCCTGGTGGCGATCCGAACTTTCGGTCTTGGCCAGGGAAGTGTTCGGCCACCGCCCGGACCCCAACCGTCTGGTCGTCGACTGGCTCCGTCGGAACGCCGCGCCGTCGGACGAGATCCTGATCAACTATGAAGATGCGCCCCTGATGTTCTATCTGCCAAACCCCATCCGCGGGGGCATTGCGGCCTTCCGCGTGGAAGACGACTCCAAAACGCCGCCCCGATTCCTGGTGCTGCGCAGGTCGGTGGGCTTCGTACACTGGCCGGTGTTTCTGCGCGAGGCGGGCCGATATCACTGGATACCCGTGGGGCTGAAAGCTCCCGATGTGATGTGGGGGAATAATCCCGACCCGATGGCGCAGGGAGAATACGCCGGCAAGCCTCCAGACCTGGTGATCGCCAGGCGGATCGATGAAGGAAAGTAGCAGGATTTACAGCTTTGCATTCACCTGCGCCATCACCCACTCGGTTTCGAGCGCGGTCTCCCCGCTCGAGCGCGGCGGGCGGCCTTCCAACACCGCGCGGGCAAAATCTTCGATGCAAGGGTAGTGCAGGTTGGCGGCCGCCGGCACTTCTTCGGTTCCCCCGGGTTGCACCAGCGCCGGCGAGTTCAGCGGCGTGAGATCCATCTCGCCTTCGGTGCCTCGAATGCGGAACTCGTCGCGCGCCACCCGCGAATGCCAGCGCACGTCCACCAGGCTGCGCACACCCGACGCGTGCTCGGTCATGGCCGTGGCATTGTCTTCCACCGCGATGGGATGCACCAAAGTAGAACGGTATCCCGTGGCTCGCGCCGGCCGGCCGAACAGGTAATTCATAAGGTCGATGCGGTGGCAGGCGATATCGTACAGCGGGCCGCCGCCGGCCTTGGCCGGATCGAGCAGCCACTCCCGCGCCGCGCCCGCCGGGTAGAACCAGTCGTGACACGTGGCTTCGGCGAAAACCGGACGCCCGATGGTGCCGGCAGCCAGCAGTGCGCGCGCCCGCTCCACTTTCGGATACATGCGGCGGTAGTAAGAGATGCCCAGCGTGCGGCCGGTTTCTTCGGCGGCTTGCTGCATGGTCAGGGCTTGCTGGTAGTCCATGGCCATGGGCTTCTCGCACAAGACGTGCCGGCCGGCGCGCAGAGCGGCGATGGTATGCGCGGCGTGCACAAAAACAGGCGTGGCGATGTAAACCGCTTCGGCCGGGCAGGCAGCCAGTGCAGTTTCCAGACTCTCCCAACCGGGGACGCCGTAAGGCGCGGCCTTGGCTGGGTCACGCGTCACGATTCCCGCCAAACGGCTGTGCGGTTCCGCCAGGATCGCGGGCAAGACACGCTTGGTCGAGATGTCGCCGATGCCTACGACCAGCCAGGTAACCGCCATAGGCTCCATCATAGCTGCCGGGTTCCATTGTGGGGCAGACCCCCTGGTCTGCAGCCGGCCCCCCGGCCGGCTTTTCGCGAGTGGCAAGCACTTGGTTCTTCGAGCGAACAGCGGGTCCAGGGGGACCCGCGCAGACCTGGGGGTCTGCCCACTAATCGCCACTTGACATCTCGCCGCCCCATCCATCACCCTAGCCTTTATGCCTATCCTGCAGGTCATCGTCCTCGGCGTGGTCCAGGGCCTGACGGAGTTCCTACCCATCTCCAGCACCGCTCACCTCTATCTCACTTCCTGGCTGCTCGGCTGGAATACCGAAGGGCTGAACTTCGATATCATGCTGCACCTGGGCACGCTGGTTGCGGTCCTGCTCTATTTTCTGCGCGACTGGCTGCAAATCATCGGCCAGGGCTTTGGATTGCAAGTCGGCCACGATAACGAGCTCCGCCACAATCACATGATGCTGTGGCTGCTGGCCATCGGCACCATTCCCGTGGGCGTCGCCGGGTTTCTGTTCAACAAGCAGGCTGAGACCGCCTGGCGCGCACCCTCGGTCATGGGCTGGATGCTGATCTCGGTCGGCATCCTCATGTGGCTCGCCGAAAACGCCAGCCGGAAGATCCGCGACCTGGCTTCCTTAAACCTGGTCGATTCCGTGGTCATCGGTCTGGCCCAGGCCCTGGCCGTGGTGCCGGGCACGTCGCGCTCCGGCATTACCATCTCCGCCGGGCTGTTCCGCAACCTGACCAACGAAGCCGCCGCCCGCTTTTCCTTTCTGCTTTCAGCCCCGGCCATCGGCGGCGCGGTCGCCAAGGCGCTCTGGGACATGCACAAGCAGCACCAGTTGCACTCGCTCGCCGAGCCGGCATTTCTGATCGGCGTGATGGTCAGCGGCGTCACCGGCTGCGCGGTCATCGCCTGGTTTCTGCATTATCTGCGTCGCAATAGTTTGCGGCCCTTCGTGATTTATCGCGTGGTTTTTGGCATAATAGTGCTTGCTCTGGCTTTCATCCGCCGGCCAGCGTGATGAAGCTCTTATCCCCGACACAGCACAAGCGGTGGAACGAAGTCACCGGGTTCCTTTTGCTTTCTACCGGTCTGGTGATTTTGCTCAGCCTGGTTTCGTACCACGTCCAGGACCCCTCCTGGAATACCGCTGCCGGTTCGCGCCCACTCAACCTGGTTGGTTATCCCGGCTCTTACCTGGCCGATATCCTGTTCCAGGCCTTTGGCGCCGCGGCGCTCCTCTTCCCGCTGCTCATTTTTCTGCTGGCGTGGCGGTGGATCCGCTCCGAGCAGATTGAGGCCGGCGCGGTAAAGATGCTCGGTTCGGCTCTGCTCATGCTCGGCGCCTGCGCCGCGCTGTCCTTCCTTCCCTGGAGGATGTTCGGCGGCGGTGTCACGGTCGGCGGCGCCCTCGGGTTAGTGCTGGCCCGCTACCTGGTCGAGACTTTGAACCTGGCCGGCGCCCTGCTGGTCACTGCCACCATGGTGGTGGTTTCCATTTACCTGGTTTCCTCCTTTACGCTGGCGAAGCTGCCGGAATGGTTCGCCTCGCCGATCGCCTGGTTCGAACGGCGTCGAGCGGCGTGGCAAGACTGGCGCGCCCGCGTGCAGGCCCGCGCGGTGGAAAGAGCGCGCGAGCGCGACCGGCGCCGCCGCGAGCAAAAGAAGGAGCAGAAGGAACGCACCCGCACTCTGATTCATCGCGAACCCGAACCAGTTCCCGCCGCCGGAACCGATACCCCGCCGTGGGAAGCAGCCGCGGCCGGAGAGCAAGTGGGCGCCGCCTATGCCCCCATCGAAGAGATTCCGATTTGCCCCGTGGAAGATCTGCCTCCCATGCCGGTAGCCCTTGCGCCGGCCGCGCCCGAACCGGTTTTTCACGCGGTATTCCATTTGCCCAATACCGATTTGCTGAACGAAATACCGGCCCGCAGCGCTTACGACGAGCAGGAACTCAAAGATACCGCCGTGCGCATTAAGTCCAAGTTCGAAGAGTTCAACGTCCTCGGCAACGTGGTGCAGATCAACCCCGGCCCGGTGGTGACCACTTTCGAATTCAAACCCGAGGCCGGCATCAAGTACAGCCGCATCATCAGCCTCAACGAGGATCTTTGCCTCGGCCTGCAGGCCGAAAGCATCCTCATCGAACGCATCCCCGGCAAGCCCACCGTGGGCATCGAGGTTCCCAACACGCGCCGCGAAGTGATCGCGCTGCGCCAGATGCTGGAATCCGACGAGTTTGCGCAATCTCACTCGCGGCTCACCATTCCGCTGGGCAAGGATATCAACGGCCGCATCCGCGTGGCCGCGCTCGACACCATGCCGCACCTGCTGATCGCCGGCTCGACCGGCTCCGGCAAGAGCGTCATGATCAACTCAATGATCATGTCGATCCTGTATAAATCGACGCCGGACGAAGTGCGGATGATCATGGTCGACCCCAAGCGCCTCGAACTGGGCCTTTATGAAGGCATCCCGCACCTGCTCACGCCCGTCATCATCGATCCGAAAAAGCCACCAACGCGTTGCGCAACGCGGTCTTGGAGATGGAGCGGCGCCTGCGGCTGCTGGCCGAATACGGCGTCCGCAACATCGATCAGTTCAACAAGAAAATCCGCAAACTCCAGGAGCAGCCGCGCAGCCTGTTCGCCGACCAGGACGAAACCGCCGACGATCTGCGTCCCCTGCCCTACATCCTGATACTGATCGACGAGCTGGCCGACCTGATGATGCTGGAGGGCCGCAACGTGGAGGAAAGCGTCACGCGCCTGGCCCAGATGGCGCGCGCCGTCGGCATGCACCTGGTGCTGGCCACGCAGCGTCCCTCGGTGGATGTGATCACCGGCCTCATCAAGGCCAACTTCCCCGCGCGCATCAGCTTCCGCGTGGCCACCCGCGTGGATTCCCGCACCATCCTGGACGTGATGGGCTCCGAACACCTGCTGGGCAAGGGCGATATGCTCTTCCTGCCGCCGGGCTCTTCGCGCCTGACGCGCGTTCACGGCGCTTTCGTCACCGAAAACGAGATTAACCGCGTGGTGGATTTCTGGAAGGAACAGGCCGTGCCGGATTACGACCAGTCGTTCCTGATTGCTCCGCCCACCGACGATGACGAAGCCGCGCTCGAAGGCGAGGCAGCCGCCATCGAGCAAGACCCCATGTACGAGGACGCCGTGCGCCTGGTGCTGCAGATGGGCAAGGCCTCCACTTCCACGCTGCAGCGCCACCTGCGGCTGGGCTATGGCCGCGCCGCCCGCATCCTCGACCTGATGCAGCGCGAGGGCATCATCGGCCCGCCCGACGGCAGCAAGCCGCGCGAAGTGCTGAAACGGCCCGACTGGCTCAACGAAGTCGAGACCCAATTGCGGTAGCGAATCTTGGGCCGAGCCGCGACCGTAAGGGAGCGTTAGCTTGAACCCTTGGCGGCAAGCGCTCCCTGACGGTCGCGGCTCGGATCGGGAAAATCCGCTATTCTGAAGTTGCGCCATGCCGTCTGAAGAACAGGATCTGCCGCCAGAACTTCAGCCGGACTATAGCGAAGACGGCGTGGATCTGTCGCTGGTCCGCTGGATGCTTTCGCTCACGCCCGCTGAACGCCTGCAGGTCCTCGAACAGCATTCCGCCAACCTGGAAGAAATGCGCAAGCTCAATGGCGCAAGCTAAATTCCTGGAGATTTTGCGCCTGTTGCGGGAATCCGGCGCCGACTTCGTCATCGTGGGCGGACTGGCCGGCGTGCTGAATGGCGCGCCCATCCACACCCTGGACCTCGATATCGTCTACTCCCGCGATGCCGCCAACGTCGAGCGCCTTCTCACGGTGCTCGAATCCCTGGATGCCGTCTTTCGCATCCAGAGGGAACGCCGGATCAAGCCGAACTCGAGCTACCTCTCCGGCCCCGGCCATCTCAAGTTCATCACGCGCTTTGGCCCGCTTGACGTTCTCGGCAGCATCGGCCGCGGCCTCACCTACGCCGACCTGCTTCCTCACTCCGTCGAGATGGACATCGGCGAGGGAATTCGCGTGCGCGTCCTCAATCTGGAAACCCTGATCTCGCTCAAGGAAGACCTGGGGACGGAGAAGGATCGGGCCATCCTGCCGCTCCTCCGCCAGGTTCTCGCGGAGCAGCGGAGACGCCAGCGCCCGGTCTGCTAAACTCAAAAAGTACCCATGGCCACCGAAAAAGAAGAAAAGCGATCTCTGCCCCCGGTCGGCGCTTGGGCCCCCGCTTTGGCCCTCAGTTGGCTGGTCCCCGGCGGCGGCCACTTGCTGCTAAGACGAACCGGCCGCGGCCTGCTCCTCATGGCCTCCATCAGTTCCATGTTCGTCTGCGGCCTGATGATGCGCGGCGCCATGTTCACGCCGCAGTCGGGCGATCTGCTCAGCACCCTGATCAACACCGGCGGCTTCATCGGCGATCTGGCTTCCGGGGTCCTCTATCTGCTCACCGTGTGGCTGGGCTACAGCCAACCCGACGTCGCCGGGGCCGTCCACGATTACGGCACCAAGTTCCTGGTGACGGCTGGATTGCTGAACATCCTCGCCATGGTGGACGTGTTCGATATCGCCGTCGGGAGGAAAGACTGATGCCCAAGATGAACCTCTCGCACTTCGAGGCGGCTTTCCTGTTCTCGCTCTTCACTTCGGTGGTGCTGGGCGTAGTGACCAAGCGCACGGATCGCGACCGCCTGCACTACGGCATCTATACTTTCCTGTGCTTCTTCGTCGCGCTCTTCGGCCTGGGATGGCTGATGTACCTCGGCCACGGCTGACTTTGTGCCGACGCGGCACCGACGAGTGCGTGCGCCACGTGAGAAACGACAGTTAGCAGGACAGAACCTCTTACGGGTTGGCGGGTGCCGGTTTGTTTTCGCTCTTGGTCTCGGTCTTGGCTTCGGGCTTGCTCTCGGTTTTCGAATCGGTTTTCGAATCGGCTTTGGTTCCGTTCTTCGATTCCGAGTGCCCGTTTGAGTTGCCGGCCGAGGGCAAGTGCCCGTTTTTTCCGTAGTCCGTCACGTAAAAGCCGGTGCCCTTGAAGTGAAATGTCGGCGCCGAAATCAGGCGTTCCACCTTGCCGCCGCAGCTTTCGTGTATCGTCAGGGGCGCGTCGGCAAACTTCTGCCGGACCTCGAACTTCTTCCCGCAGCCTTTGCAATGGTATTCGTAAAACGGCATATCACACGGGAGGTTTGGCCCTCCCTTTCTTGATTGTATCAGATGGGCGGTCCGCCGTCAGTGTAAGTCCTTGAAGCGGCAGGGCGAAAAAACAAATCCGGCAGGCTGCTAACCTTCCCCTTCCATCCATCGTCTTTTCAGTAGATGATACGGAAAGCCTGCACAATCGGAATCCTGGCGGTGGGCCTGACGCTCACGGCCGTGCATGGCATTCCTGGCTGCGGCAGACTGGTCTCTTCCGCCCGGAACTTCCAAGAGTGCTTCCGCGCTCTCAAGAGCGCCAATGCCACCGCCAATCCGGTTGAGCGCTTGATGTTGAGCCTGATGCTGGCCAACGCCAGGACCACTCCCACCCAGCGGTAACGGCACAACCCAAAGGTGGAGCAGGCGGTGCCGCCTGCCCTGGTTCCCTATCCTTTACTCCCCGCCCTTCTTCTTGGCGGCAGGAACCGCGCTTTTCTTGGCGGGCGGCGGCGGGCATGGCGTAGTCGCCACGTCCATCTTGGCCTTGTCTTCGACGTCCATGGTGAGCAGGAACGGATCCTTCTGGAATGCCGAAGGAACGCCATCCCACTGAATGTCGGTGCCGTTGTCCACCTTGCCTTTAAGCGCGGTTGCGAGGTGCAGCTTGACCTTGGCAGTGTCCCCGGTCTGGTCCGGCTTGTTTATGGCAACCAGCAGTTCGTTCGGGTTGCACATTGCCACCTTGGCGGGCTTGTCAGGCGGCTTCAAGAGCATGCCCACTACCTTGCCCTTCAGCGCCTTCGCTCCGTTATCCCCATGGATGTCCGCGTCTTTCAGCGTGCCCTCGAAGTAAGCCGGACCGCCATCGCCCGACAGTTGGCCCTCTATCCCCATCCACATCGCCAGTTGCGGATTATCCTTCTGGAATTTCACCTGCTCCTCCAAGGCGATTTCCCCGGCTGTCTTGATCTTGAAGCCCGCCGGAGGCACCGGCGAGTTCTTCGCCATCTCCTTCAATCCGGCCAGACCCTCGTCGGAACCGTGCAGGCGCGTATACGTCGATTTCAGGAAATCGTCAAAAGTCTTCTGGTTGGCTGCATCCAATCCAAAGGGAAGTCCCGGCGGCGATACGACCGCGCGCGCATATTCGAAAAGTGCTTGCTGCAACTTGTCGGGAGAAAGCGCCCGCTGGCAGAAGAATGTGTTGGCTAATTGCAGCGCAATCTGCCCGCTGTCCGGACGGTCCTGCAACGCTTTGATAAACGCCGGTTCAGCCTTGGCGCACGTCGGCCCGTCCTTGGGGTTCGGCTTGAGGATCGAAAGCCCCGGGTAGAGCGCAATCTGCAACAGCGCCCCATTGGCCGTATCCTGCATCTGTTTGAGTCCATGTGCCCACTGGTCGTCCGTCAGCCCAGGCGATTTGTTGGCCGTCACAAACCACTCCTTGGCGTAATCCAAAAGGACATGGGCCACCTTCGCGCCGGTATCGAGCTGGTCCGGCGTCGGGCTTCCCGCGCTGGCAATCTGCGTCGCGCTGACTACTGCCAGCACCAGCGTCGGCAGGATCAGCGGAGCGCTAGTCAACTTCTCTTTGATGCCGGGCACGTCGCCCGCAATCAGGCCCTTGACGGCATCCAGGGCCTTTCCCGGCTGCCCGGTCCCGCCATAGCCCTGCACGTAGTAAGCGTCGCGCTCGTCCTTGTAATCCGTGTTCGGGTATTTCTGCGTCCAGGTGTCCAGGTCCGTCAGGAGCTTCTTGTAGTTCGCGCCCTGGGGATTCGCGTCCTTGATGACATCGTTATAGATGTCATATTCGCCGTTATCCTTGACTTGTTTCTGCTTTTTCGCGGGTGCGCCCTGTTTCGCGGCCGCGTCCTGGGGCGCCGCAACAGCGTAATGCGCGTTCACCAGCACGACTGCCGCGCCCAGTAGCGCAACCGCCGCCGTCCCGCTCCAGGTCCTCAAGTATTTCTGCACGTGAACCTCCTACCCATTTCCCAATTCAATCCCCAAAAACAAGGGGTTGCTGATATGTTTGCCCGAATTCCTGCCGTTCCCCCAGCACACTCGCGCCCGGTGGACACTTGCGGAGTATAGCCGAACCGCCATCCTGGCGCAACTCATTAGACTCCGGTTCGATCCCGCTGGTGCCAATGGCTCGAAATATTCCTTGCCCGGCGCGCGCCGGCGCCCGGCCAGGCACTCCCGAATCACAGATCATAGCAGATCACGCTATCCTGGAGGCTTCTTTTCGCATGCACCGTCTCGACCTGGCCGTCATTCTCGTCTACCTGGCCGCCATCACCTGGTTCGGCGCCCGTTTTCGCTCCGGCCAGAAGAGCCTCCGCGACTATTTCCTGGGCGGGCGCACCGCCCCGTGGTGGGCCATCAGTCTTTCCATCGTTTCCGCCGAAACCAGCACCCTCACCATCGTCGGCACCCCGGCTCTCGCCTTCAACGGCAACCTCGGCTTCCTCCAGGTGGTCCTCGGCTACCTGCTGGCCCGCATCGTGATCTCGGTCCTCTTCCTTCCCCAGTACTTCCGCGGCGAAATGTTCACCGCCTACGAGCTCATGCGCCGCCGCTTCGGCGAGCGCATCCGCAAGCTCACCGCCTCCATCTTCCTGGTCACCCGCGCTCTCGCCGAGGGCGTTCGCGTCTTCGCCATCTCCATCGTCATCTCCATCGTGCTCGGCACCGGCGAGATCGCTTCCATCGTGGTGATCGTGGTGCTCACCCTGTTCTACACCTTCGAAGGCGGCATGACCGCCGTCATCTGGACCGACGTGGTGCAGATGTCCCTCTACGTCGTCGGCGCGGTTCTCAGCTTCGTCGTGATTCTCGGAAAAATCCCCGGCGGATGGGCGCACGTCGTGGCCGTCGCCGCGCCCGCCCACAAATTCGTCATCTTCGATTTCCGTTTCTCGCCTACCATGGAGTTTTTCTCCCGCACCTACACTTTCTGGTCCGGCCTCGCCGGCGGCTGTTTCCTCACCACCGCCAGCCACGGCACCGACCAGCTCATGGTGCAGCGCCTCCTCAGCGCCCGCAACCAGCGCCAGAGCCGCGCCGCCCTGCTGGCCAGTTGGGCCGTCATCTGCGTGCAGTTCACCCTGTTCCTGCTGATCGGCGTGCTCCTCTGGGTCTATTACGGAGATCT
>Ga0181521_10003579_pt1 | contig 18205 bp, 14 predicted proteins | sample PEATcosm2014_Bin_32_FD_119764 | JGI IMG/M metagenome (GOLD analysis project Ga0181521, IMG submission 119764) | Peatland microbial communities from MTU Mesocosm Facility, Houghton, MI, USA - PEATcosm2014_Bin02_60_metaG | ecosystem: Environmental > Terrestrial > Soil > Wetlands > Peat | place... | reverse complement strand
GATGTAGGGACGATGCTCCGAGCCGGGAAGTTGCGCGTTGTAGCCGGCGATGCCGGTTCCGATGAGGACCGCAGCCAGCCACGCCCAATTGGCCCAGTGAAAACCGCCGGAAAAAAGACTGAAGGTGAGGGGCCCGGGCGCCAGAAAGAAAACCCAGATCCAGATAGGCCAGTGACAAAGGCGATAGACGTTGGTGTTGCGTTCCCGGATTTTGCGCTCTCCGGCGTATTCAAGCTTTCCACTGTACCCCATGGCCGGAGTCTCGCAAAGGGGGCGGCGCCGCGTCAAATGACGCGGGCGAGTGAAAGAGTGAAGGAGTGAAAAAAGTGAAGAGAGTGAAAAGAGTGAACAAAGTGAAAGAGCGAAGAGAGTGAAACTCACTGCGCGAAGGCGACAACTTTGGGGCCGACTTCTGCGGAGCACTCGATGGGCGCCATGTGTCCGCAGCCAGCAAAGACGTCGAGTTCAGATTGCGGGATGAGGCGGTGCATGATGACGCCATCGTTGAGCGGAGTGACGCGGTCGAGCGATCCCCACAGGAGGAGCACGGGCATTTTGAGTTGCGGCAAAACGTTGTCGACCACATCCTGCGCGGTGAACATGGTGGCGAGAGCGCGCTGCGCGACCCAGCCATTGCGGCGGAAGTGGCGCAGGATGTCGCGAGCGATGAAGGCGGGGATGGGCTGAGGGTGCGGCGAGAGGAGGGCCTTTAACTGGTCGAGCTGGGCGACGGTGGAGGGCGTGAAGAGCGCGGTGTCAAACGTCGGCGGGACATCGAGGCCGGCGGAGTCGAAGAGCATGAGGCGGCTGACGCGCTCGGGATGCTGCGCGGCGACGAGTACGGCAATCCATCCGCCCATGGACCAGCCGCCGAGTTCGACTTGCTTGAGTCCCAGCGCGTCCATGAAGCCCACGACGACGGCAGCTTCGTCGCGCACCGAATAGGAGAAATCTGCGGGGCGCTCGCTGCGGCCGCAACCGATGAGATCGGGAATGTAGACGCGGAAACCGGATTGGGCGAGATACGGCGCGAGGTTGTCCCAGTATTCTGCCCTGGCGCCGAGGCCGTGCACGAGAACGACGACCGGACCGTTGGCTGGGCCCTCGGCGAGATAGTGCACGCGATGGCCTGCAACCTCGACGGAACGGCTCTGGATGCCAGAAAGGTCTTCGTGCAGATAGAGCCATGCGTTGAGATAGCTGACGGGACGGAGAAAGAATCCAATTCCCGCGAGCAGCGCCAGGGCGAGCAGGGACACGAGAGTCCACTTGACCCAATGCAACGGATGACTGGTGGTCTTGGTCATCAGCTTAGCTTCTTTCTGATAGCAGAACTTGCGCTCTTTGCCAACCTTTTTCAATGACGAGCACGGTGATGGGATCGAGGACGAGGGCGCTATGGCTGTTCCATTCCGCGCGTTCTACCCAGCGGACGGCGTCGGCGTCGGAGGCCGCGCGCAACTCGCCGCCGGTGACGCGGCAGAGGTAGTCGGCGATGACGTAGTGGTAACGGACGCGGCTGCCTTCGCGATGGATGCGATCGAGGAGTTCGACCAGCTCGAGCGGCTCGACGAGGAGGCCGGTTTCTTCGCGCACCTCGCGCACCACGCCTTCAACGAGGGTTTCACCGACCTCAAGCACGCCACCGGGCAGTGTCCAGTGGCCTTTGAGGGGTTCGCTGCCGCGGCGCACGAGGAGCACGCGGCCCTCGTGGACTACGACCGCGCCCACGCTGACGAGAGGGGATTGGGGGAACTCGCGTTGTATTTTGTCCATCAAGGATTCCTCCGGGGCTAAAGCCCCGTTGCCTTTATCGTGCGTGCTTCAGGAGCCTGAAGGCCCCTGCTCCCTCCAGCGCACAAGGGCTAAAACCCACGCTCATTTTGCGACTTCTGCGGCACAACTAAAGTCGTGCCCTTTCAAAACAGTTTCAAACCGCCATCTACAGGCCCGCGCGGGAATCGAATGCCTGCCGCTATCATCAAATACAGACACAGAGGAACGAAAGATGGTGGAATTTACGTTGCGAATCGATGGCATGCATTGCGGTTCCTGTGTGCGACGGGTGAGCCAGGCGCTGGCTGCAACACCGGGCCTGACGGTGAACGAGGTTCGCATAGGAGCGGCCCGGCTAACTGCAGCCGAGGAACCCGCACCGGTGGATCTTGCCATTGCCGCGCTCGCCAAGGCCGGCTTCGCCGCGCATCTGGAATCATAACGCGGAGATTTGGAGCCGGCCGTGGCCTCGGGTACCACAGAATCGCTGACGCTGCCAGTTCTGGGCATGACGTGCGCCTCGTGCCAGCACCACGTGGAAGAGGCTCTGCGCGCGACCGCAGGCGTGGAATCGGCACGCGTGGATTTGATGGCGCATCGCGCCAGCGTGGTGTTCGATCCGGCGTTGGCAGCGCCCGCGCAACTGGTGGAGGCGATTCGCGGAGCGGGTTACGACGCGGTGCTTCCGCGCGAGGGCGACGGCGCGCGTGTTGAGGACGCGGCTGCGGGCGCGGCAACAAAGGCGTGGGTGACGCTGGGCGCAGGTGCGGCGGCCATGCTGCTGGCAATGCCTCTCGAAACGAAGATGGGAGCAGGCGATGCTTTCCTGGTTCGCGTATTTCCTAGGCTTTACGCAGTCCCGGTTCCTGCGCTGCGCTGGTTCCTGCTCGTGCTGACAGCGGCGGTTGTTGCGTGGGCGGGGCGCGGAATCTACGGGAGCGCGTGGCGCGCCCTGCGGCACGGCACGACCAACATGAACACGCTGGTGAGCCTGGGGACGGGCGTGGCGTTTGCCTATTCGGCGTATGCGACGGTTTGGCCAGCGCCGGGGCGGACAGTGTACTTCGATGCGGTGCTGCTGATTCTGGGCTTTCTGCTGCTGGGCAAGGCGCTGGAGGCGCGGGCGAAGCGGCGGGCGCTGGCGGCACTGGACTCGCTCTCGCGGTTGCGGCCCGCGACGGCGCGACGACTGGCGGACGGCGTGCAAACGGTGGTGCCGCTCGAAGAGGTGCGTCCCGGCGACAGCGTCGTGGTGCTGCCCGGCGAGCGCTTTCCCGTGGACGCGACGATTCTGGAGGGGCGCACGTCGGTGGATGAGTCGATGCTGACCGGGGAAGCGGTGCCGCTGGAGCGCGCTGTGGGCGGGCGCGTGCTGGCGGGATCGCTGAACTTCGACGGCGCGGTGGTGTGCCGGGCGGAGTCGCTGGGCGAAGAGACGGTGCTAGCACAGATTGCGCGCATGGTGGGCCAGGCGCAGAGCTCGCGCGCTCCTATGGAGCGGCTGGCCGACGCAGCCAGCGCGATTTTTGTGCCGGTGGTGCTGGTGCTGGCGGCGGTGACGTTTACAGCGTGGCTGCTGGCTGGGCATTCGTTGCCGCTGGCGCTTGCCAATACGGTGGCCGTGCTGGTGATTGCGTGCCCATGCGCAATGGGACTGGCGGTGCCGGCGGCGTTGACCGTTGCCGTGGGCCGGGGCGCACAACTGGGCGTGCTCTTCAAAGGCGGCGAAGCGCTGGAACGACTGGCGCATGTGGACGCGATGGTTCTCGACAAGACGGGGACGCTGACAGTGGGAAGGCCGGCGTTGGAGCGGGTGAACCCGCTCCAGGGACCAAGCCACCCCATCGGGCAAAAATCGCCCGCTGGGGGCCCCGGCAGGGACGAAGGGAACAAGGGAACAAGCGAGCGCGAGTTGCTGCGCATGGCGGCGGCGGCGGAGGAGCGGTCGAACCATCCACTGGCGCACGCGATCGTGGATTTTTCTTCCGGTCTTGGATTGACATGGGAGGCCGCGCAAGACGTGCAGGTTTTCCCAGGGCGTGGACTCTCGGCGCGCGTAGAAGGGCACGAGTGCCTGCTCGGCAACGAAGCGCTCCTTAGAGAATTCTTCATCAAGCTGCCGGAAGACGTGGCTGCGCCGGAGCCGGGCGTGACGCGGCTGTGGATGGCAGTGGATGGAGCAGCGGCCGCGTATTTCGACGCGTGCGATGCGCTGCGGCCGGATGCGGCTGCGGCGGTGGCTGCCTTGCGCGACGCGGGGTTGCGCGTGCTGATGCTGACGGGCGACTCGGCTGCCGCCGCGGCACCGATTGCGCAAAAGGCGGGAATCACCGAAGTGGAAGCGGGTCTCGATCCGGCGGGCAAGCTCAAGAGAATTCGCGCACTGCAAAAGTCCGGCCTTCGCGTTGCCATGGCGGGCGACGGGATCAACGACGCGGCGGCACTGGCCACGGCCGACGCCGGCATCGCCATGGGCAGCGGGACAGACCTGGCACAGGAGGCGGGCGATGTGCTGCTGCTGAGGGCGCAACCGATGGCGATTCCGGCGGCGCTTGCGCTGGCGCGGCAAACGGTACGCGTGATGCGCCAGAACCTGGGTTGGGCGGTGGGCTACAACCTGCTCGGGATTCCGCTGGCAGCGGGAGCGCTTTATCCGGCGTTTCACATTCTGCTAACGCCGTGGCTGGCGGCGGCGGCGATGGCGCTGAGCTCGGTGTGCGTGCTGGGCAACAGCTTGCGGCTGCGGGGATGGCAGCCGGCGCCGCTTGCCGGGAGTTCGGCACGCTAAACTAAACGCAGAGTCTGTTTGTGCGCATCCTCACCCGCTACATTCTCGGCGAGATTCTCTCCCTCACGCTCATCGGCTGCGCGTTGTTCACGTTCATTTTATTCATGCCGCAACTGCCACACATTCTCGAGGTGGTGGTGCGCAACAGCTCCACGTGGGTGGACGTGGCGGAGATCTTCGTCTTCACGCTGCCCAATCTGCTCAAAGTGACGATTCCCATGGCGGTGTTGTGGGGCGTCCTGCTGGGGCTGAGCCGGCTGGCGGCCGACAGCGAAATTATTGCCATGCGCGCCTCGGGACTGGGCATCGGGTACTTTGTGCGCGTGGCATCAATCGTGGCGGTGACCGGCACGCTGCTGGGATTGGGCAACTCGCTCTACCTGGCGCCGCGCGCCAACCAGGCGATTATCGAGATGCAGCAGGCGCTGGAGACTTCGCAGGCATCGTACGAGATCGAGCCACGCGTCTTCTATGAAGACTTCAAGAACTTCGTTCTCTACGTGCAGGACGTAATCCCTGGTTCGGGCGCGGCCAATTGGCGCCAGGTGTTCATGGCCGACGTCAGAGATCCCATAAATCCGGTGATCACGACCGCCGCATCGGCCACCGTGGTGAATGACAACTCGCAGGAACTGATCATGCGCCTGCGCGACGGATTGCGCGACGAAACGGTGGCCGACGAGCCGGGGCAGTCGAACATCTCGACATTTACGACCACGGATATGCCCCTGTCGCTAAGCCCGCAGAGCGATGTGCACCTGGGCCGTGTGGATACGAAGCTCTATGCGATGCCGATGAGCGCTCTGTTCGAGCGCATTCATGAACTCGAGGGGAAGCCGGACCAAAAGGGCTACTTGATTGAGATGTACAACCGGTTCGCGCTTCCCGTGGCCTGCGTGGTGCTGATGCTGCTGGGCGTGCCGCTGGGCGTAAACTCGCGGCGCGGAGGCAAGAGCGCCGGTATTGTTCTCACGATTCTGCTGGTGCTCGTGTATTACATCCTTTCGTTGACCGGCATTTCTCTGGGGCATCAGAGCAGGCTGCCAGCTTTCATTGCCGTGTGGGCGGCGAACATCATTTTTGCCGCGGCCGGAATTTTTCTGCTGTGGCAGATGGCGACCGGCGGGCAGATTCTGATCACCATGGCGGCTTGGGCTTCGCGTCTTCCCAAATTCAAGATCCCGACTAAGACGAATGGGATCCAACTCACCAAGTTTCTGGGCAGGTTCCAGCCGCGCGCGCACAGAGCCAGGCCGCGCAGCGTTTTTCCGCGCATTCTCGACGAGTACATCCTGCGCGAATTCGTCACGATGTTTGCGATGGTGCTGTTCGGCTTTGTGCTGCTCATGCTCGTCTTCACCTTTTTCGAATTGGTGGGCGACATTCTGCGCAACCATATTGCGCTTTCCGTGGTGGGCGAGTACCTGCTGAACCTGACCCCGAGTATGCTCTACCTCATCACGCCGCTGGCGGTATTGATTGCGGCGCTGGTCACGTTCGGCGTGATGAACCGCAACAGCGAGATCGTCGCCATCAAGGCCACGGGAATCAGCCTGTATCGGCTGATCGTTCCCATCGTGACCATGGCCGTGGTGCTGGCGGTGGCGTTATTCCTGTTCGACCAGTACTATCTGCCGCAGGCCAACCGCAGGCAGGAGGCGCTGCGCAACCAGATCAAGGGCCGGCCCACGCAAACCTATCTGCATCCCGAGCAGAAATGGATGATGGGTCAGAAACCGCAACCGGGAGAGCCGGGGCGCATTTTCTATTACGAGTTCTACGATCCCGACCTCAAAGAGTTTGCCAATCTTTCCGTGTTCGAGTTCGACCCGGCGACCTTCCAACTGACGCGGCGCATCTTTGCCAAGCGCGTGCTGTGGGATAGCGATGCGGGCGGATGGACTTTTGAGAGCGGTTGGGTGCGCGACGTGCGGGGCGCAAATGTTACGGGTTACCGCACTTTCCTGAAGACATCTTTTCCCGAGGTCCGGGCCACGCCCGACTACTTCAAGAAAGAGGACCTGCAAGCGAAGGAGATGAATTTCGGCCAGCTCGACCGGTACATCCGCGATCTGCAGCAGAGCGGCTTCGACACCAAGCGTCTTAGTGTAGCGCTGTGGCAGAAGCTTTCGTATCCGCTGATCACAGTGGTGATGGCGGTGCTTGCCATTCCGTTTGCGCTTTCGATGGGACGGCGCGGCTCGATCACCGGCGTGGCCGTAGCCATCGCCGTGGCGCTTGCATACATGGTGATCGACAGCCTGTTCGGCTCAATGGGCAACGTGAATTACCTGCCGGCCTCAATGGCAGCGTGGTCGGCGGATGTGCTGTTCGCGCTGGCGGGTGGATATCTGCTGCTGAAGACGCCGACGTAAAAGCAGGGAGCAAGGGAACAAGAAAGCCGTGACTCGTGAACCGTGGACCGTGAACGGCGAACGGCGCATGCTGAAATTTGAAACCTGACACCTGAAACCTGCAACCTTGGTTTTGGCTCGAATCGAGCGAATCGTACAATAGAACTATGTTTGGCGACCTCGCCCCGCTTTATTCCTACATGCGCCGCTACCGCTGGGGATACGTGCGGGGAGTTTTGGCCTGCGTTTCAACGAATATTGTTGCAGTGCAGTTCCCCAGCATTCTCGGCATGGCTGTGGATGCCATCAAGAAGGGAACCACCCGCCAGCACATTCTGTACTTTGCCCTGCTTCTGGTCGGGATCAACCTGGTCAAGGGCGTTTTCATGTATGCGCAGCGCTGGATTCTGATCGGGATCTCGCGCGAGATCGAGTTTGACCTGCGCAACGACTTGTTCAAGAAGCTGGAAACGCAAGACACGGGCTTCTACCAGCGCTATCGCACCGGCGACATCATGGCGCGCATGACCAACGACCTGAACGCGGTGCGCATGCTGCTCGGCCCCGGGCTGATGTACAGCGTGAACACAATTTTTCTCAGCATTTTTGCGCTGGTGTTCATGCTGCGCATCAGTCCGTGGCTCACGCTGGTGGCGCTGGCGCCCACGCCGCTGGCCAGCATCTTCGTGCAATATGTGGGACGCAAGATTCACGAGCGCTTCGAGCGCATTCAGGCGAGTTTTTCCGACATCTCCGCGCAGGCCCAGGAGAATTATTCCGGCGTAAGGCTAATCCGCGCCTTCGCGCGCGAAGAGTCGCAGATCAGCCTCTTCGAGCGCCTTAATCGCCAGTATATTGGCCGCGCATTGCGGCTGGTGCAGTTGATGGGCATGCTGTGGCCCACGCTCGAGTTCATCCTTGGCGTGTCGATGGTGATTACGTTGCTGGTCGGCGGACACCTGGTGCTGGCGCACCGCATTTCGGTGGGCAGTTTCGTGGCCTTCAACACCTACATGATCCTGCTGATCTGGCCGATCATCGCCGTGGGGTGGGTGATTAATATCTTCCAGCGCGGCACGGCGTCGGTGAAGCGTATAGACGAACTGCTCAAGTCTGAGCCGGCGATCGCCGACAGCTCCCGGTCCGCGGCTTCAGGTCTTGAACCAGAGACGGTGCTCAAGGGAGACATCGAATTCCGGCATCTCAACTTCAGTTACGGCGGCGGCCCTGACGCGACCCCGGTGCTGCGCAACGTTTCGCTGCACATTCCGGCGGGATCGAGCCTGGCGATTGTGGGCCCGACGGGATGCGGAAAGTCCACGCTGATCAATCTGATTCCGCGGCTCTACGACGCGCCCGAAGGCGCGCTGCTCATCGACGGGCGGCCGGTGCGCGAGTATCCGCTGGCGGTCTTGCGGCGCAACATCGGCATGGTGCCGCAAGAGACGTTCCTCTTCAGCGAGACGATTCGCGAGAACCTGGCCTTTGGCGCGCCGCATGCCGACGCCGAGGATCTGCTGGAAGCAGCGGAAGCAGCGCATATTCGCCGCGAGTTCGAGGAGTTTCCGCAGGGCTTTGAAACCATGGTGGGCGAGCGCGGCGTGACGCTCTCGGGCGGGCAGAAGCAGCGCGCCGCGATCGCGAGGGCGTTACTACGAAGGCCAGCGATTCTGATTCTGGATGACGCGCTGGCCAGCGTGGACACGTACACTGAAGAGCGCATTCTGGGCGGCCTGCGCAACTACACGGCGAACACGACCACGATTTTCATTTCGCATCGCGTATCGACGGTGCGCAACGCCGACTGTATCGCCGTGCTCGACAAGGGAAGGATTGTTGAGCTGGGAGGCCACGAGGAGCTGCTGGCTCTCGACGGCTACTACGCGAGCCTCTACCAGAAGCAGCAGCTCGAAGAAGAGCTGACGGTGGCGGGGTAAAGCAGCGGAGTTAGCGGAGATAGCGGGGTTAGCGGAGTTAGGGCGCGATCCCGCCCTAGCCGGAAAAACAAAGTCCCGGCGAGGATGGGGCAACCGGGCGTGTTCGCGGAGTGGCGGAGGTTACGCGGTCCAGCTGGAGCCGGAGGCAAGGTCGGCGGGGTCGGTGCGATCGGGAGCGGCGCGGCGCGAGGTCATCATGAGCACGGGTGGCGAAGCGGAGTTGGCGTTGGGGTCTCGGGCGACTTCGCGCCAGGCATCGCGCACGTTGCGAACGCAATCGATGGCGTGCTGGAACCTGGGTGTAGAGGCCGACTGCGAAGCCTGCAGAATCTGCGCGAAGATGGCGGCGTAGAACTCGCTGAGCGCCTGCGCCGGACGCCCACCGACATCCATGCGCAGCCGCGCCCGCAGGTGAATGATGATGTCGAGGGCGCGCTTGACTGCGGCGCGCCGAGCGTCGGCGTCGCCGTGCTCCACTGCCGTGATGGCGGCATAGAGAAAGCGGATGATGCCGTCATAAAGCGCCACCACGAGATCGACAGCTGCTGCGCCGTCCAGCGCGTGTTCCCGGTAACTTCCCATATCGTATCGCTTCCTTATCCGTTCAAATTCTGGTCGTAGCCTGTGATCGCGGAATACAGCTCGTTAATGCCCTGCAACTGCGTCGGCAACTCCTCGAGGACTTCGTTGGCGCTGTTTAGCTCCGTGGTGAGGCTGGACTGCTGAGCCGAGATGTAGCTTTGCTCTTTCGAGATCTCAGCGTTGAGCGTGGATTCAGTGGTGCTGTTGGCGCTTGCAGCCAGCCCCAGAATGCCGGTAGAGGAGCTGGAGCCGGAATTGGTCAGCACGTTGGAGAAGTTCTGGCCCCAGCCGCTGGCGTTCTGGAAGAAGCTGGCAACGCTCGAATAGTCGCTGTTGAGTACAGAATCGAGTGAGCTGGCGTCGAAGGTGAGAGAACCGTCGTTATTCACGCTGATGCCGAGCGAGGTCAGGCTGTTGATGTCGGAGGCATTGGAGTAGTTGAGCGTGGAGGACGTGGCATTCGTGGTGTCGTAGAGGTTTGAGGTCACGGTGAGCGCGCCCGCGCCGCCGTTGGTGTTCGAGGTCAGTGTCAGGCTCTCCGAGCCATCGCTGTTGTGGACAAGGGATGCAGAGAAGCCGAAGGAGTTGCTGGGGTCGTTGATGTAGTTTTCGAGATCGGTCAGCGTGACGCCGTCTTCGGCGGTGTTCACGTCGCTCATGTTGATGGTCTGCTGGAAGCCGTTGCCCACCTGAACCGTCAGAGACCCGGTGAGCGAGTCGTTCGCCCCGGCTTCGCTCAGCGTGCCGCTATCGGCGGTTGTGCTGGTGTAGCCTTGCGTATCGGAGTAGCTGAGCGCTGTTGGCGTGCTGGCCTCGATCGCCGAAGTCACTGCGATCGCGCCGCTCGATCCGGCGGTCTCGGATGTGAGCAAAAGGGTCGATTCGCCATTACTGGTGCTGATGCCGGCGGTGACGCCGAGGCCCGGGATTTCGACCGCGGAAGTGGCTGTCAACGCCCCGTTGCCCGAGACCAGTGTCATGGTCGAAGTGCCGTCACCGTTATTCGCGATGGAGGCCGTGATGCCAAGGCTGCTGAGAGTGGAATTGTCATTGATGAAACCTTCCAGGCTGGAGATCGTATTCTGCGAAGTGCCTGTGGCCAAATCGCCCGAAGGCGCATCGCTTGACAGGCCGAGAAAGATGGTCTCCGCCGTGCCATCGCCTGCCTGGACGGTGAGGGTGCCGGAAAGATAGGCGCTATCGCTTGCCGTCATCGTGCCGCTGTCGCCATTCGATGCGGCAGAGTAGCCTACGGACGTGCCGGCGTTCGCCGAGTTGATGGCACTGACCAGTCCCGAAAGCGTGTTATAACCGCTTCCCGAACCCGTATATATGGTGTTACTGGCCGCGCCGCCGCTGGGTTGCGGGCCAATCTGGATCGTCTCAGCGGTGCCGCTGCTCGCCTGGATGGTTATGGAGCCGGAGAGCGTCACGCCGGCGTTCGCCGGGATCGAGCTCAGAGAGCCGTTGGGGTTCTGCGCGTTCAGGCCGTTGAGCAGCTCCTGTTGCAACAGGGAGAGCGTGGGCGACCCGAAGAGCGGCTCGGGAGTGCCGGAGCTGGTATTGCCTTGTTGCGCGTTGAGGGCGCTGATGAGCGAGTTGTAGTCGGAGACGAACTGGTTGACCGTGCTTTCGACGCCGGCGTTATCGTTGTTGATCACCACCTGCACCTGCTCCAGACTACCGTCGGACTCTTCGGTGCTGGGCGCCAGCAACTGGAAGGTGAGGCCGGGGATGAGATTGGTCACGGTGTTCGAGGCGCTGGTGAGATTGACGCCGTCCACCGTCAGGTTGGCGTTGGCGCCGGTGACGGCGGAGGTGTAAGCCAGCGCGGTGCTGGGGTCGACAAGGCTGGAGGTGACGGCCAGCGTTCCCGTCGTGCCCGGGGTGCCCGAAGTGAGCTGCAGGCTCACGGTGCCGTCGCTGTTGTTGACGATCGAGGCGCCGAATGCAAAGGAGGTGCCGGCGGGAGGGGTGTTGATGTAGTTTTCGAGATCGGTCAGGGTGGTGCCGCCTTGGGCAGCGCTCACCGCGCTCATGGAGATGGATTGCTGGTTGCCGCCGCCCACGGCGACGTTGAGGCTTCCCGTGCTATTGAGTTGCTCGCCGGAACTGGCGACAGCCGACAGGAGCGCGATCGAGGCGGTGCTGCTCGACCCCGTGCCGCTGCCCGCCGTAACCGAGGCACTGAGCGTGTTGCTGGCGGCGGCGGAGAGCAAATTGTTGGTTACGACAATGTTGCCGTCGGCGCCCGAAGTGCTGGAGACAAGGCTCAGGCGCGAACCGCTCGCGTCGGTAAGCACGGAGGCCGTTATGCCCACCCCCGACGCGTTGATGGCCGAAGCCAGACCACTGAGAGTGTCGTCGGAAGAATAGAGAGTGATGGTTTGCGCGGTACCGCTGCCCACCTGCAGCTTGATCGAGCCCGACAGCGTATCCGCGCTGTTGGCGATCTCCGCCATGTAACCGCTCGAAGTCTGGGCGAGGTTCTTGACCACCACCGTGTGGGTTCCCGCCGCGGCCGAGGAGGTAGCCGAGGTCAACTCGAGAACGTTGGTGTCGGAACTTGAGCCCTCCTTCTGCGCCATGACGCCCTCAAGGTCGGTAAGCGAGCTCATGTCAGTGGAGAGATTGGAGAACAGCGTTCCCAGGCTCGAGATCACGGAATCCTGGCTCTCGAGCGAGGTTAGCTGGGTCTTCCAGGGGGTTTCGACATTCGAAAGATTGCTGATGATTTCGGCCACGGTCGAGCTCACGTTGAAGCCCGCGCCGCTGGTGGGCGACCCGAAATCCAGTCCGACTGTACCCATGGAACCCTCCCGCAGGTCTGATGCAGCCTGCGAGCCAACCGCGGCCCGCGGCGGATGAGAGAAATTTCAGAATCGGCGGAGCTGGATCGGCTCCAGAGAGTGATTGGGATTCATCCCTGGCGAACCGGAAACGCCGGTGCGGGCTTTCACGAAACTGATTTTGCGACATGCTTCAAGCAAAGAGGGGCATCCTTAGGACGTCCCTCCCCGGTTGGCGATCCGCCGGTGGCGGACGCTGGGTGACATTGCTCCGGCGGCGCCTGCTCGGTGATGTTACGCGCCGCCGGAGGTTGGGGTTCCTCCACCCCAGCGACCAAAAATCAGTCGCCGGAGGTTGAGTTTATTGCAACAGCTTGAGCACGTCCTGCTGCTGCGAGTTGGCCTGCGCCAGGGCCGCGATGCCGGTCTGGCTCAGGATTTCGTACTTGGACATGTTGGAGGTTGCCGACGCGTAGTCGGTAGCCTGCACTGCGTTCTGTGCCGACTGTACGTTTTCAGACTGCGTGGCGAGCACGGAGCTGACCGCGTTCAGGGTGTTGATCTGGGCGCCGATGTAACCGTCCTGCGCCGCAACGTCGGCGATGGCGGAGTTCAGGCTGGTAAGCGCTGATTCCGCGTCGGCCTGGGTTGAAAGGTCGGTGCCGCTCAGCGACGCGCCGGCCTTGTCGGTATAGCTGATGGTGGCGATGCCGCCCGAGGTCGAGGCTCCGCCGGTGTCAACGGTATCCGCCGCGGTTTGCGTGTTGGCGGTATTGTTTGCAGCAGTCGCAAAGTTAATCGAGTTGGTTGCGCCCGCGTAGGTGATTTGCGTGACCATCAAATTGCCGCCGGCGCTGAGGGCAGCCGTGAAACCGAGGGAGGTGCCGCCCGTGCCGCCGGTGGTGCCAAGAGTGTTGAGGGTGGTGGCCAAATGCGCAAGCGTATCCGTGCCCTCTGACGCTGAGCCTAGTTGAAGAGTTTCGGTGCCTCCCGCGGCATCGGTGATGGTCAGCGTGCCCGTCAAACTCGTATCGGTGGACGGGAAGAGTTCCTGTGCAGCTTGCGCAACACCTTTATCAGCTGCAATCGCGGCTGTCCAGGGAGTCGTTGTCGCCACCGCATTCAACGTAGGGTTGCCGATATTCGAGTCTTTGATGCCGGCGGTGGAAACCCCGGCGCTGTATGCGCTGGTTGCGGTGTAGCTCGTCGTCTCGTCGCTCGCGGTGCCGGTTTTGAGGGTATTGTCGGTCAAATTGGAGGTGACCTTCAATGCCGCGGTGGAATTATTCGACGTCACCAGATCCAACGCACCGGTGCTCGAATTGACCGTTGCGGTCACACCCAGGCCGGCGTTGGTGGTGATATAAGAGGCCAGCTGAGCCATGGTAACCGCGCCCGCAGCCTCACTGTTAGCCGTGGCCACCTGGGCCGCTGTCACGGTCGTGGACGGATTGGTGCCGACCTGGAGAGTGATGGAGCCGCTCATGAGATCGTCGCCGGCCTTGACGGCGTCGGCAGCAGTACCATTCACACCGCCGGTCATCGCTGTAAGAGCAGCGACAGTATTGCCTGCCGCCGCCACAACGCCGCTGAAGCTGCTCTGACTCGGCGATGAACCCGAACCCACCGAGCCTGTGATCATGATGCCCGTGTCGGCAGCGGCGGTGCCCGCAGTGGTATCCCCGGCCACGGCTGCCGTTGTAAAGCTGGCGGTCACGCCCCAGCCCTGGCTCTGGCTGTTGACGGCGTCGATCAAGCCCTGCGCGGTGTTGGCATATCCGGAAGTGCCCCCGACCGAAACCACGTTGGCTACATCCGTGCCCATGCTGGAAAGCGTGGTGATGGTCACACTGGTGGTGCCGGAAGCGTTGAGCTGGTCATTGATTCCCGCAACCGGCCCATCGGTTAATTGAGTGGTCGGGTTGTTGGTCAGGTCGATAAAGACGTTGTTGCCGGAGGAGCCGCTGCTATACGACATCAGGCCGCCGGAATCGCCCAGGTTCGAGGACGAAAGGCTGCGGATATTGAGAGCGTCGACGGATGAGCCGGTTGTTGAAGAATCGCCGGTGTAAATTGCGGTGTTGGAGTCGAAAACCTGCTCCTGGTTGTAGGTTGTCGTGGAGCCGATGTTGGAGATTTCCGACAGGATCGACTGGTACTCCTGGTTGGCGGCTTGATCCTGCGTGGCGTTGAGCGTGCCGTTGGAGGACTCGGTGGCCAGCGTAACGGCACGGTTGAGCAGGCTGGTGACCTGCGAGAGGGCGCCATCGGCAACCTGCAGGAGGCCCGAGCCTTCAGTGGCGTTGGTCTCTGACTGGTTGAGGGCCATCTGATTGGCCTGAAGACCGTTGACCAGCGAGAGGCCGGCGGCGTCATCCGCGCCGGAGTTGATCTTCGAACCGGAAGACAACTGCTGTAGCACGGTGTTCAGGCTGCTGTTGGTATTGTTCAGGTTGTTCTCCGCATACACCGCGGAGAGGTTGTTTAAGATACCCAGGGACATGGGGTTCTCCTTGTTGGATGCGGTGATTTGCGGCCCTTTTCCGAGAGTGCCCCCATCTTCTAACGACCGTGGGTAGCTGCTGCCGGCTCGGAACCGACGCATCTGGCCTCTTTTTCGGCGTGGCCTTCAGGGACTTTATGGAATGAGGAATTGTGTCCCGGCGAGGACACTTCTGCGCCTTTGGTTTTATTTTTTTAACCTTTCACGGTTGATGCCGATAACTGCAACGAAGGAGATGGGAAATGATCGAGTTGACGCGACTCAACGGCCGCTCGATGGTGGTGAACAGCGACCTGATCAAGACCGCCGAAGCTTCGCCGGATACGATGCTGACGCTGATCAACGGCGAGAAGCTGATTGTGCGCGAGGAGATTGGCGAGGTGGTGGAGAAGGTGCTCGTCTATCGGGCGCGGCTGCTGGCCGTGGTGGCCAAGCGGCTGCATCACTTTAGCGATCTGGAGCGTGCGGCAGCACTGGCGAGCCTGGATGTGGAGGCGCAGCCCGCGGCCCCGATCCAGATGAAGCAGACCGGCGATTTTCCGCAGTAGAAGCCGCAGGGTTACGGAATTCCTCGAGGGAACACCATATGGATAAAGCGAGCATCGGCGGAGCGTTTCTGGCCATCGCCGGGATTGTCGCCGGATTATTGATCGAAGGGGGCAACCTGGGCCAGATTCTGCAGCCCACGGCGGCGCTCATCGTGTTTGGCGGCACGTTGGGCGCGGTGATGCTGCAGTTTCCACTGACCACCATCGTGGCGGCCTTCCGCAACCTGGGCCATCTGTTTGCCGCGCCGCGCAAAGAGGAGACCAAGCTGGTGCGCGACCTGGTGGCATTCGCCAATAAGGCGCGCCGGCAAGGCGTAGTTTCGCTGGATGCGGATTTGCAGTCCATCCAGGATCCGTTTTTGAAGCAGACGCTGATGCTGGCGGTAGACGGCACTGAGCCGGTGGACTTGCGCAAGATCATGCACGTAAGCCTGGAATCGCTCACTGAGCAAGAGGAGCGCCTGCCCGCAGTGTTTGAGTCGGCCGGAGGGTTCTCGCCGACCATCGGCATCCTGGGCGCCGTGCTCGGCCTGATCCAGGTCATGCAGCATCTGGACAACATCAGCGAGGTGGGCCGCGGCATCGCGGTTGCCTTTGTAGCCACGATTTACGGCGTGGGCATTGCGAACCTCTTCTTTCTGCCCTTCGCCGGGAAGATGCGGCTGCGCATTCACGACGGCTGCCGCCGGCGCGAGATGATGCTGGAAGGCGTGATTTCGATTCTGGAGGGCATGAACCCGCGCATGCTCGAGATCAAGCTGGCCGGCTTCCTCGAGAGCTCAAACCAGGAGCAAAGGGAGCGCGCCGCATGAGGGCGCGCGTGCCCCGCAGCCGCGTTGGTCACGACCGCTGGCTGGTGTCGTACGCCGATTTCGTCACCTTGCTGTTTGGATTTTTTGTGGTGCTTTACGCCTTCGCGAGGAGCGACCAGAAAAAGCAGGTGCAGGTTGCGCAGGCCATCGACTCGGCTTTCAAATCCATGGGAGTGTACTCAAATTCCAATCAGACGCCTGGCGGGCACGAGGCAGCGCAGCCGGCAAACGCCGCGACGGGTGAGGAACTGCTCACGCCGATGCAGGTGAAGTACGACCTCAACCGCATCCAGCACGATTTGGCCCTGACCCTGGCCAAACAGATTGCTTCGCACACAGTTTCGCTCGAGATGGGGCGCGATGGGCTCGTGATCAGCCTGCGCGAGGCGGGATTCTTCGATTCCGGTTCGGCGACGCCCAAGGCGGAGGCCCTGCCGACGCTGCGCCAGATCGCCGAACGGCTGAGCGCCACGCCCTACGATCTGCGTATCGAGGGCCATACCGACAATGTTCCCGTCCACAACGCGGAATTCGATTCCAACTGGGAGCTTTCGGCGGCGCGTGCCACGCACATTGCCCGGCTGTTTCTGGAGTTGAAAGCGATTCCTCCCGACCGGCTGTCGGCTGCGGGGTACGCCGAATTTCATCCTGTGGCCAGCAACGATACTGCGGAAGGCCGCGCGGAGAACCGGCGCGTGGATCTTGTGGTGCTGCCGAGAACGAAGATCGGCTTTGCTGGATCCGACGCCGCAGCCCCCTCCGGGCCGTGGCGGAAAGTGACGGATGAATAAGCGGAGTTAGCGGTGTTAGCGGGGCTAGCGGCGCTAGACTCCGTCCGCGCCGGCTGCGCATCCACAGTATGCTCCTTGAACGTTGCCCACGGCCCTAACTCCGCTAACTCCGCTAGCTCCGCAATTCCACTCCCAGCACTTTTACGATCACACGCTTGCGGCGTTGGCCATCGAACTCCGCATAGAAAACGCGCTGCCAGGTACCGAGATCGAGATGGCCGTTGGTGACGGGCAAAGTGGTCTCGTGATGCAGGAGCAGCGACTTGAGGTGCGCGTCGCCGTTGTCCTCGCCAGTCTGGTGGTGCTTGTAGTCGGGACGTGCAGGGGCCAGCTCCTCCAGCCATTTGCCGATGTCCTCAATGAGCCCGCTCTCATGATCGTTCACGTAAACGGCCGCCGTGATGTGCATGGGCGAGACGAAGCATAGGCCGTCCTTCACTCCGCTGCGGCGCACAATCTGCTCGACTTCGTCGGTGATGTGCACCATCTCGCGACGCTTGCGAGTTTCAAAGACGAGGTATTCTGTGTGACTTTTCATCGAGCGCTCCTTGGGCGTGCCGCACGGCGACAGAAAGGATGCAGACCCTTCGGCACTTATCCTAAGCATAGCTGTGAAGACGCGTCACCATCCCGATCCTGCGCGACGCCTGCGCCGCATGCACGATGCAATGCTGCGCGCCTATGGACCGCAGTATTGGTGGCCGGCGAAAACGCCGTTTGAGGTGATCCTGGGCGCGTATCTGACGCAGAATACGGCGTGGAAGGTGGTGGAGAGGTCGCTCGGGAACCTGCGCGAGGCCGGCGCGCTAACCCCCGAGGGCCTGCGCGCGGTTCCTCTCAAAAAACTGCGGCGGCTCATTCAACCATCAGGGTTTTATACGCGCAAAGCGCCTGCGCTGAAGGCCTTCGTGGCCATGCTGGACAAGGAGTTCGGCGGATCGCTCGATGATCTTGCCGGCATGCCGACCGCGGCCCTGCGGCAGCGGCTGCTGGATTTGCCGGGCGTCGGCCCTGAAACCGCCGATGCAATCCTGCTTTACGCGCTCGGTCATGCGGTTCCGGTGGCGGATGAATATTTGCGGCGCATTGCGGAGCGGCACGGATTGCTCGAGACTGCGCCCGGCCGCGCCAGGATCTCGTATGACGCGCTGACGGATTTGACGCGGCGCGCTTTTGCCGGCGATGCGAAAGAAAAGCGGGGACGGCTCTACAACGAATTTCACGCATTGACCGTGGCCGTGGGAAAGGCGCACTGCGGACGCACGGCACACTGCGAAGAATGTCCGCTCGCCAGCGATTTGAAAAGCAGCTTCTAGCTTCCAGCT
>Ga0181521_10003574_pt1 | contig 18213 bp, 15 predicted proteins | sample PEATcosm2014_Bin_32_FD_119764 | JGI IMG/M metagenome (GOLD analysis project Ga0181521, IMG submission 119764) | Peatland microbial communities from MTU Mesocosm Facility, Houghton, MI, USA - PEATcosm2014_Bin02_60_metaG | ecosystem: Environmental > Terrestrial > Soil > Wetlands > Peat | place... | reverse complement strand
CTCGCCAGGAAGGTTCGATCCGCGCCGGGATCCGTGCTGGCGAAGACGACCGGCCTGAGCCTTGGTAGGCCAGTTCGGCCCAGCGTGCCGCGCAAGTCCAAGGACGATCGCCATTTCGTTACGACACTAGCCCGTGGCCTTGAGGTGTTGGCCTGTTTCGGACCGCACGCTCGGAGTTACCTGCTCGATCGGCGACTGGCAGAAGGACGTGAATGGGATCGCGCGCGCGTTTTATCCCGGCAACGGTTTGCCGATCATGGCCATCAATGTCGGCGGACCTTCGTTTAACCTGTCCCGCGACTTTTTGCTCCAGGAGCTACGGCCCCATTTGATCGATCTGGTGACGCGGCTCGAGAGTGCGCTGCCGCGCTAAGCGGCAGCAATGGCGGCCGTCCTGACGCTTCAAAACCAGTTCGGAGCCATCGCGAGCGTCGTGTCGTCCAGGCTGCGCAGCAAAGCGAGCTGGCCATCGGTGCGCGGTAGTTCCCACCGGTAGAACCAGCGACACGCCTGCAGCTTTCCTTGGTAGAAGCCGGCGTCGTCCGCGCTGGACGCTTGTGGCAGCGCGCGCGCCGCCGCCACCGCCTGGCGCAGCCAGATCCACGCCAGCACGGTGTGCCCGAATGCTTCCAGAAAGGCGTTGGCATTGGCAAGCGCAGCCTCCGCGTCGCGTGCCAGTGCGGGCCGCAGCTCGTCTACGGTGCGGGTGATTGCGTCCCAGGACCGTTTCAGCGCCGGTACGTGCTCGCGCAAGAGATGGTAGTCATTCGCCTCGGCCAGCGTGGTCTCCATTTCACGCCCGAGCAGCGCGAGCGCTGCGCCTTCCTTCATGACCACCTTGCGACCCAGCAGATCCATCGCCTGGATGCCGTGCGTCCCCTCGTGGATCATGTTCAGCCGGTTGTCACGCCAATACTGCTCGACCGGAAAATCACGCGTGTAGCCGTAGCCGCCATGAACCTGAATGGCAAGGCTGTTGGCTTCCAGGCAAAATTGCGACGGCCAAGACTTGACGACCGGCGTGAGCAGCTCCAGCAGCAGTCCCGCCTCGGCGCGGGCGGCCGCGCTTTCGCCGGTGCGTTGCTCGTCGACAAGACGCGCGGCATACAAACCAAGCGCAAAGGCGCCTTCGACGTAGGCCTTTTGTGCCAGCAGCATGCGGCGCACATCGGCATGTTCGATCAGCGGCAGTTGCGGCTCGCGCGGATTCTTGTTGCCGGGCCGCCGCCCTTGCGGCCGCTCGCGCGCGTAGCGCAGGGCGGCGAGATAGCCGCGGTAACCGAGCATCACTGCGCCCATGCCAACGCCGATGCGCGCCTCGTTCATCATGTGGAACATGTACCCGAGGCCTTCGTGCGGCTGCCCCACCAACTCGCCGATGCAGCGTCCGTTCTCGCCGAAGGAAAGCATCGTCGAGGTCGTGCCGCGCCAGCCCGTCTTGTGGATCAGTCCGGCGAGCGCCACATCGTTGCGCTCGCCGACTTGCCCGTTTTCATCGACGTGGAACTTCGGTACCGTGAAGAGCGATAGCCCCTTGACGCCCGCGGGCGCGCCCACGATGCGCGCGAGCACCAGGTGGACGATGTTTTCCGCCAGCTCGTGATCGCCACCGGAAATGAAGATTTTCTGGCCCCTGATCGAATAGCGACCGTCGGGTAGGGGAGAGGCGGTCGTGATGAGGTCCGACAGGCTCGAGCCCGCCTGGGGTTCCGTCAGCACCATCGTTCCGAAGAAGCGCCCTGTCCGCAGCGCCGGCAGGTAGCGGGTGCGCTGGGCCGCGCTGCCGAATCGCTCGATGACATTCGCGTTGGCCGATGTCAGGCCGACATAGGAGGTGGTCGCAATGTTGGCGCTGCGAAACAACGACCAGCAGGCTTCCGCCACCACCTCGGGCAGTTGCATGCCACCGGCCTCGTAGTCGGCGGTCGCGCACTGCAGTCCCGCTGCGCAAATCGCCTGCACTGCCTCGCCCACTTCGCGCACCATCTGCACCCGTCCCTCGACGAGCCGAGGCTCGTTTTCGTCCGCCAGGCGGTTGTGCGGCGCGAATTTCTCGGTTGCGATCGCAAGCGATGTGTCGAGCGCCGCATCGAAGGTCTCTCGACTGTGGTCGGCGTAGCGCGGTCGACGTGTCAGCGCCTCGGCATCGAGCACTTCGTATAACTGGAAGGCCAGATCGCGCTGCGAAACGAGTTCATCGGTTGACATGACTTCACCTTGGTCCTGGTTGTGCCCCTTGGCGACGGACCTGGGGCCGGATCCGCGGTAGGGCCGCATCTTTGCTATGCAGATCGATGCTGCTCTTTGCCCGCCGCTCGGTCGGGGGACGCGCGCGCTGCGCTTTACAGGGCGCGCACGCGTAACTATTATGGCCATAATGCAGAACCGGCGCCTGCAGTGCAGAACAATGCCTCCGGCCTGCTTCCCGCTTGTGCCACCACGCCGTAGCCCAGGACCTCCGCCCATGGATAACCTCTCGTATAGCGTGCGTGGAAATGTCGCCGTGCTGACACTCAACAACCCGCCGGTCAACGGCCTCGGTTTTCGGCTGCGCAGCGATTTGCTGAGCGCGTTTGACCGTGCGCAGAACGATCCCCAGGTGCGTGCTCTGGTGCTGTACGGCGGTGACACGGTATTTTCGGGCGGTGCGGACGTGCGCGAGTTCGGCTCGCCCAAGGCGTCGATGGAGCCCAATCTGCCAAGCGTGATCCGCGCGCTCGAATCATCTGCAAAACCAGTGGTCGCCGCGATTGCGGGGAACTGCCTTGGCGGCGGATTGGAACTGGCGCTAGGCTGCCACTGGCGTGTCGCGAAGGCCGATGCCTCGCTGGGTCTACCCGAGGTGAAGCTCGGATTGCTGCCCGGCGCCGGCGGCACGCAACGCCTGCCGCGTGCCATCGGCCTGGAGCCTGCGCTGAACATGATCGTCTCCGGCGAGGCGCAGTCGGCCTCCACCTTTGCCGCGACGGCGCTGGTCGACGTGGTGGTCGATGGCGAATTGCTGCCCCAGGCTCTGGCCTTTGCGGAAAAGCTGATCGCCGACGCGCGACCGCTGCGCCGGCTGCGCGACCTCAAGGTCGATGCGCCTGCGGCCGAAGCCTACCTGCAATTTGCTCGCAACAGCGTGCGCGCTGGCGCTGGGAACCTGCCGGCGCCGTTGCGGTGCGTTGACGCCGTCGCTGCCTCGGTGAGCACGCCATTCGAAGAAGGCCTCAGGATCGAACGTGCGGCGTTCATTGAGCTGATGAACACGCCGGAATCGCGGGCGCTGCGCCACGTGTTCGCGGCCGAGCGCGCGGCGGGAAAGGTCGATGGCTTGCCTGCCGACACGCCGCTGCGAGAGGTTCGCAGGATCGGCGTCATCGGTGCGGGCACCATGGGCGGGGGAATCGCGATGAGCTTCGCCAACGCCGCGTACCCGGTGGTGTTGCTCGAAGCCAGCCAGGCTGCGCTCGACAAGGGACTGGCCACGATACGCAAGAATTATCTCCACACCTTGAGCAAGGGCAAGATCTCGCAAGAACAAGTCGACCAGCGCCTGGCGCTGATCCAGCCGACGCTCAGCTACCAGGACCTGCGCGGTGCCGACCTGATTATCGAGGCGGTCTTCGAGAACATGGAAGTCAAGCAACCGGTGTTCGAAATGCTGGATAAGGTGGCCAAGGCGGGCGCCATCCTGGCATCTAACACCTCGACCCTGGACCTGAATCGCATCGCCGCCTTCACCAAACGGCCGCATGACGTGATCGGCCTGCACTTCTTTAGTCCGGCCAACGTGATGCGCCTGCTCGAGGTGGTGCGCGGCGACAAGACGGCGCCCGATGCTCTGGCCACTGCGATGCAGCTGTCCAAGCGCATCAAGAAGGTGGCGGTGGTTTCGGGCGTGTGTGACGGCTTCATCGGCAACCGCATGCTGGCGCGCTACGGCGCTGCCGCCAATGACCTGCTGAACCTGGGTGCGATGCCGCAGCAGGTGGACCGCGCACTGGAGCAGTTCGGGCTGGCGATGGGCATCTTCCGGGTCGGCGATCTGGCGGGCTTGGACATCGGCTGGGCGATCCGCAAGCGCCGCGCTGCCGAGCGTCCGGGCGAGGATTTGCCAACGATCGCCGACCGCATCTGCGAAGCCGGTCGCTTCGGGCAGAAGACGGGAGCGGGCTGGTACCGCTACGAGCCGGGCCGGCGCGATCCCTTGCCCGACCCTGCGGTCGAGCGGATTATCGAGCAGTGGCGTAAGGAGCATGGCTACACGCCCCGCATGATCGGCGATGCCGAGATTGTCGAGCGCTGTATCTACGCGCTCGTCAACGAGGGTGCGCGCATCCTCGAGGACGGCATCGCGCAGCGCGCCTCCGACATCGATGTCGTCTATCTCAACGGTTACGGCTTTCCGCGCTACCGTGGCGGACCGATGCGCTACGCCGACGAGGTGGGCCTGCCCAACGTCGTGCGTGCGCTGCGCCGGATAGCGACAGAATCGCCGGCCGATGCCGCCTACTGGGCGCCAGCGCCCTTGCTGCTGCGTCTGGCCGAAGAGGGCAAGAGCTTCGCCTAAGATCTCGGCCGCGCGCCCGCCAACAGGAGCAACGCATGATCGATGCCGTCATTGTCGCGACCGCCCGCACCGGGCTGGCCAAGAGCTGGAAGGGCGCTTTCAACATGACCTATGGAGCCACGCTGGGCGCTCACGCCGTGCAACATGCGGTCGCGCGTGCCGGCATCGACCCGGCGGAGGTCGAGGATGTCATCATGGGCGGCGCCCTCGGCGAAGGCACCACCGGCGGCAACATCGCGCGCACAATTGCGCTGCGCGCCGGGTTGCCGGTGACCACAGGCGGCGTTTCCATCAACCGCTTCTGTGCCTCCGGGCTGCAGACCATTGCCATGGCCGCGCAGCGCGTGATGACCGAGGGCGTGCCGGTGATCGCCGCTGGCGGCGTCGAGAGCATCTCCTGCGTGCAGAACGAAGCCAACGCGCACATGCGGCGCGATCCCTGGCTGCTGGAGCACAAGCCGGAGATCTACTGGAGCATGCTGCAGACCGCCGAGCAGGTGGCCAAGCGCTACCAGATCTCCAAGGAAGCGCAGGACGAGTATGGGGTGCGCAGCCAGCAACGCGCCACCGCGGCCCAGGCGGCCGGCAGGTTCCGTGACGAGATCGTGCCCATGACGACCACGATGGGAGTGGTGGACAGGGCCACCGGTCGCATCACGACTCGAGAGGTGACCATTGCCGCCGATGAGGGTATCCGGCCGGACACCACGCTCGAAGGGGTCTCGAAGATCCGCCCCGCGCTGCCCGGAGGCGTGGTGACCGCAGGCAACGCCAGCCAGTTCTCCGATGGTGCCTCGGCCTGCGTGGTGATGAACGGCAAGCTCGCGGAGCAGCGGGGCCTGCAGCCCTTAGGCATCTTCCGCGGCTTCGCGATCGCCGGCTGCGAACCCGACGAGATGGGCATCGGCCCCGTTTTCGCGATTCCCCGCCTGTTGCAGCGAGCGGGCGTCCGGATGAACGACATCGACCTGTGGGAGCTCAACGAAGCGTTTGCCTGCCAAGTGCTGTATTGCCGCGACAAGCTGGGCATCCCCGACGAGCGGCTCAACGTCAACGGCGGCGCGATTGCGGTTGGCCATCCCTACGGCGTTTCCGGCGCGCGCCTCACCGGGCACGCTCTGATCGAAGGCGAACGCCGAGGTGCCAAGTACGTCGTCGTGGCCATGTGCGTCGGTGGCGGCCAAGGTGCGGCCGGTCTGTTTGAGGTGTGCTGAGGAGGCGCTGCAATGGCTGTCATGAATCTTTTCCAGCTTGCCGGCCAGGTGGCTCTGGTGACCGGCGGCTCTCGCGGCCTGGGCTTGCAGATGGCCGAGGCGCTAGGGGAGATGGGTTGCAAGCTGGCGATCAGCGCACGCAAGGCGGACGAGTTGCGGGCGGCGAAGGCGCAGCTTGAGGCGCTCGGCATCCGGGTGCTGAGCTGTGTGATCGACCTGCAGCAATTCGACCGCATTCCGGCCCTGGTCGACGAGGTCGTTGCGGAACTTGGCGATATTGACATCCTCGTCAACAATGCGGGCGCAACCTGGGGGGCGCCTGCGGAAAGCTACCCGGACGAGGCGTGGCACAAGGTGATGAACCTCAACGTTACCGCGCCGTTTTTTCTCGCACGAGAGGTCGGCCGCCGCTGCATGATCCCGCGCCGGCGCGGCAAGATCATCAACGTGGCATCGATAGCGGGGCTCAAGGCCGCGGGGCCGGGCATGCATACCATCGCGTACAACACCTCAAAGGCTGCGGCGATCCATATGACGCGTTCACTGGCTTCGGAGTGGGGACGCTTCGATATCAACGTCAATGCGATCTGCCCAGGGTTCTTCCCCACGAAGATGTCGGCCGGCCTGCTCGACAAGATCTCCGATGCCGTGATCGCACACACACCGCTGGGTCGCCTTGGGGGCGACGAGGACCTGAAGGGAGCCGTGGTGTTTCTGGCCAGCCAAGCCTCGCGCCATATCACGGGCCAGTATCTCGCCGTGGACGGAGGCTCGTCGGTCGTATGAGCGCCACCGCCCAGCAGAGCTTCTCCGGCACGCGGCCCGTAGCACCGCAACACGCGTTCGACGAGGCGCGGCTGGCCGCATACCTGCGCGAGCACATCGATGGATACGACGGTGAGCTTCGGGTTGATCAGTTCAAGGGAGGTCAGTCCAATCCGACCTATCTGCTCACCGCGGGCGGTGATCGTTATGTATTGCGGCGCAAGCCGCCGGGGGTCCTGCTGGCGTCGGCTCATGCGGTCGAGCGCGAGTTTCGTGTCATGCGTGCGCTCGCTGGGACCGCGGTTCCCGTGGCGCACGTGCATGTGCTGTGCGAGGACCCCGAGGTCATCGGCACCGCGTTCTACGTGATGGACTATGTCGATGGCCGCGTCTTCTGGGATTCGAGCCTGCCCGGCATGAGTCCCGGCGAGCGCGCAGCGATCTACGACGAGATGAACCGCGTGATCGCAGCGCTGCATCGGGTGAATCCGGCGGCCGTCGGTCTGGCCGACTACGGCAAACCGGGAAATTACATTGCGCGCCAGGTGGCGCGCTGGACCAAGCAGTACCGGGCGGCGGAGACCGAACGCATCGAAGCGGCCGACCGCCTGATCGAGTGGTTGCCGCAGCACATCCCCGCCGAGGGCGAGACGCGCATCGTGCATGGCGACTTTCGTCTCGACAACATGATCTTCCACCCCACCGAGCCGCGCATCCTGGCGGTCCTGGACTGGGAACTGTCGACCTTGGGCGATCCGCTGGTCGACTTCGCTTACCACTGCATGATTTGGCGCATGCCGGCGGATACCTTGCGCGGTCTTGCAGGGGTCGACGTGCAAGCGCTGGGAATTCCCGGGGAGGCTGCCTACCTGCAACGGTACCTGCAGCGGATCGGCAGCGAGCGCCCCGTGACGCGCGCCGATTGGACCTATTACCTCGTCTTCAATATGTTCCGACTGGTCGGGATCCTGCAGGGCGTCGTGGCGCGCGCGCTGCAGGGCAACGCCTCGAGCCCATTGGCGCTCGAGACCGGCAGGCGCACCGGGCCCCTGGCGGACCAGGCATGGGCATTGGCGCAGACGATTTCGCCGGAGCGCTGAACTTCCACATTCGTCGAAAGGATACCCCGTGGACTTCGAACACTCGCCCAGAGTCAAGGAGCTGCAGCAACGGCTGATTGCCTTCATGGAAGAGCATGTATACCCGGCCGAAGCGCTCTTCGAGGCCCAGATGGATGCCTTCCGCGCCGCGGGCAACCGCTGGCAGCCGACGCCAGTCATGGAAACGCTGAAGACCAAGGCCAAGGCCGCCGGGCTGTGGAACCTGTTCCTGCCCGAGTCCAAGTACGGCGCCGGCTTGACCAACGTTGAGTACGCGCCGTTGGCCGAGATCATGGGGCGTTCCGAGATTGGCTCCGAGCCGTTTAACTGCTCGGCACCGGATACCGGCAACATGGAGACCCTGGTTCGCTACGGCACGCTAGAACAGCAGGAACGCTGGCTCCTTCCGCTTCTGGATGGCAGCATTCGATCGGGCTTCGCGATGACCGAGCCGGACGTGGCATCGTCCGACGCGACCAATATCGAGGCGCGCATCGAGCGCGATGGCAATCACTACGTGATCAACGGGCGCAAATGGTGGACCTCGGGCGCCAACGACCCTCGATGCAAGATCCTGATCTTTATGGGCAAGTCCGATCCGCACAATCCGGATCGACATCGGCAGCAATCGATGATCTTGGTGCCCATGGATTCCCCGGGTGTCAAGGTATTGCGGCATTTGCCGGTGTTCGGCTACGACGATGCGCCGCATGGCCATGCGGAGATCGAGTTCACCGGTGTGCGTGTGCCACTGTCCAATATTTTGCTTGGCGAAGGCCGCGGCTTCGAGATCGCGCAGGGGCGGCTGGGCCCGGGCCGGATCCACCACTGCATGCGCACCATTGGCCGCGCCGAGCGCGCGCTGGAGGATATGTGTCGCCGCTCGCTGCAACGCGTGGCATTTGGCCGCAAGCTCGCCGACCAGGGTGTGACGCGCGAGCGCATTGCCAATGCGCGCATCCTGATCGACCAGGCGCGCTTCCTTGTGCTGCACGCCGCCTGGAAGATGGACACCGTGGGCAACAAGGGCGCGCGGCAGGAAATTGCAATGATCAAGGTCGCCGCTCCCTCGATGGCTTGCCAGGTGTTCGATTGGGCCATGCAGGTGCACGGCGGGGCGGGGGTCAGCGAGGATTTCGGCCTTGCGCGCGCCTACGCCGGCACGCGAACGCTGCGATTTGCTGACGGTCCGGACGAGGTGCACCGCGACGCGATTGCCAAGATGGAGCTTGGTCGCTATCGCACGGACCGCTGAACCTTGAAATGCTCACGTTTCGGCAAGACCGCTCGCACATCGGCCGCCCGCCCATTCGCGGCGGTTGATGCTGCCCGGGATGAACACCATTTACCGCGCCGAAGCCTGTCCAGCGTGCTACCCCGACTGGCCGTGACCTCATGGAGTCAAAATGAAAGCACTCGTCTGCCGAGCCTTCGGCCCGATCGAAAACCTGCGCGTGGAGGAAATCCCCGCTCCGGTCCCGGGTCCCGGCCAGCTGCTGATTGACGTGCAGGCTGCGTCGATCAATTTTCCGGACGCGTTGATGGTACAGGGGCTGTATCAGATCAAACCGGCAGTGCCATTTACCCCAGGCGCCGAACTTTCCGGCATCGTTGCCGCCGTGGGCGAAAACGTCGACGCATTTCGGCCCGGCGACCGCGTAATCGCCTCGCCTGGGACCGGCGCTTTCGCCGAAAGCTGTCTTGCCGACGCGACGCGCACGGTGCCCCTGCCCGCTGGCATGGACTTCGAGCTTGGCGCATCGTTCCTGCTTGCGTATGGAACGTCCTTGCATGCACTGCGCACCATCGGTCGGGTGCAGGCGGGCGAGACCTTGCTGGTGCTGGGCGCTGCCGGTGGAGTCGGCATCGCTGCGGTTGAGATCGCCAAGGCGTTGGGCGCGCGGGTCATCGCTGCCGCGTCGAGCGTCGAGAAGCTGGCTTTGGCCCGTCGCGCTGGCGCCGACGAGACCATCGACTACACGCAGGAGGGCTGGCGGCGCCAGGTCGAGGCGCTGACCGCCGGCCGCGGCGTCGATGTGGTCTACGACCCGGTCGGCGGCCCGTACAGCGAGAGCGCAATACGCGCCACGGCCTGGCGTGGCCGCTATCTCGTGGTCGGCTTTGCTGCCGGCGAGATTCCCAAGCTGCCGCTCAACCTCGTTCTGCTCAAGGAGCGAGTCGTCCTTGGTGTGTTCTGGGGCGAGGCGATGCATCGCGATCCGGTGCAGTGCCGGACCGACATGCGCCAGCTTGGCGATTGGTTCGCCGCAGGCAAGCTGCACCCGCCGGTCACGGATCGCGTGCCGCTTTCCGGCGCCGCAGCAGCAATCGCCCGGCTCGCCGGACGCCGGGCCATGGGCAAGCTGGTCGTGCTACCGGGAATTCTCGCATGACACCCAAGGTCTTTCCTTTTGACAAACTGCAGGAGCTCGTCGGGCAGGCCCTTGGCACTAGCGACTGGATCCTGGTGGATCAGGCCCGCATCGACGCGTTCGCACACGTCACCGGTGATCACCAGTGGATTCATGTGGATGCCGGACGTGCAGCCGAGGGCCCGTTTGGCAGCACCGTGGCCCACGGCTACCTGACGCTGTCGCTGTTGCCGGCGATGGTTGCCACGGCGTTCGAAATCAACGGCAGTCGCATGGGAGTCAACTACGGCATCAACCGCTTGCGCTTTCCCGCCCCGGTACCGGTCGGCAGTCGCTTGCGTGGCCATTTCAGGCTGCTCGCCTGTGACCCCATCGAAGGTGGCGTCCAGCTCGTCATCGAGGCAACGATCGAACGTGAAGGATTTGCAAAGCCTGTGTGCGTAGTCGAGATGCTGGCGCGGCGCTATCGCTGATCGCAACCTTGCGTGGATTGCGAACTTGTCCTAGATTTGCTTATTGGGTCCGACGTTCTGCAACGTATCGCCGATATTGTGCAGGCGCTGTGAATGTTCTCGGCCAGGTGCCGTCGATGCGTGAACGTGTATCGCCGCAGGAGTGGAAACTTCGCGTGGACCTGGCCGCCTGTTATCGGCTGGTCGCGCTGTTCGGCTGGGACGACCTGGTGTTCACACACATCTCGGCGCGCGTTCCGGACGAGCTCGGACATTTCCTGATCAATCCCTATGGACTCTTCTTCGACGAGATCACCGCCTCCAGCCTGATCAAGGTCGACCATTCGGGCGCGCCCCTGCACGACACGTCGTTTCCGGTCAATCCTGCCGGGTTCGTGATCCACAGCGCGGTCCATGCGGGTCGGCCGGACGTGCACTGCGTGCTGCATACGCACACGCCGTACGGAGTGGCGGTTGCGGCGCAGGCCAGCGGCTTGCTGCCACTGTCGCAGCAATCGGCATTTGTGCTGGCAAGCCTGGCGTATCACGACTACGAGGGCGTCGCGCTTCGCGAAGCCGAGAAGGCACGCCTGGTGGCTGACCTCGGCGCGGCGCAGCACTTGATTCTTCGCAACCACGGGCTGCTGACCTGTGGTCGCAGCATCGCGGAGGCCTTCCAGTCCATGTACATCCTGGAGGCGGCGTGCCGCATTCAGGTGCTGGCGCAGGCCGGTGGACCCCTGGTCGAGGTGCCGCAAACCATCATTGACAACATTGCGGCGCAGGTGCGCGAAGTCACGCAAGGCCTTGGCGCCGCGCTGGTCTGGCCCGGGTTGCTGCGGCTGCTCGATCGGCGCATGCCGGGTTATGAGGCCTGAGACGCAGTGACGATGGGCATCCTCGTGCTTAGCGCTCCCTTGCCCTCGGCCCCATTCGTCGCCGCACTGCGCGCAGCCGCACCCGACGTTCCGGTGTGGAGCGAGCGGGAGCGGCCTCCATCGGACGAGGCTGTGGAGGCAATTCTTGCGTGGCGACTGAAACCGGGCACGGTGTCGCGGTACCCGAAGCTGCGCGTACTGTGCTCGACCGGTGCCGGTGTCGACAAGCTGCTCGCCGCCTCGGATCTGCCGCCCGACTTGCCGGTGACGCGTGTGGTCGACCCGTTGCAGGCGCAATCGGTTGCGCAGTATGTGGTGGCGTACACGCTGCGCTTTGCACGCGATCTGCCAGGCTACGAAGCGCAGCAGGTACGCGCCGAATGGCGACGCCATCCGGGGCGGCCGGCCTCACGGTGTCGCATTGGCATCCTAGGCCAGGGCCACGTGGCGCAAGCTGTGGCGCAGGCCTTGACCCCGCTGGGCTATCCACTTGCAATGTGGGGACGGCGACGGCGGTCTTTGCCGGTGGGGCGCAGTCTCGCCGGCGACGCAGAGTTACCGCTGCTGCTTGCGCAGTCCGATGTGCTCATCTGCACGCTGCCGCTGACGCCGGCCACCCGAGGGCTGCTCGACCGCGCCCGGATGTCGCAGCTGCCGCGCGGCTCATACCTAATCAACGTCGGTCGCGGCGAACATTTGGTGGAAGGCGACTTGCGGGCTCTGCTCGACGAAGATCATCTCGCCGGGGCGGCGCTCGACGTATTCGAGCGCGAGCCGCCGCCGCCTGATGCCTGGATCTGGCGACACGCGCGAGTGACTGCCACACCGCACATCGCTGGCGAGGCGCGCGACGAGATCGTCGCTGCGCAATGTCTGGACGCCTTGCGCCGCGCTCGCGCCGGAGCGAAGCAGCCATTTGCCGTCGACCAGGCGGCGGGGTACTGACAGCAGCACAACGGACCGAGGACGCATCGATGGATTTGCGCTTTACCCCAGAAGAGGAGAACTTTTGCACGGAGGTTCGTGCCTTTCTCGCGCAGAAACTGCCGCCGCGGCTGTCGGAGAGGGTGCGAGCCGGCAAACGCCTGAGCCGCGCCGACATGGTCGAGTGGCACGCGATTCTGAACTCGCGCGGTTGGCTTGCGAGTCATTGGCCAACGCAGTACGGCGGCCCGGGCTGGAGCGCGGTCCAGAGGTTTATCTTCGAGAATGAATGTGCCCTGGCGCATTGCCCTCGCATCGTGCCGTTCGGCGTCAACATGCTAGGACCCGTGCTGATCAAGTTCGGAACCGAGGCACAGAAGCGGCACTGGCTGCCCCGCATTCTGGACGGGTCGGATTGGTGGTGCCAGGGTTACTCCGAGCCCGGCGCCGGTTCGGACCTCGCCGGCGTAACGACGAGTGCGGTGCACCAGGGCGAACAGTACGTCGTCAATGGCCAGAAGACCTGGACCACTCTGGGCCAGTACGCGAACATGATCTTTTGCCTCGTGCGCACGGACCGTGAGGCGAAGAAGCAGGAAGGCATCAGCTTTCTGCTGATCGACATGAGATCGCCAGGCGTCGAAGTCCGGCCGATCATCACACTGGACGGCGCGCACGAGATCAACGAGGTGTTCCTGACCAATGTGCGCGTGCCGGTCGAAAACCTCGTTGGTCCGGAGAACAAGGGCTGGACCTGCGCGAAGTACTTATTGACATACGAGCGCACCAACATCGCCGGCATCGGTTTGTCGGTGGCCGCGTTCGAGCAGCTCAAGGAAGTTGCCGCCACGCAAATGCGCCAAGGCCAACCGTTGGCCGAGGATCCCCTGTTCGCAGCACGCATGGCGCGCGTCGAGATCGAGCTGGAGAACATGAAAACCACCAATTTGCGCGTCCTGGCCGCAGCAAGCGGTGGCGGCGTTCCGGGCGCCGAGAGCTCTATGCTGAAGATCCGCGGCACGGAAATCCGCCAGGAGATCTCGTCCCTGTATCGTCGGGCGATGGGCGTCCATGCCCGCGCCTATGTGGACGAGGCCCTCGACGACGGCGCCGACGGCCCGTGGGTCGGGCCCAAGGAGGCGGCGGCATCGGCTGCAGCGCGGTACTTCAACAACCGCAAGCTGTCGATTTTCGGTGGCTCCAACGAGATCCAGAAGAACATCATCGCCAAGATGATCCTTGGTCTTTGACGGGCTCGTGAGGTTTGCCATGAATTTCGAACACAGCGACGAACGCCGGATGTTGGCCGACACATTGAATCGATTTATCCGCGAGCAATATGGTTTCGCCACGCGGCAGCGTATCTGCGCATCGGCGCAGGGCTGCAGCCGCGAGGTCTGGCAGCGCTTGGCCGAGCTGGGCGCGATCGCCGCCTTGTTCCCCGAGTCCGACGGCGGTTTCGGTGGAGCCGGGTTCGACATCGCCATCGTCTTCGAGTCGATGGGTCGCGGCCTGGTGGTCGAGCCGCTGGTCGGCGCCCTAATGGCGGGTCAAGTTTTGGCCACGGTCGGCACCGAGGCCGCGCGCGCATTGCTGGCCGAGCTGATCGCGGGCGAGAAGATTGTGCTGCTTGCCTACGAGGAGGCCGACACCTTCGCCGATCCAAGCCGTATTGCCCTGCGCGCCGAACGCGCTGGCGCTGGCTGGCGCCTCACCGGGAGCAAGTCGGTCGTTCACCAGGCCGAGCAGGCCGACGCCTTCGTGATCGCAGCGCGTACCAGCGGCGCGGTAGGCGACGAGAACGGCCTTTCGCTGTTCCTGGTGCCGCGGGACACGCCGGGTCTGAGCCTTCGGGGATATCGGTTGATCGATGGCGGCCGGGCCGCTGAACTGACACTCGGAGCCGTTGCGCTGCCCGCCGTGTCGCTGCTCGGCATGGCCGACAGTGCGCATCCCGTGATGGAGCGCGCCATCGGCTATGGGGTACTTGCCTTGACCGCGGAGTCCCTGGGGGCAATGGAGGCCGCCAAAGAGGCGACCTTGGAGTACCTGCGGACCCGCAAGCAGTTCGGCACGCCGATCGGCAGCTTCCAGGCGCTACAGCACCGCATGGCCGCGCTGCTGCTCGAAGTCGAACAGGCGCGGTCGAGCGTGATCAATGCCGCGGCCTCGCTGGGTGCCGGGCGAACGTTGCGGGAGCGCGCGCTTTCGGCTGCCAAGGTCACCGTCGGCCGTGTCGGGACCTTGGTTGCCGAAGAGAGCATCCAGTTGCACGGCGCCATCGGGATGACCTGGGAACTGCCGCTGGCACACTTTGCCAAGCGCCTGGTGATGATCGATCACGAGCTCGGCGACGAGGATCATCACTTGGCACGCTTCATTGCGCTCGGTCGAGGCAAGGCACTTGCTGCTGGTGCGCCATGATGAAATACTGCGATACGGCGGTCCACTCGCCGATTGCAAAAAACGATTGGGGAGAAATCCGATGCTCGGACAGATGATGAAGGTGCCGCTGACCATTCCCTCCTTGCTGGAGTTCGCGGCGAGATACCACGGGGATTGCGAGATCGTCTCCAAGACCGTCGAAGGCCCTATCCACCGCTACGACTATGCCGGCTTGGCGCGGCGGACCAAGCAACTCGCCAACGCGTTGTGCGGTCTCGGACTCGGTGATGGCGACATCGTCGGTACCTTGGCCTGGAACGGTTATCGGCATCTCGAGCTCTATTACGGCGTCTCTGGCATTGGAGCGGTCTGCCACACGGTCAATCCGCGTTTGTTCGTCGAGCAGATCGCCTACATCATCAATCATGCCGAGGACCGCTACGTCTTCACGGACCTCTCTTTCGTCGGCCTGCTCGAAGGCTTGGCTGACAAATTGAAAAAGGTCCAAGGCTTCGTGGTGATGACCGACCGGGCCCACATGCCGTCGACCACCCTGCGCAATGCGTTGTGCTACGAGGAACTGTTGGCCGGACAGCCCGAAACCTTCGATTGGTCCATCGTCGACGAGAACGCCGCTGCGGCGCTTTGCTACACCTCGGGCACCACGGGGAACCCGCGTGGGGTCCTCTACAGCCATCGCTCGACGGTGCTCCATTCGATGGCCGTGAACTTTGCCGACTCCCTGGCGCTATCGGCTCGCGATGCGATGTTGCCGGTTGTGCCCATGTTCCACGTCAATGCCTGGGGGATTCCCTACGCGGCGCCGGTTGCGGGCTGCAAGCTGGTGATGCCGGGGCCCAATTTGGATGGCGCCAGTTTGACGCACTTGATGGAATCGGAGGCCGTAACCATCTCCGCCGGTGTCCCCACTGTCTGGCTCAATCTTTTGGCGCATATCAAGGAAACGGGCAAGTGTCCTTCGCGCTTGAATCGCGTGGTGATCGGCGGTTCCGCCTGCCCCCCGGCCATGATGGAGGCCTTCGAAAAACTCGGCGTACGTGCCGTTCACGCCTGGGGCATGACGGAAATGAGTCCCCTGGGTGTGATCAATCAGCCAACGCGCAGGACCGAGGCGCTGGCGGCCGATCAGCGGAGGGAGCTCGCGCTCAAACAGGGCCGTCCTCTATACGGTGTCGAGATCAAGATCGTCGATGGCGCTGGCGTGGAACTGCCCTTCGACGGTACCAGCTTCGGTAGCCTGAAGGTCCACGGCTACTGGATCTGCGACAGCTATTTTCGGCAGGAGCCGGTTGCCGCCCATGACGAGCCGGGCTGGTTCGACACCGGCGACGTCGCTACCATCGACGCCGATGGTTTCGTGAAGATCGTGGATCGCACCAAAGACGTGATCAAGTCAGGCGGCGAGTGGATCAGCTCCATCGATCTGGAGAACGTCGCCATCGCCCATCCGGCGGTGCGCGAGGCCGCCGCCATCGGCCGTACCGACGAAAAATGGGGCGAACGCCCGGTAATCGTTGCTGTGCTGAAACCGGGAGCGACGGCCACAGCAGAGGAGATCCGCGCGTTCTACCGCGGCAAGGTGGGAAAGTGGTGTGAACCGGACGCGGTCCTCATCGTCGAGAGTCTTCCCCACACCGCGACCGGCAAGTTGCTGAAAACCGAGTTGCGCCGGCTCTACGGCCAGGCCCGCTGACACTGCGGCGGCGCAGCGCGTGCGCGAGCCGGGGCGGTAGCGCGCGGCGTAGCGCCCGCCGCGGATGGTTGCCGGCGCCTCAGTCGACCCTCGGCCGGTTCTCGGGCTGGCCTTCGTACGGATCCGCCGGAAGGAGGCCCTCGACCGCGTGCCGCACCCGGCTGCTGACCGTGGGAAGAATCCGGGGGTGGGTGAACACGTAGAAGCGCTCGGCGCGGATCGCGTCGAAGGTCATCTGCGCTACCTGGGCGGCGCTAAGTCGACTGCTTTCGATCGCCTTTGCCGTCTGCGTATGTGCGGCGCGCTGTGAGGCGGTCGGCGCGGGGCCGTCCGCCGTCCGGTCCGGACGGTTGCGCTCGGAACGGCCAATGCCGGTAGCGACAAAAGCCGGGCTCAGCAGCGTGACCCCGATCTTCGAGTCTGCCAGCCGCAAATCGTGGAACAGGGATTCGGTCAGCGCGACGACCGCATGCTTGCTTACGCTGTACACCCCCATCAGCGGCGCGCTCAGCCAACCGGCCGCCGACGCCGTATTGACAATATGCGCGGGCTCGCCGGCACGGCTCGATTCCAGCATTCCCGGCACGAAGTAGTGCAGCCCGTGCACAACGCCCATCAAATTGACGCCCAGTACCCACTGCCAGTCGTGCTCCGTGTTTTCCCAAACATAGCCGCCGGCGCCGACGCCGGCATTGTTGAACAGCAAGTCAACCGGACCGAACTCGCGCTGCGCGCGTGCCGCCAGGCGCTCGACTTGAGCTGCCTGCGACACGTCGACCCGCACGCCGATGACATTTGGCTTGTCGCCAAGCTCGGCGACGAGCTCCTCCAGGGCTGCCTGGTCGACGTCCGCGAGCACGAGGCGCATTCCCAACGATCGCGCACTGCGCGCGAACTCGCGTCCGAACCCGCTCGCAGCCCCGGTTATCACCGCCGTTCGTCCATGGAAGTCCTGCATCTGCCACCCGCCTTTCCCAGCGCTCAGATCAGTTTGACCAGCTGTTTGCCGAAGTTTCGACCCTCGAGCATGCCGAGAAAAGCTCGCGGTGCATTTTCCAGGCCCTGCGCTACCGATTCTCGATAGCAAATGGCACCGCTGGCGACGCCAGCGCCCAGCTCCTTCAGCGCCTGCGGCCAGACGTCAAAGTGCTCGGAAACGATGAAGCCCTGCAACTTCAGACGGCCGATCAGGAGCCAGCTCGGGTTGGCGATTGGAATCGGTGCGCCGTTGTAGCCGGCGATCAGACCACACAGCGCGATGCGTCCGAACGCATTCATCCGTGGCAGCACTGCGTCCATCACCCGACCTCCCACGTTTTCGAAATAACCGTCGATTCCCTTTGGACAGGCCTCCTTGAGCTCGGCACCGAGGTCGGCGCCCTTGTAATCGACGCAAGCGTCAAAATGCAAGGCATCGACCACGTAGCGGCACTTCTCCGGCCCGCCGGCAATGCCGACCGCGCGCGCACCGGCACGCTTGGCCAGCTGCCCGACAATCATGCCAACCGCGCCACTGGCGGCCGACACCGCTACCGTCTCTCCCGCCTTGGGTTCGATGATCCGGTTCAAGCCATACCAAGCCGTGACACCGGGCATGCCGACCGCGCCCAGGTAGGCGGACAGGGGGATGGCCTGCGTGTCGAGTTTGGACAGGCCGGTGCCGTCGGATACGCCGTACTCCTGCCAGCCGAAACTGCCCAGAACCGGCGTGCCGACGGGCCAAGATGGATTTCGTGACTCGATCACGACGCCGGTCGTTTGCCCCTGCATGGTCTCGTTCAGCCGTTGCGGTGCCGCATAGGAACGGCCCTCGTTCATCCGCCCGCGCATGTACGGGTCCAGGGAAAGCCAATG
>Ga0181521_10003572_pt1 | contig 18220 bp, 17 predicted proteins | sample PEATcosm2014_Bin_32_FD_119764 | JGI IMG/M metagenome (GOLD analysis project Ga0181521, IMG submission 119764) | Peatland microbial communities from MTU Mesocosm Facility, Houghton, MI, USA - PEATcosm2014_Bin02_60_metaG | ecosystem: Environmental > Terrestrial > Soil > Wetlands > Peat | place... | reverse complement strand
CTGCCGGCCGCGGTCGGCGCGGCAGTGGCACGCAACGGTGCCAGGGTGATCTGCATGGCCGGAGACGGCAGCCTCCAGTTAAATATTCAGGAGTTGCAAACCATCAAGCACCACCGGCTTCCGGTCAAACTTTTTGTGCTCAACAACGGCGGCTACCTCTCGATGCGCGCCACCCAATCCAATTTCTTCGGACGCCTAACCGGCGCAGACCCAACCAGCGGCGTTTCATTCCCCGACTTCGTGAAAGTTGGCTGCGCCTACGGAATTCCCAGCCTGCGCATAGATCGCGCGTCCGACATGCCCCAGGTAGAGGCCGCCCTCGACCAGCCCGGCCCGGCCCTGATCGAGGTCATGCTAGACCCGAAACAAGAGTTCGAACCACGCATCAAATCAAAACAGTTGCCCGACGGCAAGATCGTGACGCCGGCCCTGGAGGACATGTACCCCTTCCTAGACGCCGACGAACTGGCATCGAATATCATCAAGGATAATTAGCAGAAGATAACTAGCAAAAGACAGCAAGCAGGGAGGGACGAGTCATGACCGGTGCGGATATTTTTGATGAGTTGTTTGTCCTGGAGTTAGCCAACAACCACCTAGGAAACGTAGAGCGCGGCCTGAAAATCATAGCCGCCTACGCGCAAGTGGTGCGCTTCAACAACGTTCGCGCCGCCATCAAGCTGCAATTGCGCGACGTCGACAGCTTCATCCACCAGGACTTCCGCCACCGCGACGACATCCGCTACATCAAGAAAACCATGGACACGCGCCTCCAGGCAGCGGATTACGCCAGGCTAGTCCAAGCCATCCGCGGAGCCAGCTGCATCCCCATGGCAACTCCGTTCGATGAGACGTCGGTAGAATTCTGCTGCGAGGTGGGCATCCCCATTCTCAAAATCGCCAGTTCGGACTGCAACGACTGGGTTCTTATTGAGAGGATGGCGAAAACGAAAAAGCCGATGGTCGTCTCCACCGGCGGCTCTTCGCTAAAAGACATCGACGACCTGGTCACGTTTTTCGACAATCGTCATATCCCGCTCGCCATTAACCACTGCGTCTCGCTCTATCCCACCGAGGATCGCGACCTCGAACTCAATCAGATCGACTTTCTACGCAATCGTTATCCCAATCACACCATCGGATTCTCCACGCACGAGTTTCACGACTGGACCTCCTCCATGCTCATGGCCTACGCCAAAGGCGCGCGCACCTTCGAGCGCCACGTCGACATCCAAACCGAGGGCATGACCGTTTCTCCCTACTGCTCGCTGCCCGAGCAGGTCGACACCTGGTTCAAAGCCTTTCATCGCGCCAAGAGCATGTGCGGGGCCCCAGGCACGCAGAAGCGTCTGCCTCCGCAAAAGGAGATCGCCTATCTCGACGCCCTCGTCCGCGGAGTCTATGCCACCCGCGATCTTCCCGTAGGCCACGTTCTCCAGGACGAAGACGTCTATCTCGCCGTTCCCCTCCAGCAGGGGCAGATCTCCTGCCGCGAACTGATGCGCGGCGAAGTCATCCTCAAAGCCATCCTCAGAGATCAGCCCATCACGATCGACGCCATTGACAGCCCTTACGCCAGCATTCCGTCGCTCAAGGACGCCATCTACGCCCGCGGAATAGCCGGCAGCAGCAGCGGCCCGCCAGCCAAGGAGTAGGAACTCAGCCCCAAGAACGCAGCAGTGACGCCCATCACTGCATTGCGCACGCCGCTGACCGTAGCCTGTAACTGTAGGACAATTCTTTCGTAACTTGACTGCCGTGAAATTTTCTGATCGGCAGCCGAGCCAGTTGCTGGCGCACGCTAAAACCGGCACCGCCGGAGACCGAGGGAAGCTGGATTCGCTTTTTTCATGAAAACCTCCCTCCCAAAACTCGAATCGCTACTCCGAGAGACGCCGGCAGCGGCCCGCATTCGCCGGCAGAACGCCTTCGACGATGCAGTTGCTGGCCGGCGTAGGATCGTCATTTTCGGAGCGGGCAACCTGGGCCGCTCGTTGCTACGCGGCCTCTCTGGCACGGATCTCGAACCCGTTGCCTTCGCGGACAATAACCCTCGCACGTGGGGAACAACGGCCGATGGACTTCCCGTGCTCTCCCCGCAGGACGCCGCCAACTGGCACTCGCAAGACGCTGCCTTCGTCGTTGCCGTCTGGCATCCGAGCCGAGCGCAACTCATGTCTGCGCTGCTTGATCAATTGCGGAATCTCGGTTGCCACGCCGTCCCCTTTCCCCTGCTTTTTTGGCGCCACTCAAGCACTTTCCTTCCTTACCTCTTATGGGATCTGCCTGAGAACCTCCTTCGGCAGCGCCATGACGTCGCTGCCGCCTTCGGGCTACTCTACGACGACCTCTCGCGGCAGTCCTTTGTCCAACAAACCCAACTACGATTGCGCGCCGATTTTGATTGCATCGGCACTCCGTTCCCGGGCGACCAATATTTTCCCGGATTGTTCTCCCTGACCGCCGACGAGTGCTTCGTCGATTGCGGTTCCTACACTGGAGACACGATCCAATCGTTCATTTCCCAGCCCGGCATTTCCCAGCCAGGCAGCGGCTTTCGCAAGGTGATCGCTTTCGAGGCCGACCCCGAGAATTTCGACCGTCTCACTAGTTGGGTCGGGACCCTCGAAGCGCCCGTCTCCTCCAGGATTAGCACGCTGAACGCAGCCGTAGGCGCCAAGCGCGACAAACTGCGCTTTCGAGCAAACGGAGGCGGTGGTGCCCGGCTAGCAGCCGATGGCAATATAGTGGTGGAGTGCATTCCGATTGATGACCTACTATTTGAAGCCGCGCCAACCTTCATCAAGATGGATATCGAAGGGGCCGAACTCGACGCGCTGGAGGGCGCCCGCCGCTTGATCCGGACACACCGCCCAATTCTTTCCATCTGCGCTTACCATAAGCAAGACGATCTGTGGCGCATACCTCTGTTCATCCACTCATTGGTGGAAGATTACCGTTTGTTCCTGCGCCCGCATTACAGCGACGGATTTGATTTAGTATGCTATGCAATTCCAGCGAATCGACTACAGCTGAAGATCGCGGCCTAGGCACGCTCGCAATATCCATAGGCGGATGGGGAACCAGATGGCAGAGATAGATATTACGATTCCGGCCTACAACTGCGCCACCTGGCTGGATGACTTGATTGAATCGATCCTCCGGCAGGACCGTCACAACTGGCGCATCGTTGCCCGGGATGATGCTTCCACTGACGACACCGTCGCTCGCCTCGCCGCGTGGAAGCAGGGCCTGGGTTCTCCAGGACGAAGACGTCTATCTGGCTGTTCCGCTCCAGCAGGGGCAGATCTCCTGCCGCGAACCGATGCGCGGCGAAGTCATCCTGAAAGCCGTGCCCAAAGATCAGCCCATCACGATCGACGCCATCGACAGCCCTTATGCCAATATTCCGCCATTGAAGACTTTTTACTCGCGGGGACTCAATCGGAACAGCGCAAGGACCATCCGCTCAGGTTGCGCGGAGCGAGGCAGGAAAAAGAGCAATTTCGATCAACTACAAAGTTGAGCCGAAGGCGGAGTACGGATTCACGCGCGGCCGGGGACAGGACGAAAAATGCACGAAGCAACTAGTTGCCTGATCTGCGATGGAAACTCCTTAGAGTCTCGACGTGCGTTTTTTTCGCCCTTCATTGCCAAACGAATTTGGAATCGCCGGCCCTTTCCGGCTGAGCTGTTAAGATGCAAGGCTTGCAGTTTCATCTTTGCAAGTCCTCGTTTCGATCCCGAAGAAGAGAGGATCCTATATGCCGGCTATCGGGCAGACGAGTACCAAAAGGTGCGCCACGCCTGCGAGCCTTGGTACACAGAGGGATTCAACCGCAGCATGTTCTCGCCGGAAACCATGGCGAAGCGGCGCGGTCCTCTCGCCGCGATTTTTCGCGAGCATGTTCCGTACTCAGTGAAAACAATCCTTGATTTCGGTGGTGACCGGGGAGACTTGTTCGAGGGTCTTGTCCCAGGATCGTCCACCTACGTCTATGACATCTCTGGCATCGAACCTGTGAACGGAATCAAAGTCCTCCATAGCTTGGACGAATGTGCAGCTCATCGGTTCGATTTGATCGCGTGCAGTAATGTGCTCGAGCACGTTGGATCACCGCGAAACATAGTCGATGAAATCAATAGGATTGCGTGTCCTGATAGTCTTTTCTTCATCGAGGTCCCCAGTGAATCACCCTTTGGGTCTGCGGCGTTCGTGAAACGATTTGCCCAACAGTTGATCCTTCTTGGCGCGCGCCCGGGTTTGGCGATTTCGATGCTTCCATTCGATTTCGCTCGGCAGGTTCACGAGCACGTAAACTTTTTTTCTGTTGCATCCCTGACAAAACTGATGCATGTCTCAGGTTTGGAGGTTTTAGCGAAGGGACTCTATCCCTCCGAGGGTTTCAGCTTCGGCCCTTACAAACTCGCGGCGGGAAGAATGACATGGTGCTTGGCGCGCCGCCAGGGTGGGGCAGGTCCTAATGACGCGGCTCTACGCGCACGTCTGGCAGAGGCGAATTAGTGAGTGTAGTCGCCACGGATGGGGAGCGCATGACACCTCGGCTGACCATCGCCATTCAAGGTCAACTGTGCCGGCTCTTCGGAGCACTCACGTTACCTGTGCTAGTCTTGGTTATTCGACGGAAATACGCGTTTTGTCGCCGAAGCGCCATACATTGCCGGCGGTCTTGTGACGGCATTTATGGTTGTATAGCTTTCTGCGGCACAAGAGTTTTCGTTCTGGTCGCCTGCATAATGCGCATACTCATCACTGGCGGGTCTGGGTTCATCGGACGAAATCTGGCGGAGCAACTTGCCGGCACGTATGAGGTGTCGGCGCCTTCCTCGGCCGAACTGGATCTGCTAAAAGAGCAGAACGTAAGCGACTACCTCGGCGCGCACAGTTTCGACGTGGTCGTGCATACCGCCACCACGCGGTCGAATCGGCGCCTGACTGCTCCTCCGGACCTGCTCGACCGCAATTGCCGCATGTTTTTCAATCTCCTGCGCAACCAGGGACGATTCGGAAAAATGATTCACTTCGGCTCCGGCGCTGAGTATGACAAGACCGGGCTGCCGGCGAGGGTGAAAGAAGACTATTTCGATAACCGCGTGCCGCGGGACGCGCTCGGGTTTTCCAAGTACATTTGCGCCAAGCATATCGAGCGGTCCGACCGAATCGTTAATTTGCGCTTGTTCGGAGTTTTCGGCGCCTACGAGGACTACACCGTACGTTTCATTTCGAACGCCTGCTGCCGGGCGCTGAAAGGATTGCCGATTGTGCTCCGGCAGGATATCGTGTTTGACTACCTGTACGTCAAAGACCTGGTCAAGCTCGCGATGTGGTTCATCGAAAATGACGCCCGCCACAAGGCATACAACGCCTGCACCGGACGGCCCGTGGCGCTAACCGAATTGGCCCGGGTGATTGCCCGGGTCTCGTCCCAGGTCTCGGGGCGCAATCCCGGTGTGTCCGTCATCACCGAAGGCATTGGGCCCGAGTACTCGGCGGACAACTCGCGTATGCTGGCAGAAATGGGCGGTCATCGGTTTTGGGACTTAGAGGGCGCGATTAGTGATCTTTATTCGTGGTATGAGCGTCATAAAGCGATCGATGTCGAATCGCTAAGGTTCGACGAGAGAGCTACGACCCATGCCTAAAACGCTGACCGTCCTCACGCCCTGCTATAACGAAGAAGCCAACGTTCGCGACGTGTACCTTCAGGTGCGCGCCGCCATCGTCGCCGCGGGCAACTACCAATACGAACATATCTTTATCGACAATGCGTCAACCGATGACACTCTGAACGAACTGAAGGTGATAGCGGCTCAAGACAGGAACGTAAAGGTAATCCGCAATACGCGCAACTTCGGCCACATCAGGTCGCCTCAGCACGCGTTGTATCAGGCCAGCGGCGACGCTGTCATAGGAATTGTGGCCGACCTGCAGGATCCTCCCGAGATGATTGTTGACATGATCCGTAAGTGGGAAGAGGGTTACCCGGTTGTGATCTGCGTCAAGGCGGCGAGCGAGGAACACGGTCTGATGTTCTGGATCCGCAAGCAATACTACAGACTGGTGAACCGTCTTTCCGGCGTGGAAACCTACGAGAACTACACTGGCTTTGGCCTGTATGATCGCAAGGTAGTGGAAGTCATCAAGAGCTTCGATGATCCGTATCCCTACTTCCGAGGCATGGTCGCGGAGGCTGGGTTTCGGCATTTCGATATTCCGTACCATCAGCCAGCGCGCAAACGCGGAATCACCAAGAACAATTTCTATGCGCTCTACGACATGGCGATGCTCGGGATCACAAACCTGTCCAAGGTGCCACTGCGGCTGGTGACCTTTTCCGGTTTTGTTGGCGCTCTGGTTTCTGTTCTGGTATCGCTGGCATACCTCCTGTACAAATTAATCTTTTGGAGCCACTTCTCCGTTGGCATCGCCCCACTGGTCATCGGCGTATTTTTCTTCATGTCGATCCAAATGCTGTTTATGGGCATCATTGGGGAATACATCGGCACCATCCATACCATGGTGCAGAAGCGGCCGCTGGTGGTCGAGCAGGAGAGGATCAATTTCGAATATGGCCTGGGTGAACCATTGCGGGACAATGCGGCCCAACACAGTGCGACCTCGTGAATGTCCGCGCTCGACCGTGAGCGCGTGGCAGTGCTCGATGATCTTCTGCGCGATGATCTTCGAACGAGTCAGGAACAGCTTTCAACCTCGCCTTCAGCACTAGAGGAAACTCCCCTAACGTGCTGCGAGCCATGAACGCGGGCCGCGAGGGGGGACTCGTCACGGTGAGTCTGACCGGAAGAACCGGAGGAAGTTGCAGGACGATACCGGCCGAATCCCACTCACGTGGCGCCACGATGTTGCATATGGGCCGGGCTGGCACATTCCTGCCCTAGGCCGAGATGCGCTCAAAATCGGCCTCGGTCAGACTTTCGCGTTTGCGTAACCAGTTGACAACCGGAACGGTCTTGTCGCTCGTCGCGATCCGAAACAATAAGCTGTTTTGCGGTTTTCGCGTGAACAGATGATAAGAACCCCGCGACAAGAGATACACGTGAAAGTGGGAGGCAATCTTCTGTAGCGAATCCGCACCGTAGAACGAAATATGCTGCCCGCCCTTCGCAGCATAGTACCACCAGTTCGGAGGCTGTGGTGCCGGTTCCGGCACCACCTCGGTGCTAACCAGCACGTTGTCGGCGAGATCCAACATGAGCTTGATGTCGTCGAGCGGCTCCGGCAAATGCTCCAAAACTTCGTATGCAGTCAGGAGGTCATATCGGGAGCCCGGAACATGCTCGAATCCGCGCGCATGAAGGTTCTTCGCGTAAGCGTCGGACCAGTAGAAATCGAAGCCCCGGTCGCGCATCAGACGGACCAGCGTGCCATAGCCACCCGCGTAATCCAGGAAGCGGGTGCCGTTAGGAAAGAGCAGTGATATCACCGCCGAAGTGACGCCGGCATTGTGAAGGTTTCGCCACATCACGCCCACGTCCAATGCCCCAATTGCTTCCGAATATGCCTCTTCAAGCCAAAGCGGAGTCTCGGTCTGAATGAATCGGCAGGCTTCGCACCGAAAGTAGTTAACCTGATACTTAGATAACACCAGCGTAGATGCAAAAGCTTCCGCAACGTCACCGCAGATACGGCATCGCATGGTAAGTATTCTAGCGGACGCGGCGGTTGCGCTGACCGTATTTTCCGAGCTATAAACAGTACTTCTATGGCAGAGATAGATATTGCGATTCCGGCCTACAATTGCGCAGCCTGGCTGGACGACCTGATTGAGTCGATCCTCCAGCAGGATGTTAACAACTGGCGCATCGTTGCCCGCGATGATGCGTCCACCGACGGTACCGCCGCTCGCCTCGCCGCCTGGAAACAGCGTCTGGGTGAGCGAATGATGATTGTCGATGGTTCCGAGAGGCGGAACCTCGGCCCAGTAGGAAATTACAATGCCATCCTCAGCGCCACCACATCCAACTGGATCATGCTGGCGGACTCTGACGATGTGTGGCGCCCCGGCAAAGTAGCGCTCACGTTGCAGGCCATGCGCGCCGCGGAGGCCACTCACGGCACTGCAACTCCGGTACTCGTGTTCACGGATGCGGAGGTGGTTGACGAGCAACTCCAGCCTGTAGCCGAGTCCTACTGGCGCTGGTCGCGAGCCAATCTTGCGGCGGCCAATGTGTTCCACCGGTTGGTGGTAGACTGCCCGGCAATCAGTTCGACAATGATGGTGAACCGCGCCTTGATCGCTTTGGCATTGCCGATGCCGGGCGCGGTCTGGAGTCAAGACTGGTGGGCGATGATGGTAGCGGCAGCGTTCGGGCAAATCGTCACGCTCGACGAGCGTACGATTCTTTATCGTCGACATTCCGCCAATGACTCTCTTGAACCTTATGCTGCGACAACCAAAGGCATGGTGCATCGCCTGCTCGCAGCTCCCAGCAGCGCTCGGAAGAAGGTGCGCCGCCTTATAGACCAAATTGCTTCCCAGGCTGGCGCCTTTGCCGAACGTTTCCATCGCGAACTTACCGCGTCCGACCTGGCGGCGCTAAAAGCTGCGAGTCGCCTTCCTTATGTTGGTGGTATACAGCGCCGCTGGTCGGTTGTGCGTCATGGACTTTGGTTCGGCTCTCTCCCAAAAAACGTTGGGCTTATGCTGCTACTGTGATAACTTAAGCCGCCGTACGCGGCTCATCTGGGATAGATTTAGAACTAACCATGGCCACACAAAAGGATCTTCGAATCCTGTTCTTGGGCGCAGCCAAGAGAGTGTCGCTTCTCGAGCGTTTTCTTGACGCGGCTAAGAAAGTCGACGTCCGCCTGCAGCTGTTTTCATGCGAGGCCACGTCCGGCTTCTACCCAATTTCCCATCTGGCCAGCGTGCTGGCGGGCCCAGGTTTCATGACGGATGATTTTCAACTGTGGATTGCGAGCACGGTGCGCCAGCACTCCATCGACATCGTGATTCCCAACATGGACGCGGCAACTGTCGCCCTTAGCCGCTATCAGTCTCATAATCGGGGAGAGGCGTGCTGGGCGGTTGTGAGCGATTACGACATATGCGAAAAAATGTACGACAAGGTGCTCGCCACTGAGTTTTTCCACGCTACGGGTATACACTGTCCTCCAAACACGCCGGATTGTTACCCCAAGGTACTGAAGCCAAGATTCGGATTCGGCGCCAGGGGCATACGCGTGATTCACACCAGTTCACAACTGGCCGAGCTTCTGAGAGACGATCCCAATGCCTATGAAGTCCAGGATTTTATAGAAAACTTTATGGAGACCACGGTTGATATATACGTATCGAGAGCGGGATCGTTGATTGGTTATGTTCTTCGCGACAGAATCGAAGTCTCGGACGGCGAAGTGATGGTTTGCCGAACTCGCGATGCCAGCCCGGACGAGGCTACCCTCATTGAAAAAGTGGCTGCTTCGGGAAAATGGCAGGGCTGCATAACTCTGCAATATATGACCAACCCGCAAGGCCGTTACGTCGTCGAGATCAACCCACGCTTCGGCGGAGGGGCCACATGCGGCATTGAAGCGGGGCTGGATATGCCGCTCTACATCCTCTCCGAATTTCTTGGAGAACCTGTCTGTCCACCCGGGGCGCTCAGGAAACTAACGATGTCACGGGCACGAAGGGATTTTTTCTATGAGCACTCCTAAAGTACTTTTCATCGACATGGATGGAACTCTCTGCACCGAAGAGAAAACATTCGAGCGTCCTCTGGCCCGTCCTCTTCCCGGTGCGCAGGCAGCCCTACAAAAGTTCCATGATGCGGGCCATACCATCGTGATCTGGACTGCTCGGGGTTGGGAACAGTACAAGGTCACCAAGCATTGGCTTGACTCTCACGGCTTCGTTTACCACCAGCTTCTCATGGGAAAACCGATTGGCTCGGTGTTTATCGACGATCGAGCCAAGCAGTTCCAGGGGTGGGACAAGGAATACGTAACCGAGTAAGGCAGGCGCAAACTCCCGCCCTATTGTCTACCGATGTCCGCTGCGGATCACGGTTGCGATGCGCTCCTGATCGGCCTCGGTCAAAGCGCTGTAGGTGGGCAGGTTCATGCCCGTCGCGCTCAGCCCGTCGGTTACCGGCAGCTCTTCTCCGCGCCGTCGCGATTCCTCGCGGAATGGCGGCAACCGGTGCAGGGCCAGGAAGAACGGACGAGTTTCCACTTTGTTCTCGCCCAGCATTACCATCAGTTCATCGCGCGAGCGCCCATAAGTGTTCTCATCCACCGTGATCGAGTACAGCCAAGGAGCCCGTTTGGCCCACTTCGCCACCGGCTGCAGGCCGATGCCCGGCGACCCCTGCAACAGCGCATCGTAGCGGGCAAATATTGCATTGCGCCGAGCCAAAATCTCCTCGCATCGCTCCAGTTGCCCGCACAGCAGCGCGCACGCAACATTGGTAATGCGAAAGTTGTACCCGGTGACCGGGAAATAGTAGCGTCGTTGTGGATCGACTCCCTGACCGCGCAGCGTACGCAGCCGTTTTTCAAGCTGCTGGTCGTTGACCGTCAGCGCCCCACCTTCGCCCGAGGTGAAAATCTTGTTTCCGTAGAACGAAAAGGTCCCAATCTGCGACAGCCCACCCACCACCCGCCCCTTGTAAAGCGCCATATGGGCTTCGGCTGCATCCTCCACGACCCACAATCCATGCACTGCGGCTAAGTGGTTGATGGCGTCCATGTCCGCCGGGTGCCCGTAGAGATGAACCGCGATAATGCCCTTGGTGCGCCGCGTGATGCTGGCTTCGAGCAATTTCGGATCGATGCACCATGTCGCAGGATCCACGTCCACGAATACAGGCTCGGCGCCCACATAGCGCACCGCATTCGCCGTCGCAATGTAGGTGAGCGATGGCACCAGCACTTCATCGCCGGGGCGAACGTCGAGCCCCAGCAGTGCCAGGTGAAGTGCGACCGTGCCGTTGCACACGCCCAGCGAGGCACGGGTTCCGCACAGCTTGGCAAACTCGCTCTCAAAGCGCTGCACGAACCGTCCGGTCGAAGATATCCACGAACTGCGAATCGCTTCGACGACGTAGGCTTCCTCGTTGCCGCCCAGATCTGGTGCGGCCACTGGGATGGTAGCCGCCGAGGTGGTGGCAGCGGAGCCCTCGCTCCCGCTGCTCGAATTTATTGATAGCTTATGCATAGCCGTGGCTCTTGAAACGTTGACAGCCTACAGTTTACGCTGAATGGTACCATCGATCGGCGATCTCCACACCAGTTGCCCTGCAGCAATGCCTTGCTTCTGCCAAGCCGCGAACACGGGCGTGCGGCCGGGCTCAAAGTACAATGCAACTTTGCCCCCATGAGGGTTGTCACACGATGCAGCACACAGCCCGGCCCAGGATCGCATTTCTCGCAGCAGGCTTCATCGGGTGGACGGGCGGACTCGACTTCCTGCGTCTCTGCGTTGGGGGTATCGATTCCGTGCTGCCTGGTGCCACCTGGCCCGTCCTCGTGCCTGACGAGACCGCCAGCCAGCGCGCCCTCGCCTTGGCCGTGACCACCAAGCGGCGCCTCTTCTCGCTGGCTGGCATACAGCCAGCGGTGACGCCGCCTGTTTCGAAGGACCAGCTGCGCGATGCCATTGCCACCGCCGGTGCCAGCATTGACATGCAGAGCTATTATGGCTCCCCGCGGGGACTCAGCCGTGCCATGCGCAACCTCGATGCCCAGGTCGTGCTGCCATCTATAACGAGTCTCGGGCCGCATTTCCCCCACCACTGGATCGGATACATCCCCGACCTGCAGCACAAGCGGCTGCCCGGCAACTTCATCCGGCGCGAGCGCTGGGAGAGAGACAGGAACTTCAGCGCGCTTCTTGCCGACGCTCCCGCGCTTATCGTCAACTCCAGAAGCGTGGTGCGCGACATCGAGGAGTTCTATCCCAATCGCAAGGCGGCCCTATTTTCTCTACCCTTCTGCCCGCCCGTGAGTCCAGCCGGACTGGACGATATCGGTGAGGACGATCTGCGCCCCTACGCGTTGCCGAAAAAGTTCTTCATCATCTCCAACCAGTTCTGGGTACATAAGTCGCACCAGACTGCTTTTGACGCGCTCCGCCTGATGAGAGACGCCGGATTCGCTGACGTTCACATCCTGTGTACCGGCAACCTGCACGATTATCGTGCTCCGGGCTATGTGGACAGGCTCAAAGATGGCATCGCCCGTGACGGTCTCACGGATCGAATTCATTTCCTTGGGATCATCCCCAAGCGGCATCAACTTGCGGTGATGCGCCGCTCGGTTGCCGTGGTGCAGCCTACTCTCTTTGAAGGCGGACCGGGCGGCGGCGCACTCTACGATGGGGTCTCGACCGCTACCCCGGTGATCCTCTCTGATATTGACGTGAACCGTGAAGCCGACCTCGGAGTGATCGGGTTTTTCCGCGCCGGTTCGGCCGAAGATCTTGCGCAGAAGATGTTGGCAGCACTCAGGAATCCGCCTCAACGGCTCAGCGCTGAAGCTACCCTTGCTATGCTGCGGCAGCGCCAGCGGCAAATGGGGGAGACGCTTTTGCAGGTAATCTCGTTTGTCGCGGGTTCGGCGGCGGGCACCTGGCGCGACCACGCCAAGGCCATCCAAAATCCATCCACGGGGCAGCGATGAACCTGACAGGCAGACTTGCCCAGTTGTGGAACGATCTCACGCCGTCTGTCGCTGCCGGTGACGATGCCGGCGAGCGCGGAGTCGGGCGCAACCGCCGCGCTGCGGTCACGGGCGGCACCGCCGTCCTGGCTCGCGTCGTGCAGGTCTCAACGTCTCTTATCACCATTCCCCTCACCATTCATTACCTCGGCAATGAGCGATTCGGCCTCTGGATGACTATCAGCTCCGTGCTTGCCATGGCCAACTTCGCCGATTTCGGCATCGGCAATGGAGTCCTCAACACCGTCGCCGATGCCTTCGGCAAGAATGACTTCGACCGCATCCGCGCCGCCATCTCCAGCGGTTTTGCCGTTCTCGGCGCGGTTGGGCTTCTGTTGTTCGCGCTCTTCGCCTCCACCTTCGCCTGGGTCTCCTGGGCGGACGTCTTTCGCGTCGCTTCGGTTCAGGCGCGCGCCGAGGCAGCTCCGGCGCTGATAGTCTTCGCGTTCTGTTTCGCCCTCAACATTCCGCTTGACCTGGTGCAACGCGCGCAACTGGGATTGCAGCAGGGCTTTCGCATGAATCTGTGGCAGGTATGCGGCAGCCTCGCCGGACTGGCCGGCGTCGTCGCTGGAATCCGCATGCACGCCGGTCTGCCGCTTCTTGTCGCCGCCCTTGCCGGAGCTCCGGTCGCGGCCACCGCGCTCAACACGTTTCACTTTTTTGTCGTCAGCCGGCCCGATTTGCGGCCCCGTCGCCGGTTCGTATCGCGCCAGGCAATCTCTCGCATCGTCACCTTCGGAACCCTGTTCTTCGTCCTCCAACTGGTGGCGGCCGTCGCTTTTTCCGCCGACAATGTCATCATCGCCCGCACTCTCGGAGCTTCCAGCGTCCCCGATTACTCGATCCCGCAACGCATGTTCTCCCTGATTTCCCTAATGGTCGCCATGCTGGTCACGCCACTCTGGCCTGCCTATAGCGAAGCCATCTCGCGCGGCGACATCTCATGGGTCCGCCGAACTCTTGGGCGCTCGCTTGTTTTGGTTCTTGGCTTCGCCGCGATCGCATCCACAGCCATGCTGCTCATTGCCCATCGCCTGCTCGCCTGGTGGATCGGCCCGCGCATCTCGCCGCCCCTCGTCCTGCTTCTCGGCCTCGCCGTCTGGACCGTCGTCGACTGCTGCGGAAACACGGTTTCCATGTTCCTCAATGGCGCCAGCATCATGCGCTTTCAGATCGTCACGGCCTCCATCTTCGGAGTCGCTTGCCTTGGACTGAAGATCTATCTCACCGGGCGTTTCGGCATCGTCGCCGTCCCCTGGGCAACCTTGCTCACCTACGTCTCGATCACCGGAATTTCCTGTGCCATCTACGTGCCGCGCGCCCTCAAACATCTCCACCCCGCGCCCAATCAGGTCACCATGGCGACCCCGGTTGTCGAGGACTAGCGCGGCGGCTCAGCCGAATTCCGCCCAGTTCATCCACCGGACACGGCGAAAACCGTAGAACGGACTGAGCAAGGCGATGATCGCGCACTGATACGGGAAGTAAATGAGGTAGGCGAACAGAACGCCGCGATGCCTGCGGCGCACTCGTTCCAGTGGATAGCGCAGAAGACGGTGCCAGTACGTCAGCGGAATGCGCTCGTGAACATACGTCTCATACAGCTTTTCCAACTCACGGGTGATCTTTTCGCCGCCTATCGAGGTCTTATTATCTTCGCCCTGCACAGCACGGCACAGAATCTCGTCGATCATCTTCCAACGTGCGCCGATGGAACGAAAGTACGTCCACAACTCCGTGTCCATGGCATAGTTATAGGACTCGTCGAGAGGCGTGCTCCGGGTCTGAATGAGGCGTTTTCTATAAAAGCAACTCGGTTGCGCACAGGGATTATTGACGGGCAAAATGTCGATCAATTCTCGGGATGCTTTGAACAGCCGGTCCGGGCGACGGCCATCAGAGAAGTGTTCCAGAGTTGATCCGGCCACCACGTCGACCTCTGGTTCGGCGGCAAAGATGCGGCCTACGGTCAACAGCGCGTTCGGCAAAAGCACATCGTCGCTGCAGAGCCAGTTGACGATCTCTCCCTTGGCTCGCAGGAACCCCTTGTTGATTGCGTTGGCCTGCCCGCGATCTTTTTCGCTCACCCACCACGCAATGTGGCTCTCGTACTTGCGGATTATTTCCACGCTGTTGTCCGTCGATCCGCCGTCGGCGACTAGAATTTCAAGCCCGGGATAGTTTTGTTCGATCAGGCTGACCAGAGTCGCTTCGATGGTCGCGCCACCATTGAAGTTAGGAACGACGATGGAAATGGAAGGCAGCGCCTTTTCCTCGAATTGCGGGCGCAAGGTCATCTTGTACTGACAACTCTGGTGTCGCGGACCGCGAAACAGAAATGCAATATGACCGACAGAATAGCATGATGCCGCGCTCTCATATGCACCGGTGGCATGCGGCACAGGGCGCAATCAGGTTCTGCTCTTAAGAGGCGCCGCAGCTCTGATACCATTCGATAGTACGTCGCAGTCCGTCTACCAGCGAGGTCTTGGCTAGAAAACCGAACTCGCGTTCGGCGCGGGTGACATCGAGGCGACGTCGGGGTTGGCCATCAGGCTGCGTTCGGTCCCAGACGAGTTCGCCTTCAAACCCTGTCAATCTGCATAGCAATGCCGCCAATTCCCGAATAGTGATCTCGTGTCCTGATCCGATGTTCACCGGGTCGGGCTTATTGTAACGTTCCGCGGCCAGTAAGATAGCCTCTGCCGCATCTTCCACATAGAGGAATTCACGCGAAGCTGACCCTGTTCCCCAGCACGTGACCGTATGTTCGCCACGTGCTCTCGCCTCCAGCAACTTCCTTATCAGCGCGGGAATCACATGCGACGTTTGCGGATCGAAGTTGTCCTTGGGGCCATAGAGGTTTACGGGCAACAGATAAATGCAATTGAACCCGTATTCCTGTCTGTACGCCTGTGCCTGGACCAGCAACATCTTCTTAGCCAGTCCGTAGGGTGCGTTGGTCTCTTCCGGGTAACCTTTCCATAGATCTTCTTCTTGAAACGGTACTGGAGCGAACTTTGGGTAAGCACAAACTGTTCCCAAACACACAAACTTGCTAACCTTCAGGCGTCTCGCATTTTCGATGAGTTCAATCCCCATGATGGCGTTGTCGTAAAAGAACTCACCGGGATGCAACCGGTTAGCTCCGATACCGCCCACGGATGCCGCCAAGTGAATAATTAAATCTGGCTCCGCGCTCTTGAGGAGATTGACAATTTGTTCCCGTTCCCGTAGGTCGTACTCGCTCTTTCTCGGCGCGACAACTCTTTCGCAGCCAGCGGCCCTCAGCTTCGCGAGAACATGCTGTCCGAGAAACCCACCGCCGCCGGTCACCAGAACCGTCTTGTCTGCCCAAAAACCAATTTCGTTATCCAAGCACGGCTCCCTCAGCGGCCTTCAGATTATCGGAGACGCTACTTTTCCACTGATGCCATGCGCCGAATTTGTCGCGCAAAATTCGTGCACCTTCACCCGGCGAGGTAAGTCCCAGAGACTCCATGTCTCCATCCACCATGATGCGCACCAACTCGCGAAAATTAATTCTAGGTCTCCACCCTAGTTCACGCTCCGCCTTCTTCGAGTCGGCGAGCAAAAAATCGACTTCGGCAGGCCGCTTGTAGCGATCATCGATGGCAACATGTTTTCGCCAGTCCAGGCCGGCATATTCAAAGGCTTCAGTGACAAACTCGCGGATGGTGTGCGACTCACCCGTGCCGAGAGCATAGTCGTCGGGATGTTCCCTCTGCAGCATTTGCCACATACACTCCACATATTCCGGAGCGTAACCCCAGTCGCGTTTCGCCTCCAGATTTCCTAAGTACAGTTTGTCCTGCTTGCCGGCCAGAATATGCGCAACCGCGCGCGTAATTTTTCTGGTGACGAAGGTCGCTCCCCGCCGTGGGCTTTCGTGATTGAATAACACTCCATTGCTGCAGAACATCCCGTACGCCTCGCGGTAATTGATGGCCATCCAATAGGCGTAAACCTTCGCTGCGCCATAAGGGCTGCGGGGATGGAACGGTGTTTGTTCGTTCTGGGGAGGCGGCGCCGCGCCGAACATCTCCGAGGAACTGGCCTGGTAGAAACGAGTGGCCACGCCGCTCCGGCGGATGGCATCAAGAAGTCGGGTTGTCCCCAACGCCGTGATGTCGCCCGTGTATTCCGGATTGTCAAAGCTAACCATGACATGGCTTTGGGCGCCTAAGTGGTACACCTCGTCCGGACGAATGCTGTAGATGAGATCGATCAAGCGGCTGCCGGTCGAGAGATCGCCGTAATGCAAGAACATACGGACGTTGGGAATGTGCGGGTCCACATAAATATGGTCTATTCGGCCGGTGTTGAATGTGCTGGCGCGACGAATGACTCCGTGCACTTCATAGCCTTTTGATAAAAGCAATTCAGCAAGATAGGAACCGTCCTGTCCGGTGATTCCTGTGATCAGAGCATGTTGCAAAGGGCACCTCATCTCCCCGAAGGGCTCGAACACCTGAATAAGCAGCGCATTTAATGATAGCTCATTGTGGTTCTCTAGCGCCTGGTGGCGGGGAAATTGATTGCTGGTGGTCCGCAGTGAGACCCTACTGGTTCGCCCGCAACAAGGGTTTCCTCAAAACATTCGAGGCTCGCCCGACTCGTAGCGCAGCCACTCTCACCTCCCCCTGCAGACCGCTAGAGGTGACTGCCATGCAAGGTCAAGTGGCAGTCCCTGCACAGCGTGATTAGATTCTGCTCAGAATCATCGCCGGATTGACTGCGAAATTCCCTGCGATGAACTTGGAGGTTCTTCAGGCTCCCGCAGGATTGACATCTCCATCCATCCCTTTGCAGGACTTCTCGACAAAGCTGCTCGTACAATTCTGGGTCCAGTCGCAGGCGTGGTTGCTTCGGTCGAATTTGACTCATGACGCCCTCTCGCGCAGATTTTCGAGGAAAGCCTGCTGCTGTTCGCCGAGCAGGAACTTGTAGTACCGCGAGATCGAGTTGAGCAGGATCTCCGGGTTGCCATTATCCAAGTGCGCGCCAGCCAGGAAGCCGGCGCAGATCATCTCGAGACAGTAACCGCGCGATTTATCCGTCTCGATCGCCTGCTCGATGACCGGGATTTGGCTCTTGTACACCTTGAAGTAGATCAACTCCGACGGTTCTTCTTCCCTTCCCGTCAGTTCCCTTTCCACTGCCCGCCTGAAGTCTTCCCTCGGCATCTCGCGAGCCTTGTGCAACCAAGGTGCACAATCGACCCTCCGCCCGCGTCCGCCTTGAACACAGCGGTTCCACAACTGCCCGTAATTTGCGGCTGTTACGGCTCGTCGTCTTGATCGTCGAGGATATGTCTTTCGGCGAGCATGCGTTGATGAAGAATGCGCGAAACCATGATGCCTTCACGTTCCTGCCGGTAAAACACGACGTGCTTGCCATGCTCATGACGGCGCAAACCGGGGCGAACGTCATCACAAAGTCGGCCTAACGCCGGATTGTCGGCAAGCGTCTGGCAACAAACTTCTAGCT
>Ga0181521_10003569_pt1 | contig 18229 bp, 17 predicted proteins | sample PEATcosm2014_Bin_32_FD_119764 | JGI IMG/M metagenome (GOLD analysis project Ga0181521, IMG submission 119764) | Peatland microbial communities from MTU Mesocosm Facility, Houghton, MI, USA - PEATcosm2014_Bin02_60_metaG | ecosystem: Environmental > Terrestrial > Soil > Wetlands > Peat | place... | reverse complement strand
TGCCGGTTTGCGGCCGGCCAGAAATGCGGAAATGACCTCGATGAGCTGCGCCTTATTGATCGGACAGCCGTGCAATTCGAAATCCACCGGCACGTGCGCCGCAATCGGGGTCGAGGTCGCAAGGGTTTTGATATATTGCGGCGATGCATAAACCGCAGCGATGAAGTCGTTCACGTCGGCGAAATTGCGTAGCGCCTGAATGCCGCCGGCCGTCGCGCAGGCGCCGATCGTGACCAGATACTTTGATTGACGCCGCACTTTGTGAATTCGCTGCGCATCATGCGCCGTGGTGATCGATCCTTCCACCAGCGACAGGTCATACGGGCCGCCCTGGATGGCGCTCGAGGCTTCAGGAAAATTGGCGATCTGCACCGCCCCCGCGAGAGCGAGGAACTCATCCTCGCAATCGAGCAACGACAACTGACAGCCGTCACACGAGGCAAATTTCCAGACCGCAAGGCGGGGACGCTTGCGCTCGCTCATGTCAGACCTCTCGCATGGCGAATATCTCCGCGATCTTGTCAAACCGCATCACCGGCCCGTCCTTGCAGATGAAGGCGGCGCCGAACTGGCAGTGACCACACAGACCGATGGCGCATTTCATGTTGCGCTCCATCGATAGATAGATCCGGGCGGGAGATACGCCGGCGTCGCGCAGCGCGTTCACCGTAAAGCGCATCATCACTTCCGGTCCACAGATCAGCGCGACGGTATCGTGAGGGTCGAACGTCACGCGGCGGATCAATGCCGGCACGACGCCGACGTTGCCATGCCAGTCGGCATCCGCATGGTCGACGGTCACTTCGATGTCCACGTCGAGACGCTCACGCCACTGCTGCAGTTCGCGGCGATACAGCAGGTCCTTGGGGTTACGGCTGCCGAAGAGAATGACCACACGGCCATAACGACGCCGATTGGCCAGCACATGGTAGATCGCGGGCCGAAGCGGCGCCAGGCCGAGGCCGCCCGCCACCAGGACCAGATCGGCGCCTTGCGCCGACTCGACCGGCCAGCGGGTGCCAAACGGCCCGCGCAGCCCGAGCGTGGCTCCTGCTTTGAGTTTCGCGATCGCTCCGCTCACGGCGCCGACGTCGCGGACCGTGTGGACGAAGCAGGTCGCATCGGGCGCGCCACTGATGCTGATGGCCACCTCCCCGACGCCGAAGGCGTACAACATGTTGAACTGCCCGGGCGAGAAAGTCGGTCGCGGACCGGTCACCGGCGCAAGCTCCAGCGTCGTGGTATCGGTGAGCTCGCGGCGCACTCGGCCGACCCGATAGAGCTGCGGGACGAAGGGATCGGGCTGCACGGTCATATCAACGGCCGAAGACGTCGAGAATCTGCAGGCGGGTGGCATGCAGCCGCTGCACCAGGATCGGCAAAAAGCGCTTCATCATCTCATAGCCCAGATGATGATCCGCCTCGCACTTGCCCCGCAGACACGCCGCGTCGATACCGATCGCCCGCGTCAACACCACGGCGCGCGCGTCGTACATCCAACGATAGGGCGGGACCAGCCAGGAAGCGCCGACGATGTCTCCCTCGCCGAGCGTTGAGAAAACGATCGGTGAGCGGCCGGGCGCGACGATCTCGAGCGCCACCTGGCCATGGCGGATCAGGAAAAATTCGTTGGCGGGTCGACCCTCGCGGAACAGGTACTCGCCGGCATCGTAGCGATGGTTGCGCGCACAGCCCGCCACGATCTGGCTGTACTCGGCAGAAAAGCCGGCAAAGAAGGGATGCTGCGCCAGAATCTGCTCAAGACCCTCCATGCCGTTCTCCTTTCCCCGCATTCGGAGTCGACCGGATGGCGGCGGCTTCCTGCGTGATGTCGATGCCCACTGGGCACCACGTAATGCAGCGGCCGCAGCCGACGCAGCCTGAGGTACCGAATTGATCGAACCAACTCGCGAGTTTATGAGTCATCCATTGCCGGTAACGTGAGCGTGCCGTGGAGCGCACGCTGCCGCCATGAACGTGGGAAAAATCCAAGGTGAAACAAGAGTCCCACTTGCGCACGCGCTCGGCGGAAGTCCCCGTCAAATCACTGTGATCCTCCACCGTCGTGCAAAAACAGGTCGGGCATACCATGGTGCAATTGCCGCAGGTCAGGCAGCGCTGGGCGACTTCATCCCAGCGCGGATGATCCGGATTGCTTTGCAGGAGTTCCTTGATGCCGTCGGTATCCAGACTCCGTCCCATCTGGCTTGCGGTGCGTGCGATGACGGCGTCGGCGGCCGTCCGCTGGGCGTCCGACGCCGCTTGATGCGGCACCCGCTCGAGCAGTTCGGCGCCGGCTTCACTGCCGACCTCGACCAGGAAATGGTGGCCGTCGTCGAGAAGCTCGGTCAGGGCCAGATCGAAGCCGGAGCTCACCTTCGGCCCCGTCTGCATCGAGACACAGAAGCACGTGCCGCCCGCCTGCCCGCAATTGACGGCGATGATAAAGGCATCCTGCCGTCGCATGGCGTACGCCGTATCCGGATAGGGTCCGTCACGCAACACCCGATCCTGGATCGCGATGGCGTGGATCTCGCAGGCGCGCACGCCGAGGAACGCCCATTTGGGAGTGGTTGTGGCAGCGCTCGAAATGGTGACTCCCTGATCGCCCTGGCGCATCGTCCATAGCGTCTCGACCGGTGGGTGCAAGAATCGCTTCCACGACTGCGGGCCGACCGCAAAACCGAATAGTGCACCATCGCCGCGCCGCTCCAGCCGATAGCGTCCCGCCTCCTGACGATCCGTCCAGCCGGCCGGCAAATCTGCGACACCCGTCAGGGTGTCATAGACAATGGCGCCGTCCCGCACGGTGGGGCCGAGGACCTGGTAGCCACGGTCCGCGAGCGCATCAATGAGTACTTGGAGACCCTCACACGTGATGAGCAGCCTTTCCTGGTTCATTGAGAGCTGTTGCATGAACTGATCGCTGTCTCGCCTGATCGCGTCGTTGGTCGAATTCTCAAATGTAACCCCACCCCGGACCGTTTGACCATTCTCCGCTCCCAGCCGATCTCTGGCCAGGTGGAAACTCCTTATCGACGCGCACGGCCGGCTTTGCCATTTGCGGAATTTTCGAGCAAAGTTTGCAGCCGAGTGTGCCGCAAGCGAGGCCAAAGAAGCTGTGAGCAAGCCATGTCCATCCAAAAAAAATTGATCTGGGCCGTGGTCGTGGTGCTGGGCGCGGTTTCCTTCGGAGTCGTGGCGCTGACGCGCGGCGAGCCGGTTAACGCCGCGTGGCTCGTCATCGCGGCGGTGTGCATCTACTTCATCGCCTATCGCTTCTATGGTCGGTTCATCGCCAACCGGGTGCTTGGCGTGAACGCGGCGCGACAGACCCCCGCCTATCGTCGCAACGACGGCCTCGACTACGTGCCGACCAACCGCTACGTGCTCTTCGGCCATCATTTCGCGGCGATCGCCGGCGCCGGGCCGCTGGTCGGGCCGGTGCTCGCGGCGCAGATGGGCTATTTGCCTGGCACGCTGTGGATTCTCGCCGGCGTCGTGTTCGCGGGCGCGGTGCAGGATATGACCGTGCTGTTCCTGTCGACTCGCCGCGACGGCCGATCTCTGGGCGACATGATTCGCTCGGAAATGGGTCCGGTCGCTGGCACCATCGCCGGCCTCGGTGTGCTGCTCATCTGCGTCATTGTCTTGGCGGTCCTGGCGCTCGTCGTCGTCAACGCCTTGAAGGGCAGCCCGTGGGGAAGTTTCACGGTGTTCTGCACGCTGCCGATCGCGCTCATCATGGGCATCTACGGTCGTTTCCTACGGCCGGGCCGTATCGGCGAGATGTCGATCATCGGCGTGATTTTGCTGCTGGCGGCGCTGATCTACGGGCGGACCGTCGCCGAGACGCCGGATCTGGCCGTTTATTTCAATCTTTCCGGCACTTCATTGGCGCTGATCGTGATTGGCTATGGTTTCGTCGCCTCGGTGTTGCCCGTGTGGCTGTTGCTGGCGCCGCGCGACTATCTGTCCACGTTCCTCAAGATCGGCGCGATGGGACTGTTGGCGGTGGGTGTCATCATCGTCCGTCCCGACCTGCAAATGCCGGCTCTGACGAAGTTCGTTGACGGCACCGGTCCAGTTTGGGCGGGCAGCGTGTTCCCATTCTTATTCATCACCATTGCTTGTGGCGCGGTGTCTGGTTGGCACTCGCTCATCGCGTCCGGCACCACGCCCAAGCTCATCGAGAATGAGAACCAGATCGCCTTCATTGGTTATGGCGGTATGCTGATGGAGTCCTTTGTCGCCATCATGGCCATGATCGGTGCATCGGTGATCCATCCGGGCGTCTACTTCGCCATGAACAGCTCCGCGGGCCTCATCGGCCAGACCGCTGCTCATGCGGCTGACGTCGTCACGTCATGGGGCTTCGTGGTCACGCCCGATATCTTGGGGCAAATAGCGCATGACGTGGGCGAAACCAGCATTCTCTCGCGCACCGGCGGTGCACCGACACTCGCCGTCGGCATGGCGACCATCCTGTCAGGGTTCCTCGGCGGCAAGGCACTGATGGGGATTTGGTATCACTTCGCCATCCTGTTCGAGGCGCTGTTCATCCTGACGACGGTCGATGCCGGTACTCGCGTCTGTCGGTTCATGATCCAGGATTTCGTCGGCAACGCGATTCCGGCCTTCAAGGAAACCAAGTCGTGGAGCGGCAACATGATCGGCTCTGCTCTCGCCTGCGTGCTGTGGGGATATTTGCTCTACGCCGGAGTCATCGATCCGCTCGGCGGGATCTTTACCATGTGGCCGCTGTTCGGGGCCACCAATCAGATGCTGGCGGCGATCGCGCTCACGCTCTGCACCGTGGTGCTTTTCAAGATGAAGCGCGAACGCTTCGCTTGGGTCACCGTCGTGCCGACGGTGTGGCTGGTCACATGCACCGTGACCGCGGGTCTGGAGAAAATATTTGATCCGAATCCAGCGGTCGGCTTCATCAGCCATGCGCTCAAGTTCGGCAGCGCGGTGGCGGCTAACCAGGTGCTGGCGCCCGCCAAGACGCTTGCCGATATGCGCCGCGTCATCTTCAACGATTATCTCGATGCGACTCTCGCGGGCTTGGCGGTGGCGATCGTGATGCTCATGGTGATCTATGCTCTCTTGCATATCCGCAAGGCGCTTGCCACGCCGAAAGGCACGGCGATCGAGATCGGCGGCACATCCGGCGTGGCGGTGGGGGGCGGCCATGCCTAAGGCCAAAACCCTATGGGGCTGGGCGGTTCAAACCGCTCGGCTCATGGTCGGGGTTCCCGACTATGATAACTACGTGGCCCACCGCAAAGCGCAGCACCCCAATGAGCCGATCATGAGCTATGCCGAGTTCTTTCGAGAACGTCAGAACGCGCGTTACGCGTGCGACAGGGGACGGTTCAAAGGCTGTTGCTGAGGAGAACGCAATGTTGGTGAAGGATGTCTGCACGATGGACGTGGTGTGCTGCGACAGACACATGCGTGTCTCGGAGGCGGCTCGGCTCATGCGTCACCATCATGTCGGTGATATCGTCGTGATTGATGACCCGACGGAGGGTCGTACGCCGATTGGCCTCGTCACCGACCGTGATCTGGTATTGGATGTGCTCGGCACAGGGCTTGACCCGGGGACCACCGAAATGGCGAGCTTGGTTCATCGGACGCTGGTAGTCGCGCATGAATCAGAAGACACCGCGCAGGCCCTTGCGAGGATGCGCGAACATGGTGTTCGGAGGATTCCGGTGGTGAATAATCAAGGCGCAGTGGTGGGCATTGTCACACTCGATGACCTGCTGCGCCTCTTGGTGACCGACGCCAATGCCCTCCTTGAGGTTATAACCAAAGGCCAACATCAGGAGCATCGTACGCGCCGATAAGGCGCGGTATGCGTCGTATCATGGGCTCGGATCCCGTACTTGAGGCCTTGCTCGCTTGACGGCGATGGCGGGATTCCCGGTCGGCGTCACGGCCGCGAATTGGCAGCTTCCGCCGTTCAACCGCTGGGGATTCTGCAATGCCCGGCGATTGCTGCCGACCGCGCGGGTGCATCGCGCGGTCGCGGTCCCGTACCGATTCGAATGTCAGCCGTGCGACCTGAGCCACGTCGCCGTTTCTCTTTCCGGCGGCGAAACCAAGGCGCTCCATGAGGTGCTCGAGGGTAACTTCACGGACGGATTTCTCGTGCTTCACCGCGGCCGGCTCGTGTACGAGCACTATTCGGGCGAGTTGCGCGCGGATCAAACGCATATCGTCATGTCGGTGTCGAAGTCCGTCCTGAGCACGCTGATTGGCATTCTGGTCGAGCGCGGCGTGCTCGACCTCTCTCGACCGGCAGGACATTACGTTCCCGAGCTCAAGCGGGGTGGTTATGGATCCGTAACGCTCGACCGACTTCTCGACATGCGCAGCGGCATCCGATACTCGGAGGACTACAATGACCCCAATGCCGAATTCTTCGACTTCGATGCGATATGCGGACTTCGTCCGCGATCGCGACCGCATCCGGCCCAGGGCATGTACGAATACCTCGCCATGCTGCCGACGGACCCAGCCGATCCGCGTGACTTCGCGTATCGCAGCACCGACTCGGACGTTCTCGGGTGGATCGCGGAGCGCAGCACCGGGAGCGCTCTAGAGAGCTTACTCACGACCGAGCTGTGGGTTCCGCTCGGTATGGAAGAGGATGCCGATCTGCTGGTCGACCCGGTAGGATCTCCGCTTGCCGATGGCGGCCTGTGCACGACGCTTCGGGACCTGGCTCGGTTTGCGCAAATGCAGCTCGATCATGGCTTTCTGAACGGGCGTCAGATCGCGCCCGAGAGCTGGATCATGGCCTGCTGCACCGGCGACCGAGCTGCGTATGCCCGAAACGGGTACACCGCGCTTTTCCCGCGCGGAGCGTACTCACGGCACTGGTGGATCGCGGACACGGAGCACCAACTGCGACTCGCGTTAGGCATTCACGGGCAAATGATCTATTTGGACCCGAGCCTCGAGTTCGCCTGCGTGATGCTGTCGTCCGCGCCCAGCGCGGTCAGTCCGGGGATGCTCGAGTCGAGGCTTCACGCGTGCGCGGCGGTCGGCGAAGCGCTCGCATGACATGCCAGACTTTGCGGCGAGCTAGCGCAGCGCCGCGACCACTGCGCCAAAGAAGTCAAGATCGTCAACGATGTCCATGCCTTGGGGCTTGGATTGGGCGCTCCACACCACAATGACAATGTGCTGTTGCGGATTGAGATAGAGGTACTGCCCAAAGATGCCCTCCGCCAGAAACGCGCCCTGCGGATCCGGAGTCTCCGGGGTCGGGGTCGCGGGCCACCAGAAGAAGCCGTAATCAAGCTTCTTGCCGTTCTTCAGCCGCTGCGGCGAGCCGGCGTCCTGGGTCCATCCGGCAGGCAGAATTTCCTCGCCGCCCACGCGGCCGCCGTTGAGAAAGAATAGCCCGAAGCGCCCGTAATCGCGCAGCGTCGCGCTGAACCCGCTACCGGCAATTTCAATCCCGTCCGGTGAGGCAAGCCACCATGTGGCATCGGCCTCCATGCCGAATGGCCTCCAAATCCGCTCGCTCAGGTAGTCAGACAGCGAGCGTTTGACCGCATTGTGCACAACCTCGCCCGCAACCAGGGTCTCGCCCGTGTTGTAATTGTTGTGGGTTCCCGGCTCGGCCGCGCGCGGCAGCCTCTTCATGAGATCGAGCGCAGCACCGGGCCGTTGCGCGATTTGTGCGTCGAGCAGCCGGCGCCGGTCCGAGCGAGGGTCTGTGTACGTCTCATTCCATCGGACGCCCGAGGACATCGTCAGAAGGTCACGGATCGAGACACCCTCGTAAGCGCTGCCGGCGAGCGTTGGAACGTACTTCGTTACGGGATCATCGATGCCGCCGATATAACCCTGCTTGATCGCGGCACCGATCAACGTCGAGGTGATCGACTTCGCCACGGACATCGACATCCAGCGCGTCTTGGCGGTATTTCCGTACTGATACGATTCGAGGGCGATCTGACCCTCCTTGAGCACGAGAATCCCGGCCACGCGGTTGACCGCGAGATAGTCGAACAGGTCCCATTGCTTGCCGCGAGAGGTGAACTTGATTTGCCCCAGCTGCCGGGCGGCAGTGGGCAGCGGATACACCTTGTCACCGTGAGCGACGGTACGGGACGGGAATAAGCGAGCGATGTTGCGAAAGGTGTTGACGGCGAGATCAGGCGTCAACACGCCGTCGTAAACCTGCCGAACGGACCCGATAGGTTCGCTCGCATGCGGATAGTCATCCGCTTGCGCGTGCGTCCCGAAACCGGACCCGAGCGATACGACCATTAGGATGATGGAGCAGGCGCGCGTTGCTCTGCGCAACGAGGCAACGCTCTGGGCGCAGGACGCGGATTTCAAGGGCTCAGAGGGCGCACGCGACCTGCCGAAGCGCTGAGCACGGCGGCCGCGGCTGGATCATGCACGGACATCGATATGGATCCCCTTAGGCGCCTCGCCGAGGCCACCTTGCGTACGCGCATAAGTCGCCGCCGGATTGAGATACGAGGAGACCCCCAGAGTCCGCGTGGGCAACCTGGTAACTGCATTCCCCTGCACAGTGGCCACGCTCGTCAGCACGCGTTGAGCTAGATCGGATGTCGGTACGAGTTCGCCGCCCCTACTATGAGGCGCCTCGGGCTCAGGGTCCCCGTCGCCGACCGCAGGCGCGTCGTTTCTCGCGCCCGCGCGCGAGGAATAATCGGCCCGCAGCAAAACGAGAGCGGCATCCGGGCGTGCTGCGACAACGGTCACGCGTGTTGATACCGCACTTTTTGCGGCCAGCCCCACCGCCGCGTCGAGCAACGAGCCCGACGTGCCGCGCGGCACCGGGTACTCGCCTGCGAGAATCAGCGACTGTTGGCCAGAAGTTACTTTCACGTTAGCGCATTGAGATCCCCCGCTCGTGCCAAAGGCACGGGCGGCGAGAAGCGATCAATTGCGTGAGGTAGAGTCAAATGATATCCAAAAGATGCGAGCAACAATTCGCCAAGATTATGGTTAAGCCTGCACCTAAATGAGCGTGCAGCGCAAGTTGGTGCGCCACAGTCCACGTCACGAGACCGCGGCGTGGGCTATTTAATAAAGGGCTTGCTTAACTATCGTTATCCTCTATACTTAAGCATATGCTTAACCAATCTGACTCCCTTGATCGGACGTTCCAAGCGCTCGCTGATCCCGCTCGTCGATCGATGTTGGCGCAGCTCACGCGCGGACCGACTTCGGTCAGTAATCTCGCGCGTCCTTTGGCGATGTCGCTGCCGGCGGTGATGCAGCATCTCGCGGTGCTCGAGGGATCGGGCCTGGTGCGCTCGGAGAAGGTGGGGCGCATTCGTACCTGCCGGATCGAACCGCAAGCGCTGAGCCTCGCCGAACAATGGATCAATCACCGACGGATCGAGTGGGAGCGACATTTCGACCGGCTCGGCGCGTATCTGGAAACCCTGAAAGCCGAAGGAGGGCAATGAAAATGACAAGTAACACTCAGACGAGCGCATCGCTTCGTCCGCTGGTGGTGTCGCGCACGTTGCCGGCATCCCGCGACTTAGTATTTCAGGCCTGGAGCTCGGCGGATCACCTGAAGCGATGGTTTTGTCCGGCGGGCTACACGGTGCCGGAGGCCCGGGTTGAATTTCGCGTCGGCGGCGCCTTTGATATCTGCATGCGCTCCCCCCAGGGACAGGACCATTGGACCCGAGGACAATTTGTCGAAATCTCCCCGCACAGCCGATTAGTGATCGACATGAATGCGGTCGGCCCGCAGGAACGGCCACTGTTTCGCGCCTATACGGTTGTCACGCTCGCGGAGGAGGGCAGCGGAACGCGACTCGAGGTGACACAAAGCTATACCCTGTTTGAAGCGCTCGCGGCGCCGATGATTCAAGGCGCGCCTGAGGGTTGGAGTCAAACCCTCGACCGGCTCGAGCAGGAGGTGGCGCGCATTCTGCAATCACCGCCGGCCCGCCGCTCCGTCGTGCATGCGATCTTTTGCATCGAACGCACCTACCCGGCGTTCCCCGCGCAAGTATTTCAGGCGCTGACGGATCCGGCGGCGAAAGCAAAGTGGTTCGGCGGGGGCGCCGACTTCACCGTGCTGGCCCGTGAGATGGACGTTCGGCCGGGCGGTCGCGAGCGTCTAAAGGCGCGTTGGGCGAGCGGCGTCGTGTCGACGTTCGACGCCGTCTATCACGATATCGTGCCGGACCAGCGCATCGTGTATGCGTATGAAATGTCCCTGGACCAGCGCAAAATCTCCGTATCCCTGACCACGTTTGAACTGCAGCCCGCGGGCACCGGGACGCGCCTCGTCATGACCGAGCAGGGCGCCTTTCTCGACGGTTATGACGATGCCGGCTCGCGCGAACGGGGCTCTAATTTTCTGCTCGATGCGCTGGGCAATTCGCTGCAGCACTGAGCGCCGTGCCTATTGCGGCGCATCGATGTCGTATCCCTGGGTGCGCAGGGCATCCAGCAGCCCCCCATGTCCGAGCAACAAATCCATGTTCACCACCGCCAACGTCACTCCACCGCTTTGTAAATAGCTCTCCATCGCCTCGAGCCACGTTCGCCGTATCCGAGCGATCAGGTCGCCGGCGGCGGCGCCGGAGTCGAGTGCCGCGAGGCAAGCGTCCACTTCCGCGGGTTCAGGCACACTCTCGATGCGCTCGACGTTGCCAGTCGCCCACGCCTGCGCTCGGTCCATCAGACGCGGCAGACCACTCTCGATCGTCACCAACGAGGCTTCGACGCAGGTATTTTCGGTCACCGGCTGCATGGCTTTCAGCGCCTCCAGCACGTCGCCGACGCCGGCAATCTTGATTTCTTGCACGCGGACGTGATGTTTCTTGGCGAGGGTGCGCACCGCGGCACCGAGGTCCAAGCGCGCTGATAAGCCCACGCGATGGAGGGCAGCTTGCTGCAAGAATGCAGTCGCGATGATGGGCCGATATCGCTCCCACTTGTCGGGGTCCTCGCCGAATTTAGTCCGCTGCAGCGCGAAACGAGCGTATAGATTCGCCGGCAAAACATCTTTGAGTCGTTTGCCACCGTGAACCATCAACAGCTCGCGTTCCGTGATCAACAACCACAGAATTCTGACGATGCCGATTTCGAGGGGTTTGGGCACCAGCACTTGGTTGGTGCTGTCCAGCACCTGCTCCACTTGCGTCGAGCGCCACGTGATCGCTTTGGGTAAGGGCGATATGCTGCCCAGAATCCACAACTGCGCGGAGCCGTGATGCACGTGCCACAGGCCAGGCCCCGTGCGTTCGCCGGTCACGATGAGCTCGTCCAGTAGCTGCGGCGGCGCCTGATCGGCGCGGCATGCAACCGGTGACCCACATTCGGCCAGCAGGCTTACCGAAAGAAATAGGAGTGTCGGTATTCGCATCGATATCTTAGTACAATAATATCATATAGTTATCACGGTTAGTTAAATTCGAAATAGATTTGCCGCGCGGAGCGCTCGGCTTAGCGACGCCCGAGGATTTCCAGCAATTCCTCGAAGCTCTGGTCGACGGTTCTTCCGGACGTGTCCAAGTGAACGTGCGCCTGCCGGTAAAACGGTTCGCGCGCCCTGAGGATGTCCTTCAACTCGCGCATGGCTTCGTGGCTGCGCGCCATCGGCCGCAGATCCCCTTGATCGATCACGCGTTGCATATGCTCTTCCGGCGCGGCGCGAATCCAGATGGCCAGTGAACCGTCGAGCAACAGCGGCAACGTCTCGGCATCGGCCGCGAGACCGCCGCCAGTTTCGATCACGGCCGACGGATTCTTGGTCAACACAGCCTGCAGACTGTCGCGCTCGAAACGACGGTACCCGGGTTGCCCGTGCAGCTGCAGTATTTCACCGATCGTGGCACCGTATTCGCGTTCGACCTCGCGATCCAGCTCGAAGAACGGCACACCTCGGTGGCTCGCGAGACGCCGTCCAAGCGTGGTCTTGCCGGCGCCTCGCAGTCCGATCAGCGTGATATAGGATTTCTTCGCCGCGACGGCTGCGTCGAGACCGAAATGCCGGGTGAGCAGCTGTCGTGCTTTGAGCAGATCCTCCTCGGAGAGGCGCTTCAGGAGCTGATCCAGCAGGATTTGGTCGATGGGGCGCGGCGGTTCATCGGACAGCAGTGTGTCCGGGGGAAAACCCATGGCGGATGCGATCCGCCGCAGCACCACGATGGAAGGATTGCCCTGACCGCCTTCGAGTTGCGCGAGAAAGCGCAAAGAGACGCCCGAATCTTGAGCGAGCGCATTTCGCGTCATGCCACGTTGAGCGCGCGCATCACGGATTTTGTCGGCCAACCTACGCAGGTAAGCGACGTCTTGCGGATCGGCGCGACGGGGCTTAACGCGGCTGGGCTTAACGCGGCTGGGCTTAACGCGGCTGGGCTTGGCGCGGCTGTTCAAGGCGCGGCGTGACTTGGGTGAGCGCGGCACGGGTCGGTTCGGGTGTGGCGGTGCATGGGACGCGTTGCAAGCGATTACGCGCTGCGTTGCGTGTCGCCGGGACGGCCGATCGCGAGGCCGGCGACGAACTCCCGGGCGGCGGCGAGCACGGCTTGCGGTTGATCGCGATGCGGCGAATGGCGACAGGCCGGCAGAGGCAGCAGTTTCGAGTTCGGGGCCGCGCGGGCGATGCTCGCGATCTGCTCCATCGTTCCAAATTCATCGTCCTGTCCTTGGATCGCGAGGATCGGGCAGCGGATCGAGGGTAGCAGGGCTTCAATGTTCCAGCTGTGGAACGCCGGGTCGAGCCAAATTCGATTCCAACTCCAGAAAGTCGCATCGACATCCGCGTGATGGCGGCTCAGCCGCGCGCGCAAATTCGTGTCCCGGTAAGCGGACTTCGCCGCGTCGATGCTGCGCACGGTGAGATCTTCGACCTTGACGTGCGGCGCGAGCGCAACGATTCCCGCGACATCGCTCTCGGGTCTTGCCGCGTGGATCAGGGCGATGGACGCTCCGTCGCTGTGGCCGAACAGCAGCGGCCGGCGGATTTGCAGCCGCTCGAGGATTGCCGGCAGCCAGATGCGGGCTTCCTCGTGCATGTAGTCGACGCCGCGCGGCGCATCGAGCGCTGTCGAGCGACCGTAACCGTGGCGGGAATAAACGAGCGTGCGGCATCCGGTGGCGTGCGCAAGCTGCTCCGGGAAGTCCCGCCACATCGAAACCGATCCCAATCCTTCGTGCAGCATCACGAGATCGACTCCGCTGACGGCGGCGGGATGCGCGAATCGATATTCGATTCCACGGCCGGCGAATTTCAGCTCAGAGATTTGCATGCGGCGCGCAACTTGAAGCGTTGAATCTTGCCCGTGGCTGTTTTGGGCAGGTCGGCGGCGAACTCGATCCATCGAGGATATTTGTGCGGAGCGAGGCGGGACTTGACGAACGTCTTCAGTTCGTTGGCCAGAGTTTCTGAGGCGCGGAATCCGTCGGCAAGCACGACGTATGCCATCGGCTTGACCAGGCGGTCGCAGTCCTCGTGGCCGACGACCGCGGCCTCATGCACGGCCGGATGCGCGACCAGCGCCGATTCGACTTCGATCGGTGAGACGTAGATGCCGCCCACCTTGAGCATGTCGTCGGCCCGACCAGCAAATATATAGTCGCCATTTTCGTCGACGCGGAAACGATCGCCGGTCCGCGTCCAAGACCCGACGAAGGTCGTGCGGCTGCGCGCGTGCTGGTTCCAATAGAATTTTGCGCTGGTCGAGCCGCGCACCAGCAGATCGCCGGTCTCGCCGGCGGCGACTAGATTCCCGTCCTCGTCCACGATCTTCGCCTCGAAGCCGGGCACCGGCAGCCCCAAGGTGCCGTGACGAATTCGATCGGGCCGGTTGGAAATGAAAATGTGCAGCATCTCGGTCGAGCCGATCCCATCCACGATGTCCACGCCGGTGCGTTCGCGCCAGCGCCGCGCGACCTCCGCGGGCAACGCTTCGCCCGCCGAATTGCACAGCCGCAGCGACAATTCCCGCGCTTTTGGCAGCTGGTCGCTCGCGAGGAGCGAGGCGAACAGGGTCGGCACGCCCGAGAACACCGTGGGACGATGCGTTCGCAGGCGCGCAGCAATGGACGCCGGTGTGGTTCGTTCCGCCATCAACACGGCCGTGCCACCCACCGCCAACGGGAAGGTCAGCGAATTACCGAGACCGTAGGCGAAAAACAATTTCGCAGCCGACAGCATCACGTCGCTCTCGTTCAATCCTAGGGTCGCCTGCGCGTACAGCACGGCTGTCTCGATGAGGCTCGAGTGTACGTGCACCGCGCCTTTGGGGGCTCCGGTCGAGCCGGACGAGTACAGCCAGAAACAAGGCTCGTCGCGAAGGGTGGGGGCCGGCTCGAACGCATCCGCCGAGGCGGCGAGAACCTCCCGGAGCGAACGCATACCCGGCGGCGGTGCGGTGGTTCCGGATACCAAGACATGTTTCATGAAAGGAGATTGATCCAGAATGGGCTGGAATTGCGGTACCAGCGGCTCTGAGAGCACCAGCATCGGCGCGCCGCTGTCGTGGAGCATGTACCCATAGTCCGCCGGCGGCAGCATGGTATTGACCGGGATCGGCACGATTCCGGCCTTGATCGCGCCCAAGAACGCGGTTGGAAAGTCGATACCGTCCTGCAGGCAGAGCAGAATTCGCTGCTCCGTGTGCATGCCAAAGCCATGTAGGGAATTCGCGAAGCGATTGACCCGCGCCGCGAGTTCTCCATAGGTGTAAGACCCGCAATCATCGATGTATGCGAGCTTGCTCGCGCGGCCTGCTCGCAGATTACGCTCCAACAAGTCGTGAGCGGCATTGAAGCGATCCGGGATGCGCAGCACCGGCGGGTTCGACGTCATGTCTATCTGGCAGAGCTCCATGTGCGTGCTCCCTTAATCGCCATTGGCGCACTATAATGCATTGGGAAAGATAGGTAAAAATACGTATTGCAGAATTTATCGATTTGACCCCTGGTTTGGATCCGAATAATAATGCACTATATTGCATTTTCAAGAAATCATATGCCGGACCCTGCAACAACGATACCCGAAAGTCCTCCTGATCCGGTCAGCTTCGATACGGAACCGTCCCGCTACCGGCATTGGCGCCTCTCGGTGGACGGTCCCGTGGCGACGCTCACGATGGACATCAACGAGGAAGCCGGCATTCGCCCGGGTTATCGCCTGAAGCTCAATTCGTATGATCTCGGCGTTGACATCGAGCTCTATGATGCCTTGCAGAGGATCCGCTTCGAACATCCCGAGGTGGGTGCGGTGATTCTCACCAGCGCCAAAGAGCGGATTTTCTGTTCCGGCGCGAATATTTTCATGCTCGCCTCATCGAGCCACGCGTGGAAGGTGAATTTCTGCAAATTCACCAACGAGACTCGCAACGGCATGGAGGACTCGAGCGCACACTCCGGCATCAAGTTCATTGCCGCATGCAATGGCACGACCGCCGGGGGTGGTTACGAACTGGCGCTCGCGTGCGATGAAATCGTGCTCATCGACGATCGGTCGTCCGCGGTGAGCTTACCCGAAGTGCCTTTGCTTGGCGTGCTGCCGGGCACCGGCGGCCTCACTCGATTGACCGACAAGCGGCACGTGCGCCGCGACCTCGCCGACGTGTTCTGCACGACGGCAGAAGGCGTGCGCGGTCAGCGCGCGCTCGATTGGACGCTGGTCGATGCGGTCGTGAAGCCTCAAAACTTTCGTGAATACGTCGCGCAGCGCGCGCTCGCGCTCGCCGCCGCGAGCGATCGGCCGCGGACCGCCACCGGCGTGCCGCTCCCGCGGCTGGAGCGGGTCATCGATGCGCACGGATTGCATTATCGGTTTGTCGACGTCCGGCTCGACGCGGCGACGCGGCGTGCGCAGCTGTGGGTCGCAGCGCCCGATGCAGACTTGCCAAGTTCCGTCGCGCAGGCGCTTGCTGCGGGCGCACATTGGTGGCCGCTGCAAATGGCGCGGGAACTCGACGATGCCATCTTGAACCTGCGCACCAATTACCCCGACTACGGGGTCTGGGTACTGAAGACGCGCGGGCGCGCGGACCAAGTGCTCGCCGCCGATCAATTCCTGATCGAGCACCGGACACACTGGTTCGTACGCGAAGTCATCGGGCAACTGCGCCGCACTTTCGCGCGACTCGATGTCTCCTCGCGCTCGTTGTTCGCGCTGATCGAGCCGGGCAGCTGTTTCGCGGGCATGCTCCTCGAAATCGCGCTCGCGGCGGATCGCATTTACATGTTGAACCAAGCTGTTGCAGATGGCGGCCCCGTGCTATCGATGTCGGAGGCGAACTTCGGTCTATTGCCGGCGGTGCACGGGCGATCGCGAATCGAGGCACGCTTCTATAGCGATGCAAAGCTCCTCGCCAGCGCACGGGCCGCCGTCGGCGCGCGACTCGAGTGTGCGTCGGCGCAATCCCTCGGGCTCGTCACCTCGGGACCCGACGCACTCGACTGGAATGACGAAATTCGCATTGCGCTCGAAGAGCGCAGCGCGCTTTCTCCCGATGCCTTGACCGGCATGGAAGCGAATCTACGTTTCGGTCCCGGCGAGACGCTCGAGACGCGCGTGTTCGGCCGTTTGTCGGCGTGGCAGAACTGGATTTTCACCCGGCCCAACGCCGTGGGTGACACAGGCGCTCTGAAGGTATTCGGCAGCGGCCGCAAGGCTAAATTCAATCGCGATCGTATCTAGGACATTCATGAGCATTACGTTCCGCGACAAGATTCCCAACAATGTCGATCTGGCGAGCGACAAAGTGTTGCAGCGCGCCCTCGAGCACTGGCAACCCGAGTTCTTGAAGTGGTGGGCGGACATGGGCCCGGAGGGCTCGCACACCGCTGATGTCTATCTGCGTACGGCCGTCAGCGTCCACCCGAGCGGCTGGGCGCATTTCGATTACGTCAAAATGCCCGACTATCGCTGGGGCATTTTCTTGAGTCCCGCCCACGGCGAACGCAAAGTCAATTTCGGCGATCACAAGGGTGAGCCTGCCTGGCAAGACGTTCCCGGCGAACATCGAGCCAACCTGCGGCGGATCATCGTCACACAGGGGGACACGGAGCCCGCTTCCGTCGAGCAGCAGCGTCATCTCGGACTCACCTGTCCTTCGCTCTACGATCTGCGTAACCTGTTTCAGGTCAATGTCGAAGAAGGCCGCCACCTCTGGGCCATGGTGTACTTGCTGCATCGGTATTTTGGACGCGACGGCCGCGAAGAGGCCGAAGCACTTCTGCATAGGCGCTCGGGGGATCGTGACAATCCGAGGATTTTGGGTGCTTTCAATGAAAAGACCCCCGACTGGTTGGCATTTTTCATGTTCACTTACTTCACGGACCGTGACGGAAAATTCCAACTCTGTGCCTTGGCCGAGTCGGGCTTCGATCCCTTGGCGCGCACCACGCGCTTCATGTTGATGGAGGAAGCGCATCACATGTACGTCGGTGAATCCGGCGTGGGCCGCGTCATCCACCGCACGTGCGAAGTCATGGCTCAGCACAAGACCGATGACGCGGCGCGCTTGCGTGCCCTCGGGGTCATCGATCTGCCGACCATTCAGCGCTACCTCAACTTTCACTACAGTGTGACCATCGACCTGTTCGGCGCCGATGTGTCCTCGAATGCCGCCACCTTTTACTCGAGCGGCCTGAAAGGGCGTTTCGAGGAAACCAGATTCAGTGACGATCATCTGCTTCGGGACGCGATCTATCCCGTATTGCAGGTCGTTGACGGCGGTCTCGTGACGGGCGAGGCGCCGGCGCTCAATGCGCTCAACGAGAAGCTGCGCGACGACTACATCAAGGATTCGGTGGCGGGCGTGGGACGCTGGAACCGCATCATCCAAAAGGCCGGTATCCCGTTCGAGCTGACCGTGCCGCACAAGGCGTTCAACCGAAAAATCGGGCCGCTGGCGGGGCTCAGGGTCGCCCCCGACGGCCGCGTCGTGAGTGAGACCGAGTGGACCGCGAAGGAGCGCGAATGGCTCGCGACGGATGAGGATCGGGCCTTCGTCGCGTCGTTGATGGGCCGGGTGGCCGCTCCAGGGGCCTACGCGAATTGGATTTCACCGCCGACGCTCCGTATCAACAAGCAACCGGCCGATTTCGAGTACGTCCGTTTCAATTAGTCAAGGATGCGATGCGCCTCACGGCGACCCGCACCAGGTCCGCGCCCGAACCGTTCTCGTCGGTGAGTTCGAGCGAGAGCGGCGCCACGGTTTTGAGGCTCGGAGCG
>Ga0181521_10003568_pt1 | contig 18232 bp, 19 predicted proteins | sample PEATcosm2014_Bin_32_FD_119764 | JGI IMG/M metagenome (GOLD analysis project Ga0181521, IMG submission 119764) | Peatland microbial communities from MTU Mesocosm Facility, Houghton, MI, USA - PEATcosm2014_Bin02_60_metaG | ecosystem: Environmental > Terrestrial > Soil > Wetlands > Peat | place... | reverse complement strand
GAAGGTGTGGGGCGATATGGTGCGGGACATGCCGCAAGGTCTGCCGGCGGCGGGCGATCAGGGGTTGGACCGGACGCACACCTGGGGGCGAACGTATTGGGGCGGGGCATTGTTCTGCCTGCTGGCGGACGTGCGGATCCGCCAGAGAACGCAGTGCAAGAAAGGCCTGGTCGACGCGCTGCGGGCCATCAACCACGCCGGCGGCAATGTGGCGAACGATTGGCCCATCGAACGGGCTTTGCAAATGGGCGACAAAGCTACCGGCGGAAAAACCCTGATGACGCTGTACGGGGAGATGGGATTGAAGCCGATGGAAGTGGACTTACCGGATCTCTGGCGGCAGTTGGGAGTGGAGCGGCAAGGCGGCCAGATCGCCTTCCGCGCGGATGCGCCGCTGGCCCGGGTGAGGTCGGCGATTTCTTCCTGACGTTCACCCGAGCCGTGCGGCGCGAGTTCAGTAACGCCCCCCGGCGATGGGACGCAAGGGCGTAGCGAAGGTGCGAGTGGGAGTTTCGGCGCGCTCGGCGGGCCGTTCGAGCACCAGAGAGCGCAGCCCGGGCATGGAGCTGGCGCCGACGCGCTGGCCTTTTTCGCCGACCGGAAGTTGCCCGGTGGTGAGGTTCTTGAGACCGAACAGAGCCAGCTCGAAGCGGTCTTTGACTCCCACCTTCTGGAAGAGCCGCGACAGGTAAACCTTCACGGTGCCTTCCGAGATCAGCAGGGTGGAGGCGATCTCCTTATTCTTAAGACCCTGCGAAAGCAGGCTGACGAGTTGCCCTTCGCGCTGCGTAAGGGCCACGCGGCGTGCGCACAGGAAACTGTCGGTGAGAGCCTTCTCGAACCACAGCTCGCCGGCCTGGACCTTCTGCAGGCACTTCACCTGGAGGTCGGTGGGCAGAGTTTTGCGGAGGATCCCGCGCACTCCCAGCCCCATGGCCTGGAAGGCCAGCTCGGTGGAAATGGTGTTCACCCAGAGCACGATCTTGCAGCTCATCATGGCGTGCTTCATTTCATTGAGCACGGCGAAGGTAATCTCGGGGGTGAGGTCCATCAGTACCAGTTCGGGGGAGCCCTGGGTCATTTGCTCGACTAGCGATGCGACGCTGCCGCAGGTTGGCAGCAGTTCGAAGCCGTCCACCTGGCGGAGGACAGACTCCAGTCCTTTGGCCAAGATCGGTTCATCACTATAAAGAAGAATTCGCGTCATATTCTCCACCTTTTCAGGCCAGCCGCGACCGCTTTTCCGGCCGCCGGAAACATCCATTAATTATTCCCGGAATTCGCCTGACCTTTTCTTATGTATTATCCAATTGTGTACTCCGATTGTCAATAACAATTTACATGATTTTATGAAAATTACTATCTATTTATAAGTCTATAAATAGTTTTGAAGAGATATTTCTTATATTCAAATATAAAATGTAATTCTTTTATTTTCAATATCTTGTCCGCTTTGTTGAATAGCTTCCGAGAGGCATGGAATTTAAATAAAATATTCGATGATTTACGGCCAATAACGCTATCGCATACGCCCTGGATAGTTACCTTTACCCCGCAAACTGGGTGGCGACGGGGAATTGGGAGGCTTCGGGAACGGGGTGAAAGGAGGGCAATATTTCTTGATAACCTTCGGCAACAGCGGGGTATAGCCCTTTTCCTATATTGATCGCGAGGGTCTTGGGCGCTAAATTCACCATGGCGTCCAAGGAAATGAAGAACATCAACCGGCGCGAGAGCCCGCGAATTGAAATTCAGCTCCGGTGTCACGTTACGTCGCCGGCGCTGTGGGTGCGAACCACGATGACGACGGAGAACGTCAGCCGCAGCGGGATTTTGGTCGCCTGGAACAGAGAAGGGCCGGAGGCGCCGGTGCCGGGCGTGGGCCAGATTGTGACGGTGGAGCTCGAGCTGCCGGCAAATCACGGATTCGGACAGAAATGCATTCACTGTCAGGGAACCGTGACGCGGGTGACGGGGGCGCCGGAAAGCCCGAACGTGGCGCTGCGCGTGAACTACATGGATTTCCGTTCCTTTCACGATCGCCTGCGGGCGGTTGAGGCGCTGATGCCGGTGGCGAGTTCCTGGATGGCGTGATTCTGCGATGGAAAACAGAGGCTCCCAATTCGCGATCAAGTGGCTGCCGTCACTGGCGGACTTCGCGTTCCTGACGCCCATCGTGCTGCTTTTCGGGCGTCTGCAAGGCGTGAAGACGCTGCTCGGCGATTGCGACACGGGATGGCACATTCGCACGGGCGAATGGATCGTCTCGAACCATCTGGTTCCGACGCACGACGTGTTTTCCTTCTCCAAGCCGGGTGGCGCGTGGTTCGCGTGGGAATGGCTTTCGGATGTGATCTTCGCCGGACTGAACGGCATGTGGGGACTGCGCGGCGTGGTGCTGCTGAGCATCCTGCTGCTGAGTGCGACGTTTACAGCGCTGTTCCTGGTGGCGCGGCGCAGGGCCAATCCGGTGACCGCCATCCTGGTGACGGCGGTGGCGGCGGTGGCCTCGTCGGTGCACTGGCTGGCGCGACCGCACTTGTTCACGATGCTGTTCGTGATTCTTTTCTACGCGGCGCTGGAGCGGGTGCGGGAAGGGCAGACGCGATGGGGGCGGTTGCCATACCTGGCGCTGCTGCCGGTGGCCATGATCCCGTGGACCAACCTGCACGGAGGGTTCTTCGTGGGGATCGCGCTGGTGGGGACATACGGCGCGGGCGAACTGGCGCAGATGGCGCTGACGGCCAACCCGGAAGCGCGCGGGCCGGCGTGGCAGCGGGCCAAACGATATTTCGGATGCGCCGGGGCGTGCCTGGCGGCGAGCCTCATCAACCCCTATACGTACCACCTGCACGTACACCTGTTCGAGTATCTGCGCGATCCGTACGCTCCGCAGCACATCATGGAGTTCTTCACGCTGAGCTTCCACCATCCGGCGGCGATCTTCTTCGAGACCATGCTGTTGCTGTCGGCGGTTTCGGTTTTCTGGTATGCGCGGCGGGGACGGTACACGGAATCGCTGCTGCTGCTGGGGCTCGGACACGTGGCTCTGGTGGCGGCGCGCAACATTCCGCTCTTCGTGCTGGTGGCGGCGCCGCCGGTGGCGGGCCTGGTGCAGGCGTGGCTGAACGGGTTGCCGGAGTTGGAATTGGCGCAGTGGGTGCGGCGGGCCGCGGCCAAGTACAACCAGATGGCGGCGCGCACGGCGGAAACGGACCAGATTCCGCGGTGGCACCTGGTGAGCGTGCTGGGCCTGGCGATGGTGGTGGCATTGTTGTTCGCGCCGGCGCCGCCCAAACGGTTTCGCGCGGAATTCGACCCGCAATCCTACCCGGCGAAGGCCATCGAAGCCTTGCGGCGGATGCCGCAGCCGCGGATCTTTACGGACGACCAGTGGGGCGACTACCTGATCTGGCGCCTCTACCCCTCGGACAAGGTATTTGTGGACGGCCGCAGCGATTTCTACGGCTCGGCCTTCGAAGAAAAATACACCGACGTTCTGAACGTGAAATACGACTGGGAGCGCATCCTCAGCGGGTTCGACGTCGACACGATTCTATTGCCCCCTGACGTGCCGCTGGCCGGCGCGCTGAAGGAATCGAGCCGCTGGCGGGTGGTGTACGACGACGGCGTGGCTCTGATTTTCCGGCCGAACCAAAAGGCCGCGGGCAAAACGATATCCGCCGCCTACCAGGCGAGCGGAGCAGGCCGTGATCGCGAGGTCACGAAAACACAGGCACGTGATCAAGCGATCACAGAGAACAAAACAAAACTTAGGAGCGAACACAATGACGTTTTTGCGTAATCTCTGGAAGGACGAACAGGGGCAGGACCTCATCGAGTACACCCTGCTCATGGCGTTCGTAGCGCTGGCTTCGGCCGCTCTGTTTTTGGGCGCCGGCGGCAGCATTAAGAACATTTGGACGATCACCAATGCTCAGTTGGCGAACGCCGCCACCAACGCGAGCTAACACACCTGGATGGAGCAGGCCGGCATGCCCATGCCGGCCTGCTGCCGCCCGGACGGCAGGCAGTGTTGGCGCTGGCTGAAGGAAGATCGCCGCGCCGACTGGGAGTCCGCCCCGCAAGAGGGGTGGACTGCGGCACTGGTAGTGCGGAACGAGGAATGGCATGAATAAGAGATTTGTCGGTGTTCTGATATTTGCTTTCATGGTCGCCACGGCCGGAGGACTGATTACCTACAAGTCGCTCATGAGCCGGTCTCAAGCGGCCAAGGCCACGGCGCCGTCGGTACAGGTGGTGCTGGCTTCGAAGGATCTGGAGCTCGGGACCGTGCTGAAGGAAGGCGATTTGTACCTGGCGGACTGGTCGGGTGCATTGCCCGCCGGCGCCACCAACAAGCCGTCGGATCTTTACGGGCGCGGCGTCACCACGCCGATCTACGCCAAAGAGCCGGTGATCGAATCGCGGCTGGCTCCCAAGGGCGCCGGCGGCGGCCTGGCGGCGATGATCCCCAAAGGCATGCGCGCGTTCACCATTCCGGTGAACGAGGTAGTGGGCGTGGCGGGGTTCGTCACCGCGGGACAGCACGTAGACCTGCTGATCTCCGGGACCAGCCCGGGCGGGAGCGGCAGCCAGGGCACGTTGAGCCGGACGCTGCTGCAGAACCTCGAAATTCTCTCGGCAGGACAAGATTTCAAGAAGGATCCGGAAGGCAAGCCGATGGCAGTGCAGGTGGTGAACGTGCTGGTGACGCCGGAACAGGCGGAGGTGCTGAGCCTGGCGACGGGCCAGACAAGCATCCGCATGGTGCTGCGCAATCCGCTGGACCACGATGTGGCCAAAACGCCGGGTACCAACCTGGCCGCTATGTGGGGCAACGCCGGGAAGGGGCTGAAGCCGACGGCGCTGGACACCGATGAGCCGCCAGCCCAGAAGCCGCGCCGGGCGCCCGCGCCGAAGCCGGTGGCCCTGGTGGCGCCACCACCCCCTGTGAAGAAGGAAGTGCCCTTCAACATGGAAATCATTTCGGGAACCAGCAAGACAGAAGTCAAGTTCGATAAGAGCGGGGAGGGTAAATAGGTGTTCACAACGGGTCAAGTAGTTCGAATCGCGCTGGCGGCGAGCGCATGCGTGCTGGCGGGGCCCGTGCGCGCCGACGATCCCATCACCCCGGCCCAAGCGGCGGCGGCGCAACCAGAAGGTGTGTCGAAGGCGGCCGCACCGGGTGTAATCGGCAGGCTGACGGTGACGGTCGGGAAGTCGCTGACCATCGACAGCCCGCTGGCAATCAAGCGGCTCTCGACGGCCAACGGCCTCCTGGTGGAAGCCGTGGCGATCGGGCCGAAAGAAGTGTTGATCAACGGCAAGCTGCCGGGCGAGACGTCGCTGATTATCTGGCAGGACAACGATACGCGGCTGATCTACGACCTCACGGTGCGGATGAGCCCGTCGCGGCTGAACGCCGTGCGGGAACAAATCGCGCGGGACTTTCCGGACGCCGACATCAACGTGACGTTCGACAACGATACGGCATTCGTGCGGGGCACGGTGCGGGATGTGGTTTCGTCGGACCGCATCATGGCCATTGTCGGCACGCTGGGCAAGGCGGTCAACCTGCTGCGGGTGGACGTGCCGCCGGTGGAATCGCAGATTCTGCTGAAGGTGCGGTTCGCCGACGTTGACCGGAGCGCGACTCTGAACCTGAGCGCGAATTTCCTGACGGGGGCGTTCAACCAGACCACGGGGGTGGGCCCGGCCGGCGCTGGTCTCCTGGGGACGGACCCGGGGACGGCAGGCACGTTGGGCTCGCTGGTGACCATTTTTGCGATGCGAAAGGACATTAACCTGCAGGCGGCCATCACGGCGCTGGAAGGCAAGAACCTGCTGGAAATTCTGGCCGAACCGAACCTGGTGACCATCAACAACAAGGCGGCGAGCTTCTTGGCGGGCGGCGAGTTTCCCTATCCCATGATCCAGCCCGGTTCGTCGGGCGGCGGATCGGCGGTGACCATCACGTTCAAGGAATACGGCATCCGGCTGAATTTCCTGCCGACCATCACGCCGCGGGGCACCATCCGGTTGCACATCCAGCCGGAAGTCAGCTCGCTCGATTACACCAATGCGGTGACGCTGCAAGGCTTCACCATTCCGGGCACGTCGGTGCGGCGCGTGGAGACGGAACTCGAACTGGAGAGCGGGCAGAGTTTTGTGATCGCGGGACTGCTGGACAAGCAGACCACCGATTCCTTTTCGAAAATACCGGGCTTGGGAAGCATCCCGATCCTGGGAAAGCTGTTCCAGACCAAGTCGGTGACTAAGAACAATTCAGAGTTGATGGTGATCATCACGCCGGAGCTGGTAAGGCCGATTCCGGCGCAGGCGGTGCTTCCGGAGTTGAAAGCGCCGAAACCGTTCATGGAGGACAACACGGGCGGGTTCATGGGGCATCCGGGAATGGATAAGACCGGACCCGTGCCGGTGCATCCGCCGAATCCGACCATGCCGGTGGAACAGTTGATCCAGATCCTGCCGAGGCAGGGGCAAGCCGCTCCGACCCCCACGCAGACTCAGCCGGCGACGCCTCCAGCCCCGGGCGGCGGAACGGGCACGGGTGGCGGAACAGATAATTCAGGGCAGCCGCCGGCGACTCCTCCGGCTACTCCTCCGCCGGGCGGCGGAGGTGGCGGAGGGGCTGCCGGTGGTGGCGCCCCGCAAGACTTGGGAGCGGTATAAGCCAAGGTTACCGATATGAGTAAGTCCGCTTTCATCTGTACGACACAAGATGGCGCTCTGCACACGCCGAGGGCCGCGGCATGAGTTATCCGTTCGGGGTGAAAAGAACGATCCTGTACGGCGCGGTTTTGTTACTGGTAGCCATCTATTTCCTACAGATGGCTACTCCCCTGCGTCTTCACCCCGATACGGTTGTGTTGCTTTCGGTTGCAGAGACTGCGGCGCATGGAGGCGGGTATCTCTATCATGGGCAACCCACGGTCTTTCCCCCCGGGTACCCAATGTTGCTGGCATTTCTGATCAGAGCAAATCTGGCTCATCTCTGGGTGATTGTCGGCCTCAATGTCGTGTTCGTGGCGATCGGCTTGTCGGCAGTCTGCTATATCTTTCGATTGGATAAATTCAGCGAAGCTGCTCTGCTGGGCGTCTGTATTCTATCGCTCCTGTCGTTTGTCTTCATCAAGTACTCGGCGATTCCATTGACCGACCCGATCTTCTTCGGCGTTTCCATGTGTTGCCTTGCCTTGATGCGGAAGCAGGCGGCAGAGTTCAGCTGGCGCAGACTCATGGGCAGCGCAATTTTGGTTATCACATCGATATGCATCCGCCGAATCGGCATTGCGCTAATCCCGGCATTCCTGTATATGCTGCTCTCCCATCCCGTCGCGCGCCATTTTATGCGGCTCTCCGCCAGGATGAAAGCGGCCATCATTCCGATTGCCGCCGCGGCCGGCGGCGTCTTGATTTGGGTAATCGCTTCCACTTTGACACTGGCGGATTTCAGGTCGGTTCTCGCGGGTCGCACCTTGATCGACTCGGTACATATGGTTCTGGCGTTTCGTTTGAAAGAACTCGGCGAGACTGCAGTCAACCTGCCATTCTATGCAGTGCCATTGGCTCTGCGGGGGATACTTCCCATGGTTGGAACCTTGGCGCTGGCGCTGGTTTTTGCCGGTGTCTGGTGGCGCAAGCCGTTCGGCATAGTCGAAACATATTTCATCAGCTACGTGGCAATTATTCTGATGTGGCCGTTCTATGACCCCAGGTTCTGGTTGCCGGTGATTCCGTTCCTTATCGTATATGCCGGGCTGGCCCTGAGAAAACTGATCCAACGCAAGCTGGTCATGCAAATTGTCGAATGCTACGTCATGTTGGTCGCGCTGATAGGTCTGCTCACAATCCACTCCTTTACTGCGTTAAGCTTCGCCGGCGCGAAATTCGGAGATGCTTGCACCGGACAATACCATTCGACATATTGCGCCGTATGGCGCTGCCAGGATTTGGATTCCAGCAAAATCGACGCGGACGCGCTGCACTTGCTCCGTTACTATCAGCGGAACTCGGGGCCGGAATGACGACACAAGAAGAATGGAAAACGGAGGCTGCGGGGGAAAGCCACATGCCTTTGGCAAAAGTAACCTACGTACCGAGTCGCGCTATGGGAGGAGGCAACGGCGAGTGAGCTGCTCGCCCGGAAACCCATCATGTACCCGCTGACCATAGGAATGGCGATTGAGAATCGGGAGTTGTGGGAGCAGGCGCAGGCCAGCCTGACCACGCTGCCATTCCGGATCATCGTCGAGCATCAGGACCTGGGCGACGTAGGCAACTTCATCGACCGGCTGGAACGCATGCGGCCGGACGTGGTGCTGATCGATATCAGCGGCTGGAGAGAGCCGCTGGAGGGGCTGGTAGCGTCGATTCGCGGCGCCATCGGCGACCCCATGATCATTGCGTTGAACACCGTGGCGGATTCGGACTCGATTCTGTCGTCGATGCGCGCGGGGATCAACGAATACCTGTATCCGCCGTTGCAGGAAAGCCTGCGCAAGGCGCTCGAAAAGCGATCGGCGGAACGCAGCCGGCGGAGCGTGGCGGGCGCCAAGGCGGGCGGCAAGAGTTTTGCGTTCCTATCGGCCAAGGGCGGATGCGGGGCGACCACCCTGGTGACCCACGTGGCCGCGGAACTGGGGCGGCTCAACCAGAAAGTATTGCTGGCGGACCTGGACCTGGATTCCGGCATGGTCGGATTCATCACCAAGACCAAATCGGTGTATTCGATTCTGGATGCGGTGAACAATCTGCACCGGCTGGACATCCACTACTGGAAGGCGCTGGTGTCGAACGGGATTCCGGGAGTGGAGATTGTGCCCGCGCCTTTGGCGATGGCGTCCAAGGTGCAGATCAAAGACGAGCAGATCCGCAACATCCTGGCGTTCGTGCGGCCGCACTACGACTGGACGCTGGTGGACCTGGGGCGCAGTTTGAGCCGCATGGCGATGGCGGCGCTGGAAGAGATCGACGAGGCGTGTCTGGTCACCACGCTGGAAGTACCGGCGCTGCACCAATCCAAACAGATTGTGCAGACGCTGCTCGACAGTGGATACGGCAAGAACCGCATCAAGCTGATCCTGAACCGTTCCCCCAAGCGGTTGGACATCACGCCGGGCGAGTTGGAGAAGATGCTCGGGCTGCCGATTTTTTGCATGGTGCCCAACGACTATACGGAGTTGTACGAGACCTATGCGGAGGGACGGATGTTAAACCGCAATTCCGACCTGGGCAAGCATATGGCGAAGCTGGCAGGCAAACTGTCGAGCATGGGGGAAGAGAAAACCGGAAAGAAGAAGTTTGCGCTGTTCGGCTAAAGGACAATCACGATGGCGAACCTGCTAGATACGGTACCAAGACCAGGCGAGAACCGGGAAACCGGGTGGGTCAATCGCCTCTTTACCAAAGAGGGGTACACGCCGGAATACCAGGAGCTCAAATTCACGCTGCACCGCAAGCTGCTGGACCGCATCAATCTGGAGGCCCTCTCCTCGATGGCCGGAGAACGCGTACGCGCGGAAATTCGCGCGGCCGTAGCCAAGCTGGTGGAGGAAGAGAAGACGCCTCTGAGCCTGGTGGAAAAAGACCGGGTGATTGAAGAGATTCTGGACGAGGTATTCGGCCTGGGGCCGCTCGAGCCGCTTTTGCAGGATCCCACCATCAGCGACATTCTGGTGACCACGCCGCGCCTGGTGTACGTGGAGCGGGCGGGCAAACTGTACCGCACGCCGGTGGAGTTCAAAGACGACGCGCACCTGCTGCGGATCATCGAGAAAGTGGTATCGCGGGTAGGCCGGCGGGTGGACGAATCGTCGCCCCTGGTGGACGCGCGCCTGCCGGACGGCTCGCGCGTGAATGCGGCCATCCCGCCGGTGGCGGTGGATGGGCCGCTGCTCTCCATCCGGCGATTCGGCCGGCACGCTTTGAAGGGCGAGGACCTGGTTTCCAAGCTGGCGATGACCGAAGGCATGCTGGACCTGCTGAAGGCCTGCGTGAAAGCCCGGCTGAACATCCTGATTTCCGGCGGAACGGGTTCCGGTAAGACCACGCTGCTGAATGCGCTCTCCTCGTACATTCCGGAAGACGAGCGGATTGTGACCATCGAAGACGCGGCCGAACTGCGGCTGCAGCAGACCCACGTGGCGCGCATGGAGACGCGGCCGCCCAACGTGGAAGGCGTGGGCGCGATCCACATCCGGCAACTGGTGATCAACGCCCTGCGTATGCGGCCGGACCGCATCATCGTCGGCGAAGTTCGCGGGGAAGAGGCGCTGGATATGTTGCAGGCCATGAACACCGGCCACGACGGATCGTTGACCACCATCCACGCGAACACGCCTCGCGACGGCTTGGGCCGCCTTGAGGTGATGGTGGGCATGGCCAACGCCAACATGGGAATCCGCTCGGTGCGGCAGCAGATCGCGTCGGCGGTGGACCTGTTCCTGCAGACGTCGCGGTTCAGCGACGGAACGCGGCGGGTGACGCACATCACGGAAGTGGTCGGGATGGAGCAGGACGTCATCACGCTGCAAGACATTTTCCTGTTCGAGAAGACCGGGATTACGGAAACCGGCAAGGTGAGAGGGCGGTTCCGGGCAACCGGAATCCGGCCGAAGTTCTACGAACGCCTGAAGGCCTGCGGAATCACCCTGCCGACGCAACTGTTCCAAACGGTAGTGGAGATCAACTAAATGCAGATCGCGGTAGCCGTCTCCTTCATGGTGTTATTCGCGCTCGTGCTGCTGGCAGTGAGCGTGGGGCTGAAATTCTTCGACGCCCGGCGCAAGAGCCAGGTGGCGGAGATGTTGCAGACGGCCTCCGGCGAGCAGGTGACAGTAGTCACCAACCTGCTGAAGGATATCGATCTCGACAAGCCCACGGGATTCAAGCGGGTGCTGGCGTCGTTCCAGTTTTCGCGGCACGCGCAACAGCAGATCCAGCAGGCGGGATTGAGCTGGTCGTCGGCGCGCCTGATCGTGGCCATGGGCCTCGCGACCATCCCCGGCCTGGGACTGGGCGCGTGGTGGAAGATTCTACTGAACGGGCCGACGTCGGCGGTGGTCTTCGCGCTGGTCACCGGCTCGATTCCGTACCTGGTGGTGCGGCACAAGCGCAAAGTGCGGCTGGACACGCTGGAAGCGCAGTTCCCGGACGCGCTGGACTTTCTGGCGCGATCGATGCGGGCAGGACACGCATTTTCGATCAGCCTGGAAATGCTGGGCGAAGAGATGGCTGATCCCTTGGGGCAGGAGTTTCGGGCGCTGTTCAACGAGCAGAACCTGGGAGCTCCGCTGGAAACGGCGCTGCGCAACTTTTCGGAGCGAGTGCCTTTGCTGGATGTGCGGTTCTTCACTTCGTCGGTGCTTTTGCAGAAGCAGACGGGCGGCAACTTGAGCGAAATTCTGTCGCGGCTGGCGTACGTGATCCGCGAACGATTCCGCCTCAAGGGGCAGGTGAAGGCGGCCAGCGCGCACGGCCGGTTGACGGCCACCATCCTGACGCTGTTGCCGGTGGGGACGATGCTGGCCTTGCTGGTGGTGGCTCCCGGTTATCTGCAAGGCATGGCGGCCGACAGCGACGGCAAGTGGATGATCGGCGGCGCCATTTTCGCGCAGATCCTGGGGAATTTTTTCATCAAGAAGATCATCAACATCAAGGTATAGTATGCTGAATCCCATTGTATTCGCCGCTTTTGCATTCCTGCTGCTGTTGATCCTGCTGACGTGGCTGGGATACCGGATTTTCTATAAGCCGGGCAAATTCCTGAAACAGCTCGGACGGCCGGTCATCACCGAATCGCGGCGCGTGGTGGAAGATTCCAGCGAGCCGAGCGCCAGCACGGTCGTCACATTCCTGCACCAACTCGGGAATAAAATACCGTCTTCGGACGCGGACGTGGCCACTATGCGGGCCACTCTGGTGCGGGCCGGTTTCCGATCGGAAAACGCGGTGCCGGTATTCGTCGGAATCCGCATCCTCGCGACGCTGGCCATGCTGGTGGTGTGCGTGGCGATGGAACCGCACCTGCCTCCCAACCCGATGTTGAAGCTCATGCTGATGATCTCGGGGTGCGCGGCCGGATGGATTATGCCGCGCTTCTTCCTCGAAAAGCGGGTGGCCCACCGCCAGGAGATCCTGCGGCTTTCGCTGCCCGACGCGCTGGACCTGCTGGTGGTCTCGGTGGAAGCCGGGTTGGGACTGGACCAGGCCATCCAGCACGTGGGGCGGGAACTGCAACTAAGCCATCCGCAACTGAGCGAAGAGCTCATGCTGGTAATGCTCGAAATGCGAGCCGGCAAACGGCGCTCGGACGCGCTGCGGAATTTCGCGGAGCGCACCGGCGAATCGGAAATCCGCAAGCTGGTGGCGATCCTGATCCAGAACGACCGGTTCGGCACCAGCATGGGCGAGTCCCTGCGCACGCACTCCGACTTCTTGCGGATTGCGCGCCGCCAGGAAGCCGAAGAGCGCGCCGGCAAAGTGGGCGTGAAGCTGGTGTTCCCGATTTTCTTTTTTATCTTGCCGTCGATGTTGATTGTGGCGGCGGGCCCGGGCATCCTGCAGATCTTCAAGTATCTGTTCCCGATGATGAAGCACATGGGGTAGTTAGAAACTAAAAAGGAGAAAACGACGATGTCTGATACTTTCATTCAAGCGGCCATTTGGCTGGGAGCCGGCGGAACCCTGCTGATCTTCCTGCGGCGCCGCCGTGCGCGCAGACAGCAGCGCTAAACGCGTCAAAAACGGAGAGAGGCCAATAGACGAAAGGAGACAAAAAATGGAGCTCGCGATTCAAGGAGCGATCTGGCTGGGGGCGGGCGTGACGCTGGTTGTCCTGCTTTCCCGCCGCCGCCGGCGCCGGGTGTTGCGGTAACGAGTGCGCTATAGGGCTGGCGGGAAAACTGGGGGCGATTTTCGCCAGCTCCCGATGGTTATCATGTCGATTGAGGAACTGGTCGCCAAGCAGAACCAGGACGGGGGTTGGCCGTATGTCCGCGGGACGTCGTGGACGGAGCCGACGGTGTACGCCGTCCTGGCGTTGTTGGCGGCCGGCGAGACGGGGTACGCGCGGCGGGGCCTGGCGTGGATTGTGCGGCATGGACGCCCGGACGGCGGCTGGCCGGCGCAGGCGGGAATGGACCAAAGCATGTGGGTGACCGCCCTGGTGGCTTTGCTGCCTCCGGAACAACTGGGGCAGGAAGCACACCGGCGCGCCATCGCATGGCTGCTGGGGATGACGGGTGAGGAATCCACCCTGACGTATCGCATGCGGGAGTGGCTGCTGGGCAATGCGCGGCTGACGGACAAGGAGTTTGCGGGGTGGCCCTGGGTGCCGGGCACGGCGGCTTGGGTGGGACCGACCTCGCTGGCGATCCTGGCGTTGGAAAGGGAGAATACCCGGAGGCCACAGGCGGACATGCAGCGGCGGGTGGAAGAAGGCCGGGTATTCCTGATGCGGCGGATGTGCCGCGACGGAGGATGGAACCACGGGTCGGTGCGGGCGTTGGGATACGAATCGCTGCCGTATCCGGAGACCACCGGGCAGGCGCTGGCGGCATTGCGCGGGGTTCGTTCTCCGGAAGTGGAAAAGGCGCTGAAGGTGGCCCGGCGGTTTCTGGCCGAATGCCGCTCGGCGGAGGCGCTGAACTGGCTGCGGCTGGGCCTGCTGGCGCACGAAGAGCTGCCGCAGGGTTACTGCGTGCCGCCGGGAGTGGCCAGCCGCACGCTGCCGGATACGTCGCTCGATATGCTGGTATGCGCGGTACAAAAAGGCAGCGACTTGTTTTGGGGCTGAAGATGCACAAGACCATCACCAGGCGCGAATTGCTGGCGGCAGCCGCGGGCGCGGCGGTGCTTTCGGCGTGCAACGTCCAAAAGCCGACCACGCCGTCCAGCGTCTCCGTGGCGCGGGCGCCGGCCTACGGCCAGGGCGTCTACGACACCATGCGGCGCCTGCTGGACGAACACCAGGTCAACGTCCGCGGACGCAATGTCGTGCTGAAGCCCAACCTGGTGGAGTTCGAGCCGGAGAGCAGCATCAACACCAACCCCCTGGTGGTTCATGCGGCGCTGGAAGCGTTCCGGGCGCGGGGCGCGGCGAGCGTGCGCATCGCGGAAGGCCCGGGGCACCGGCGCAACACCCTGGACCTGGCGGAAGCGGCGGGATACTTCAAGACGGTGCCGCGCTTCGAGGACCTGTTCGTGGACCTCAACCTGGACGACGTGAGCCGGGTGACTCCGCCACGGTCGTTTTCCCGCATGAAGAAGCTCTACCTGCCGAACACGGCGCTGGGCGCGGACCTGCTGGTGTCGATGCCCAAGATGAAGACGCACCACTGGGTGGGCGCGACGCTCTCCATGAAGAACCTGTTCGGGGTGGTGCCGGGCGCCGTCTACGGCTGGCCCAAGAACGTGCTGCACTGGGCGGGGATCGAGGAAAGCATCGCGGACCTGCACGCGCTGTTCCCGCGGCAGTTCGCGATCGTGGACGGGATTGTCGGCATGCAGGGGAACGGTCCGATCCAGGGTGTTCCGAAGAAAGTGGGAGTGCTGGTGGCGGGCGCCGACCCGGTGGCCGTGGACGCCACGTGTTGCCGGATCATGCGGATCGATCCCATGCGCATCGGGTATCTGCAATTGGCGTCGGACGGAATTGAGGCCCATATTGCGGAGCGGAGCATCCGGCAGACCGGCGAAAGCATCGCGTCCGTCCAGACTCCCTTCGACCTCATCCCTGAATTTCAATCCATTCGGTTGGAGAATAGTTAAATGCACACTGGACCGACCGACCGCTCCGTCCCCACCGCCGCCCGCCGCGGCCGCGCGGCGATTGCCGCCCTCATGGGTTCGAAGTGGGTCTTCGCACTGCTATCGCTTCTGTTTCTGATTCCCTGCTACTGGCAGCCGCGCATCCAGGCGGGGGATCTTTCAAGCCACATTTACAACTCGTGGCTTTCCCAAATGATCGAGAGCGGCCGGCTGCAAGGGTTGGTGATGGTGCAGCAGACCACCAACATTCTTTTCGACCTGATTCTGAGCGGGCTGTTCAAAGTGGTGGGGCCCGAAGCGGCGCAACGGATTGCCGTATCGCTGGCGGTGCTCACTTTTGTGTGGGGCGCCTTCGCGTTCATCGGAGCGGTGGCGGGCCGCCGGCCGTGGCACCTGCTGCCGTCGATCGCCATGCTGGCCTATGGCTGGGTGTACCACATGGGATTCTTCAATTTCTATCTCAGCCTGGGGCTGTGTTTCTGGGGCCTCTCCGTGGTTTGGGACTGGAGCGGGCGGCGGATGGCGATGGCGGCGCCGATTTTTGTGGTGGCGTACGTGGCCCACGCGCTGCCGGTAGTGTGGGCGGCGTGCCTGGTGGGCTACCTGCTGATTGCGCGCAACCTGTCGCCGCGGCTGAGGGTATATCTGGTTGCGGCATCGCTGATAGCGATGGTGCTGCTGCACGCGGTGATCGGCCGCACGATGGTCACGCAGTGGTCTCTGCAGCAAATCGACTTGTCCACGGGCGTCGACCAGGTGTGGGTGTTCGACTCGAAGTACTACGTGGTGATGGTGGGGCTGGTGGTGGTATGGGGGCTGCTGTTCCTGAACGTGATTCACCTGTCGGGGGCGCGCCAGGTGGTTTCGGGGATCCCGTTCCAGCTCTGCACCATCAGTGCGGCGGGCGTGTTCATTCTGCCGACCGCGGTGCTGCTTCCGGGGTTTCAGCATTCGCTGGCGTTCATCGCCGAGCGCATGTCCCTGGGGGTGGGAGTGTGCGTGTGCGCGCTATTGGGCGCGGCGCGGCCGAAGCGCCTGGAGATGTATGCCCTGGCCCTGGTGACGATGGTGTTCTTCGGGTTCCTGTACCGCGACGAGCGCGCGCTGAATTCCTTTGAGGACCGGATGCAGGATACGGTGGCGAAACTCGCGCCGGGCCGGCGGGTGATCAGCGCGGTCCAGGATTCCGGTCTGCGGGTGAACGCGCTGGCGCACATGATCGACCGGGTGTGCATCGGCCATTGTTACAGCTACGCCAACTACGAGCCGTCGACGGCCCAGTTCCGCATACGGGCGAAAGCACGGAATCCGTACGTGGCTTACTCCTACGAGCAATCGTGGGAGTTGCAGATGGGCGTGTACGTGGTGCGGGAGAGCGACTTGCCGCTCTACCAGGTGGACCTGGACGAAAACGGGAAGATGGTGGTCAAAGAACTGAGAGCAGGTATGCCATGCGGAAGTACGGAATGGGATCCTTTATCGGAGACGCTGCCGGCCGGATAAACGTGTTCCAGTTGGTGGCCGAAGTGGCCCTGCTGGCGGCCATGGTGATGGCGTCGTCGTGGCTGGTCCGGGGCTGAGGGAGTGAAGAACTCGCCGGAATTTGTGGGGCAGACCCCCTGGTCTGCGCGGGTCCCCTTGGACCCGTTCGCCTGTCCTACGCCCCGGGGCGGCTCGCGCACACCAGCACGATCATGAGGTTCCATACGATCAGGCCGCTATACCAATAGGTAGCCCAGCGGATGACATAGTTTTTCCGGGCGTACACGCAGAAAGCGCCTAAAGCCAAAGCGACGGCCTTGGAAGCAAATATCCCCAGCGCGGGACCGGCGTGCATAAACAGGCGGATGAACGGGCTGGCCTCAGTGGCGCCCAGCCTGAAACCCACGAGGGTGGTCAGCAGGTCCAGCAACTGCAGATAGATAAATACGTACTGAATTGCCATCAGCGTTTTTCCAAAGTACTTAGATCGGCGCTTCCTGAAAATAGTTTACCCTTACTTCCTCGAAAAGAAGCCGCCGGAATGTACCATTCGTGCCATCCCTGCAAGGCGTGGTTCTAGTACAAAACAGGACATTTATAGAAAACGTTCCATGACGGCGGGGCACATTTTGTTAAATTGGTGTGGAATGACACCGCCGGCCATCGAAGCATACCTGCTGCAGGAATCGAGCGGGCGGCGCTATCCGCTGGGCGACGGACAGACCTGGGCCATTGGCCGCGGCGACGGCTGCGCTGTGATGCTGGACAGCCGGTCGGTGTCGCGGTTGCACGCGCTGATCCAAAGGAGGGACGCGGGGGATTTTTCACTGGTGGACCTGGGGAGCCGCAACGGGTCGTTTGTGAATGCGCGGCGGGTGAGCCTGCCGCTGGTGCTGAACCACAAGGATCGGTTGCTGTTTGGGGATCAGGAACTGATCTTCTGCAGCGCGGCGGGTGGCGGCGCGGGAATCCCGATTGCTGAGATGAATCCGCGCAATATGCCGACTACGGCGATCCACACGCACAGTCTCACCACGATCGTGGTGGTGGATATCCGCGACTTCACGCCGCTGGCGCGGACGGTTTCGGAATCGCTGCTTTCGCAGACCATCGGCACCTGGTTTCTGCGGGCCGGGCAGATTACGCAACGGCTGGGGAGTTGGGCGCAGAGATACATCGGGGACGCGGTAATGGCGGTGTGGGTTCACGACCGCCCGGAGAGCCTGGCGGCCGATTTGGTGAAGGCGCTGCGGGCGGTGAGCGAGATCAATACGGCGACGGCGGAAATCAGCCAGGCGCTGCCGCTGCCGGGGCCCCTGCGCATCGGGGCGGGCGTGAATACGGGTCCGGCGATCGTGGGCGGCGCGGAATTCACCGCGCTGGGCGACACCGTGAACGCGGCATTCCGGCTGGAAGCGGCCACCAAGCAGATTGGCCTGGGCGTGGCGCTGGGCGCGCGGACGTTCCAGGAACTGATGTTGACGGCGGGCTCGAGTTCCCCTTTTGCCAAACGCGAAGTGGAGCTGAAGGGTTACGAAGGGCCGAGCACGGCCTGGGGGATTTCCTTCGACGCCTTGCAAAAATTCCTGGAGGGCCGCCCGTAGTGGGGCAGACCCCCTGGTCTGCGCGGGTCCCCCTGGACCCGCTCCCCCTCGTCCCGCTCTCCCGCACCCAGGTGACATCGGGCCCCGAACCTGGTAATCTGCTTCCAATAGGCGACCTGCGAGGGGAGCAATATGACGACCGTTCTATCCGAAAACCAACAACAAGAGCTTCTGAATCGCGGCTTTTCGCGCCGGACTTTCGGCCGGATTGCCAGCATCTTAACTGCCGGCGCGGCGCTGCCGTTTTATAACGAGCCCGCTCTGGCACAACTCTCGCGGGTGGATGCGCCGCCGGACGCGGTGATGATCAACTCCAACGAGAATCCGTTGGGCCCATGCAAGGAAGCGCG
>Ga0181521_10003560_pt1 | contig 18259 bp, 18 predicted proteins | sample PEATcosm2014_Bin_32_FD_119764 | JGI IMG/M metagenome (GOLD analysis project Ga0181521, IMG submission 119764) | Peatland microbial communities from MTU Mesocosm Facility, Houghton, MI, USA - PEATcosm2014_Bin02_60_metaG | ecosystem: Environmental > Terrestrial > Soil > Wetlands > Peat | place... | reverse complement strand
CCGCCCAGGCGAGCGGGACGGCAAAGATCAGGCACAGGATGGTCACCCAGAAGCCGAGCGCCAGCGAGTTCCACATCGCGACGAGGTAGCGTTCCCGGCCATAGGCGGCGGCGTAGTTTGCCAGGGTGAAGGCGCCGGTGTCGGCGTCCTGGAGGCTGAGCTGCACCAGGCGGAATAGCGGGTTCACCACCAGGAACAGCAGCGCCACCGCGAGGGCGATCCATAGCAGCAGCAGCGGCTCGAACGTGCGCCGGCGCGTTGTGGCGATGGTCGGAGCGTCGGTGAGTTGGGCCTGGCTCATGGTCAATATCTACCTCTCCCGCCGCAGGCGGGAGAGGTTTTCGGTCACGAAAACGTGTCTCGCCATTGCTCGATCACCTCCGGCACGCCCTTGGCGATTTCCTCGGTCGTCAGGCGCAGCAGCTTCACCTCCGACAGCGGTTTGGCGCCCGGCTTGGGCGGCACGTCGTCGCGCACCGGGGTCTGGAAATTGTCAGCCATGACCTGGGCGCATTCGCGGCTCAGCAGCCAGTTCATGAACAGCCGCGCGGCGTTGGGATGCGGCGCGTTGGCCAGCACACCGGACGGACCGATGCACAGCACCGAACCGTCGGTCGGATAGACGACGCCCATCGGATTGCCCTTGGACGCCGTCAACAGCGCGGTCGCCAGCGGCCCCAACCCGGTGACGCACTCGCCGGCATTGAGCAAGGTGATGGGGTCGTTGCCGGAACGGCCGATGCGGGGATTGTTCTTGGCCAGCTTGTCGAAATAGTCCCAGCCGTAGAGCTTGCGCATCTGCACGGTCCACACGCCGACATAGCCGGAAAACGCCGGATGGCCGAACGCGACCCGGCCTTTCCATTTCGGATCCAGCAGGTCGGGCCAGTTCTTCGGCGTCTCCTCCGGCTTCACGTGCTGGGTGTTGGCAATGATCACCATGAGGGTGGAATGGTTCGGATACCAGTAGCCGTCCTGCCCCAGCCCCTGGAACGCCGGCGCCAGCGCGGCGGCGTTGTCCGGCGTGTAGTTGGCCAGCGCCTTGCGTTTCATCAGCGCCGGCATGTGCGCGATATCGGTGGTGCTGAACACGTCGCATTGCGGCGCGTCGTTCTTCAGGTCCTGCAACAGGCGCTCGTACGCGACCTGGCCGGTGGTACGGATCACCGCGACTTTCACCCCGGGATATTGCGCGGTGAACGCCTTGCCCATGACTTCGGCGGTCTCGCCGTCCACCTGGGCGATGTACCAGGTCAGCGTGGCTTCCTTGCGCGCCGCTGCCTCCAGCGCCGCAATGTCGGCGCGCGCGGCACGTGGCAGCACGGCACTGGCGCCGAGCGCGGCCAGGCCGGTGGCAAGCCGGCGTCGTGATATGGTCTGGGACATGTCGCCTCCTGGCGCGACGTTAAGCAGAGCAGTGGCGCGCTGACCAGAGGCGGTCGGCGCAACTCAGCTGCCGAAGGTATCCCGCCATTGCTCAATCACCTCGGGGACGCCCTTGCGGATCTCCTCCACCGTTAGCGGAATGACTTTCTGGCTGGCCAGCGGCGGCTGGCCCGGCCGCGGCGGCACGCCGGCGCGCAGCGGCTCGGTGCCGTCGCGCGCGACCAGCCGCGAATAGCTGTCGCTCAGCAGCCAGTCCAGGAAGAGTTTCGCCGCGTTCGGATGCGGCGCGTGCGCCGGGATGGCCGACGGCCCGACGCACAGCACCAGACCGTCGGTCGGGTGGTTGATGCCGATCGGATTGCCCTTGTCCTGGGCGGGGTAGGCACCGCCGGCCGCACCCACGCCCACCACGCATTCGCCGGCATTGAGCAAGGTGATCGGGTCGGCTGCGGAACGGCCGATGCGTGGGTTGTTGGCGGCGAGTTTCTCGAAAAATTCCCAGCCGTACAGCTTCTTCAGCGACAGCGCCCAGACGCCGGTGCAGCCGCTGAACGCGGGATGCCCGGTCGCCACCCGGCCCTTCCATTGCGGAAGCAGCAGGTCGGTCCATGCCTTGGGCGATGCTTCCGCTGTCACCTTCTGGTTGTTGTAGATCAGGAAATACCGGCCGGCATTGGTGACGTAGTAATAGCCGTCATCGGAGACGCGCTTGAACGCCGGCATCAGTCCGGCGGCGTTGTCCGGCGTGAAGGGCGTCAGCTCCTGCCGCTCCTTCAGGATCGGCATGTGGGCGATGTCGGTGGCGCTGAAGACGTCGCATTGCGGCGTGTGGTTCTTGATGTCCATCAACAGGCGCTGGAAGGCGACCTGACCGGTGGTGCGGATCACCGAGACGCTGATGCCGGGGTGCTCTTTGGAGAAGGCGCGGCCCAGCGCCTCGGAGGTTTCCGCATCCGCCTGCGCCATATACCAGGTCACCGAGCCTTCGCTGCGCGCCGCTGCTTCCACGCCGGCGGAATCGGCGATCCCGCCGCGCGGCCGCAGGACGACGGCGCCTAGCGTCGCCAGCCCGGACGCCGCCGCGCGACGCGTTATGAATTCCGCCATCCCTGCTCTCCCCCGCGTCGTTCAGCTTCCGAACGTATCCCGCCATTGCTCGATGACTTCGGGAACGCCCTTGGCGATTTCGTCCACCGACAGGGCCATCACCGCCACCTGGTCGAGCGGCTGCTGTCCGGAGGTCAATGTCAGGCCCGGATGCACAGGGTCGCCATGGTTGGCGACCGACAGCTTCGCGAAATCGTCGCTCATCAGCCATTCCATGAACAGCCGTGCGGCGTTGGGATGCGGCGCTCTCGCCATCACCGCCGAGGGACCGACGCATAACGTTGCGCCATCGATGGGGTAGACCGGGGCGATCGGATTGCCCTTGTCCACCTGCTGGAACGCCGTGTTCGCCGGCGCCGGCCCGACCAGGCACTCGCCGGCATTGATCAGGGTGACAGGATCGTTGCCGGAGCGGCCGATGCGCGGATTGTTCTTCGCGAGTTTTTCGAAGAACTCCCAGCCGTATTGCTTACGCAACGCCAGCGCCCAGATGCCGGTGCAGCCGGAAAACGCCGGATGCCCGGTGGCCACACGGCCTTTCCATTTCGGATCCAGCAGGTCGGGCCAGTTCCTTGGCGCCTCGGCCGCCGTCACCTTCTGCGCGTGGTGCACCAGCAGATGGGTGTTGGAGGCGGCGGGGTACCAGTAGCCAGGGTCCTCCACGGGATGGAACGCCGGCAGCAGCGTGGCCGCGCCGGCGGGCGTGTAGTTGGCGAGCTGGTTGCGCTTTTTCAATTCCGGATATTGCGCGATGTCGGTGCCGCTGAACACGTCGCATTGCGGTGCGTTGTTCTTCAGTTCCTGCATCAGCCGTTCATAGGCAACCTGGCCGGTGGTGCGGATCGCGGCGACTGTCACGCCGGGATATTTCGCGGTAAAGGCGCGGCCCATCGCTTCGGCCGTTTCGGTGTCCACCTGGGCGATGTACCAGGTCACGCTGGCTTCCTTGCGCGCGGCTTCCTCCAGGGCAGCGATGTCGGCGCGGGCAAGGCGCGGCAAGGCCGCCGCGATCCCCGCTGCGCCGAAGCCGGTCATGATGTGGCGTCGGGTGATGGTCATGGTTTGGCTCCTGCTATCCACGTCATGGCGGGCAGAGGCCCGCCATCCACGACTTTCCTGCGTGGGATGCGGCATAGTCGTGGATGGCGGGCCTTCGCCCGCCATGACGAGAGGCGATCCGCCAGTGCCGCCCGCCATTCGCTCAATTCCCAAACGTATCGCGCCATTGCTCGATCACCTCGGGGATGCCCTTGGCGATCTCCGCGGTGCTCAGCGCCATCGACTTGAACGCGCCGATTGGCCTGGCGCCTTTGATCGGCGGCGCATCGGCGCGCACCGGCTCCAGGTGCCATTCGGCGCAGGCCTGCGCGTAGTCGGAACTGAACAGCCATTCGAGATACAGCCGCGCGGCATTCGGATGCGGCGCCGTCGCCAGTACCGCCGACGGACCGACGGTGATCACCGTGGCATCCTCGGGATAGATGAAGCCGACCGGATTGCCCTTGTCGACGTTCTGCATCGCCGTGCTGAGCGGCCCGGTGCCGACCAGGCACTCGCCGGCGTTCACCAGGGTCAGCGGATCGTTGCCGGAACGACCGATCCGTGGGTTGTTCTTCGCCAGTTGCTCGAAGAACGCCCAGCCGTGCAGTTTGCGCATCGCCAGCACCCACTGGCCGAAAAAACCGCTGAATGCCGGATGCGCCAGGCCGATGCGGCCCTGCCATTTCGCATCCAGCAGGTCGGTGCAGGTGCGCGGCACGTCCTCGGGTTTGACATGCGTGGTGGAATACACCAGCCCCTGGAACGACGCCGTCGTCGGATAATAATAGCCAGGTTCACCAAGCCCCTGGAACGGCGCCGCCAGCGCGCTGGCATTTTCCGCCGCGTAGTGTGCCAAGGCGTTGCGCTGCTTCAGCTCCGGCATGTGTGCGATGTCGGTGGTGCTGAACACGTCGCATTGCGGCGCGCCGTTCTTCAGTTCCTGCATGATGCGCTGATACGCCACCTGGCCGGTGGTGCGGATCACCGCTACCGTTACGCCGGGATAACGCTGGGTGAACCGCCGGCCCATCGCCTCGGCCGCCTCGCCGCTCATTTGCGCAACGTACCAGGTCAGCGTGGCTTCCTTGCGCGCCGCATCCGCCAACGCATCGAGATCGGCGCGCGCCGCGCGCGGCAGGAGGCTGGCGGCCGCCGTCGCGCCGATGCCGGCCGCGATTGCACGCCGCGTCACGCCGATCGCCATCCGTTTCCCCCACTGTCACGTTGCCGCAACTCTTACGTCGCGACGGTGCGGTTTGGCCAGTGCCGCCCATTGCACAGCGACGCACTCTGGGCTGTCATTGCGAGAGGCGCAGCGACACTGCGACCGCGCCGCCTGCTGTCATTGCGAGGCGCGTGGCGGCACGTCGCGCAAACGACGCGCCTGAACGGGAGGACACCGATGGCCGAGCCGTACAATTACTACCGCAACACCGCGGCCCGCCAGCATGGGCGGCCAGGGCGTGAGATTCGCCCGCGCAGCATGACCGTCGATATCCATTCGCATGCCGGCGTTGCCGCAGCGGACGCGCTCGCCAGGCCGCACGTGCCGGCGGATCCGCGCGGCAGGATGCTCACCGAAGAGACCCAGTTCCTTACGCGCAAGCAGGATGCCGACCGCACGCCCAATCTGCTCGATCTCGGGCTGCGGATGCGGGACTTCGAGGCGATGGGACTGGACGCGCAGGTGATCAGCCCGGCGCCCGGGCTGTGCCACTACACGGTGCCGCCGGATATCGGCGTCAAGGCGGCGCGCATGGTGAACGAGGGCATCGCCGCCATCATGGCAGAACAGCCGACACGCATTCCCGCGGCGATGGGCAGCGTGCCGCTAGGTGCCGGCGGAGCGGCGGCGGCCGAAGAGCTGGAATACGCGATGACGCAGCTCGGGCTGAAGGGCGTGGAGGTGCTGGCCCATGTCGGCGACAAGGAACTTTCCGATCCGGATTTTGAACCGTTCTGGGCGAAGGTCGAGGCGTTGGGCGCGGTGGTGTTCATCCACCCCAGCGGCTTCACCGAGCCGCGCCGCTTCACCCGGCATTACTTCAACAACGTCATCGGCAACCCGCTGGATACCACGATGGCGCTGCATCATCTGATCTTCGACGGCGTGCTGGAGCGGTATCCGGATTTGAAGATCATTGCCGCCCATGGCGGCGGCTTTCTGCCGGCGTATTCCGGGCGGATCGACCACGCCTGGGGCGCGCGCAGCGACTCGCATGCGAACCTGCCCAAGCCGCCCAGCACGTATCTGAAGAAGTTCTATCTCGACACGATCGTGTTTACCCCGCACCAGCTCGAGGCGCTGGTGGCGCTGTTCGGCGCGGAAAAGATCCTGCTGGGGACCGATTACCCGTACGACATGGCGGATTACGATCCGATCGGCCACGTCATGGCGGCGAAGCTCGACGCAGAGGACCAGGCAGCGATCGCCGGCGGCAACGCGCGGAGGTTGTTCGGGTTCTGAGCACAGTACACCTCTCCCGCGCTGCGCGCTGGAGAGGTCGGCAAGCGAAGCGAAGCCGGGTGAGGGGCGTAACGCACAGACAGTCCATGCGTTACGCCGCTCACCCGGCGCGCCAGCGCGCACCGAGCTCTCCCACTGACGCGGGCGAGGTTTTCCCTGCTCGCAACACAAGCCACAACGCGATCAGGGCGTTCACCAGGTTCCACGCCACGCCATTGGCAAACGCCGCGCGATACGAGCCGGTCAGGTCGAAGATCCAGCCCGACATCCAACCGCCCAGCGCCATGCCGAACAGCGTGGCCATCATCACCACGCCGACCCGCGCCCCCGCCTCCCTCGCCGGAAAGCATTCGCGCACGATGATCGCGTAGCTCGGCACGATGCCGCCCTGAAACAATCCGAACAGCGCCGAGATCACGTAGAGCGACGTCAGCCCATCCATCAGCAGGTACAGCATCAGCGCCGTCATCTGCGCGAGCGAGCCAAGCAACAGCGTGCCCAACCCGCCGATGCGATCGACGATGAAGCCGCAGCCGATGCGGCTGACGATGCCGCAGGCCAGCATCAGCGACAGCATCTGCGCGCCGCGCGCCACGCCGTATCCCAGGTCACCGCAATAGGCGACGATATGCACCTGCGGCATCGACATCGCGACACAACAGCACACGCCGGCCAGCGCCAGCACGGCTTGCAGCACCGACGGCCGCAATCCCAGCGTGCCAGGCTTCGGCCTCAAGGCCGCCGGCGGCATGCCGCCCACGCCGTGCACCGACACTCGCCGCCGCAACAGCAGTGCCAGCGGCACCATCGTCACCACACAGAATACGCCAATGCCGAAATGCGTCTGCCGCCAGCCGACCGTGCCGATGAAATGCTCCACGACCGACGGCCAGAACGCGCCGGCGAGATAGTTGCCGGACGCACAGATCGCCACGGCGATGCCGCGCCGCCGGTCGAACCACATCGACACATCGGCCAGCAGCGGCACGAACGTCGCGGCGCAGCCGAACAGCCCGATCAGCACGCCGTAGGCCAGGGCGAACTGCCACAAGCTGGCGGCGAATCCCGCCGCGACATAGCCCAGCAGCAGCGACACCGCGCCGCCGATCACCGGCAGCATGACGCCGACCCGATCCGCCACGCGCCCGAGCAATACGCCGCCGAGCGCGAAGCCGATCATGGTCAGCGTGAACGGCAGCGATGCGAAGCTGCGCGCGACGCCGAACTCCGCCTGCACCGCGGGCAGCGCGACCACCACGGACCACATGCCCACGCCGCCGATAGTGGACAGCAGCAGCGCGACCCCGAGGCGGAACCAGGCGTAGGGCGAGTCGGTCAGGGTGCCTCGTTCGAGAAGATGATCGTGCCGGACGCGGCGAACATGCCGCCGACGCCGTGACACACGGAAATCTTCGCGCCGTCGATCTGTGCCGGCGCGATGCCGCGCATCTGCCGCACGCTCTCCTGCAACGCATACATGCCGTACATGCCGGAGTGCATGTAGGACAGCCCGCCGCCATTGGTGTTCAGCGGCAGTTTGCCGCCCGGCGCGGTGTTGCGCTCGGCGATGAACGCGGCCGCCTCGCCGCGCGGGAGGAAACCGAGATCCTCCAGCCCGTAGATCGGCAGATGCGCGAAGGCGTCGTAGATCATCAGGTGATCGACGTCGTTGTGCGAGATGCCGGCCTCGCGGAACGCGGTCGGTCCCGCCACGCGGAAGGCGCGTGAGGAGGTGAAGTCCTCCATCTGGCTAACCATCGGCGTCTCGACGCTTTCGCCGGTGCCCAGGATATAGACCGGCTTGCGCGGAAAGCTGGAGGCACGATCGGCAGAGGTGAGAATAAGCGCGCCGCCGCCATCGGTCACCAGGCAGCACATCAGCAGCCGGAACGGCCAGGCGATCATGCGCGAGTTCAGCACGTCGTCGGTGGTGATCGGGTTGCGGAAGGTGGCGCGCGGGTTCTTCCCCGCCCACTCGCGCTGCACCACGCAGACCTGGGCGATCTGTTCTTCCGTCACGCCGTAGGTCTTCATGTAGCGCAGCACCGGCACGGTGAACATGCTCGGCGGTCCCATCGGCCCGAACGGCTGCTCGAACTGGCCCTGCAACGACGCCGGCGCCGCCGCGCGCGGCGGATTGCCGATGCGCGAGCGGCCGGACTCGCCATGCGTAATCAGGATGGTCTTCGCCAGACCGGCCTCGATCGCCGCCGCCGCATGCCGCACATGGATCATGAACGAGCACCCGCCGACCGAGGTGCCGTCCACCCAGGTGGGGGTGATGCCGAGGTAATGCGCGGTCTGCACCGGCGAGTCGCCGGCGGTGGCGACGCCGTCGATGTCCTTCGGCCGCAGCCCGGCATCCTCCATCGCGTTCAGCGCCGCGTCGGCGTGCAACTGGATCTGCGACATGTCGGGAATGACGCCGAGCCTGGTGGTTTCCGCGGCGCCGACGATGGCAACGGTTTTGCGTCGCATGATGCTTATCCCTTCGCCGGCCGGAACAACGGTAGCGTAATGTTGTCGTTCTGCTTCTCGAACGCCACTTCCAGTGGCATGTCGAGTTGCAACGCCTCCGGCGTCTGCGGCGTGTCGATGATGTTGGTCATCATGCGCGGCCCTTCGGCAAGCTGCACCACGGCGATGGCGTAGGGCGGCGTGAAACCGGGCACCGGACGGTGGTGGATCACGTAGCTCCACAGGATCGCCTTGCCGGAGGCCTTGAACACGCTGACCTTGCGCGAGCCGCAGGCGGCGCAGAACGGGCGGGGGGGGAAATACACGTCGCCGCAGCCGTCGCAGCGCTGCAAGCGCAACTCGCCTTTGCTTGTGCCGTCCCAGAAGTGCTGCGTTTCGGGCGTGGGTTGCGGCAAGGCGCGGCCGGGCTCTGGCATTTGACGTTTCCCTAATTCGTTTCTGGGCTGGCGGTCGGTAGGGTTCAGTTCGGCTTCAGGCGGCCGGCGACATAGGTGGCGCCGGCGGGGCCGGCCAACTCCGCATGCCGGCGCCCGAGGGTCATGGCGAAGGTGTCGCCCTCGTTGTAGGTCTGCCGGCGATCGCCGTAATCGACGGTCATCGCGCCGGCGACGACCATCAGGCGCGCTTCGAAGTCGTGCGCGTGTTCCGGATTGACCTGGTTGGGCTGCATCGTGACGGTGACGACCTGGCGGCCTTCGCGTTGCAGTTCGGCCTCGAACGCGGTGCGGTCCATGCGCGGGTCTCCTCCGTTGGTCCCCAGGCGGCAGGCTAGGGCGCGGCGGGACCGCAAGCAAGATTCACCACAAAGACACCAAGGCACAAAGGACGGCGGAACCAGTCCAGCGCTCATGGGCGAAGCAACCGGATAGATGCTGTCTTCGTGCCTTGGTGTCTCTGTGGTGAATCTGCTGCCTGATAGCAGGCGCCCGAAACACTGACTCTCGCATGGCTGGCACGGTCCGTCCCAACCGTCATGGCCCGGCCATCTATCGCGCCACCGCGACTGCATAGATCGCCGGGTCAGGCCCGGTGATGACGGTTGGGACGGAGCGTGCCATTCGTCGATCTTTCGGACGGTTGGTATGAAGCTCAGCGCCTGCCGAGAGATAAACGAATCACCATGCGGCGCAGCATCGTCCGTCCCGTCATGGCGGGCCCCCGGGTCAAGTGGCCGGGGGCAGGCTCCGGCCCGCCATCCACGACTTTGCGGCTCACATAAAGGAAAGTCGTGGATGGTCCGCCTGCGCGGACCATGACGAATTGGGCACGGTCCGCAGGTCAACTGACGCAGTTATTCCGCGGCGAACCCTCAGCTCGTCAGCACTGCCTTGCCGATCACCTTGCGGTCGATCACTGCCTGCAATGCCTCGGCCGCCTGTTCCAGCGGAAAGCGATGCGAGATGCGCGGCTTCAGTTTTCCCGCCGCGGCGAGTTTCGTCAGTTCGCGCATGTTGGCGATGGCCAATTCCGGCGCGGCCTCGTTCAGGCCGCCGATGCGCACGCCGATCGCGTCGATGCCCTTGATCAGCAGGTAGTTGCTGCGGATGTTGGTCGGGCCGCCGCCGAGGAAGCCCAGGATCAGCAACCGCCCGCACCACGCCAGGCAGCGCAGCGATTCGTCGGTGACCTGCGCGCCGATCGGGTCGTAGGCGATGTCGGCGCCATGGCCGCCGGTGAGTTCCTTCACCTGGTCGAGGAAGCCGCCGGCATAGCCGATCGCGTGGTCGGCGCCTTCCTCCAGGCAGGCGGCGCGCTTTTCATCGGTGCTCGCGGTGGCGATGACCTTGGCGCCGAACGCCTTGGCCACCTGGATGGCGGCGATGCCGATGCCGCCGGCGGCGCCGTGCACCAGCACCCACTCGCCGGCCTGCATCCGGCCGCGTTGCAGCAGGGCGTGGTAGGCGGTGGCATAGGCGCCGCGGAACACGCCGGCGGCTTCCAGGCTCATGCCCTCGGGCACCTTGTCGCACAGGTCCGCCTTGGCATTGCCGCGTTCGGCGCAGGCGCCCAGCGTGTGGCGGCTCATCACCTGGTCGCCGGCTTTGAACGCGGTCACGTCCGGGCCGACGGCGACCACCTCGCCGGCCGCCTCGCCGCCGGGAATGAACGGCGGCTCGGGACGGAACTGGTATTTGCCGGCGAGCATCAGCACGTCCACGTACTGCACGCCGCGGGCGCGGATGCGCACGGTGATCTCGCCCGGGCCGGGCGGCGGCGGGTCAGGAACCTCGCGCAACGCCAGCACCTCCGGACCGCCGAACGCCTCGCACACCATGGCCTTCATGTCGGATGGCTCCCCCGTTGCCTGGGGGAGAGTTAAGCGCAGGGCGAGGCGGACCCCAACACCCTCACCGTTCGCCCGGCGGCAACGGGCTCCCTGCCCTGCGCGGCCCGCACGCCCCGTACCCTACCCTCTCCCGCTGGCAGAAGAGGGATTCTGGCACAGCAGCATCGGGCCGTAATGGGCGACGAACAGCGCGAAGGCGGCGATCCAGGCGGCGGCGGCGGCCTCGAGCAGATCCATGGTCAGCGCGCTCGGCCAGGCGGCGGCGATGCGCAGCAGCACGGCGACGGTCACCAGCGCGTAGATCGCGACCGTCGCGCCGTCGGCGTGCAGGGCGCGGCCGGTATGGCCCAGCGTCGCGCGCGTCATCACCGCCAGCAGCATGGTGCCGAAGGCGCCGCCGGTCAGGGCGTGGATCGCCGCGGCCGACGGCACGGCCGGGACCAGCAGCGACAGCCCGAGCAAGCCGACGCCGACCGGCAGCCACAGATAGCCGACATGCAGGACGACCAGCAGGACCTCGCCGGTGGTCTCCGTGCCGCGCCACCGCGCCAGCCGCCAGAATTGCAGGACGGCGCCGGCCAGCAGCAGCACGCCAACCGCCGGCTGGTCGGGCAGGAACACCCAGGCGAATAAGCCGGCGTGCAGGACGCCGAGCGCGACCCGGTCCAGCGTTCCCATCTGCGGCGGCGGCGCCGCCACGCCGCGCGCCAGTAACCAGTTGCGCGTGAAGGTCGGCACGATGCGGCCGCCGATGACCGAAATCAGCACCAGCACGCAGGCCACGCCGAGTCGCCAGCCGACATCGCCGGTCATGGCGAGGCCCACCGCCTGCAAATGCATCAGCAGGTTGGCGATGGTCAGCACGACCAGCGGGGCCAGCAGCGGATAGTTGCGCCGGTTGCCGGCGGCAATCATCTCGTGCGCGGCCACTGCCGTCAGGGCCACCGCGAAACTCAGATCGACGACCACGCCGAGCCACGCGGGCAGCATGGCGGAGACCAGGCAGGCGCCGCGCCCGGCCACCCACAATGCCAGCAGCAGCGCGAGCGCGATCCCGGCGACCGGGGCTCGGCCGGTCCAGTTGGGGATCGCGGTCAGCAGGAACCCGGCGATTCCCGCCAGGACGAAGCCGAACAGCATTTCGTGGATATGCCAGCTCAACGGGTCGAACCGGCTGGGCAGATCGAGTGGGCCGGCCAGCGCGGCGATCCACACGGCCAGCGCGACGGCCGACCACGCCGCGGCAGCCAGGAAAAACGGGCGAAATCCCGCCGCGAGAAACGGCAGGGAGCGCAGGCGGGTCTGGGAACCGGTCACGCCTGATCCTCCACGGCCGGATGCCGCCAGATTGCAACATCGGATATATATGTTCCAAATGTCGCAACCGGAGTGCCAATTACCTTGATCCAGGTCAATCCCGGCCGCTATTCCGGCACACAAGCTGCAGGAACGCCCATGTCCACCACGGCAACCCAGTCCACCGACGCCGCGTCCGCCTCCCCGGATCCCACCGCGCTGCCGGAGTTGCTGCGTCTCACGCCGCTGTTCGAGGCGCTGGAGGATCGCCTGATCGACGACCTCGCCGCCATCACGCGGGAGGTGCGTCTGCCGGGCGATACCGAACTCTGCCGGCAAGGCACGCCGCCGCAGCATCTGCACGTGCTGCTGGAAGGCCAGGTGGCGCTGTGGGCCGCCGCGCAGGACGAGTCGCGTGCCGCGGTCGAGGTGGTGCGTCCGCCCGGCTACTTCGTGCTGGCGACGGTGCTGACGCGGCTGCCCTACCTGATGACGGCACAGACGGTGTCGGCGGCGCGCCTGCTGCTGATCGACGTGGACGGGCTGCACGCCCTGCTGGCCCGCGACGTCGGGCTGGCCAACGCGTTGCTGCGGGCGGAGGCGCTGAATTTTCGGTCGCTGGTGCGCCAGGTGCAGGACCTCAAGCTGCGGACCGCGGCGCAGCGGCTGGGCTGCTATCTGCTGGCGCTCACCGACGACCCCGATGCCACGACCGCACAGTTCCGCCTGCCGTTCGACAAGCGCTTGCTCGCCGCGCGGCTGGGCTGCCGGCAGGAGAATCTGTCGCGCGCCTTCGCCGCCCTGCGCAGCGTGGGTGTGGAAACGCATGGCTCGCGGGTGGCGCTGCACGACATCCTCGCGCTGCGCGCGTTCGCGGTGCCGGACGAGCAAGCCGACCCGGGGCTGCCGTTCTCGGGGTAGCCAAGCCGCGTCGTTCGGCGGTTGAATCGGTGCGGCCTCGGGTGGCAGAGTTCCTGCTGCACCCGCGAATAGGACAGCGCCGATGAACCGCAAATGGCTGATGGCCGTGACTCTCGCCTTCGCTCTCGCCGGCGGGACGGCCGTCGCGCAGGACACGCCGCCCAAGGTGCTGCGCGTGGTGCCGAGCGCCGATCCCGCCGAACTCGACCCGACCAAGGCGCTGAACCTCATCGGGCGGATCTATTCGCAGATGGTGTTCGACACGCTGTTCGCGCTCGACAGCAAACTGGCCCCGCAGCCGATGATGGTGGAGAGCGAACAGGTCAGCGCGGACGGACTTGGTTACACGTTCACGCTGCGGCCGGGGCTGAAATTCCACGACGGCAGTGCGGTGACCTCGCGCGACGTGGTGGCGTCGCTGGAGCATTGGATGAACGGCCTGTCGATGGGGCCGCAGCTCAAGGCCCGCACGGCGTCGCTGGACGTGGTGGACGACCGGACGTTCCGGCTGGTGCTGAACAAGCGGTTCGGCCTGGTGGAGTTCATCCTGGCCGGACCCGGTGCGCCGATGGCCGGGATCATGCGGGAGGCGGATGCGAAGCGGGACGCCGCGGTCGCACTGACCGCGCCGATCGGCTCCGGTCCGTTCCGCTACGTCGCCGGCGAGCGCGAGTCCGGTCATCGCGTCGTGTTCGAGAAGTTCCGCGACTACCTCCCGCGCAGCGAGCCGCCCGACGGGCTGGCCGGCGCCCGGGTGGTCAAGGTCGATCGCGTCGAGTGGATGATCATCCCGGACGCCCAGACAGCGGCGAACGCGCTGGCCACCGGCGAGGTGGATATGTGGGAGCAGGTGAACCCGGACCTGACGGGGACGCTGCGGGAGGAAGGGGTGACGGTGCGGCGCATCGCGGCGCTGCCGACGGTGGCGTTCGTCCGCCCCAACTTCCAGCTTCCGCCGTTCAACGACGTGCGGGCGCGCCAGGCGCTGGCCTACCTGTTCGACCAGACCGAGATGATGGAGGCGGCGGCCGGTAGTGGGGTGGGCTGGCAGGAGTGCCACTCGTTCAGCGTCTGCGGCGGGCCGTATGGGACGGAGGTGGGTTCGGAGCCGTACCGCTCCGCCAATATCGAAAAGGCGAAGGCGTTGCTGGCGGCGGCCGGCTACAAGGGGGAGAAGCTGGTGTTGCTGGGGACGCCGCAGCTTCCGGCGATCAACGCGATGACGCTGGTGGCGGCGCAGCGGCTGCAGCAGGCGGGCGTCAACGTCGATGTGCAGATGGCGGATTTCGCGGTGATGTTCCAGCGGATGCAGGCCGCGGGCAAGCCGCTGGACCAGGGGGGGTATAATCTGTTCGCCTATCATGCGATCGGCAGCGCGTGGTTCCATCCGCTGATGAACCTGTCGCTGGATTTGTCGTGCGGGGGGAAGAACTGGGCGGGCTGGCCGTGCGATCCGCAAGGCGAGGCGTTGCGCCAGGCGTTTTTGGAGGCGCCCGACGACGCGTCCCGCAAGGTGGCATTCGCGGCGTTCCAGAAGCGGCTGTGGGAGTTCCTGCCGTATATCCCGGTGGGACAGTTCGACGTTGTTACGGGATGGGGGAAGAACGTCACGGGGGTGCTGAACGCGTATATCGTCGCGTATTGGAATATCGAGAAGAAGTAGCGGTGGGTGGGGATGTGAAATGCATCGTCGCTCGTCGGTGATCAGTTGGCTTGAAAGCGAAGCAAGGAAGCCTCAACACAGATTTTCACAGATTAAGTCACAGATTTTGATATGCCATGATTTATGGAACGGTTACGCAATAAAACTCCTGTCAGCGACTTAATCTGTGGCTTAATCTGTGAAAATCTATGTTGATTCTTGCTTCCTTGTTGTATCGTTGGTGGCGCCAAACGTCAGGGCACCGCAGTGATTTGCCATGAGCTCACACGGTCAACTCTGGTGCTTGTAGCCTGCCTCGCGCTGGCTTCGCATCGCCAGGACGAAGACTGTGTCGATGCTGGTCACGAAGCAATAAAGCGCGATGTAGCCGCGCGAATCCCGCCCAATCACCAGTTCACGCTTGCCGCCTTTGACTGGCCGGCCGATCAGCGGGCTGTGGGTCAGGATTTGTAGCGCCTGCACGATCTCATTAATTCTGGCGGGTGCGTCGCCGATCTCGAACCGGGCCATGTGGTCCAGCAAGCGATCGAAGTCGTCAAGGAGTTCAGGCGCGAGTTCGACGCGGGCCATGCGGCCCGGTCAGCGGCGCGGCTTGCGGACCACCGGCTTGCGCGGGCGCTCGCCGCGCGATCGAGCCTCAAGCCAGGCTTTCGCCTCATTCCACGGCACGGTTTTCCCGGTCGCCAGCACTTTCGCCCAACGCTCGTCAGCGACGCGATGGAACGCTGCGTCCAGTTCAGCCTGCGCTACCGTCTGGGCGATGGCGTCAAGGATGAAGGCGTGGGCGGTTTTACCGGCTCGCGCCGCGGCGGCGGCAACCCGCGCTTTCAGGTTGTCGTCAATGCGGATGGTCGTGGTCATGGTTTGGGTGGCCTTCGACACGCAGTCGATATGTAGCACTATTGTACCACTCCGGCAATCGGCGGCACACTCCTTTTGCGGGTGCGGCGTCCCGACTTGCGTATTGATCTGGACGCGCTGCACCGGCGTTGCAACCCGGAGCAATGGCGCGGCCAACCGACACCTCGGCCGATCGGCCAACGCGTGGCGGCGGTTTCGGTCGCCGGCACTATGCGTTTGGCACTGCTGCCGGATGCCAAACATGGTAAAGTACCACTCGGTCAGTAAAGACCAGGAGATGACAATGATCAAAATTCTGGAAGGGTTTGCGGACAATGTAATCGCAGCCAGCGCCATCGGACGGGTCAAGCGAGAGGATTACGAGGCGATTTTGATTCCGCGCGTTGAGGCGACCGCCAAGAGGCATCCGAAGATTCGGTGCTATTACGAGATCGGCACAGACTTCGCTGGCATGGAACCCGGTGCGGTGTGGGAAGACTTTAGAGTTGGGGTTGAATATTGGATGCGTTGGGAGCGCGTCGCCGTCGTGACGGACGTAGCCTGGATCACGCACGTGGTGAACGCATTCCGCTTCCTGATGCCGGGACAGATTCGCGTATATCAAACCGGCGAGAAGGAAACGGCACGCTCTTGGGTTGAGGCACCCTAAACGGATTCGGCATGAGGGCGCTCAGTCGCGTGCGGTTGGATGGATATCTACAGGTACACAATCAGTCCCGATGATAACGGCGGCGTGCGTCTACATCCGCACCATGAGCGGCACCCTGCCGCCGACGTAGCGTTGCTGCGCGACAATGCGTTGCAATGGCATTGTTCGGTCTGTGTCGCCGAGATCACCGCCGGCATCGCGCATTATGATCCCGCCGCGGGCCATTGGTGCCGGGTGCGACGGCAATACGGCATCCTGTTGGGGGCGATCCCGGATCCGCGATTGCTGGTGCCGGATGGCGAGAGCTGGCACCTCGCGGGGTTGATTGCCGGCACACCTGCCCGCATAGTGGACGGAGTTGAAAAAAATGCGTTTGTGGTTCAAATCGCAGACCTTCCGGCCGGTGGCGGACACCGTGCCGCCCGGGCCGAACGGGCTGATCGAGGAATATCTTGGCACCGCACCGAACAATCTGGTGTTCCCCGGCGTCAGCACCTGCACCACCCTGTCGGTGCTGCTGGCCAACAACACGCTGGTCGGCGCGCATCTGTCGGCGCTGTGCACCGCGGCGGATATCGCCACGATCTGCGCCAAGATGACCGAACTCGCGAATGGTCAGGGCGCCACCAAGATCGCCATCATCGGCGTGCTGCGCTATGTCGGCGGCACCAACACGCGCGGCGGCGTGGCCTATACCTCGACGCCGCAATACACCTTCCCGGCGAAGCTCACCACGTTCGCCGGCGCGTTCGGGCTGACCGCCGCCGATGTGAACTATTACGATCAGGCAGGAGGCACCGACAAGCACTACCAGGTGCGCGCCGTCGGCGGCGGCAACATCACCGCCTATTACCGCGACGTCGGCACGGTGCAGGTCGGCGGTGGCACGTCGTCCGCGCCCTACGTGTCCACCGGCATATGGAGTCATCTGCCGCTGCTCAGTGTGCTGCCGGGGTAGCGCGGCGGCCACGACGCGTTCCGACCCGACACGTCCGGATCGGCCGCGAACCCCGGGTCCAGCTTGCCCCTGGAAACGTCACCAAACCGAGGCAGGCCGCAACGATGCGATCGTCGCATCAGCTTGATCGTTGCGCCACGCCCCTGCTACACGGTTGGGTTGTCTACACTGACGATGAGGGGGGTAACATGGCTATGAGAATGGCGGCAACCGCTACGTTGGCTGTCGCCTTTGCCCTGACTTCGTGCGGTGTCCCGCAACGCGTTGCAAATCCGCCGGCCGCCGGGCAATCCGAGGAATACGACCAGGCAATTCGGGCCGCGGCAGTTCGCAGTCCGGACTGGAGCATGCCCCTCCGGTCGCTTGGCACCGGATCGGTCCTGACTGTCGGCACTTTCACAACCTACGACCTGGACACCAGGAACTACTACGTGTGGGTTTCGATACCAGCGCAGCTTTGGGAATTATGCAAAGGAAAGCAGGATGCGATCCTGAGCATCCAGCAGATCTTGGGGCTGCCTCCGCAGCCTGACGATCCTCAACATCCGTGGCACATTATCCTGTTCCAGGTGGACCGGAGTACCGTGTTCCGGCCTTGCCCGGGAGGCATGGACCCCCAGGCGCCGCCTGATGCACCGAGATGCCTCGCAGGAAACGACCTCGACCCGCACTTAGACAAGGAGATCGCCCACTTTCTGCTCAACCAGTTCTGGATCGCGCACCACGTCACGTTCGAGAGCGAGGGCAAGACTAAATTCGGATACCCGTGGACCGGAATGGGCTGGACTTATGACTGGGACCCGGAGTCGAAAGCGCACGTGGGCGTTTCCGAGTTCGTCGTCAAAAAAGGCACCGAGGTGAACAAACGAACTGTCACATCGCTAACCCCGGTTGCATTCTGTAGTGCGCCGAAGCCACCCGGCGATGAGGCTTCATCTGCTGAGTGAGCCTGCGCTAGGCCCTGTGGACAAACCGGTTCTGGCGCCCGCGCGGCCGGGGAGGCTTGGGCGGCGCGACAGCCGCGTGGCGACGGGGGTGACGACCTGCTCTGCTGACCCGACCGGAAAGCAAAGAATCAAGGGATGCCGCGGCGGATTCCAAAAAGAATCGTAGCTCCCGTCCCGAGATTCGTTTCGTGTCTTTCT
>Ga0181521_10003558_pt1 | contig 18264 bp, 11 predicted proteins | sample PEATcosm2014_Bin_32_FD_119764 | JGI IMG/M metagenome (GOLD analysis project Ga0181521, IMG submission 119764) | Peatland microbial communities from MTU Mesocosm Facility, Houghton, MI, USA - PEATcosm2014_Bin02_60_metaG | ecosystem: Environmental > Terrestrial > Soil > Wetlands > Peat | place... | reverse complement strand
CCTGGCACGTCTTCGATATCACCCTCGGCAAAGTCTTCACCGATAACTGCGACGTCTTCGCCCGCCTCCAGCGCCGCATCGATTCCACCCAGCGCCACTACCACAACGCCCTCCGCGAACTCCGCCGCCTCCAATTCGCCGAATCCGAGCCCGAACCCACTCCCGCAACTCCACCAATCCAAACGCCCAACCCGCAAATTGGCTTCGTTCCGCCACCCGCCGCCGATCCCGCCAGCCCGCAGGACCGGGAGGCTGATCCGCCCGCTTCCACCCACCACACGCTGACATCTCCGGTCCCGGCTCGGTGTGATCGCGGTTAGCCCAATCGGGCTCGGGTCTGTCCCCGACGTAAAGTTTTACCCATAGCCATCCCATTTGGGCGCGTCGCTCACCGGACTCCCGGGACGGGCGCCCGCAAATTGGCACTTTCCGGCCTCTTCTGTTATCGGCGTAACGGTGGAAGCCGATCTGCATCCCCTCCGTGAGGACGGCCACAGGCCTGTCCGTTGGGTTCGTATCTCCCCGCGTTTCGAAAGAACAAATGAGCCAGGAAAAAGCTAACGGCGGTCGAGCGGACGTCGCGGGGCAGACACCTGCGATCGACAATCCCGATCTGCAGGTCCACGAGCCGCAGAAACTCCTGCCGCCCGCCAAAGAGCGGCCGCGAATCGAGGGGCCTCGGCGGAGGCCGTGGTGGCGGCGATGGCTGTCGTGGCTGTTGATTGCGGCGTTCGTGCTGCTGGTGTTTCTCGTGATGCGCTCCTTCAGCAACGCCAAACCCGCGGCGCCTCCGGGAAAAAACTCGCCACTGGGCGGAGCCGCCGCCATCACCGCGGGGCAGGCGGCAACCGGCGACATCAATATCTATATCGAAGCCCTCGGCACCGTCACTCCTGTGAACACGGTGACGGTGTATAGCCAGATTACGGGACGGGTTATGGCTGTGCACTATCACGAAGGCCAGATGGTGCATGAGGGCGACCCGCTGATCGACGTCGATCCGCGCCCCTATGAGGCCATGCTCAAACAGGCCCAGGGAAACCTCAACCACGACCGTGGATTGCTGGCCGAAGCGCGCATCGATCTCCAGCGATATAAGGACGCCTTCGCGCGCAATGCCATCGCGCGGCAGCAGATGGAGGATCAGCAGCAGGTGGTGGTGCAGGACGAAGGCGCGGTGGAAGCGGACGAAGGCACGGTGGCGTACGATCAGACGGAACTCTCGTACTGCCACATTGTGGCGCCGGTGACCGGACGAGTAGGACTGCGCCTGGTGGACCCCGGCAACACCATCTTCGCCGGCAGCGGCTCGACGCTGGTGGTGGTCACGCAATTACAACCGATCACGGTGGTGTTTTATGTCTCGGAGGACGACCTGGCGCAAGTGAATGCCCAGCTAAAAGGCGGGCGCCGGCTCGCAGTGGACGCTTTCGACCGCTCCAACGAAAACAAAATTGCCTCCGGAACGTTGACGTCGCTCGACAACGAAGTCGATACCACGACAGGCACCATCAAGTTCCGCGCCGAATTCGCCAACCAGAATCTCTCGCTGTTTCCGAATCAATTCGTCAATGCCCGTCTTCTGGTGAGGACATTGAAGAACGCCACCCTGGTGCCGACCGCCGCCGTGCAGCACAACGGAACACAACCCTTCCTTTATATCGTTCAATCCGGCAACACGGTTTCGGTCCAGCAGATCCAGGTGGTCACATCTAACGATCAGAACACGGCGGTCACCGGAATCAATCCGGGCACGACGATCGCTACCAGCGGATTCGATCGTCTGGAAAACGGCGCTCACGTCACGGTGAAAGGGAAATGAACCCCTCGCGCCAATTCATTCTGCGGCCGGTGGCCACGTCGCTGCTGATGGCCGCGGTGTTTCTGGCGGGAGCAGTGGCATTTCTACAACTACCGGTGTCGGCGCTTCCCGAAGTGGATTACCCCACCATGCAGGTGCTCACGTTCTATCCCGGCGCGAGCCCCGATGTGGTGGCGTCGGCGGTGACCGCACCGCTCGAGCGGCAGTTCGGTGAAGTGGCGGGCTTGAGCCAGATGACTTCCACCAGCGCCGGCGGCGTGTCGGTGATCGTGATGCAGTTCCAGCTCAGCCTGGATATCGACGTGGCCGAGCAGGAGGTGCAGGCGGCCATCAACGCGGCGCAGAGCTACCTGCCGGCGAACCTGCCGGCGCCGCCGGTTTACAGCAAATCCAATCCGGCCGATGCACCTGTGTTGACGCTGGCGCTGACATCCAACGAGATGCCGCTCTCCGAAGTGGAAGACCTGGCCGATACCCGCTTCGCGCCGAAGATTTCGCAGATTTCGGGGGTCGGACTGGTGAGCATTTCGGGCGGGGAGAAGCCGGCGGTGCGCATCCAGGCGAACCCTACGGCGCTGGCATCGTACGGCATCAACCTGGAAGACCTGCGCAACGCGCTTACCGGCAACAGTCTGAACGCCGCTAAGGGAAACTTCGACGGGCCGTCGCAGGATTACACCATCAATGCCAACGACCAACTGACCACCAGCAGCGACTATCGGAACGTGGTGGTGGCGTACCGCAACGGCGCGCCGGTGATGCTGAAGTCGGTGGCCCGCGTTGTGGACAGCGTGGAGAACAGCAAGCTGGCCGCCTGGAATAATTTCACGCCCGCGGTGTTGTTGAACATCCAGCGGCAGCCCGGCGCCAACACCATCGAGGTGGTGAACAGCATTCAGAAGGTCCTGCCTCACCTGGAAACCACGCTGCCGAGAGCCGTCCACGTGCAGGTAATTACCGACCGCACCCTCGCCATCCGCGCTTCCGTAAAGGACGTGGAGTTCGAGTTGATGTTGACCATCGCGCTGGTGGTGATGGTGATCTTTCTATTTCTGCGCAGCCTGTCGGCCACCATCATCCCCAGCGTCGCGGTCCCACTCTCGCTGGTGGGGACATTTGCGGTGATGTATCTGTGCGGATTCAGCTTGAACAACCTCACCATGATGGCCCTCACCATTTCGACCGGGTTCGTGGTGGACGACGCCATCGTCATGATCGAGAACATTTCGCGCTACATCGAAATGGGCGAGACGCCGATGCAGGCGGCGCTGCTGGGCGCCGAGCAGATCGGGTTCACGATTCTTTCGCTGACGGTATCGCTGATTGCGGTGCTGATTCCGCTGCTGTTCATGAGCGATGTGGCGGGGCGGTTGTTCCGGCAATTCGCCATCACGCTGGCGGTAACAATTATTCTGTCGGCATTCGTTTCCCTCACCCTGACGCCGATGATGTCGGCGCGCATTCTGCGCTATGTGCCGCCGGAGAAGCAAGGGCGGTTGTATGCATTTTCGGAGCGGGCGTTCGACAAGATCATCGAGTTTTACGGACGGACCTTGCGGTTCGTGCTCCGTTTTCAGACCGTCACGCTGCTGGCCGCGTTAGGGGTCCTGGTGCTGACGGTGATTCTTTATACGGTGGTGCCGAAGGGCTTCTTCCCTACCCAGGATTCGGGAATTATCCAGGGCATTTCGCAAGCGGCTCCCACCATTTCGTTCGAGGCGATGACGGAGCGGCAAAAGGATCTGGTCAAGGTCCTGCTGGCCGATCCGGCGGTGGAGAGCGTTTCGTCCTTCATCGGAGCGGATGGCACGAACACCACGCTGAATAGCGGCCGGATCGAGATCAACCTCAAGCCGCTCGACGAGCGCAAGATCTCGGCCACGGCGCTGATCCAGCGGTTGGGACCGAAGCTGGCGCAGGTTCCGGGCATCCTCTTATATATGCAGCCGGTGCAGGACCTGACGGTGGACGACCGCGTGAGCCGCACCCAGTATCAGTACACGGTGGAAGATCCCAACCAGAACGAACTGAACACCGTGGTGGCGAAGCTCATGGGCGAGTTCCGGAAGCTTCCGGAGCTGGCCGATGTGGCGACCGACCAGCAACTCGGCGGTGTGGCCGAATCGGTTACCATCGACCGCGCCACCGCTTCGCGATTCGGTATCACGCCGGTGACCGTGGACAACACCCTGTACGACGCGTTCGGGCAGCGCCAGATCAACACCATGTACACGCAGTTGAATCAGTATCACGTGATTCTGGAGATCGACCCGAAATTCCAGCTCGACCCCGCGAAGCTCAACGATATCTACATTCAGTCGGCGGTAAATGGCAGTTCGTCTTCATCCGCCGCCGGACCGAATACCGCGGGGTCGTCATCCGGCGCCGGAGCGGGAGTTACTGCCTCGACCGGCAATGCGCTGCTGGCGCCGGCAACCGGGGCGAACGCGTCGCTTCCGGCGATTTCGACTTCGGCGGTATCGACACTCGCCTCGCCCGGCAACAACGCCACGAGCGCGCTCACGCCGGCGCAATCGAGGTCCGCGCTTTCCCCGTCCACTGCAAACTCGACGGCGAACGTGCTGACTTCCACCAGTACGACCGGGAGCATATCGTCGAGCGCAAACACGTCGTTGAACGGCACCACGCGTTCGACTACGGGCGGCGGAGGGGGCGCGGCGCCGGCGGCAGCGGCGCTTGCCACGCCGGTGCCATTGAGCGCGCTTACGCGATTCGAAACACGAAGCGAAGCGCTTTCCATCGCGCACCAGGGCCAGTTTCCGGCGGTGACCATCTCATTCAATCTGGGTCCCGGATATTCGCTCGGACAGGCGCTAGGGGCCATGAACAAGGCCATCGAAAAGGCGGATATGCCGGCCAGTGTAGTGGCGAATTATCAGGGCACGGCGGCGGCATTCGAAGCCTCGCTGGGCAACCAGGGCCTGCTGATTCTGGCGGCGCTGGTGACGGTGTACATCGTTCTCGGCGTGCTGTATGAGAGCTTCGTGCATCCGGTGACCATTCTTTCCACGCTGCCCTCGGCGGGCGTAGGAGCGCTGCTGGCCCTGCTGCTGTTCCACCTGGATCTCGACATCGTGTCGATCATCGGCATCATTCTGCTCATCGGCATCGTGAAGAAAAACGGCATCATGATGGTGGACTTCGCGCTCGAAGCCGAGCGGAAAGAAGGACGGGACGCTACCGAGGCCATCTACCAGGCTTCGCTGCTCCGCTTCCGGCCCATCATGATGACCACCATGGCGGCGCTGCTCAGCGGCATTCCGCTGGCGTTCGGCACGGGCATCGGGTCGGAACTGCGAAGGCCGCTGGGCGTCGCGATGGTGGGCGGCCTGCTGCTCAGCCAGGCGCTGACGCTATACACCACGCCGGTCATCTACATCTTTTTCGACAACCTGGGCGCGCGTTTGGCGCATCGCCGCCGACGCCGGCTGGGGGCAGAACAGAGTCCGGAGCCCGCATGAATCTCTCCCGGATATTCATCGAGCGGCCCGTCGCCACGACTCTGTTGACCGTCGCCATCGCGCTGGCTGGCGTGATCGCGTTTACAGTATTGCCGGTCTCGCCGCTGCCACAAGTGGATTTCCCGACCATCTCGGTAGCGGCCTCGCTGCCCGGCGGCAGCCCGGACATCATGGCGTCTTCGGTAGCGACGCCGCTCGAACGGCAATTCGGGCACATCGCCGGCGTCACCGAAATGACGTCGTCGAGTTCGTTGAGCACCAGCAGCGTCACGCTGCAATTCGATCTCAGCCGCGACATCAACGGCGCGGCGCGCGACGTGGAGGCCGGCATCAATGCCGCGCGCAGCTACCTGCCCGCGAACCTGCCCGCGAATCCCACCTATCGCAAGGTCAATCCGGCCGATTCGCCGATCCTCGTATTGGGTCTGCAATCGGACATCTACGACGTGCCGACGCTCTACGACGAAGCTTCCACCGTAATTGAACAGCGCATTTCGCAAATTTCCGGCGTAGGCGAAGTGCTGGCGGTGGGAGCGTCGCTGCCCGCGGTGCGAGTGGAGCTCAATCCCGAACAATTGGCGAGTTACGGCATAAGTTTGACGGCGGTCCAACAGTTGATCGCGGGGCAGAATTCGAATCTGGCTAAGGGGCAGTTTTCGAACGGGCACTCGTCATTCGACATCGTGGCCAACGACCAGATTTCGAAAGCCGTGGATTACCGCCCGCTGATCGTGGGCTATCGCAACGGCGCCGCGGTTCGGCTGCAGGACGTCGCCGAGGTGGTCGATTCGCAGCAGACCGTGCGGCAAGCGGGATTCCTGAACGGAAAACCGTCGGTCAACATGCTGATTTACCGGCAGCCGGGAGCGAACATCATTGCCACCGTCGACGCCGTGAAGGCCGCGCTTCCTTCGCTCCAGGCCACGATTCCTGCGGGCGAACACCTGGTCACGATTCTCGACCGCACCCTGACCATCCGCGCATCGGTGTCGGATATCGAGCGCACGCTGCTGATTTCCGTGATCCTGGTGGTCATCGTGGTGTTCCTGTTCCTGCGCAACGTGCACGCCACGTTGATCCCGGCGGTGGCAGTGCCCGTTTCGCTCATCGCCACCTGCGCGGTGATGTATTTGTGCGGCTTTTCGCTCGACAACCTTTCGCTGATGGCGCTGGCGATCTCGAGCGGGTTCGTGGTGGACGACGCCATCGTGGTGATGGAGAACATCACGCGGCATCTGGAGGCGGGGATGCGCCCGCTCGCCGCGGCTCTCCAAGGCGCGCGCGAGATCGGCTTCACGGTATTCAGCATCAGTGTGTCGCTGATCGCGGTGTTTATTCCGCTCCTGATGATGGGGGGAATCATCGGCCGGCTTTTCCGCGAGTTCGCCATCACGCTTTCTGCCGCCATCATGGTCTCCATGGTCATCTCGCTGAGCACGACCCCGATGATGTGCTCGCGCGTGCTGGTGCCGGAAAGCGAAATCACCCATGGAAGGCTGTACAACTGGAGCGAGCGGGCGTTTAACCGGGTGCTCGGCCTGTACCGCTACAGCCTCACCTGGTGTCTCGACCACCCCGCGCTGATTCTGCTGGTGTTCATCGGGACCCTCGCGCTGAATGTGTTTCTCATCGCCAAAATTCCCAAAGGATTTTTCCCGCAGCAGGACACCGGCGCGGTCACGGGCGGATTGCAAGGGCCGCAGGATACGTCGTTCTACGCCATGCGGGACGCGGTGCAGCAATCCGTGAGCATCATCAAGTCGGACCCGGCGGTGGAGAACGTGATGGGATTCACCGGCGGGCAGGGCGCGGTGAACGGCGGGTTCGTTTTCATAGCGCTGAAAGCGCTCGGCGAGCGCAAAGTGAGCGCGGGGGAAGTGATCGACCGGCTGCGTCCGAAACTGGCGCGGGTCCAGGGCGCGAACACGTTTCTTCAGCCGGTGCAGGACATCCGCATCGGCGGCCGCCAATCGAGCGCGCAGTATCAATACACGCTGCAAACCGAAACTACCGAAGAACTCATGAAGTATGGGCCGCAACTGCTGGCCGAGCTTCGCAAAGCGCCCGGTTTCGAAGACGTGAACACCGATCAGCAGACGCATGGCTTACAGATGCTGTTGAATTACGACCGCCCGACGGCCGCGCGCCTGGGATTGACCCCCGCGATTATCGATAACACGCTTTACCACGCCTTCGGCCAGTCCGAAGTATCGACAATTTATACCCAGCTCAATCAATACTACGTGGTCATGGAAGTCGCTCCGAAGTACTGGCAGTCTCCGGCCGGGCTCAAGAGCACTTACCTGATTCCGAATTCCGGCGGCGGCCCGATTCCTCTTTCATCGATAGCCCAATACGCGCCTTCCACCAGCCCGGTGTCGGTGAATCACACCGGGCTGTTTCCATCGGCCACGGTATCGTTCAACCTGGCGCCGGGCGTGTCTCTCGGGCAGGCGACCAAGGAAATCGCGGACATCCAGCAGAAGTCCGGAATGCCGCAGTCGGTGCACGGCGAATTTTCGGGCACGCTCGAAGCTTTCCAACAGTCGCTCACCACCGAGCCCTATCTGGTGCTGACCGCGATTCTGGCGGTGTTCATCGTCCTCGGTATTCTCTACGAGAGCCTGGTGCACCCCATCACGATTCTGTCGACGCTTCCGCCGGCGAGCGTGGGGGCCATTCTGGCGCTGCTGCTGACGCACTCCGAGCTGGATGTGATGTCGGTCACGGGGATCATTCTGCTGATCGGCATTGTGAAAAAGAACGCCATCATGATGATCGATTTCGCGCTGAATGCCGAGCGCGTGGAAGGCAAGAATACGCGCGATTCGATTTTCGAGGCATCGATGCTGCGCTTCCGGCCGATTCTGATGACCACAATGGCCGCGCTGTTCGGCGCGGTGCCGCTGGCGGTGGGCACGGGAATGGGATCGGAGCTCCGGCGGCCGCTGGGCATTTCGATTATCGGCGGCTTGCTGGTGAGCCAGGCGCTGACCCTGTACACCACGCCGGTGATTTATCTGTTCATGGACCGGATGCGATTGCGCCTGACGCGGCGGCGCGCGGCCGGCTTCGAACCGCGGCCGCAGGAGGGCTAACCATGCGGAAGGAGTTCTCGCCGGCTTCCGGATTGGTGTTAAACACGGCGCGATTAGTGGTTGCGCGTTCAGACGGCCACTCCCTCACGGTCGTGGCTCCGAAGTCCTTGCCGAGCCGCGAGCTCCAAGAGCTACAGAGCCGCGACCGTAAGGGAGCGGATGCGCAATTACTTTTGACGCTGTGTTTAGCGCTCATCCTGCTTGCCGGGTGCAACGTGGGGCCGAAGTACACCACTCCCGCCGCGCCCACTCCGCCGGCGTTTAAAGAGACGGCGCCGGCAGCGTATCGCGAGGCGACTCCCGGCACATGGCAGCCAGCCCAGCCGCAGGATGGCGAGTTGAAAGGCAAGTGGTGGGAGATATTCAACGAGCCGGAACTGAACGCGCTCGAAGAGCAGTTGGATATCAACAATCAGAACATCAAGCAGTATTTCGAGAATTTCATGGCGGCGCGGGCGCAGGTGGGCGAATCGCGAGCCGCTTATTTCCCGACCCTGACCGCCGCTCCGTCGTTCAATCGCACGCGGTCGGGCGCTGGCGGCGCGGGGACGTTCCAGCAAAACGGGGGCAATGCCATGGCCGCCGGATCGAGCACCGGCTCTGGCACCGGCAACCAGGTTAACGCCACCGGCGGGGGATCGAGCGGGAACGGAACGTTCAACAGCATCGCCCTGCCGTTCGACGTGGCGTGGGAGCCGGATCTGTGGGGGCGCGTCCGCAACACCGTGCGGGAGTATCGCTACGCCGCGCAAGTGAGCGCCGCGGATCTCGAAAACGAGCGCCTCACCGAGCAAGCCTCACTCGCGGTGTACTACTTCGAACTGCGCGGCCAGGACGCTCTACAAGACCTTTACAATCGCACCATCGACGCCGATCGGAAAGCACTGGAGCTGACCAAAGCGCTGGTGGAAACAGGCATCGACAGTCCGGAATCGCAGGCGCAGGCGGACGTCACATTGCAGGACGCGGAGGCACAGGCTGTGGGCATCGCGACCAACCGGGCGATCTACGAGCACGCGATCGCCACCTTGATCGGCAAACCGGCGTCGGAGTTCGAGATGCCGGTGAAGGCGCTCGCCACATCTCCGCCGCCCATTCCCATCGGTGTCCCGTCGCAGCTTCTCCAGCGCCGTCCGGACATCGCGGCAGCGGAGCGCACCATGGCGCAGGCCAACGCGCTGATCGGAGTCGAAAAGGCGGCGTACTACCCGTCGCTGAACTTGACGGGAAGCGGCGGGTTGGAATCGTCTTTGATCTCGAAGCTGTTCTCGGCGCCGGCTCTTTTCTGGTCTATGGGCGCGTCGGCATCCGAATTGATTTTCGACGCCGGCCTGCGGAAATCGACCGTGGCGCAGTACACCGCGAACTACAATGCCGATGTCGCGGCGTACCGGCAGGCAGTGTTGACGGGTTTCCAGCAGGTGGAAGATTACCTCGCCACACTGCGGATTACGTCGACGCAAGTGGAAAAGCAGCAGTCGGCGGTGAATGCGGCCAAGCGATACCTGGAGATCGCGCAGTCGCGGTATCAGACCGGCCTCGATCCGTACCTGAACGTGATTACCGAGCAGACCACGCTGTTGTCGGACCAGCAGACGGAGGTGACGCTGCGGGTGAGCGAAATGACCGCGGCGGTCCAGCTCATCGAGGCGCTGGGCGGAGGTTGGGACAGGAACCAGCTTCCCGCGCCGTCGCAGGTCACGTCGAAAGCGGCCGAGACGAAGAACCGATAATGGAATAGTGGCCCGGCGATTCGCGGCGATACATGGCGCCCTGGCACTCTTTTTCGGCGCGTACGCGATCAGCTATTTCCGGCGCTTTTCCCTGAGCGCGACGCAGAAAGTCTCGATCTATGTGTGCCTGATGCTGCTGCTCGGGCTCGCGCTCGCGCCCGGTTTTCCACAGCTTCGGCGGAAGCGGGGAGCGGCGCTGGGCGTGCTGTTGTTTCTGATTCCGTACCTTATATATTGCGCCGGCACGGGCGATTTTCGATGGGTCGCGTTCGGCAAAATTCTCGGCCTGGCCTCCCTGCCTTTCTTTTTGCTTTCCGCCGTTCCCGTTCGCCGGCCCGAGCGCCTGAATTGGCAGGATGCCGTGGTGCTTCTCTGGCTGATGCTGCCGGTGCTCTTCGGCAAAATCGGCGGGATTTGGAACGTCCCTGAGAACCTGGATTTCATGGCGCGGGTTTTTCTGTTGGGTGTAGGAGCATGGTCGTTTCTGATTTTGCGCGGCGTGGAGGGGTCGGGCTACGAATTTCACTGGGCGGCGGCGAGCGCTCGCGATTCGCTGGCGGCCCTCGCCGGCTTCGCCGCGATCGCGATTCCGCTGGGATTCGGGCTTCGTTACATCGCGTGGAACCCGCGATTCCACGGTCTGGGGGACCTCGCGACAGACTACGCCACGATCTTTTTGTTCATCGCGATCCTGGAGGAGTTGTTTTTCCGCGGGCTGCTCCAGAATCTGCTCGAAGGCTCGCTCGGCTCCCGTTATGCGGCACAGGCGCTGGCCGCTGTTGTTTTCGGATTGAGCCACATCCGCCACGCGCCATTCCCCAACTGGCGCTATGTTGCCCTGGCGACGGTGGCAGGCTGGTTTTATGGATCGGCCTATCGCAATCACCGGAGCTTGCTAGCGCCTTCGGCGGTTCACGCCCTGGTGGATACCCTGTGGCGCACGTGGTTGACGTTGCCGTAGCTCGTGTGGGGCAGGCAATCCTGCCAGGCAATCCTGCCAGGCAATCCTGCCTGCAGCCGCCTTTCAGGCGGCCACTCCCGCGTCAATCCTGGCGGCCCCACCGCTCCTTATCCCGCCGTGTAGCTCAGCCAGAAACTTTCGCGCCACACTTCGCCTGGGGCGACGCTCTGTAACTCCGTATAAATCCCGGCCTGCGCCAGGTTAAACGCGTTGGTGACGGCCGCCATGGGTTCGAAACAAATGAAATCCTTGCCGGCGGGCGCGTACGCGATCGCAATTGTATATTTCGGACCGTAGGTCACGGTGACGCGGCGGCCGCCGCCTTCCACCCAGAAGCGCGCGCGGCCATCGGGATCGCGGATCAAGTTGGAGAATACATCGTCGAGCACCGCGCTTTTTAGCGGATAAGGATCGGAGAACTCCACGGGATGGCGTTCACCCGTGGGAATGACCATGTCGTTCAGCACCAGGTGGTCCCGCGCCGCCAGGTGCGCCTGCCATTCGTCCCGGGCCACTCCGGGCAGTCGCAGATATGGATGGTAACCGACGGCGACGGGGAGCGGCTCGGCGCTGCGGTTCTCGATGGCGGTCTCCACTTCCAGCCCGGCGGCGCTCAAGCGATGTGTCATGGTGAGCGAGTGGGCGAACGGGAATTGCGCCATCAGATCGGGGTGGCGCGTGAATTCGAGCCGGCTGGTTGACCATGCGGAAACGTCATCGGCGCCGGATTCCGTGACTTCCCAATAGGGCGAAAAGTTCAGCAGTCCATGAATGGGCTGCTGGTGCGCATCGCGGCGTATGCTTCCTAACTTGGGATTGAGCAGGTAGCGTTTGCCGTTCGCCCAGTAGGCATCGCCATCCAGCCGGTTGGCCCATGGGGCCAGGAACGGGATGCCGCATAATACCGGTTTGGCCTGCAATTCCGCGGGGCTCGCGTAAGGAAACCAAAGCACGTCCTCGCCCGCCACACGAAATCGGTACGCCATATTCCCGATCGGAGGGGCGATAACGGCTTCCGCCTTATGTGCGGCATCGGACAAACCAATGATCGCGATCCCATCCACTTGGGACCGCTCGACAGCAAAGTTCACGGACTTCATCGCTTCGATTGTCCCATGGGATAATAATGCGCATGACACTTTCAGAGGGAAAACTGCGGCGCATGAAAGCGCTCGCCAACGATCGGGGCGTAATAGCGGCGGCTGCGATGGATCAGCGCGGGAGTTTGCAGAAGTCGCTGGCCTCGGCTCGCGGAGTCGATTCCAAAAGCATCACCCCGGAAATGATGAGCGAGTTTAAACTGATCGTGAGCAAGGTGCTGACCCCGCACGCCAGCGCCATTCTGCTCGACCCGGAATTCGGCCTGGAAGCGGCGCATGCGCGCAGCAAAACTGCCGGCCTGCTGCTGGCGTATGAATTGAGCGGCTACGACAACACCCAGCCGGGCCGGCTGCCTGACCTGCTGCCGCACGTATCGGTGAAGCGCATCGTGGATTGGGGCGCCGATGCCGTCAAGATTCTGATCTACTATTCGCCTCACGAAGAGGCGCCGATTAACGACATCAAGCATGCTTTTATCGAACGCATCGGAGCGGAGTGCGAGACGTACGAGATTCCGTTCTTCCTGGAATTTGTTGGCTACGACCCTAAGGGCGGCGACGAAAAAGGCTTCGAATACGCCAAGATGAAGCCGGAGATCGTGAAAGCCGCCATGAAGGAGTTTTCGCTGCCGCAATACAAAGTGGACGTGCTGAAGGTGGAAGTGCCCATCAACGCGGAGTATGTAGAGGGATCGAGCGTGTACAAAGGACAGAAAGCCTACACCCGTGCGGAAGCTCTCACGTATTTCCGCGAAGCTGCCGCCATCGCCGCCAAGCCATTCATCTACCTGAGCGCGGGTGTCAGCAACGCGGTGTTCACCGAGTCGCTGGGCATGGCTGCCGACGCGGGCACGGACTTCTCCGGCGTTCTGTGCGGCCGCGCCACGTGGAAAGAAGGCATTCCGGTGTACGCCAAGCAGGGCGCGAAGGCGCTCGAGGAGTGGCTGCAGCGTGAGGGCGTTCGCAATATCAACGCGGTGAACGACGCCATCAAGTCGGCCAAGCCATGGTACGCCAAGTTGGGAATGCCGACCCCGGTGTAGCACCAAGGAAAAACGCCGCTCCCTCGGAAGCTGTGAAGAATTGATGAGCCACGACCGCGAGGGAGTGGTGCCTTTTCATCGAGCGGACACCAAAAAGCACCGCTCCCGCGCGCCTCGCGGCTCATTAAGGGGCGGCTTACTGCTAATTCAGCGGACGGCCGCCGCGGCGTACGAAAACAACGTCAACCCACCGGCGAACAGGACCAACATCAGGCCCGCGAAAGCATTCGCGCGGGCATCGCCGGACCTGAATTCTTTCCAGACCAGCAGGCCCCACAAGGCCGCCACGATTGGCGCTGCCTGTCCGATGATCATTCCGAGAGATCCCGTGGGATGAATATCGCCTTTGGGGGTGTTGGCGACGAAAGCAGCTAACGCGCCAAGTCCCCAGACGGCGCCGGCGAAAGCCCCCGAGAGGTGGTTTTTGACCGGCGTCTTGATGTAGTCCGCCATCTCCAGCGGATCGCCTTCCACCGGAACGTTCATGAAGAACAGATTGAACACGAAGGTCGAAATGAACACGCCGAGCGCGAACAGGAACAGCAAAGAGTAAGGTCCCACACCGTCGTCAGGATCCTGGGCTCTCAGCAGGAGCGGCGCGAAGGTTCCCAGCAGGACTCCGCCGATCAATGCCAATACGATTCCTTTCATCGAACTGGGGCGGTGGGTGCTTTTCGCCTTGCCGGCTCGTGCCAGCGTTTCGTGCTGCAGGATTCTAAGGTGGGAATACGCCGAACTGCCCAGGATGACCGATAGGACGATCAGCGACGTCCCGGCAATCATCAGGGTGTTGCTGATCCCCGGGTGTCCCAAATAGTTCATCCAGGACCCGACGATCATGGCTACGCCAAACGCCAAAGGGAACGCTACCGCCATCCCGGCGACGGAAGCCGACGCCACGGTGAGCATGTTGCCGAAGTTGAAAATCATGGCCGCCAGCACTGCGAACATCCACTCCTGCTTGCGCGCGTTTAGCATGTCGTCGCTAAACGTGAACCCGTCGAAGCCCAGGCTTCCGACGGTGAAGGCGCAGACCAATGCAATGATTCCCAGGCCGAACGCGAAATCGAAATAGAACAATTCAAATCGGTAGCGCTTGGCCATTTTGAGAAAAACCGGCCACGTGCCCCAGCACAACATGCAAATGACCAACAACACCATGAGCGTCGGATCACTATGTGGCAGAATCATGAATCAACCCCGGAAACCGAGGGTACAATGTGGCGGGGCGCCGGGTCAACTACAACAGGGTAATTAGTACCGCACGGACTACGGCTTGGGTTTTGGTGGGCCCAAGGCTGGAACCTGTCCCGCGAGTTGATGCAGCCACACCGGACGAGGCTGTTTCGCGCATTTCGGAAGCGGAGGAACAAAATAGTAATCGAGCGAGTACTCCATTCCACGCGGCACCCAGTCGACGCAAACGCCCGCCTGCCGCGAACTCAACTCCTGCCGGATGGCGCGGGCAGAGGCTATACGGTCGAGATCGCGAGCCGCGGTACTCTTGATCGCGACTGCCCCTGCCGCCGATCCGGCGACGACTGTCAGGACGGCCGCCAGTCGTTTTCCGCGGCCGGCCATCGTCCAGACTAATATCGCAACCGCGACCGGCGCGAGCCATATCCACTGAAACTGCGGCCGAGGCGCGTGCGTGAGCCCGGTGGCGACGGCAACCGGCACGAGCGGCGCGGCGATCGGATAGGCGATCAAAAGCAGCGCGCACGCTGTGAGCCACGGCGCGGAGTTCCGGACCTCCGCCAGCGCCGAGCCGAGAAGCGCGGCGGCGGCGGGAATCATCGGCAGAATATAGGACGGAAGTTTGTTGGCGGAACTCGAAAAGAATACCAGCCACAAAGCTGCCCAGACGAGGAGGAACAGGCGGCCGGGGTCGGCGTACAGGGAGCGGCGGAACGCCAGCGGCACGAGCGGGGTCCAGGGCAGGAGAAGCGCCAGTAGCACCGGGCCGAAATACCAGAACGGCTGTCCATGATTGCCCACCGCGGTGGAGGAGAGATAGCGCTGTAAGTTTTGTTTCCAGAAGAACTCCGCGAGAAACGCCTTGCCGTTCGCCCAGGTGCACAGCGCGTACCAGGGTAGAGTGACTACCAGAAACGGGACGACGACGCGGAGGCGTAAGAGGGTTCGAATATTGTGGCCGAGAGCCGGCCAGAACGGGGGCTTCCACGGAATCGCAATCGGGCAAGCAAGCGCCAGCGCCACCGGACCTTTGGCGAGTACCGCCAGCGCGAGCAGGACGGCCACCCGGGGCAACGGAGCCGGATCGCGCCGCCGCACCCACGGGAGCGCGAGCAGCATCGCGGCGGAGTAAGTGGCGGCCAGCGGCAAATCGGTGGTGCCGATCTGCGAAGCCACGATCCATGCCGCGCATGAGCCCAGAATCGCTGTGGAGAAGGCAGCGGGAGGATCGCCGAATTCGCGCCGGAGAATCCACCAGAAGAAAGCCAGAAATGCGACCGCCATCAGGGCTACCGGAAGCCGGGGAGCTAGTTCCGCGCCGAAGCCGGCGCGAAAAAACGCCGTTTCCATCCAATAAAGCAGCACGGGTTTTTCGAACCAGGGCTCACCGAGAAGCCGCGGCGTGACCCAATCGCCCGAACCTGCCATGGTGCGTGCGATGGCGGCATAGCGCGGCTCGTCCGGCCCGATCAATCCCACCGCCGTCAGATGGTAGAAGTACAGCAGAAGCGCCAGTGGCACTACCAGCCACAGGGCGGGCGGAATTTTCCGGGCCATTTTTCTTATTATAGAGTCGTGCCTGCCCGTTTCCTGACGGTAACGCCTCATGATCTCGACCGTGTGATCGAGATGATGACACAGCTCTATGGTCAGAGCAGTTCTGCATTCGACACGGCGCGCGCGCGCCGCGCCACGGAAACCCTTCTCGCCGAGCCGGAGTTCGGCGGGGTGTGGATCATCGACCTCGATGGCGCCGCCGCCGGCTACGTCGTGGTGCTGTTGGGATACAGCCTCGAATTCGGCGGCCGGTTCGGCTTGCTGGATGAGTTGTTCGTGGCGGAAAATTTTCGCGGAATGGGCCTGGGCACGCAGGCAATCGCTTTCGCGGGCGAGCAGTGCCGGGCCCGCGGTTGGCAGGCGCTGCGTCTCGAAGTCGGCCAGAAGAATCTCCGCGCGCAGTCGTTATATCTCTGGTCGGGCTTCAAAATGCATGACCGTTTTCTCATGACGAAGTGGATGTGATGTTAATCGATATCGCCAAACTACCGACGGCTGAAAACTCAGCTATTCATCTGCACCCCGCCGACAATGTCGCGGTGGCGCGGGTTCCTATATCGGCGGGAGCCGAATTGCGCGTGGACGGCCTATCCCTGATTGCTCGCGATGCCATCCCCGCCGGCCACAAAATCGCGTTGCGCCCGATTCACGCCGGCGAAATGGTGGAGCGGTACGGCCAGGCAATCGGGCGCGCGACCGCGGAGATCGAGCCCGGCCGCCACGTGCACACGCAAAATCTGGGATTCGAGGAATTGACGCTCGCTTACGAATTCCCGGCGGCGGAAATCGCGCTGCCGGAGCGCGCCGCGGAGCCTACGTTCATAGGGTACGTTCGCGAGGACGGCCGCGTGGGCACGCGCAACTATATCGCCGTGGTTGCGGCGAGCAATTGCGCGGCGCATACCGCCGAACTCATCGCTGAAAGCTACTTCGGCGAAACTCTTCCGCCGAATGTCGATGGAGTGGTGGCCTTTCCGCATGGCGAAGGCTGCGCGCACGCGTTCGGCCCGGATATGGATCAACTGCGGCGTACGCTGGCCGGCGTGCTGGTGCACCCCAATGTTTCCGCCGCGCTGATTTTGGGCCTGGGATGTGAAACCAATCAGATCGACCACTACCTGGGGCCCGGTGCGCCGCGGCATAACCGTCTCGCGGGACTGACCCTCCAGGGAAGCGGCGGCACGCGCGGAGCGGTGGAGGCCGCGCGCCGCGAAATCGCACGTTTCATCGACCAGGCGGCCGCGGAACTGCGCACGCCGGCTTCGGCATCGAAAATCGTGCTGGGCTTGAACTGCGGCGGGTCGGATTCGTTTTCCGGCATCACCGCCAATCCTGCCCTGGGCTTCTGTTCGGACCTTCTGGCGGAGCTCGGCGGAACTGCCGTGCTCGCCGAGACCACCGAAATCTTCGGAGCGGAGCATCTGTTAGTAAGACGCGCCCGGAATCGCCAGGTGGCGGAGAAGCTTCTCGGATGCATTCGGAGTTACAAGCGATATTTGAGCCGCTTCGAAGGGAGTTTCGACGATAATCCCAGCCCCGGCAACAAAGCCGGCGGCCTGACCAACATACTGGAGAAATCGCTGGGAGCAGTCGCGAAGGGAGGCACGTCGCCGCTCATGGATGTGTACGATTACGCGGAGCCCATCACGTCGCCGGGATTCGTATTCATGAACACGCCGGGGTACGATCCGGTATCGCTCGCCGGCCTGGCCGCGGGCGGATGCAACCTGATCGCCTTCACCACCGGGCGCGGCAGCGCCATCGGATTCCCAACCATTCCGGTGATCAAGATCGCCACGAACTCCGGCACCTTCAGCCGCATGCGAGATAACATGGACGTCAACGCCGGCCGCATCGCCGAGGGCGAAGCGACGGTGCAGGAGGTCGGCCGCGAGATTTTCGACCTTATGATGGATGCCGCTTCCGGGCGTCAAACCTGCGCCGAGCGCATGGGACACAAAGAGTTCGTGCCGTGGCGCATCGGGCCGGTGATGTAGGAAAATGAGCCACGGATGGACACGGACAACTGTTCTTCTTATCCGTGTGCATCCGTGTGCATCCGCGGCTAAAATCTGTATTCTGTGGTTTTTGGCCGAAACTACTTATCCCAGTTTCTCGATGTCTATCTTCGCGTCCCAGTGCTCGTTCGACTTGACTAACTCTTCCCAGGTAACTTCCCGCCCGAGATAGCCCGCCTTGCGCCCTAACATGGCGGTAAGTGCCGATTCCACCCCTTGCGCGGCCTGATTGTGCAGGCTCCCGCTGGCGATG
>Ga0181521_10003557_pt1 | contig 18271 bp, 15 predicted proteins | sample PEATcosm2014_Bin_32_FD_119764 | JGI IMG/M metagenome (GOLD analysis project Ga0181521, IMG submission 119764) | Peatland microbial communities from MTU Mesocosm Facility, Houghton, MI, USA - PEATcosm2014_Bin02_60_metaG | ecosystem: Environmental > Terrestrial > Soil > Wetlands > Peat | place... | reverse complement strand
GGGCTTATCGCGCCCAACAAGCCGACCACCATTGAGGCATCTTTCTTGCTGCGGATCATCTGCACTAACTCTGGGGGCGGGTCGGAAACCTCCACGGAGGTGGTCTCCGGCAGGAAGGCGGTTCTCTTGCCGGTGCCGGTGCGGAGGCAATCCAAATAGCGCTCATCTTCTATGGCGATCACAACGCAGCGACTTCGCCTTATCGCAAGGTTCCTCTGCCAGAGATAGAATCGTCTCACAGCATCGCCGGCAATGGTTAGTATTCCATCGGATGTGTTTCGCAAGAGTCCCAACGGATTTCGGCAGTCGTCCGCCTCTCCGAAAAAGCGTTTAAGACGGCTACGCACCGTTTCCAGAGGCCACTTTCTGTCTGGTGTCACGAGCAGACCATTAAAGGTCCAGGGGAATAGTCCCCGGATGCAAAAAACGAGCAATGGCAAATGGAAAACATTCCAAAAGAGGCTGTTCAGGTCCGAATGAAATATGAATACTTTGCTCTCAGGCTGAGTTCGAATGATTGATCCCACCAACCGCCGTAAGTCACGGAAATCTTCGATGAGCGACCGGAATTTGCGAAAGCCGGATTTGGAATATCGGTTTGCAAAATGCACAACCCTGGTTTTTGCCGCAACGGGCGCGAATGCTCCAAGTCGCTCTATTGGATTTGCCTCCTCGGGACAAATGACGAAGACTTTTTCACTGAATGATGCGCAAGCCCGGATAAACTGCGCGCAATAGGAGGGATGGTGACCATGCCAGGAGACTACAATGATGATGGATATCATATTGTCAGTGTCCCTGACTTAGAGGCACTTCTATTGGGTGTTTTTGAGCAAGAATGGTCTCATAGAAATCCAGGTAATTATCGGTCATCCTGCTTAGACCAAATTCCGCATGTGCTCGCTGGCAGGCCCGCTGGCCCATTTCTTTCCGCTCCGCGTTGTCCTCCAAAAGCCTCCCAATCCTGTCTGCCATGCGGTCGGCATCCCCGACTGGGATGAGAAACCCGCTTTGTCCATTGGTAACCTGGTCCGGAATCCCTCCCACATCGCTAGCCACGACCGGCAAGCCACACGCCATTGCCTCGGTGATGGTGAGGCCCCATGCTTCGGCTTTTGCCCCGTGGACGTAGAGATCCGCAGCTTGATAGTATTTCGCCACCACCAGCCAATCATTTGAATGGCCAATAAATCGCAACTCGCTGTCGCCGATGCGTTCGGACGGCGCTTCCTCCCCAAGCGCAATGAATAGCAATTTTTTCTTCCCGCAACGCCTGCTCAAAATGTCAAACGCCTGCCGCATGGTCTGATAGTCCTTCCATACGTTGCTCCGGATGCCTTTGGCGGCGAACAGCAGGATGGGGGCCTCTGGAGGTAATCCCAAATCGGTTCTTGCCTGGCCTCTGTCTGCCGGACGGAAAACGGACAGGTCAATCCCGTGGGGGATAACCCTGGCGGAGACCATCGACGGCGCGAGCATGGAGTCCCTAGCCTTGTTCATTAGCCACTGGGAAGGCGTGACCACATGCAGCCGGCTCTGCGAGTAGATGCGCTGCTTGCGCCGCCAATTGTAGGCCGTGGCATCCCGCCGGATCGCCGGATAAATGGTCAAATCCGGGCAGTGGCCGCAACCGGTCCGCCAGCGCTCACAGTCAAAACCGTGGCAGCAATGGCCGCTTAACATCCAAGCATCGTGTAATGTCAGGACCGTGGGAATCTGTTGGCTCAGCCACGGCAGTGCCCGCAGGTCGAAGTAAGCCCCGTGGAGATTGTGCAGGTGCAGAATGTCGGGGCGGGCCGAAGGTAACTTAAGCACGTGCCAGCTAGCAGGAAAATCGAAGTCCTCGTGACCCAGCAAGACTTTCAACGAATTCCATGGGCGCCCCAGACAACGGGCAAGTCTGTTGCCTGAAGGCAAGTTCCTGAGCAGACGATTGGAGAATCTCGCCCAGAAATGACGATAGACGCTGTGCTCTATTATTTTGGTCCCGCAGGAACCGGCCCCATTCGCGCGGACTGCCATCAAAACACTGTGCCCCGCCTCCCGCGTGGCATTAGCCAAATCGGATGCCAAGCGAGCAGCCCCTCCCCCCTGTGCGTGTGTGTTGACATGAAGAATGCGCATTCGGAAGTCAGGCGGAGGTCGGCCACATCTTATAAACAATACGCTTAGCCCGGCGGGCAAGACTCAGCAGCTCGGGTGTGTTGCGAACGTAACTGAGACAGGTCCTGCGGAGTATTCTTGGCACAGTGCTCAAGGTGAGCACATCCACAGAGCCGCTGGCCACAGTGGCCGAGGCATTTCGGAATCGCCGTTTGTAATCTTGCAGCCCTTTTCCCAAGTCAATCTTGGTTACGCCGAGAGCTGGGCTGTGCTCTGCCATGGCGAGCAAAAGCAGTATGCCCGGAGCGTAGTTAGATAAATCCGGGTTGTAAGCGGGAAACCACCAGTGCAACACCGCGCGCGACCGGATTCCGAAATGAACAGCAATTAATTTCTCCCCGGCATACAGAGCCGAAAGAACGCCGGTGAAAGCAGGCGTGCTGGTCATCCTCGTTCGATCGAGCGCATCGTGCGCCCAGTCGGGCAGTGGACCGTACTTTTGCGCTCTCCAGCGATGCATCGTCTGCATGACCTGCGAATCCGTGGTGTTGTAAACAAAAACAAGTGGTCCGATCTCACGCTGCACTTTTCTGACAGATGTCGTCGCTTTCGCAAGGTGCCGCTTCCCCTCTGGGCCGAGAGAAGCCTTGTATGCCTCGAAACCGTGAAGAACGTCTATGGTCGGGGACTCGGCAGTGTAGGAATGAAATCTCTGAAATGCCTCATTCGCCGAGATTAAGTGGTCAAACTCCCAGACTTTGAGTCCGCACCTTCGAATCAGTTCTTTCGGGTCCAATCTGAGTGCCGCCGGGGCAATGACCCCCTGATAATCACACATTTCAAGATTCTTTCCGAACTTTGGGCGAACTAGCTGGAAAGGAAAAAAACCAACGGCCTTGCCTGCCGGCTCATGCAGGATACCAACAAAGACGTTGTCAGTAGCCTGAGATACAGCCGTTGTGAACTCGGGGCAGAAAAAGGGGCTTGCAAGTTCGGCATTCGCGGACTGGATGGCCGACCACGCTCCGATATGTTCGGAGGTTAGATCTCTCCCGCGTATGACCGACACTCGCACAGCTTTCCAAGCCTACAGCACTTCATTCACCAGACTACAGTAGTCCTCGGCAGGAAGGGCCACAAAGGCCTCGGCAGCCTTCTTAGCCCTCCTTGAGCGGACCAACTGATAACCGCGCACCCATGCCAACCCTTGCGCAAATGTGAGGTAATCAACCTCCTTAAGCTGGGACACATAGTTCTTCACCAGACCGAGTTTGGCGTCCAGATGGTCCGTGATTTCAAAGTAAGCGTTCGGGTCCAAAACAGACCAGATCTCATAGCCGAGGACCAGCGCGCTTCGATCCTTACATGCCCTGGCAAAGAGCAAGTTTGCTGCCCGGTGATCCGGGTGACCGTCAAGGAACCAGGGCAGGATCACTACATCCGGCCGCGCCGACTCCACTACAGCTCGAAGTCTGGCTACAGATATCTCATCAACAGCAATCCCTCTGTCAGGCAGATCCAAAAATGAAACAGACTTTGCATTTAAGGCTCCGGCTGTCTTCAACAGCTCCTGCCTTCGCACCTGGACGAGTTGAGCCTTTTCGAGTTCAGGGCAATTGCCGGCCTCTGATACAAACCCATAGGCTGCGCCATCTGTCACGACAACGATGTGAATTTCAGCAACATCGCGATGAGCTGAGAGAATTCCACCCGCGCCGATTGCCTCGTCATCTGCATGTGGGGAAATGGCTAGTATTCTCTTCCCGATAGGGAAAGATAGTTCGCGCGGTTCCCAGGCGGTCACAAGAAGCTTACGCCAAATGCTATAGTCAACACTCTTTCCGCTTGAAAGTGCAGGCCTGATGTAGCCTATGAACCTTGAATAGGAAATTAGACCGAGCAACCACCTTCTTGGGTAAATCTTGTGCTTCCTGAGGAAAGCGCCAATCATATTGTATTACTCGAATTAGCACGCGGCTTTCCGCGTGCGATGTGAAACATCTTGAAACGTAAAGACTTTTGGTGATTTCCGTGCATGTTCCATCACAAAGTTATGATCACTGGCGGCATTCTTGCCATGGACTCCAATTGTACCTCGTGCGCGGCAGCGTTGGTCCCCTCGGCTAAACTGGAAGCCAGTTGTGCCGCTCCGCCACCTCGGTCAAGGGTGTTCGCGTGCAAAATGGTTAAACGGCGCACTTTGACAGTGACGTGCGCCGGAATTGCTGCCCGCGCGCCGCCATCGTTACAAACACTTCACTATAAATTTGCATCTGTGAACCAAAAGTCATAAGTGACGTTTAGAACCTTTTTGCCCACTACCACCTGCTGTGGTCGAAATGATGGAACATAGTAAAGACATCTCTCAAGTAAGGCCTTGAAGCGACTACATTCCCGACTCCCTGGTTCCCAAAAGTAGTACGTTAAAGTTGTTTTAAATCCCATCTTCTCAATCAACCTAACAGCTTCACTCATTGTATATTCCCTCCAATGCAAACCAACTATCATGTTGTCATGTTTATCCAGTTGCGCAAAATAGTCGTCTATAGGGTTATGAATAGATTTCCCTAGCAGCAATCTGACTCGATTTTCGAGGGACGATTGGTTTGGCATTCTAATATACATATATCCATCTTTCTTTAGCACTCTGTTGATTTCCTTGAACACAGGTAGTGGATTGAAATTTAGATGCTCTATGACCTCACAAAGTATTACTGCATCGAAACAATTGCATTCATACGGCAGTTGACGCTTTCTCAAGTTCTGCCCAGCAAACGGAATAGCGTGTTTTGCATATAGGGATTTTAGAGAAGAAGATTGATAGAATTCCGGGATGTCTAAAGCGTATACGCTGTAGCCCATGCGTTTTAACGAAATACTCACGGGTCCTAAAAAGGAACCAATTTCCAGAATCTTCTTATCATGCGGATTGCTGTTGCAGAGGGTATCAATGTCGCGAATAGTACTAATGTATGCAGGCTTTTGTATAGTTAGATAACGATATTCACCTACAGCACCAATGTCGAGGATATCTATGGGCGAATTCCTGTATTCCTCTACGACATCGTGAATGATTCTATCGTAGTTCATGGGCACTCTCTTTCATGTTTAAGGCTAATCAGCATACAGAGAATTTAGTGGAATGGGAAACCCTCCACCATTGGCGGAGGACTCGCAAAGTGCGATGGTTTAAGGAATGTGTCGAATGATCGGTGACGGTCGGAGAGGAAGGGCCTGGGATTGGCAAGTGGTGCAGAAGGAATGCCGAGAGCAGGCCGGGCTGGCCAGTGTTGGAAAAATGGTGTGCGAGGGGACGGACCGTCAAGTGTAATCATGCAATGAGAACGAATGAGAAGAGACGGACGAAACTGGCCTGTGACGTTCAGCGCGCGAAGCTAGGCGCGTGTGATCTGTCTCCTGACATTCAAACCTCCGACTTTGGCGGAGGTCGCTGACAGAAATGCCCCGCACCACAACCTACGGCTAGCACACATCCAACTGGTGGTTGCGGTAGCATCTCAGTCAATATTTCGAGGCGCCCCCGAGCAACTGTGCTGTTTTCGTATCCCGAAGCGTCGCACCGCCTGCCTGCGTAGAATCGCTCGAAGCGGTTGTGAGGTTCATGCGAGCGACAATCCCTCAGGACAGGTGATAACCTCACGCAGCAGCGGCCCCGCACTGAGAGCCAAGGATTGAAATTTAGGTATTGTTGTTTGCAAATGGGCGCGGATCCCGCTTTCCTTTTTAACCAGAATCTCCAGCCGCTCGGCGAGGTTGGCCGGGGTGAGGTCGGCCACGTTGATGCAGTAATCCAAATTGCCGTAGATATCCCGGTTAATCCCTTTGGCTTTGAGACTGTAGGCGATGCTGAGTGTAGGCACCTGCGAGGAAAGGGCGGCAATGGTGGAATGCGTGCGTGCCCCGGCGAAAACGGTGCAACGGGAAATGACCCACTTGATTTCGGCGGCGCTCAGTCGATCCGGAAGCACCTGTACGGGCACTGGGACGTCCCTCGAGGCCGCCTTGCAGAGCCTGTGCAGCAGGCCGAAGTCGTCGTTGGCGGGATCGGCCGAAAAGACGTGGGCGATGAGCAGGATTGGGCGCTTGAAGACAGCGACGGATTTGATCAGCCTGACACAAAAACCCAGCCACTCATCGAGGTCAACGGCGGAGGACTCCCTGCCGCGATAGAACGCCAACATCGGACTAAGATTGATGCCAATGGCTCCCTCCGGTAAAGGGAAGCCGATTCTTGCCGGTGGTGGTTTCACCGGTTTCATGACGAAGGCGGGATCAGCCACCAGATGAACATTCTCCGTCACGGCATTGGCGCGGAGATACTCCAAGCTATCCGACTCACGCACAAATATGCCACCAAGACTGCGGAGGTGTTCGAACATGAACGGAGCAAACACAGGATCCGCATCGAACGGCCCCACCGAGGCTCCCCAGAGGACGACAGGTATTCCTCGTTTTTGAAGGAAGCGATCCACCGCCATGAATCTCTCCGGCTTTTTCTTATTGTGATAGATCGAGTAATTGTCACCGCCAAGTTCCAAAGCAACACATGCGCCGGAAAGGTGTTCTATCAGTGGCCAGTGCTGCGCAACAAAAGACGTTCCCAGCCGCTTGTTGGCCTGCATCTCCCACCATACCCGGGACCAGCGTGGTTTTAGGCCGTCCAGGCAAAAGGTACGGACTGCGGCATCAGCCTCAGCGGCGCTTTGCTCACGCACAATGCTGGCAGTAGCGTAAACACCCGCCCTCGCCCGGATATCCGAGCCGAACTCCCGGCGCAGAATCTCCAGGGTTCCCCGCACAATTGCCTCGGCGCCCCGATTCTGATAGGACGGGTTGCCGACGAGCAGGATGTGAGGAGGGGAACCCTTTTGACTGCCAGTCATTTTGAAGCGCAGCTTTTGGGCCCTCTGAGCGAACCAACGATGCGCGTGATGCGGCCCAAAACCCGAATGAGTAGCGGGCGGCGGTACAGACGCTCATACTGAGCAACAAGCGGCTTCATAGTTCGTAGGAACATGCCGAAATCCCGCTGCGTCCTCGCCGCAGCAAAGGCCGCATGGCTTGCCTGCCCAAGCTGATACCGCATCGCATAAATCCTTCGCAACTCCGGGGTGAGATGGTTTGCCAATGGCTCGACCCGTTTGTTTGGCCGCCACCGCCCCGCCTGGTCCTCGAGAAACAGGCGGTAGGCAAGACCGTCCCGCCGATGCCGGAATCCTCCGGCTTGTGACTCGACAACTTTTTCCGCGGGGATGGGATCGAGGTGCAGGCGGCCCGCCGCCGCGGCATCGGCGAGCACCGAATGTAAGGCCTTTGCACGCACCACCACCACGTTGGTGCCGGCCGGATCAGATTCATATTCGCGCAGCCAGGCGTCGCCTATAGAAATGTCAGCGGTCTCCCCGACCACATCATCGCAGAAGTCACACGCCTTGTACTTGAAGAAACCGTGGGCCCAGTTACTGCCAAACAATTCGGATGTGGGCTTCGTGACGGTGATAGTTCGACCATCGCGTTCGCCGGAAACGGTAACTCCGTAGTTGCTGGCAGAACGGCCAGGAAGCTTCGTGCGAAAATCTACTGCTCTCAGTTCGCCGGGGGCGATGCCGCATTGCCAGGCAAGCATCTCAGCAAAGGCAGAGCTCTTCAGGTGGCCACAAACGATGCCAATGGTAAAGGTCACCCGATCCCTGAGAACCGCAGACTCGCGGCAGGCAAGCCGCACTGCCTTGATAAAACAGGGAATCCCCACCACCGCATAGCGGCCGGGCCGCTGGAGCATTTCCCCGATTACGCCTGACATTTCCGCTGGATAGTAGCGCGATTTGGAGCGGGCGCGGACTTCCTCAGCGCTTGAAGAAATGCCAAATCGGAACAACGGCTTGCCGGTTGTCGGGGCAGGCTCTGGCATCACATGAACGACATAATCAACCAACTCGCGATCCAACAGCTCCACCAACACCCACGAGGCTAGGCCGCCCGAAGATCCTCTGGCGCGGAAATCAGACTCAACCACCCAGCCAGCATACGTAGCAACATAGTATCCAATATGTGGCTCAAGCAATGCGGATTTGCCGAAACCCTCTTGCGCCAACTCATTCTCATCCGGCACGCCATCGGCGAACGGGCAGACCCGCGCGGCGACGGGATTGGCGGGAAGACTTTCAGGCTGTCGCATGGCAACATAGCGTCCGTGGGCGTCCAGCACAACCTGGATTCCTCGATCAAATGCCGCACAGGCTCCACAACCAACGCAGCAGCCGTTCTTGACAACCGCAGCGTACCAATCTGAAACAGACCTGGACTGATTAACAATCATCCGCCACGAAAGTGAAGAACCTGCTCACAGTCCCGCGGCAAGCAGCCAATCCTTCATCGCGCCCGCGAGTGAACGACTCCCGCTTTCTCCTGAACCAGCATCCGAAAAATCCGGCCCAGCACTCTGGCCCAAACTTTAACGAGAGTTCTGTCTATGGTCTTGCTGGAGCTTGCGCAATGCGCTCGAATAAGCACCTTACAGATTCCGCGCTGTGGAAAGCCCAAGCCGCTCTGGTTCAAAAGTTTTAGCGACTCCGCCTCCAATCGCGCCTTAAACGCTGCCGGCAACAGCTTGTTTCTGGCGAAATAACGTGTAGTTTCATCTATGAAGGCACCATCCACGTTCTCCATTCTGAGGAGGGTCTGTCTGGTAACTTCCCACATGACACTATTCCAGTTGAAGAAATCCAGCGGAGTTCTGGCAGACCTGCTAAGTGATCCTTCGCGAACCAAATAGAATGCAAGAGGAGCATCCATTTGAATCGCCTTATAGGCGTGAGTAATCGGGAGCATCATCTGAAGGTTTTGCATAGCCGCGCGGTTTACGTATATCGAGCGGCTGGGGTTCACCTCTAGAAAGAAAGAAGAACGTACCATGTAGCACACCGGTGCAAAGTAGGTCGTAATGTGTAACAAGTCCGTGAAAAGTGTCTCGGCAACGAATATCCTGTCAGATTGTGTTGTGAGGAACCCCAAGGACTGGCCTGTTTTGGCATCAATTTTCTCCGCATTGCACCGAACCAGCCCGGCATTCGGATATTGCCTAAGGACTTTGACCTTTTCCTCTATCGAATTCGGTGTCAACCAGTCGTCAGCGTCTGGCCAGGTCAGGAATTCGCCAGTAAAGAGTTTTAAACCATAATCTATGGCAGAGGCGATACCGCCATTTGGCTTGCCCACCACTTTTACAGCATATCCCGCAGCCTTCAGCAGGGGAGCGTATCCTTCGATCACCTCGCCTGTATTGTCCGTTGACCCGTCATCAACCAAAATCACCTCCAAGTGTTTATACGTCTGCGTGAGCAATGAATCCAAGAGCCTGGGCAATAGCGAGGCCACGTTGTAGCATGGAGAAATGATGCTGACGAGGCCTTGAGTTATCGGTGTTTCTCGCAACTGACGGCTTGATTCCGCGGGCAAAGCAGCCAGCGGGCACTGGACGAAGTGCAGGGATTCGGAGACACATACTGTGCGCCAAAAAAGCGCTGTCAAAATCCTTGACCAAAGGCCGCGCGAGATCGAGTTGATTCGCGGGGTCAGGTGCCAACATTGTAATTTAACGAGCAACCTGCCGAAACGCTCTCGTAAGACCCCTAAATCACTTCTCGCCAGCCACGCCAGACTTTCGTCCTCCATGCGTCCGCGAAAAGAAGCCGGCAGGAGTTTCCCCCTGGCATAGAAAACGCTCACCACTCGGGTAAGAGTGGGATCCGGATTGGGCAGGGCTTGGATCGTCTTCCTCGTGACGTCGAGCATGAGTAATTCTCGCGCGAACTTCGCCTCGGGGGTCTTCGCCCGGTGGGATCGCGAATCCTGGCGAACGCAGTAAAACACCAGCGGCTCCTCAAGCTGCAAGGCCGGATAGGCCTGCGTAATGGGCAAAAGCATCTGCAAATTCTGCGATGCGCTTTTGGTTACATAAATCGATCGGCCCGGGTTGACGGTCAGAAACCGCTCGGACCTCACCATATAACACACCGGGGCAAAGTACGTTCGGGTGAACAACAAATCTTCGAAAAGGCCATCCAGTTTTTGAACATTTTGGCTCGGCGGCCGGAAATACTGCGTGGGCCCGGGGTGGTCTTCTTTGACCAATTCGGCATTGCAGCGGATCACCGCCACCTCCGGATGCTCTCTGAATAGATTCACCCGTGTCTCGATGGCACGCGGCGACAACCAATCATCAGGGTCCGGCCAAGTCAGGAATTCACCTGTGAAATGCTTAATCCCGGTATTGATGGCTGCCGCCAACCCCTTGTTCTCCTGTTTTATAACGGAAACCTGATAGCCCTCCTTTTCTAAGAGAGGCACATACCTATCTATGATTGCCTCTGTCTCGTCAGTTGACCCATCGTTTACCAGGATCACCTCAAGATGCTTGTACGTCTGAGTAATCACTGAATCTAGCAAGCGGGAGATGTATGGCGCCACATTGTAGCAGGGAGAAAGAACGCTAACCAATCCAGTCTTCATAACGCCAATTCAGTGCAAACTTGCCCCATTCAGCCCGCAAAGCATCCGCCCGCCAGGCAGGTTACCGACGATCCGGACCATTCGGTGGTTCGATCCAAGCCGCGCAGCGATGCCACGTAGTGATAGGATGCAGGCAATTCCAACGAGAATCATTCCCGAGCTCCAAGGCATGATGTGACCGGGAAGTGTCTTGATGACTAAACCGGCAACAATCAGACCACAAGATGCAGCCACCAGCCGAAAAGATGCGCGAGTCCAAGCAAACCCGGAGAGATGTCTTGCGATGAGAAAAACAACTGGACTGTGGAGAGCAATGCTGAGCAGATAGGCGTACGCAGCTCCTAAAATGCCAACAGAAGGTATGAAAATACAACCCAAAATTAAATTGGAGAGGTTGGCCCATGACTGGCCGATGTATATGCATCGAACCGCCCCTTTCGCGCGCTGGATGAATCCCATAGGATAAAGAATTATCGACCCAAATATCCCGACCACAAACCATGGCAGCAGTTGCGCGCCTGGAAGAAACTTCGCGGAATAGAAAATGTGTATGACCCACGGGGCAAAGACCAGCGTTCCGAGCAGTCCGGGCAATGCGAGAAGTATCCCGATTTCGGTTTGCTCGTTGACGAGCCGGTTGACGCGCGCATTGTCCTGCGCGACCGCCGTCAGGCGCGGGTAGAAGTCGGTGCCCATAGCGTTAATAATGAACGTCGCAAACATTCCAGAAATGCCCCAAGCTGCCTGGTAAATGCCGTTGGCATCGAGTCCATATTCTTTCACTATTAGGGAACGAATTATGAGGCCTACCACCGAAGCGAGAATGGCTCCATACATGAAGGCGACCCCGATGTGGATGAGTCGTTTCGAGTTGCCAAGCGTTTCCAGCCAGGTGAGTGAGACGGGGGCTACCGGAATTTTGCGCGCGAACCACCACGAAAACCCCAGATTGACGGCGGCGGTGACGACGAGCACCGGGACAATGCCTTTTTGCCCCAGCCACGCATAAAGCCCGACGGCAACGATGGTTCCGGCGATAGCTCCGAGCACCCCCATGCGGGCGATGTCACCAATGCGGCGTGTGCCCTGGATCAATGCGCTTTGGCCGCCAGAAACCGAGCCGATGAGGATCGTTAGCCCCAGGATGGCAACCGCCCAGGCGCGTTCACCCGACCCAAACGTAAAGACGCTCAGCGGATACGATAGCGCAGCACAAACTACCCAGCCCAGAATGCCAGTGACCCAGCAGGCGCGGCGGAGGGTCTTGATGGTGCGGGCGACATGTTCGGCATTGCCGCCGTGCACTTCGGCTACTTCGCGCACACCGCTGGAGGCGATGCCGAGACCAGCAACTGTGGCTACGAGTCCCGTTGCGGAAGTGTAGAGCCCCACTAACCCCACGCCTGAAGGCCCGAGAAGCACGGCAACCAGCTTCGTCCGCACCATTCCGATGAGGTAGTTGAGCGCTTGCGCCCCGCCGATGATGGATGACGATCTGAGGATGTGGCCATAGGAGTGGCCAGCATTCGCCGAAGTCACGGGCTGGATACAAGATATAGTAACAGAGTTTGGGCTCTCATCTTGCTGGGCTCGATTCAAAGGTTCCGTTTTCAATTGATTATGCGGCCAGCCTTGGCGGCATCATTGAGCTGGAACTCCGGCCGCCGCGGGGGCCCCCCCGATCTCGATGAGGTAGATCTGCCGCCCTAGTCCCTCGTGGGCGGAGTCTATGAGGACGCGCCGACCGTCCGGCGTGGCGCGCGGATGAAGGTCGCACCGCCACTCACCGCAGTAGGCGGGCGGATTGTGGAAAGCGCCGAGTTCCACCCGGCGTTCGGACAGCGTGTCGTAGGCGTAGAGCTGCTGCATGCGCTCCTCGGCGAGCGGGTAGGTGTCGTTCAGAATCCAGCGGCCGCCCGGCAGGTAGGTGCAGTGCCCGTTGCTGGTCATTACACCGAGACCTACGGGTTCGGGAAAGACTTCGGTGTTCATGTCAGGATAGAGATAGAACGCGTTGCCGTACGATGGGTGCCCTGACCAAGCGAGGAGGGTCTGCGGATCGCGCCAGATGAAGTGGCTCGTCAGACCATAATCGTCCACGACGCGGATATCCCCGCCGTCCAGATTGGCCGTCAGCATCCGCGTCAGGAAGCCCGTTGTGCCTGGGAAGCGCCAGCGATTCAGAAATACGAACCTGCCTCCGTCCGGCGCGAAGAGGATGTGGTTGAACCAGTGTTTCGCTCTGCGGAAGAGTAAGTCCGGTCGAGGACCTCGCAAACCGAGGCGCTCGGCCACGGGCCGCAATGCACCCTTCAGCGGGTTGCGGGAGGGAGCCACGGATCTCGGCAACGGAAGTTCGCGTATCTGTGCAAGCGACAGGAGGAGACGGTGCTCGCCGGTCTCCAAATCCATTGACCAGATTCCGCTTTCCCGCGGGGCCGGATTCTCCGCAAAGGGGTCGGTACATCCGGCGTACCCGTAGCCGGGCCGCACGTCGTTGAGGCGACGAAAGTCGGTGGAGAGGGCGGTACGCCCGTCCGGGCTGAGGGTATAGACCGCAAGGGGCAACGTGCGCTCCTGACCGGAGAGGACGTCCAGAAGCCGGCTGACGAAGCGGCCGCCCTCGCGGTCGTTCCAGACCGCCGTTCGCTTGCTTCCGGGAATCCACTGCAGCATGCAGCCCTGCTGCCAGCACCAAGCCAGGCTCCGGCCCAACTCGATCCAGTGGTCGCCGTCGTTCAGGTCCACCATACCGACACGGATCTCGTCATCCGGACCGGGCGAGCGCCCCTCGAAGTTAACCTCCATCGCCAGGGCGTATCGGCCGGAAGGGTCAACCTGCAGCTTATCGTAATAGCCGAACCAGTGGTGTTTCGGCCCGTGGGTGATGCGTCGGATAGGTATTTGGCTGTCTGTCCACATTGGCGGCTCGCCTCTTTTTAAGGTGGGCTGCTGAGGTGTATTTTATAGAAGGTGTTACGCAACGAAAATGCGTGACCCTTGATTTTATTGATCGAACTGGGGGTGCGCTCTGAAAATCATCCGTTGGCCGGTTTTAGGTTTTTACTCCAGGCCCAATGTCATCTGGTGCGAGGCCAAATCCCGAAGCAAGGCAGGTTGGCTTGGCTCGTGCCACAGGGCGTGGGCGCGCAGCAACACCGCCGCATCCGCCAACAACGCCATGCTCCAAGTAAACCGCAGGCTGTTGAGGAACACTTGACTCAAGCCCAACTGGTTTTTCTCAAACGACTGAGCTGGCTCAATCCAGGGTCGGACTCCGCGCAGCAACGTTTGCGCACTGCGCGTGCTCAAAGGCAATCGTCCCAACAGGCTCTCATGGACTTCGGCCGGATAGACGAACTGTCGCAGGCAGGTCGAAGCTTGCCAGCAGCAGGCGCACAGAGGAGCTGTTTCCCGCACGCCAAACCAGTGCTCTTGGGCCACCGGATCATAACCCAGCCAGATCAAGGGCTCGCCCTGAGGACAGGCGGCTTGCGCTTCAGAAACAAATGGGGGCACCAGTTTCATGTCCGAGCGTACATGGGTCAGCACGGCCGCGTTCCATTGCTGACGACAGTAACGCTTGGCTGGCACCGCCAAATAACCCATGTCGGCCACTACAAAGCGCGGGCACCACGCCCACTGCCGCCAGCAGTAACGCAAGCTGGGCACCAACAATCCGCCTTCGGCGACATTGCCTGGCGTCGCCCAACTGACCAACGGGACCAGCAACACGGCGGCTCGGTAGTCCGACAGCCACAGACGGAAGGTGTGCTTCTTGTAGCCGACGAACCATCGGCTTTGACCGCTCTTCAGGGTCCGCCCGCCCAACGCAGCCCTTTGCGCCGTGTAGGCACCCGTGCTCTTTCTTTAAAGCCCGAACAGGCGGCCGGTAGATCGGTCGCGTCGATCAAGGCGATCGTATCCTGTCGATGCCACAGCGAGGCCAGCAAGGGTTCCACGAGACGGGCATTGATCCGGCGCAGCCCTTGGACTCCCAGGTGGGCACGAAATTCGTGCAGCATACGAACATCCGGCAAACGATCATGGTGCCGCAAACGCGCAAATTGTCGCCACGCTGGTTGGCTGGACAACAATTCCAAAACCAAGTTCAGGGAGTGGGCTGGTGTCAGTAGCGCCAGCAAGTGCGTCCGCCAAAGCTGGGCCGCAGAAAAGGCGCGACGCCGCCCTCCCGTGGGCCCCAGCGCCCATTGCTCATTGATGAAATCGTCGGGAATATACGGAGAAACACAGAGCAGCAGCTCTGGTGTGCCCGTGGTCGGCAAGGAGTTCTTCACCCGCGGAGGCTACCCTAAAATCTCGCATGCGTCCAAGTTCCCAAGCAAAACCACTCTTTTTGACCTCAACTACTGAATAATCAGCCTGTTGCGAAAACTTTCGTAACTCCGTCTTACAGTTTCTTAATCAGTTAAGGCTGTTGGTTATTCCAGCCGCTGCTTAAGTCGCCGAGCGACGCGAAACTCGAGTAGCCGACGGGCTGCCGGGCAGAGGCGATACCTGTCGCCCCAAGTGCTCATGGACTCGGTTAACAAGTCACGATAAAGCCAAAAAATGGAAGAGCGGCTATTGTGCGCCGGACCGAGCGTGGAACAGGCTGCGGTGTAACCCGCCTGTTGTGTGAAGCGCGCCACGTCACGGTTGAACGCACCACCCGGATAGGCGAAGAACGGAACCTCGATGCCCAAAGCCCGCTCCAAATCATTTTTGCAGCCGGCAATCTCTTCCCGGGCCTGCTCCGGCGGCACCTCAGTGAGTACCGCATGGGTGCGACTGTGGCCACCAATCGCCATACCTGCAGCCAACAGTTCCTTTAGCTGGGCCACAGTCATTTTCGTTGAGTCTTCCACGCCCTTCTGAACATGGCTGGTGGTGCAAAAGAAGGTTGCCGGAATCGAGAGCCTTTTCAAAATGGGAAGCGCATAGGTGAAATTATCCACCCACCCGTCATCGAATGTCACTGTGGCAGTCCTCGGCGGCTCGGAACCATGCTCTTGAATGTCTCTCACTAAACCAGGCAGGGAGACGAACCGATAGCCGCGCCGCCTTAATTCGAACAACTGACGCTCGAAACCTTCTGGCGAATGAGTAAAAGCCCACCCCTGCAGTGGAACGTGGTCCTTCGGCACTGCCTCCGGCGGCGCGACATGATGATACATCAGTATCATGGCCGCGCTTCAGCATGCAGCACAGCGGGGGTGGATACTATGCCAAGTGAGGGGTTTCATTTAGCGCCACTGCGCACGGTGCGAAAGCCGAGGTCGGACCGACATGCGGATGCCGAGTCGAAGGCGCGGGCACTGGAGTACAAATATTAGCCCGAGCGGGTCCACGGGCGCCAAAAGGAGGCGCCCCGCCAGATGCGCTGATCACTGGTGTTGGAAATCCGGTCCGCACACCATTCCCACACGTTGCCGCCCAAATCGTAAATCCCCGCCGCGTTGGCGGGAAACAAACCGACGGGCGCGGTAAAATCAAACCTGTCCACATCGAAGCACGCAGGGTAGTTACCCGCGTTCGTCGGGGGGGCCATTCCGTGCCCCACGGATAGGCATCAAACGGGTTATGCCGAGTGCCATCGGCCATACCACCGGTCCCAGGATACTGGTTCTTGCGGCGCGGGTAATGTTTTTCTGACTTTTCCAAGATGCAGAACTGCACTTTCGCTCCGGGCACGGGCACAAAGACCATGCCCAGGCTGTTGGTCCAGTAGTGGGGAGGTTGAGAGTTATTAGTTGAGAGTCGAGAGTCCATCCTGGTTGAGGGGGTGGAACGGCCATAACCGAAATTCAAGAGGATCGCGAGAAGCACGGCCAGGGCTCGCCCAACCGCCCGGATGCGATTTGTCACCTTCGTCATCGCTTGCGCAGAAACAGCAGGGGCGGGCGCGAGTTCGGACTGGCGGCTTCCCTGATGATCTCGAACCGATGCGAAAGCGCGCTCCGGAAGCCTGCAAGGGTCAACCCTTCAGCAACTTGTGGAATATGGGATCATCAGTATTTGAGCCGATAGTAACAGAACTTGACAACCTCGTTCTGGAAATCGATAAGGACCTTCTCGTGCTGCCACCAATCCTGGCACTGCTTCGGGTCAATGCTGGTGACCGCAAACCGCACGGGGGCATCCCGGAAGACTTTCCGGAACACCCACCGCACGCGGCGGGAGTGGAAGGGGCCAGTGGGGATCAGGAATGACGCGGAATGAGAATCCTTGGACCATTGGCGCAAGGTCAGGGCCTCTTCATAGGTGCTGGTCAGGTTCGTGCCGATGGTTTGAATCGCCTCGGCGGGCACCGCGTTCGACAGGAGGATGCGGCGGACCAGTTCAGCCTCTGGTATCGTGAAACCAAGACGGTCGGTGTCCCGCAGTTCCGAGTTCATCACCAGGATCGTTGGCGCCCAGCCGGCATGGTAGAGGCTGGCCGCCTCGAAGGAGCGAAATTGCACCCCCCCTCCCAGCACTACGATGGCGTCGGCCTTGGCTGGGGGATTGTTGACCATCCAGGCTTTTGCGGCGCCGCGCAGGAGGGGAGCGTGGAAGACAAAGCAGAGAGCAGAAAGTAGAAAGCAGAAAGCGGACAGCCAGAGCAGGCGGAGGTGCCATTTCCGGGGGGAAGGTTGATGGGACTGGGAGTTGATAGTTGATGGTTGAGGGATCAACACAAAAGGTGAGTCCTGAAATGATGAAACGCTGAAATGACCAGACTACACGACTGCGGAATGAAAAGCAGAAAACCGGCATGATTCGTCTCATGCTCAAGCGCCTGGCCGGAGTGGTTTGAAGGCATTTTCAGAAGAGACTCTTAATCTGCAATATGGTTTTCCTTTAGCTCGTATCTCCAGCCGCTCTCTGATTTTGTGCCAGTCATCACGCCGACAATTTTGATGCACTCGCCCTTAAACATATGCCTTACGCCTCCTAAATCCATCATCGCTAAAGCGACACCTCCCGCGTGCTTTGGAGGCAGGTTAGTGCTAAACTCGAAGGCCAGGGCTTCGTTGCCAACCCCTCTTGACCATAATCCGTCATCATCGAACTCCACTTCCGCCGCGTAACTTATTCGGCGTCCCTGCACGCCCCCAGTTTCAAACTTTTGTTCGTCTGTTTTCGTAAAACTCACTACTCTAATGTGCTCTTGAGATTCGGATGCGATCCGTTGCTGCAATACCAGTTTCGCTTCGTCTAACGAAGGCGAGCACCCCGCGATGAAAAGAACCCAGGCATAGGTGGCCAGGAAAGTGACGCATGATTTCATTGGATGCGATAACCAGTCAAAAGCAGAAATTGGGAAAGCAGAAAGCTGAAATGCTGACAAACCGGAATGCTGAAAGGCTGAAAATGGGACAACGGACTACGGGACCATTCTAAAAGGCAGAGATCAGAGGTCAGAGCTGCGGGGCGCGAGGCGCAAGGCGCAAGGAACGCGACGCACAGCGCCAAGAGCCCTGCGCCTCGCGCGCCTTGTGCTCAGCCGAACAAGCGCGATGCAGGATGTACCCGGTCATGTCCGGGCACGTTGGTAAATTAGCCGCTTCCGGTTGGCCGTGACCGGTGCGCCCGGACTCTCCATGCCGTCATCCAACAGGCCCTCCAACTCCTGCCGCGTGGCGAAACTAGC
>Ga0181521_10003556_pt1 | contig 18274 bp, 13 predicted proteins | sample PEATcosm2014_Bin_32_FD_119764 | JGI IMG/M metagenome (GOLD analysis project Ga0181521, IMG submission 119764) | Peatland microbial communities from MTU Mesocosm Facility, Houghton, MI, USA - PEATcosm2014_Bin02_60_metaG | ecosystem: Environmental > Terrestrial > Soil > Wetlands > Peat | place... | reverse complement strand
GACGCGATGCAGGCCCAGTTGACCGCCTGATTTTCCCCAATCTGGAGTGGTTCGATGCAACTCAATCCTTCTGAAATCAGCGAACTGCTGAAGAACCGCATCCAGGGTCTGGGCGTTGCGACCGACGTCCGCACCCAGGGCACGGTCGTCACCGTGACCGACGGTATCTGCCGAATTCACGGCCTGTCCGACGTGATGCAAGGCGAAATCCTCGAGTTCAAGGACCAGACCGTGGGCCTGGCGCTGAACCTGGAGCGGGACTCGGTCGGCAGCGTGATTTTGGGCGAATATCAGCGCATCTCCGAAGGCGATACGGTCAAGACCACCGGCCGCATCCTGGACGTGCCGGTCGGCACGGAACTGATCGGGCGCGTGGTCGATGCGCTCGGCCAGCCGATCGACGGCAAGGGCCCGATCAACGCGAAGCAACGCGACGTCATCGAAAAGGTCGCCCCGGGCGTGATCGCGCGCAAGTCGGTGACGCAACCCGTGCAAACCGGTCTGAAGTCGATCGACGCCATGGTGCCGATCGGCCGCGGCCAGCGCGAGTTGATCATCGGTGACCGGCAGACCGGCAAGACCGCGGTGGCGGTGGACACGATCATCAATTCCAAGGGCAAGGACCTGATTTGCGTCTATGTCGCGATCGGGCAAAAGGCCTCGACGATCGCCAACGTCGTGCGCAAGCTCGAGGAGACCGGAGCACTTGATTACACGATCATCGTTGCCGCCTCGGCGTCGGAATCGGCGGCGATGCAGTACATCGCTCCGTACTCGGGCTGCACCATGGGCGAGTATTTCCGCGATCGCGGCCAGGACGCGCTGATCATTTACGACGACCTGACCAAGCAGGCATGGGCGTACCGCCAGATCTCGCTGCTGCTGCGCCGTCCGCCGGGCCGCGAGGCCTACCCCGGCGACGTCTTTTACCTGCATTCGCGCCTGCTCGAGCGCGCCGCGCGCGTGAGCGAGGAATACGTCGAGAAATTTACCAAGGGTGCCGTCAAGGGCAAGACCGGTTCGCTCACCGCGCTGCCGATCATCGAGACCCAGGCCGGCGACGTCACCGCCTTTGTTCCGACCAACGTGATATCGATCACCGACGGCCAGATCTTCCTGGAAACGGACCTGTTCAACGCCGGGATCCGCCCCGCCATCAATGCCGGTATCTCGGTCTCCCGGGTCGGCGGCGCGGCGCAAACCAAGGTCATCAAGAAACTCGGCGGGGGCGTGCGCCTGGCCCTGGCGCAGTATCGCGAGCTGGCGGCCTTTGCGCAGTTCGCCTCCGACCTCGACGAGACAACCCGCAAGCAGCTCGACCGCGGCCGCCTGGTCACCGAGCTGATGAAGCAGCCCCAGTACCAGCCGCTGCAGGTCTGGGAGCAGGCCGTGACCCTGTTCGCGGCCAGCGGCGGGTACTTCGATCAGATCGAGGTGCCCAAGGCGCTGGAGGCGGAGAAGGCGCTGCGCGATTACCTCAAGCTGCACCACCTCGCCCTGGTCAATCGCATTGAATCGGCCAAGGATCTGCCCAAGGACGACGAGGCTGCGCTGGGCGAGGCCGTCAAGGCGTTCTTGGCCAGTGCGGCCTACTGAAGCTGCCGCAGCCAGAGTGCTATCCGCGCCAACCGCGCATTGACGTCCAGGTACCCCGATGCCAAGCACCAAGGAAATCCGCGTCAAGATCAAGAGCGTGCAAAACACGCGCAAGATCACCAAGGCCATGGAGATGGTCGCGGCCTCGAAAATGCGCCGCGCGCAGGAGCGCATGCGCCTGTCGCGGCCATACGCCGAAAAGATCCGCAACATCACCGCGCACATGGCGCTGGCCAACCCGGAGTACAAGCACCCGTTTCTGGTGCGGCACGAAGATCCGCTTCCGGTCGGACTGATCCTGGTGACAACCGACAAAGGACTGTGCGGGGGGCTCAATACCAATGTTCAGCGCCTGCTGCTGGCGCGCTTCAAAAAATGGGAGGCGGAGGGCGTGCGCTTCCAAGCGAGCGCCCTCGGCGCCAAGGGATTGGGGTTCTTGCAGCGCCTCGGGGCGGACGTCATCGCGCAGACGGTGCAGCTGGGTGATCGCCCGTCGCTCGAAAAGCTGATCGGCCCCATCAAGCCCTTGCTCGACGCCTATTCCCAGGGGCGGCTGGGTGCCGTCCACCTGGCGTATTCGCGCTTCGTCAATGCGATGAAGCAGGAACCCATGCTCGAGCAGCTGCTGCCACTGTCGGCCGAACGCCTGCAACAGACGCAGGAAGAGCGGCGGCAGTATTCCTGGGACTACCTGTACGAGCCCGATGCGCGCAGCGTTGTCGACGAGCTGATGGTGCGCTACATCGAGGCGCTGATCTTCCAGGCGGTGGCCGAGAACATGGCATCGGAGCAGAGCGCGCGCATGGTGGCGATGAAGGCGGCTTCCGACAACGCCAAGAAGATGATCGAAGAGCTGCAGCTCGTCTATAACAAGACGCGCCAGGCCGGGATTACGAAGGAGATTTCCGAGATCGTCGGCGGCAGCGCCGCGATCGCGTAGGCCGGTCGCCAACAGATGGCGCCCGACTCGAGGCGACGGACACGGATTTTGAACTGAGGGCAATTATGGCAAACGGACAGATCGTTCAATGCATCGGTGCGGTGGTCGACATCGAATTCCCGCGCGAAGCGATGCCGCACGTGTACGACGCGCTGGTGCTCGAGCCCGACACAAGCAACAAGCTGGTCGAGCAGGGCCTTACTTTCGAGGTTCAACAGCACCTGGGCGACGGTGTCGTGCGCACGATTGCGATGGGCTCGAGCGACGGCCTAAAGCGCGGCATGAGCGTGCGCGGCACCGGTGCCGGCATCAAGGTCCCCGTGGGTCCCGGGACCTTGGGCCGGATCATGGACGTTCTCGGTCGGCCGATCGACGAAGTGGGCCCGATCAAGTCGGACGAGCGACGCGCAATCCACCAAATGGCGCCGATCTTCGCCGAGCTCGCGCCCTCGGTCGAACTGCTCGAAACCGGCATCAAGGTCATCGACCTCGTCTGCCCGTTCGCCAAGGGCGGCAAGATCGGACTGTTCGGCGGCGCCGGCGTCGGCAAGACCGTGAACATGCTCGAACTGATCAACAACATCGCGACCCAGCATTCCGGGCTGTCGGTATTCGCCGGTGTGGGCGAACGCACGCGCGAGGGCAACGACTTCTATCACGAGATGATCGAGGCCGGGGTCGTCAAGCTCGACAAACTCGAAGAGTCCAAGGTCGCCATGGTGTTCGGACAGATGAACGAGCCGCCGGGCAACCGGCTGCGTGTGGGTCTCACCGGACTGACCATGGCCGAGCGCTTTCGCGACGAAGGACGCGATGTTCTGTTCTTCGTCGACAATATCTATCGTTACACGCTCGCCGGCACCGAGGTCTCGGCGCTGCTCGGCCGCATGCCCTCGGCCGTCGGCTACCAGCCGACGCTAGCCGAAGAGATGGGCAAGCTGCAGGAGCGCATCGTCTCGACCAAGACCGGATCCATCACCTCGGTCCAGGCGATCTACGTGCCGGCGGACGATCTGACGGATCCGAGCCCGGCGACCACCTTCCTGCATTTGGACGCAACGGTCGTGCTCTCGCGCGACATTGCCTCGCTCGGCATCTACCCCGCCGTGGATCCGCTCGATTCGACCTCGCGCCAGGTCGACCCCAACACGATCGGCGAGGAACACTACAACACCACGCGGCGTGTGCAGGCCACCTTGCAGCGCTACAAGGAGCTGCGCGACATCATCGCCATCCTGGGCATGGACGAACTATCACCCGAGGACAAGCTTGCGGTTTCGCGCGCGCGCAAGATCCAGCGCTTCCTGTCGCAGCCGTTCCACGTCGCCGAGGTCTTCACGGGCTCCCCAGGCAAGTACGTGTCCTTGAAAGAGACGATCCGCGGCTTCAAGATGCTGGTCGACGGCGACTGCGATGCGCTGCCCGAGCAGGCCTTCTACATGGTCGGGACCATCGACGAGGCATTCGAAAAGGCCAAGACGCTCAAGTAGCCGCGTGCACCGTCGCGGGAATTCGAACTGCGGCACGCACCCATAGCCAATCCACCGGAGCCTCCATGTCCGTCATTCATGTAGACGTCGTCAGCGCCGAGGAGTCGATCTTCTCCGGTGAGGCCGAGTTCGTCGCTTTGCCCGGAGAAGCCGGCGAACTGGGCATCTATCCGCGGCACGCGCCGCTCATCACCCGCATCAAGCCCGGGGTCGTGCGCATCCGGACAGTGGGCGGGGAAGAGGAGCGGGTGTTCGTCGCCGGCGGCATACTCGAGGTGCAGCCACGGGTGGTGACGGTACTCGCCGACACGGCCGTGCGCGGCCGCGATTTGGACGAGGTCAAAGCCTCCGAAGCCCTCAAGCGCGCCGAGGAAGCGCATCGCAATGCGCGCGACAAGCTCGAGATCGCCAAGGTCGAAGCCGAGATCGCGGTGCTCACCGCGCAAAGACTGGCCGCCATCCTGTACAAGAACCAACGCTAGGCGCTGCGCCGGCGCACGCTCGCGGCGGACTTGCGCCCGCAGGTCAAGAAACCTCGTGCTTTGTGGCTCAGCCCTTGGGCTTGGAGCCGGCAATCACCTTGTTGATGCGCCACTGCTGCAGGATCGACAGGCCATTGTTAAGCACGTAGTACAACACCAGGCCCGACGGGAAGAAGAAGAACATCACGCCGAAGACGAACGGCATGATCATCATCATCTTGGCCTGGACCGGATCCGGCGGTGTCGGTTGCAGCGTGTACTGAATCCAGCTCGTGAGCATCATCAGCGCCGGCAGCACGAACCAGGGATCCGGTGATGCCAGGTCATGGATCCAGAGTATCCACGGTGCATTGCGCATCTCGACCGAACCCAGCAAGACCCAGTACAGCGCGATGAACACCGGAATCTGCACCAGTATCGGCAGACAACCGCCGAGCGGGTTAATCTTCTCCTGCTTGTAGAGCTCCATCATCGCCACCTGCAACTTCTGCTTGTCGTCGCCGTACTTCTCCTTGAGCTTGGCAAGGCGCGGAGCAACTTCCTTCATCCGCGCCATGGACTTGAAGCCCGCCGCGGCCAGCGGGTAAAAGGCGCCTTTGATGAGGATGGTGAGAATCACGATCGCCCATCCCCAGTTGCCAACGATGTGATAGAGAAACCCGAGCAGCCAGAACAGCGGCTTGGCAATCGGGTCCAGCCACCCGTAGTCGGCCACCCGGTCCAATCCGGGCGCGAGTGCCTCTAGCGCCGTCTGGTCCTGCGGCCCGGCATAGAGCACGGCCTGTCGCAGCGTCTTGGCGCCGGGCGCGAGGCTGCCCAGGGGCAAGATCGCCCCCACGGAAAATAGCCGGTCGCTGATTGCGCGGGTATAAAACTCGCGTTGCGCGCCGGCGGCCGGAATCCAGGCGCTCAGAAAGTAGTGCTGCACCATCGCCAGCCAGCCGTTGTCGGCGGGCTTGATTTGGGGGGCGTCGTTCTTGGCGATATCGTCGAAGGAAATCTTGCGGTAGTGCTCCGCGTCGGTATACGCCGCCGGCCCGGTATAGGTCTTGTAGAAGCGCGACTCTCCTTCTGTCTTGCCGTTGTCGCGCGTGAGTTGAAGATACAGCGAGGGCGAGACCGGTTCGTTGCCGACGTTCTCGACCTCGTGGCGAACTTCGATGTCGTAGCGGCCGCGCTTGAACACGAAGATCTTGCGCAACAGCACGCCGCCCGATTGGGCTTCAAAGCGCACGCTCAGCTCCTGCTGGCCTTCCGACAGGGCACGTGGCCCTGGCAATACCTCGAAGCGCGTACTGCGGTGGTTGGGCAGGCTCGTCGAGTCGGCCCCGCCGATCAGCCCCGACTGGGCCAGGTACTCGCGCGTTGCGCTGCGATCGAAAAGTACGACATGCTCCACGGGCCCAGGCCGGCTACCCGAGACGAACCCCGCCAATCCACTGGCAGTCCAATCCGCGGAGACGTTTTGCTGCAGCAGCTCGGCGCGCATCAGCACCGCCCCCTGCGCATCGAAGTCCACGCGCAAGAGGTCGGTCTGGACCTGCACCAGCTCGGCCGGGGCGCTCGTTGCCGCCGGCGTGGCGTCGGCGCCGGGTACCGCCGTGTTCTGCGCGCCGGGAGCCGCCACCACGGCGCCGGGATTTGGCGCTACGTTCGCAGTCGGCGCGCTAACCGGCGCCTTGCTGGCACCGGTCGTGGCCGAAGGAAAGAAAAAGGCGCTGTGCCCCTGCGTGACCTGCCAGCGATCCCAAAGCAGGATCAGAGACATGCCGAAGACTACCCAGATTATCGTGCGCTGAAATTCCATGATCCGCCACGTCTCCAACAAGGGCCGCCCCCGCCAGCGCGGACCGCGCCGACCCGGTCTACTTCAAACGACTCCATCGCGCGGGCCCGCCTCGCGGGCCGGCTGCTCGCCTTCGTGTGCAGCTTCCGTACACGCCCCCCGTGCCGACAAGCACGCCCAGCGACCGGTCAATGTGGCCGGTACCGGATCCCATCCGCCCGCATGCCATGGGTGGCAACGAAACAGCCGTCTGAGCGCAAGCACCGACCCGCGCACCGGGCCGAAGCGCTCGATGGCCGCGATCGCAAATTGCGAACAGGTCGGCGCGAAGCGGCACTGATTGCCGAGCAGCGGGGACAGGGCGAAACGGTAGGCGCGCAAGCCGAACAGGAGGATGCGGGTCACCTTGGCGCCCTCGCCGAATTTGCCGAAGGCTCCTGCGCCCCGACCGCCGATTGTGCCAGCGATTTCGACAATAGCCGGTGCCGCAATTGCTCGATGAGACTGTCGGCTTCGCGCCGCAGCTCGGCCTTGACCGTCATCCAGGACGCCGCTGTGGCATCGGGCAGCGGCGCCTGCAATCGCAACAGGATGTCGACCCGATGCGAGTGCGCGGCCGCGGCGAGCTGCGCGGCGCCATGTCGTGCGGCCTCGCGCAGGACGCGCTTCACGGTGTTGCGTGCCACCGCGCGGCGGGCTTGGCGTCGGGAAACGGTAAAGCCGAAGCGCACGTCGGAGGGCGGGGCCGGCAGCGGAGTAATGCCGGTATTTGGCGGGAGCATCTGCGCGCTCATTGCGATCCAGCGGCGTGACGCGCGCCAGGGGGCTTGCGGATAGGAAAGGGAAGCAAACTCGGGCGCACGGAGCAAGCGCTGCCGCTTGTCCCAGGCACGGCGCCCAGGCAACTGCGGCTCAGACGGCGAGGCGCTTGCGGCCCTTGGCGCGCCGGGCATTGAGGACTGCGCGCCCGCTGCGGGTGCTCATCCGTTCGCGGAACCCGTGGGTGCGCTTACGCTTCACGACGGAAGGTTGGTAGGTGCGTTTGGTAGCCATTTGAGTTCCCCGATACTGCGCGCCCGCCTCGCATCCGGCGCGAAACGCGCTGGCGTCTTTGGTAAGCGAAAAGCCTGCTATTAGACGCGACAACGGGGGTTTTCGTCAAACCGGGTACCAAAAGTGCGGACCGAATCGCGCCCGGGCAGGCCTCATGCGCTAAGCCATACGCGCAGGTATGGTGGGCCCTCACGGGTGCGCGCGCAAAGCCGCCAAAGCGATCGCTTACTATCGCTATTTGCGTTGCCGTTACAAGATTTTTTGCCAGCACTCGGGGAAAAATATTCTCCGCCCCCCTTGTGGATAACTTCCTCGCAGACGGCTACAATCGAAGTTTTCTGCCGGCGAAAAAGACCGGCAGCAGGTCGTCGGGCTCCATTTGCCGCCGGCCGGACACAACAAGACAACTGGCATCGGCGCGGACGCCTTCGCGCACGTCGACAGCCGCGGGGACAAGAAGACGCATGCTCAGCATTTGGCAAGATTGTTCGCGGGTCCTAGAACGCGAGCTCACTCCGCAACAGTTCACGGCCTGGATCAAACCGCTCAAGGCGATTGAATTTGATGCGAGCACCGGCGACATCCACCTGCGGGCACCGAACCGGCTAAAGCTCGACGCCGTTCGAGCGCAGTTCGCCGCCCGCATCCAGGCCGTCGTTTCCTCCTTGCTCAAGCGGCCGGTCAACGTGCTCTTCGAACTGGAAGCCGCTGAGGCCGCCGGTGCCAGCGAGGCGCAGGAGCACGCGGAGGAGGCGCCGCCCGCGGACGACGCCGCCATTGGTGAGGCGCCCGAGGCCCCGAGCGCACCGATCAGCAATATTCCGGCGGATTCGCTCGAGCGGGCCCGACTCAATCCGGCGCTCACCTTCGAGACCTTTGTCACCGGCAAGGCCAATCAGCTGGCGCGGGCAGCCGCGATGCAGGTCGCCGAGAATCCCGGTGGCTCCTACAACCCGCTCTTTTTGTATGGCGGAGTGGGCTTGGGCAAGACCCATCTGATACATGCCGTGGGAAACGCCATCCTTGCGCGGCGCCCCAACGCCAAGGTCCGGTATATCCACGCGGAACAGTACGTCAGCGACGTCGTGCGCGCCTATCAGCGCAAGGCCTTCGATGAATTCAAGCGCTACTACCACTCGCTCGATCTGCTGCTGATCGACGACATCCAGTTCTTCGCCGGCAAGAGCCGCACACAGGAGGAATTCTTCTACGCCTTTGAGGCCCTGGTGGCCGGCCGCAAGCAGATCATCATCACCAGCGACATCTATCTCAAGGAGCTTCGCGACATCGAGGAGCGACTGGTATCGCGTTTCGCCTCCGGGCTCACGGTCGCAATCGAACCGCCGGAGCTCGAGATGCGCGTTGCCATCCTGCTCAAGAAGGCCGAGGTAGAAAACGCCGATCTGGCCGAAGACGTGGCATTTTTCATCGCCAAGAACCTTCGCAGCAATGTGCGCGAACTCGAGGGTGCCTTGCGCAAGGTCCTGGCATTTGCGCAATTCCATGGACGGGTGATCACCGTGGAACTGGCGCGCGAAGCGCTCAAGGACCTGCTCTCCGCCAGCACCGGTCTCGTGACCGTGGAGCTCATTCAAAAGACCGTGGCCGATTACTACAAGATCAAGGTATCGGACATGTACAGCAAGCGGCGCCCGAGCAACATCGCCGCGCCGCGCCAGGTGGCGATGTATCTGGCCAAGGAAATGACCCAAAAGAGCCTGCCCGAGATCGGTGAACTCTTCGGTGGACGCGACCACACGACGGTCCTTCATGCGGTACGCAAGATCGCCGACGTGCGGTCCAAGGACGCGGTCCTGAATCACGCGCTCCATGTGCTCGAGCAAACGCTCAAGGGATAGGAAATGGTAAGAGCAGCGCGATTTGCGACGCCACGCCGTGCGGGAAAACCTGTGCGTAACTGCCGGTCGCCGGGGGACAACAAGGAACAACTTTTCGGGTCCGGCCCGAACGCGAAAAGTTATCCCGCTTTGTCCCTGCCAATTCCTCTTTGCCGTACCGGCTTGTCCACGGGCATTGCGAGCAGCCAACTACCTGGTGCAAGAGGGCTTTTCCGGCTTATCCCCAACTTTCGGCCCGCTCTATTAATTACTACTACGAAAGGGATATAAAAGATGCAACTCGTCAAAGCGCCCCGCGACGCGGTGCTCCGGCCGTTGCAAGTGGTCAGCGGAATTGTCGAGCGCCGACAGACCTTGCCCATCCTGGCCAACGTCTTGTTGCGGCGCGAGGGTGAGCGGTTGTCCTTCACGGCGACCGACCTGGAAATCCAGATCCAGACCAGCGCGGAATTCGGCGCCAGCAAGGAATCGGGCGCGACCACGGTATCGGCGCGCAAGCTCGTTGAAATCTTGCGCGCGTTGCCCGACGGCGAGGTGCAATTGGCCATCGCCAATCGTAAGCTCTCGATCCAGGCCGGACGCAGCAAGTTCAGCCTGCAGACGCTGCCGGCGGAGGAGTATCCGACCGTTGCCCAGGCGCCGGCAGCCGTCGATTTCACCATCCCGGCGTCCTCGCTCAAGTACCTGCTGTCGATGGTTCATTACGCAATGGCAGCGCAGGACATCCGCTACTACCTCAACGGCATGTTGCTGGTGATTGAAGGAACCCGGGTTCGCGCAGTTGCGACCGACGGCCACCGGCTGGCACTGTGTGAATTCGAACGAGAAGAAACCGCCGGGTCGATAGAGGTCATCGTTCCGCGCAAGACGGTGTTGGAACTTGGCCGCTTGTTGCCCGAGGGCGAGGAACCAGTCCGCATCCAGGTGGCTGCAAACCAGGTGCGTTTCGGCTTTGGCTCGATCGAACTCGTATCCAAGCTGGTCGAAGGAAAATTTCCCGACTACGTTAAGGTGGTGCCGGCCAACAATCCCAAGACCTTTCTCATCGATCGCGCCGAACTGATGCAGGCGCTGTCGCGCGCCGCGATCCTGACTACGGACAAATTCAAGGGCGTGCGCTGGGTTCTCGCCCCCGGGGTGCTAAAGGTGAGTTCGACCAACACCGACCAGGAGGAGGCGCTGGAAGAAATCGAGATCGAGTACGAAGGCGAGAGCCTCGATATCGGCTTTAACGTGACGTACCTGCTCGATGTTTTGACCAATCTGAGAGCGGAAAAGATCCGCGTTTCGCTAGGGGACGCACTTGGGAGTGCGCTGGTCACTTTGCCCGATTCAGACCGATTCAAGTACGTTGTCATGCCTATGAGAATCTGATCAAGGCCCGGCATCTCGAGCGACGGATCCCGCGCTGGATGGCGGGAGTCGCGCGGCGTCGCACGCCGGGAACGATCCGTAGTACTCCTTGCGGCGCGCCGCAGGCGAGTTTTGCAAAGGCGCTTTTGAAATGTCCGCAGTACCGAGTGATTTGACCAATGGACCCGAGGACCCGAAAAAAGGCGTCACTCGGGAAGACGCAAACCCGATGACTGCCGCCAACAACGGCACGCTGGATCCTTCTGAGCGCCTGGGCCCGGGTGCCAACGGGCCGGCGTCGGGAAGCGAGTACGGCGCCGCCAGCATCCAGATACTGGAAGGCCTGGAAGCGGTCCGCAAGCGCCCGGGCATGTACATCGGGGATACCCAGGATGGTACCGGCCTGCACCACATGGTGTTCGAGGTCGTCGACAACGCCATCGACGAGGCGCTTGCCGGCTTTTGCGATGACATCATTGTCACGATTCATACCGACAATTCGATTTCGGTGATTGACAATGGTCGCGGTATCCCGACCGGAATCAAGTTCGACGACAAGCACGAGCCCAAGCGCTCCGCCGCGGAAATCGCGCTTACCGAGCTGCATGCCGGCGGCAAGTTCAACCAAAACAGCTACAAGGTATCCGGCGGATTGCACGGTGTCGGCGTCTCGTGCGTCAACGCGCTGTCCAAATGGCTGCGGCTCACCGTCCGCCGCGATGGGCGTACGCAGCAAGTCGATTTCAAGAGGGGGGACGTGCAAAATCGCATCGTCGAATACGTCGACGGTGTTGCGGTTTCCCCGTTGCGCGTGCTCGGCGAGACGGAAAAGCGCGGAACCGAGGTGCATTTCCTCCCGGACGAGGAGATCTTCGGGCCGATCGAGTTCCACTACGAAATTCTGAGCAAGCGCCTGCGCGAACTTTCGTTTCTGAACAACGGCGTGCGCATCCGCCTGGTGGACCAGCGCCACGGCAAGGAGGAAAACTTCGCGTTTTCCGGCGGCGTGCGCGGGTTCGTCGAGTACATCAACAAGAACAAGACCGCCCTGCATAGCCGCGTATTCAGCGCCGTTGGCGAGTCATCGCCGGCGGGCAATACCGGCGCCCGCGTCGGGGTCGAAGTCTCGATGCAGTGGAACGACGGCTACAGCGAAAACCTGCTCGCTTTCACCAACAACATTCCGCAGCGTGACGGCGGCACGCACATCACCGGACTGCGGGCGGCAATGACCCGCGTGATCAACAAGTACATTGAAGAGCACGAGTTTGCCAAGAAGGCCAAGGTAGAGACCACGGGCGACGACATGCGCGAGGGCCTGACCTGCGTGCTCAGCGTGAAGGTGCCCGAGCCAAAGTTCTCCGCCCAGACCAAGGACAAGCTCGTTTCCTCCGAGGTGCGACCCGCCGTCGAGGAAGTCGTCTCCAAGGCGCTGGAATCGTTCCTGCAGGAGAACCCGGCCGACGCCAAGATCATCTGCAGCAAGATCGTCGACGCCGCCCGGGCGCGCGAGGCGGCGCGCAAGGCACGCGAGATGACGCGTCGCAAGGGCGTGCTCGACGGAGCCGGCCTGCCGGGAAAACTTGCCGACTGCCAGGAGCGCGATCCGGCCAAGTGTGAGCTATACATCGTTGAAGGCGATTCGGCCGGCGGTTCCGCCAAGCAGGGGCGCGACCGCAAGTTTCAGGCGGTGCTTCCGCTGCGCGGCAAGGTGCTCAATGTGGAGCGCGCGCGCTTTGACAAGCTGATCTCGTCCGAGCAGATCGCAACGCTGATCACCGCGCTCGGCACCAGCATCGGCCCGGACTTCAATCCGGACAAGTTGCGCTACCACCGCATCATTATCATGACCGACGCCGACGTCGATGGAGCGCACATACGGACGCTGCTGCTGACCTTGTTCTATCGCCAGATGCCGCAGCTCGTCGAGCGCGGCCACATCTACATCGCGCAGCCGCCCTTGTACAAGATCAAGCATCACAAGACCGAGATCTACCTCAAAGACGACAATGACCTGGCGCACTACATGCTCAAGCTCGCGCTCGATGGTGCGCGCCTGTATGCCAATGCCGAGGCCTACGCAGCCGGGCGCCCGATCGCCGGCGACGCGCTGGGCGAGCTGGCCCGCCAGTACCTGACCGCCGCGGCGGTCGTGGAACGCTTGTCGCGGGTTATTGACCGCGGGGCGCTGGACGCAATTCTCAACGGGGTCTCGATCGACTTGCACGACGAGGCCGCAGCGCGCGCCAGCGCGCAAGCGCTGGCCACGGCCATATGCGGTACCGATGGAACCGGCACCTCCGTCACGGCGCAGCGGGATGAGCGCACCGACAAGCATCGCCTGCGCATTGAGCGCAGGCAGCACGGCAACTGGAAGACATCGACGATCGACGCGGACTTTCTCATCGGCTCCGACTACGCGGTTCTGCATTCGGCGGCCAACGTGTTCCGCGGGCTCCTGGGCGAAGGCGCACGCGTGGCCCGCGGCGAGGGAGAGCGAAGCAAGGAAGCGGTGGCCGTGGATTTCCGCGGTGCCATGCAGTGGCTGCTGGAACAGGCCGAAAGCGGCGTGAGCAAGCAGCGCTACAAAGGGCTGGGAGAAATGAATCCGGCGCAGCTGTGGGAGACAACGATGGACCCCGCGGTGCGCCGCCTGCTCAAAGTGCAGATCGAGGATGCCATCGGCGCCGACGCGATCTTCTCCACGTTGATGGGCGACGAGGTCGAGCCGCGCCGGGTATTCATCGAAGCCAATGCGCTTGCGGCGGGCAATATCGACGTATGATTGCCGTCGTCATCGGCAGGATCTCGATTCTCACGGCGCTCAGGTCCAAAACGCGATAGCAAAATCCGGCCATGAGTGCGACGCAGCGGCCCGACGATGACGATACGGTGATTGGCGCACCCAAGGTGGGAGGCGCACCGGCGCCGCGTTCCGCAAACACCTTGCCCAGCACCAGCAACGCACTGCCGATCGGAACACGACTGTTCGAGTTCGAAATCACGGGGCTGATTGGCGAAGGCGGTTTCGGAATCGTGTATCGAGCCTACGACCAGTCCTTGCAGCGTGAGGTCGCCCTCAAAGAATACATGCCCTCCGCGCTCGCGGCGCGCAAAGGATGGAACGTGGCCGCGAGGTCGGATGCCTACGCGGCAGCGTTTGCTGCCGGTCTGAGAAGCTTCGTCAACGAGGCGCACCTGCTGGCCATGTTCGATCATCCGTCGCTGGTCAAGGTGTATCGGTTCTGGGAGGAAAACGGCACTGCCTACATCGTGATGCCGCGCTACGAGGGCATCACGCTCAAGGCAGCATTGAGGTCCCTCGGCCACCCGCCAGATGAAGCGTGGCTGAAAGACCTGCTGCGCCCTTTGCTCGACGCGCTGGAACTCATTCATAGTCAGCACTGCTTTCACCGCGATATTGCCCCGGACAACATTCTGATTCTCAAGCAGGGGCGCCCGCTGCTGCTCGACTTCGGCGCGGCGCGGCAAGCGATCGGCGACTTTACGCACGCCCTGACCGCAATCCTAAAACCAGGCTACGCGCCGCTGGAGCAATACGCGGAAGTCCCGTCCATGAAGCAGGGCGCGTGGACCGACATCTATGCCCTCGCCTCGGTGGTCTACTTCGCCATCACGGGCCAGGCGCCGATGCCGTCGGTGGGACGCGTCGTTTCCGACACCCTGGAGCCGCTCGCCAGTGTGGCCGCTGGCCGCTATAGCGACCGGTTCCTGCGTGCCATCGATAAGGCGCTGGCCGTCAGGCCCGAGGACCGGCCGCAGGACGTCGCCGAACTGGTTGCCCTTATGGGGTTGACCGACCGCCGCCAGCACCCGCGCGCACCGGTGCCCCCTCCCGCGCAAGCGCTGCTCCATCCGTCCCTGCGCGACGTGCCAGACGAGGAGACGGTGCGGCGTGCTGAGTATCTCGATGCTGCGGAATTGCCCAGCGTGATCGCGACCGGCGCGACGGCTGTCAACAAGCCGGGCCGCAGGATGCTTCGCGCCGCGGGCGGCGCGATCCTGCTCGCGCTGTTTGCGACCGGCGCGTTCTATCTGCTACCGAAGCACGAACCGCAAATTCGAGATATCGAACAGCCTGCGCCTGCGCCTGCCCCAGCGCCTGCAACCGCCCCGCCCGCGCTCGAGCCCACAGCAAACACGCCGGCCGCGAACGAGACCGGCTCGCCGTCATCCGGACCACCCCAATCATCCGACAAGTCGATCGGCACGGAGGATCAGCGTGCTGGCGCCGAGGCGGTCGACGCGTCCGGCCCGCGGGTCGCCGCTGCGCCGATGACGATCGCAGCCAAAGCAAATCCGCCGCCGGTTGCGAAACCGTCTTTGCCGCAACCGCAGGTGATTTCCGCCCGCTGCAGGGATATTCTGGAGCGTACATCGCTGGGCGAAACCTTGTCCCCGGAGCAACGGACGATATTGGAACGGGAGTGCCGATGATGAACGCCTCAGTCTCGGGATGGGCTGGTCTTGGAATTGTCGCGATCGCGCTGCTCGGCATCACAGGATGCGAAAGCGAACCGCCCAAGAACCAGACGCAGGAGATGACGTTCGATCAGGCGGTCAACGTCGCTACCGACAGCCTCGTCAACCAGACCCAGAGCCTGCCGTCGTTTCTGGCCGAGTTCGAGGCGAAGGTAGAGGCGAAGGTTTCCAAGCGCGGGCTGGTGATCGATCCGATGCTCGACGGCAGCTCCGGCCAGCAGACCGCAGCAACCAAGCAGCTGGAGCAGCGCGTGACCGAGCGAATTCGCAGCAACCACGAGCAGTTCGAGGTCCTTGCATTCGAACCTGACAACCTCAGCAAGGCACAATATGTACTTACTGGGACGATGACCCGCGTCCAGGGGGAAAAGACAAACGATCTCTTTCGCATCGACCTGGCGCTCACCGATCGGAAAACCGGAAACGTTATCGCCCAATCGTCGGCTCGCGCCCGGGACGCGAGCCTCGACACCAACCCGACGGCCTACTATCGCGATAGTCCCATCCTAGTGAAGGACAATCCAGTTGACGGCTATATTCGCACCAGCGAAACACCGCCAGGCAAGCCAGCAGACCCGAAATACATCGAGAATCTCGGCACCTCGACGCTGATCAGCGAAGCAACCAATGCCTACAACGGCGAGCAATATCAAAGTGCATTGGACCTGTACAAGAAGGCCGCCGCGATGCCCGGCGGGGACCAGCTGCGGGTGCTGAACGGCGTCTACTTGGCGAACTGGAAGCTGGGTCGGACTGCCGATGCCGAGCAGGCCTTTGGCAAGGTCGTTGCACTGGGCATCGCCAATAACGACCTGGGCGTGAAATTCCTTTTCAATCCCGGCACCACCGATTTCTGGTCCGACACCAAGCTCAGCGGCCCCTACGGCTTGTGGCTACGACAGATTGCTCGCCAGGCGGATAGCGCGAAAGTCTGCATGGTTGTCGTCGGTCACACGAGCAGGACCGGGACGGATTCGTTCAACGATCGCCTGTCGCAATCGCGCGCGGCCTACATCAAGCTGCGCCTGGAATCCGAGGCACCAGATCTCGCGAATCGCACCAAGTCATCGGGTGTGGGCTCTCGCGAAAACATCGTGGGAACGGGCACAGACGACGTGCGCGACGCGCTCGATCGGCGGGTGGAATTCAAGATTACGGCGTGCAATTGACGCTTCATTTCATTACCCGCTGACCCGGCAAGCTCGACCGGATAGGGCCACGAGCGAGGAGTTCGAACAGTTCGATAGTAATCTATCCAAATCATTTCTAACCTCGCCAAAATGGACAGATACATCGGCATAGGTGACGCCGCCAAGCTGCACCCCGAGTTATATCGAGCGGCGAAGAATCATGCCCGCAAGACCGTCGCCTATGCTCGCGTGTCGAGCAACGATACGGATGGACAACAAGCTGCCTGATAACGAAGAAAAGCTGCGCGGGCTTTTCGAGCTCTCTCCGCTGGGCATCGCATTGACGGACATGGCGGGCCGCTACGTCGAGTTCAACGAAGCGTTCCGAAATATTTGTGGTTATTCCGCGGAAGAGCTGAAAGCGCTCGACTACTGGACGCTCACCCCACGGCAGTACGAGGCCGATGAGGCACGGCAACTTGAGTGCCTGGAACGCACCGGCCACTACGGTCCTTATGAAAAGCAGTATGTCCGCAAGGACGGCAGCCTGATTCCGTTACGGCTAAACGGCATGCTGATCACCGGGAACGATGGCCAGAAATACATCTGGTCCATCGTCGAAGACATCACGGACCGCAAGCGAATAGAAGCGGACCTGCAGGTTGCCGCCACCGCTTTCGAGGCCCAGGTGGGCATTATCGTCACCGATGCCAGCACCGAGATCCTGAGAGTCAACCAGGCTTTCACCGAAGATACTGGCTATACCGCTGCGGAGGCCGTGGGCCGGACGCCGCGCATGTTCAAGTCCGGTCGTCACGATGCGGCCTTTTATGCCGCGATGTGGGAAAGCATTCGGCGCACCGGTGCATGGCAGGGCGAGATTTGGGACCGTCGCAAGAACGGCGAAATCTATCCCAAGTGGATGACCATCACTGCAGTCAAAGGACCTGACGGGGTTGCAAGCCATTATGTTGGCACGCAGTTCGACCTCACCGATCGCAAGGCGGCCGAAGAGGAGATCCGGTATCTCGCCTTCTACGACCCGCTGACCCGGCTGCCGAACCGGCGGCTACTTCTCGATCGTTTGCATCAAGCCCTGGCGACCAGTGCCCGCCGCCAGCGCCAGGGCGCGCTGCTTTTTATCGATCTGGACAACTTCAAGACGCTCAACGACACCCTGGGACACAACCTGGGGGACTCGCTGCTGCAGCAGGTGGCGCAACGTCTTGCCAGCTGCGTGCGCGAAGGCGACACGGTGGCTCGCCTGGGCGGCGACGAGTTTGTGGTCATCCTGGAAGACCTGGATCCGACGCCCAACGAAGCCGCAGCGCAGGCGAAGGCGGTCGGGGAGAAGATCCGCGCCGCGCTCAACCAGACCTACCTGCTCAGCGGACGGGACAGCCACAGCACCCCGAGCATCGGGGTCGCGCTTTTTGGCAACAAACAGGAAACGGTCGAACAAATGCTCAAGCAGGCGGACCTCGCCATGTATCAGGCAAAATCCGCCGGCCGCAATGTCGTGCGCTTTTTCGATCCGAAGATGCAGGCCACGGTGACCGCCCGAGCAGGCTTGGAAATGGACCTGCGCAACGCGGTGCACCAGGAACAATTTGTCGCCTACTACCAGGTCCAAGTTGACGGCGGCGGCCGGTCAACCGGGGCCGAAGTACTGGTGCGCTGGCAGCACCCACGACGTGGCATGGTGTTGCCGGGTGAGTTCATCCCGCTGGCCGAGGAAACGGGCCTGATCCTGCCCTTGGGACATTGGGTGCTGGAGCGCGCCTGCATGCAGCTGGCAGCCTGGGCGGCTCGAACCGATATGGCGCACCTTAGCTTGGCGGTAAATGCCAGCGTCCAGCAGGTGCGCCAGCCGGACTTCGTTGAGCAGGTGCTCGCGGTACTGGATCGCACCGGAGCCGATCCCAGAAAACTCACGCTCGAGCTCACCGAGAGTTTGCTGATGAGCAATGCGGAGGACACCATTGCCAAAATGAGCGCACTGAAAGCCGCAGGTGTGGGCTTCGCTCTGGATGACTTTGGCACCGGCTACTCGTCTCTTTCCTACCTGAAGCGGCTGCCCCT
>Ga0181521_10003555_pt1 | contig 18275 bp, 18 predicted proteins | sample PEATcosm2014_Bin_32_FD_119764 | JGI IMG/M metagenome (GOLD analysis project Ga0181521, IMG submission 119764) | Peatland microbial communities from MTU Mesocosm Facility, Houghton, MI, USA - PEATcosm2014_Bin02_60_metaG | ecosystem: Environmental > Terrestrial > Soil > Wetlands > Peat | place... | reverse complement strand
GGGCGCTCATCGGGGAATTGCCAGACGCCGATCATCTCCGCCAACCCGCGCGTCACGCGGTAGAGCAGGGTGGGAGTAGGGAAGGTAATGATCGCCGCTCCGCCGGGACGAAGAACATCGAAGTGCGCGAGCAACGCTTCGCGCGTGTGCGCCCGATCGAAGTGTTCCACCAGGCCGACACTGAATACAATGTCGGCCGCCGCTTCCATCTCCAGGCCGAGCACGCTTTTCTGGTGCAAACGCACGCGGTTGTCGGTCCGCGTCCACGGCTCGAGCAGAGAGAGCCCGTAGGCGTTGGTATCGACGATATCGTATTGCCGGCAACCGACGCCCGCGAGAATGCGGTCGAGGAAGCAACTGTTGGCGCCCCCGATTTCGACGATCGCGAGCCCCGTCTTGCCTTCGGCCGGCGACGCGAAGCGCTTCATCGCGTCCAGCAGTACTTTCGTGGTGTATTTGCGCGTGAGCCGGGCGGTGGGCACCACATTCTTGTAGTAGCGATCCCAATCGGTGGCTTTCCCGGTGTTTTCCCGACGGGTAAACACCAGGTCCCTCTGGATGGCAAAGTTGGCGATGAAGAGCAGCGCCTCGGCGCCAAGCTTCGCGGGGACGGCATGCACTCCGAAAGTGATGTGCAGGAATTGAATCAAGGCGTAGGAAACCAGGCCGTTCAGCGCCACCAGGGCCACGTACTTCGGGAGCACCCGGGTGTGCGGCTGCTGGGAATGAAACACCGTCCGGCGCGCACCCCAGTAGTTAAACACCATGGCGACGAGACGCGCCGCCACCTGCGACCGGGCGATGTTCCCGGTTCGCGTGAAGGCAATGGCGAAGACGGCGTTATCCAGCGCTGCCGTACACAGGGAAAGGACGCTGAAGCGCAGCAGCAGGAAGTAAATCCGCATGGAGTCGAAGATGGGGCGAAAATGCGAACTCTCGTTGTTGCCGAGATAGATGGTGCGGATGGGAACCTGGATCACCGGAAAGCCCTGGTGCTTGCAGGCGAGCAGCATGTCGAGTTCGAACTCATAGCCCGACGACGGGACGCGCAACAGGTGCGGGATGAGGCGGAGCGGAATGCCGCGGAGGCCCGTCTGCGTGTCGGCGAGATTCTGGCCGACGATCACGCGCATCAGGCCGCGCGTGAGGTTGTTTCCCAGCCGGCTCCGCAGGGGCACGCGGCCGGCGAAACTGCGGACTCCCAGGATGAGCGCGTTTCCATCGGCGGGCAACGCCTCCGCCACACCCACGATATCGTCCGGATGGTGCTGCCCATCGCCATCGGCGGTGACCACGCCGCGCGCGTTCGGGCATTTCACCAGGGCGTAATTCAACCCGGTCTTCAGCGCCGCGCCTTTGCCGAGATTCACGCCATGTTCCACCAGGTGTACGCGCGGGGAGCGGGCCACGCGCTGGAAAATCGCGGCGAACTCCGGCCCGCTGCCATCGTTCACCACGATGATCGTCTCGAAGCCGCGCGCGACGAGCGCGTCGACCAGCGTTTCGAGAGCATCACCTGGCTGATAAGACGGGATTAATACAGGTACCTCGGCAAATGCCATGAATCAGTCAAATTTTACCATTCGAGGGCGAAATCGCACCGTTGGGTAACGAACGGTGGAAGCGGAAATGCCCGCCAAAGCATCGATGAGGGTATCGCGATGAGATTCGTGCTCGGTATAGTGTTGGGAATTGTGCTGTTGGCCGGGTGCGTGTTCCTCTATTTCGATCTGGGCTATGCGCCTGTGGCTACGGCCGCGGCTCCCATGCCTTTCGAGCAATTCGTTGCGCAGAGGGCGCTTGATGCTCGGATGAAAAAAGAAGCTCCCAAGGACGCGCCGATTCCCGCGGACGAGTCGAATCTGGCCGCGGGCGTGAAGATCTACCGCGAGACTTGCGCGGTCTGCCATGGGCTGCGCGGCCAGGAAGAGACCATGATCGCCAAGGGGATGTTTCCCAAGCCGCCGCAGTTTCTGGAACACGCGGCTAAGGGAGGGCCGGTGGGAGAGACATTTTGGGCGGTGAAGAACGGGATTCGTCTGACGGGCATGCCGGGTTTCGGCGCGTCGCTGAGCGATGACCAGATCTGGCAGGTGAGCCTGATGATAGACAATCGCGATCACCTGCCGGATGGCCTTGGCCGGCTGCTCTCGGTGCCGGCGGAAACGCCTGAGATGGCCACCCGGTCCAAACGATGAAGGCCATCGCCATCGTTCCCGGGACGCCGGGAGCCCAAATTATAGAGCGGCCCGAGCCGAACATTACCGCGCCCGACGAGATCAAACTGCGGGTGATCCGCGTGGGAATCTGCGGGACGGACCGCGAGGAGCTGTCGGGCGGCCGGTCGGCTGCGCCGGAGGGCCAGAAAGAGCTCGTGATCGGGCACGAGATGTTCGGGCAGGTAGTGGCAGTGGGAGCCGCGGTCAAGAGCGTAAAGGACGGCGACTACGCGGTGTTCACTGTGCGCCGTCCGTGCGGACGCTGCGCGCCTTGCCGGATGGACCGCGCCGACATGTGCCAGACGGGCGCGTATCGGGAGCGCGGGATTCAGGGGCTCGACGGCTACCAGACGGAATTCGCCGTCGACAAAGAACAATACGCGATTCGGGTAACGCGAGAGTTGGAGAACGCCGGCGTACTGCTGGAGCCGCTGTCGATCGTGGAGAAGGCGATTGAGGAAACCATCCAGTTGCAGAAGGCGCGGCTGCCCGACGCGGCTGTAACGCCCGACTGGATGGTGGGTCGGCGATGCCTGGTGGCGGGCTTGGGACCGGTGGGACTGCTGGCGGCGATGGTTCTGCGCCTTCGCGGCTGCGAGGTGTACGGTTTGGACGTGGTGGATGCCGCGAGCGCGCGCCCGCAGTGGCTGAAAGCGATCGGCGGCGATTACCTGGATGGGCGGCAGGTGAAGGCCGACAAGATCGGCGAGAGTTCCGGGCCGATGGACCTGATTGTGGATGCGAGTGGGATTGCGTCGGTAGAGTTCAATCTGCTGGATGCGCTGGCGATTAACGGAGCGTACGTGCTGACCGGTATTCCCGGCGGTGATCGCCCCTTGCAAATCGCCGGCTCGGCTTTGATCCGGCAGTTGGTGCTTAGGAATCAGCTTATGCTGGGCAGCGTAAACGCGGCGCGCGGCCATTTTCAGATGGGCGCGGACCACCTGGAGCAGGCGCGTCTGAAATGGAGCGGATTGCTCGACCGGTTGATTACCCAACGCTACACGCCGGAAGAATTTATCGGCTCCAAGGAGCATGGCGAGCCCGATTCCATTAAGCAGGTGGTGGAGTGGACAACCCCGGCGCCACGGGCTTAGACAAGATACCCTCCAAGCTCCAGCAACCAGGGGCACTTCGTTTCTGGCTGGCGATCGCGCTCACGGGCGTCAGCACCGGAATTTGGGCCGCGATCCTGACCCGTCTCCTCGAATGGGTGCAGCGGTTGGCGTGGGGCGGGTCAGGCAGCGATCTGTTGGACACCGCCAGCGGCGCCAGCGCTCGCCATCGCATTCTGATGCTCGCCGGCGCGGGATTGGTTACCGGCCTCGGGCAGGTTGTCCTGCGGCACCTTTCCAGCGGCAACGGCATCGACACCACGGCGGCGATCTGGTTCCATGCCGGACGAATGCCGGCACTGCGGACACTGGGCAGCGCCGTGCTTTCCATCATCATTGTCGGCATGGGAACGTCGCTCGGGCGCGAGGGTGCGCCGAAGCAGGCAGGGGCAGTGATGGCGAATGTGTTTGCGGACCGCTGGCGTCTATCCGACGAGCAGCGCCGCCTGCTGGTGGCTTGCGGCGCCGGCGCGGGAATGGGCGCGGCATATGGTGTGCCCGTGGGCGGTGCTCTGTTCGCCCTGGAAGTGATGCGGGGAATGCTGGCGCTGCGCTTTGTGCTGCCTGCGTTATTCGCATCCGCGATCGCGGCCGGCGTTTCCTGGATCGCGCTGCCGGACGCCCCGACGTACCACATCCCCGTATTTTCGAACTCCGCGTCAGCGGTGGCGTGGGCACTGGTTGCGGGGCCGATCGCCGGCGTGGTTGCGGTGGGGTACGTGCGCCTGATCATGTGGGCCGATCGAGGCCGCCCAAAAGGCTGGGAGCGGCTCGTCTTGCCGGTGGCCGGACTGGGATTGCTCGGCGCTGTATCGGTTCGGTTTCCGCAGTTGCTCGGAAATGGCAAGGACATTTCCCAGTTGGCGTTTGCCGGCGAGGTGGCGCCGATGCTCTTGCTTGCGCTCTTCGTGCTGAAGCCGGCGGTGGTGGCGCTCGCGATGCGCACGGGCGCGCCGGGCGGATTGTTCACGCCTACCCTGACCGTCGGGGCGATGCTCGGCGGCGCGCTCGGGGCGGCCTGGTCGTGGCTGTGGCCTGGATTGCCGCCCGGACTGTGTGCGCTGCTCGGCGCGGGCGCGATGCTCGCGGCGACCACCCAGGGGCCGCTTTCGGCGATCGTTCTTCTGATGGAACTCACGGGGCGGGATCGCTCGTTCATCCTGCCGCTGCTGATTGTGGCGGGCCTGGCGACGCTGGTAGCTCGGTCCATCGAGCCGCGGTCGATCTATGACGCGAAATTGAGCGACGAAGAGATTGCCAAGCGCCAGGAGGCGCGCGATCGCCCGGTCCAGATGTAGGGCGACTTGAAAGTGGCGATTCCGGCAATGCGACGTAAGCGCCGATGGATCGCCGCACTCCTGGATTCATCGGCGTTAATCTGCGTTCATCTGCGGCCAGATCTGCTCTTCTTGCGGCCGAACTGAAAAAAACTGGGATGGGCCGCCGATGAACGCAGATCAACGCCGATAAAACAGGTAATCGGGAAAGTCGGCCTCAAAATTTGGTGTTCCCGACAGAAAAGGACCGCGCCCTCGCGGTCGCGGCTCAGTAGGCGGTTCCCGCCTCATCCGGTGTGGCTGATCGAGCGGCCTGAAGTTTAGGGTGGCAGCGGTGCGCCGGGGAAGCACCTGTTAAAATCAAGACATCCCGATGCCCATCCAGACCCGCACGGCAGGCGCGCGTCAATTCTTTTCCCGGCACGGAATGCTCTCCAAGTGGCACCCGAAATATGAGTATCGCGCGGGGCAAATGGAGATGGCGGAGGCGGTGCAACGGGCGCTTGCCGATAAGCGGCATTTGATTGTCGAGGCCGGTACGGGAACGGGAAAAACGCTGGCGTATCTGGTTCCGGCGCTGCAATCGGGAAAGCGCGTGATTGTTTCCACGGGCACAAAAAATCTACAGGAACAGCTTTTTTTCAAGGACGTCCCGTTTTTGCAGCAGCATTTTCCGCGGCCGCTGAAAGTCTGCTATATGAAAGGCCGCAATAATTACGCCTGCCGGCAAAAAATCTACGATGCCGAGAATGCCCCGGTGCTGAGTGGGCTCGAGGAAGTGGCGGACTTCGAGATCATCCGCAACTGGGAAAAGACCACGGAATTCGGCGATCGCGCGGAAATCAAAACCCTGCCCGAAGCATCCACGGCATGGGCGAAAATCGACGCACGCAGCGACCTGTGCACGGGCCAGAAATGCGCCAACTTCGACCGCTGTTTCATTACCCAAATGCACCAGCGGGCCATGGACAGCGATATCGTCATCGTCAACCACCACTTGTTTTTCGCCGATCTGGCGCTGAAAGACGAGAATTACGAAGGCGGCATTCTGCCGGAATATCACGCGGTGGTTTTCGATGAAGCCCATGAAATCGAAGACGTGGCCGGACAATATTTCGGCTTCGCGGTAAGCAATTACCGGCTGATGGACCTGCGGCGCGATATCGCGGCGGTGGGCCGGATGAAGAAATTCGGAACGCCGGAGCTCGACCGCATTCTGAACCGGCTGGAAGAACTGGCGGGCGCGTTTTTCTCCCTGTTTGGAGAGGTGGACCGGCGCGTGGCGTTTCAAGGGCGCGACGCGTTTCGGGAAGCCAACGAAGAGGCGTATTCGGATTTGCTGGCGGTGCTGGAACTGATCGGGTCGCACCTGCGGCTGATGCAGAATCCGCCCGAAGAAATCCAGCCCCTTATACGCCGCACGGGCGAACTCCAGATGGCGCTGCGTTTCGTGATGGAAGAAGAGGACGAGCGCTACGTGTACTGGGTGGAACGGCGCGGGCGCGGCTGTTTTCTGCAGGCCACCCCGATCGAAGTGGCCGATATTGTGGCAGATCGCCTGTTCAGCAAAGTCGATACCGTGGTGCTGACGTCGGCGACGCTGGCGGTGGCCGGCGGGTTCGAATACGTGCAGAAGAGGCTTGGCGTGGAGAATCCGCGCACGCTGATCGTGCCCGGCCATTTCGATTACCGCAAGCAGGCGCTGTTTTACGTGCCGCAGCATATGCCGGACCCGCGCAACCCGGCGTTTACCGCGAAGGCATCCGAGGAAGTGATGCGGATTCTCGCCCACAGCCGCGGGCGCGCGTTCGTGCTGTTCACGAGTTATCAGCAGATGCGGCTGGTGTATGAAAAAGTGTCGCTCGACCTGGATTATCCGACCCTGATGCAAGGCACGGGCCCGCGCCACGCGCTGCTTGACGAATTCCGCTCGACGCCCAACTGCGTGCTGTTCGCGACGTCGGCGTTCTGGCAGGGCGTGGACGTGCCGGGCGAACAATTGAGCTGCGTGATCATAGATAAGCTGCCGTTTGCGGTGCCCAACGACCCAGTGGTGCAAGCCCGCATCGAGACGATTCGCCAGGCGGGGGGCGATCCGTTCTACGATTACCAGATACCGCAAGCCGCTATCGCGCTCAAGCAGGGGTTCGGGCGGCTGATTCGCACCAAAACGGACCGCGGCGTGCTCGTCCTGCTGGATAATCGCATTACCAGGATGAAATACGGTCAGGTATTTTTCGACAGCCTGCCCGATTACGGATTCACCATCCGGCTTGAGGACGTGGAGAAGTTTTTCGATCTTTGAGCCGATCTTTGAGCCGGTCTTTGAGCCGCGCAAGGGCTAACTTTCGAGATCTTGTACCGGCGGTGGCTCGGCCCCAGAATGGAAAATGGCAGGCCGTGACTTATCCTTCGGTGGCATATATCTCCGGCGGGCAGCTTTACCTGCAGCATGAGGACGGCGAACGGCTCGTGGAGAGTCCGTTCGGGCGCTCGCTGCGCGATCGCGCCGGCCAGATCTACCGGCGGAATGCCTGGAAGGTGCAAGGCCGCGGCGGACAAACCCTCGCGCGAGCCCTGCGCATGCCCGCGGAACCCGACCCGGGCGTATTCCGTCTGGCCATCACCAGCGTGACCCGCGGGAGCGCTCCCGGTGAGTTGATGTATACGCTCGAAACCGACGAGGTTAGCGGCGTCTTCGCTCGCGGCGCGGACGGCGTCGAAAAGCGCCTGTTCCACACGGCCGATTTCCGCGCCTGCCACCTGGACTTGCATCCCGGCGGCTCCGAACTGGCGCTGTGCGTTCACCACGGCAGAGGTTTAGCCGATGTTGCCGTCCTGAAGGTCGACGGGTCGGGCTTGACCGAAGTCACCGAGGGCGAGTCGTTGGACGAGGCGCCGCGGTGGGTGCCCGGCGAGGGGCGGCGTCTGGTCTATCAGAGCGCGGGCATAGCGCGCAACAGGAGCGGGTACCCGGTGGGCAATGGCCCGTACAGTATCCAGGAAATCGATTTGGAGTCGCGTGAGGTTTCCTGTCTGGCTCAGGACCCGGAATTCGATTTCGTGCAGCCGCGAGCCGGCGCCGATGGCATGCTCTACTATATCCGCAAGCCGCGCCCGAATCCGGAACGCCGGAATGCGGGGGCGAACGTTCTCCGGATAATCTGGTTGCTTCGAATCCTCTGGATGAATCGGGCCGGGCGACCGGAGGGCGCCGCGCCACCGATCCCCGAAAAGCAGTTCCTGCCGCCATCTTCCTGGCAGCTCATGCGCCAGGAACGAATTGCCGGAGCACAGGCGGAAACGCTGGCGCACGGCGCAGCCTCGTTCGACCTGGCTGAAGACGGCTCGATCCTCTACTCGAACGGCGCGGATGTTTTCAGCACGCCCCGCAACGGCGGGCGCGCCGAGAAAGTGCTTTCCGGCGTAAACATCGACGTTATTACCGCGCTCTGAGACCGCACTTGCGGAAGCTCAGCCTGTTAGAATCAAAGCATCCCGTGGGGCAGCCAATCGTGAGGAACTTGCAAAATGCACCAAACCGCCTGCTTGCGGGGTGCCCTCTGGGCCCGGCTCATTTGTCACGTGCTGAAACAAAAGCGCCTACTGAGCCGCGACCGCAAGGGAGCGGTGCTTTTCCTGCGGAGTCGCTGATTTTGCAAGTGCCTAAATCGTGCCTCGCAACTTAGCCGTTTACAGAACCTGGAGAAGTTGATCGATGTTTGAAGTCACCATAGAAGAGACTTTCGCCGCCGGCCACGCGCTGCGGAATTATCACGGCAAGTGCGAAAACGTGCACGGCCACAACTATCGATGCCAGGTGACGATCGAAGGCGCGGAGTTGGACGACATCGGGCTGTTGGTGGATTTCGTCGAGCTGAAGCGCGTGGTGCACGGAGTTTTGGACCGTTTGGATCACCAGTGGTTGAACGAATTTCCCCCGTTTGATGTTCTGAATCCGTCGGCGGAGAATATGGCGCGGTACATCTACCAGCAGGTGGCGGAAGGGTTGAAGGTGAGAGCGGGCGTCCGTATCGCGCTGGTGAAACTGTGGGAAACGGACACGGCGTACGCTACCTACCGGCAATAAGCCGACCGCTCCCTCTCGAATTTGGCGCAGTGACAGGGAGCGGCCGTTGTGAACTGGCGCTTATTTGCCGTAGTAAGCGGCGTTTCGGGCAGTGAAGTCGGCCCATTTCTCCGGCAGATCGTCCAAGGCGAAAATGGCGGAGACCGGGCAGACCGGAACGCAGGCGCCGCAATCGATGCACTCTACGGGATCGATGTAAAGCAACTCTGCCTCCGCGTGATTGGGTTCATCCTTTTTGGGATGAATGCAATCGACGGGGCAGGCGTCGACGCAGGCGGTATCTTTCGTTCCAATGCAGGGTTCTGCTATTACGTAAGCCATAGCGTTATGGTTGTCCCAGGTACATATACATATCACAGAGGCCGGGGAAATACAAATTGCCCGGAGAGAAGTTGCAAACCCGCTCGCCGCACACGACACTGTAGAAGATGAACGCCAAAGTGCGCAAGGCTGTATTCCCCGCCGCGGGATTGGGCACGCGATTCCTCCCGGCCACCAAAGCTCAGCCCAAGGAAATGCTGCCGATCGTCGACAAGCCGATCATTCAGTACGGCGTCGAGGAGGCGATGCAGTCGGGGATTCAGAACATTATTATCGTAACGGGCCGCGGGAAAACGGCCATCGAGGATCATTTCGACGTGAGCTTCGAGCTCGAGAACCTGCTCGAAAGCCGCGGCAAAAAGGATCTGCTGGCGATTGTGCGCAACATCTCCGACATGATCAGCGTTTCGTACACCAGGCAGAAAGAAGCGTTGGGCTTGGGCCATGCCGTTCTGCGCGCCTCGGAACTGATCGGCGATGAGCCGTTCGCGGTGGTGCTGGCCGACGACCTCATCGAGGCGCCGACCCCCTGTCTCCGCCAATTGCTCGATGTGTACGAGTTTTTCGGAGCGCCGGTGCTGGCGGTGATGGAAGTGCCAAAGGAGAACATCTCATCGTACGGCGCGATCGATGCCGAGCCGGTGGCGCACAACGGAACGAAAGATCGCGTATACCGCATTCGCAACATGGTGGAGAAGCCGAAACCGGAAGATGCGCCCTCGAACCTGGCGATTATTGGGCGGTATGTGTTGACGCCGGAAATATTCGATTCCCTGCAAGCGATCGAACCCGGCTCGGGCGGCGAGATCCAACTGACGGACGCGCTGCGGCATTTGCTCAATCGCCGGCCCATCTACGCGGTGCGTTTCGAAGGCACGCGCTACGATGCCGGCGACAAACTCGGCTTTCTGAAAGCCACGGTGGAATTTGCGTTGCGGAGGAGCGATCTCGGCGCGCCGTTTCGCGAGTATCTCAAGGGGCTGGCGTTATAGCGGAACTTGCAAGAACGGGCTGGGATTTGTGGGGCAGGCAATCTTGCCTGCAGCCGGCTTTCAGCCGGCCAAGCCGGCTGCAGCCAGGATTGGCTGCCCTACAACAACACCCGCCGTCCCGCGATCCGATATTGCCCTGCAAGCACGATCCGGATCGCCTCCGAATAAATCCGATGCTCTTCGGCGAGAATGCGCGCCGAGAGAGTCTCCACGGTATCGTCGTCCAATACCGGAACCGCCGCCTGCAGAACGATCGGCCCGGCATCGAGATCTTCGTCCACGAAATGCACCGTGCAGCCGGTCATGCGTACGCCGTGTTCCAATGCCTGATGCTGGGCATCCAAACCCGGAAATGAGGGCAGGAGCGACGGGTGGATATTCAAAATGGCATTCGGGTATTGGCGGATAAACGTGGCGCTGAGCAGCCGCATGAACCCGGCGAGGCAAACCAGGTCGACCTCATGTTTCGCCAACTCCGCCAGCACCATGCGGTCGTACACCTCGCGATCCAGCCCCTTCGAGGGCAGGCATACGGCGTTCAATCCGCGCTCGCGCGCGATTTCCAGACCGGGGGCGGCAGGGCGATTGGAAATCACCACCGCGATTTCGGCGTCGACCCTGCCGGCCGCCACGTTGTTCGCGATCGCCTCGAAGTTCGAGCCGCGGCCGGAGATCAGGATGCCAAGCCGTCTCACCGGTAGTCCACCGCGGGACGCCCCCGCTTGCGCGCGATCACTTCACCGATCCGGAACGGCGACTCGCCGCGCTTCCGCAGCACGGCCTCCGCGCGAGCGGCGGAACGCTTCGGCACCGCAAAGATCATCCCCACTCCCAAATTAAACGTGCGGCGGTAGTCGTCTTCAGGGATATTGCCGATGCGCCGCAGCACTTCGAATATCGGCGGCAGTTTCCACGACGTGGTGTCGATCGCCGCGGCCAGCCCGTGCGGCAATATGCGCGGCGTGTTATCGGTGATCCCGCCCCCGGTAATATGCGCGGCGCCACGCAGAAGGCCGGCGGCCATCAGCGCGCGGATCGGCTTCAGATAGCTGCGATGCACCTTCAGCAGCGCGTCGCCCACCGTGGCGCCGACTTCCGGCAGCAGCGTATTCGGCCCGTAGCCCGCGATTTCGAACAGCAGTTTCCGCGCCAGCGAATAGCCATTTGTGTGCAGGCCGGTGGAAGGCAGCGCGAGCAGCAGGTCTCCCGCGCGAATGCCTTTGCCAGTCAGCAATTGCGACCGTTCGGCAGCGCCCACGATGAAGCCCGCCAGGTCGTAATCGGAATCGGCGTAGAGCCCGGGCATTTCGGCCGTTTCGCCGCCGATCAGGGCGCAGCCGTTATTCCGGCAGCCGCGCGAAATCCCCGCGATCACCGCCGTGGCGACTTCCGCCTGCAGCTTGCCGACGGCGAAATAATCCATGAAAAACAGCGGCGCGGCGCCCTGCACGGCGATATCGTTCACGCAGTGATTCACCAGGTCTTCGCCGACCGTATCGTGCCGCCCCGTGAGGAGCGCCACTTTCAGCTTGGTGCCGACTCCGTCGGCCGAACTCACGAGCACGGGCCGGCGAAATCCCGAGAGCGCATAGGCCGCGCCGAAAGATCCTATATCGGTCAGGACGCCGCGGGTAAATGTCTGCCGCGCCAGTTTCTTGATGGTCGCCAGCGCGCGATCGGCCTCGTCGATATTGACGCCGGCATCGCGGTACCGCACCTGTCTTTGCGAGGACAAATCCCAGTATAGAGCACGGACCCCGGTAACCTCGCCCTACTCGCCTGCGCCATATATCGATCACGTAACCGGATTTCAGAGGTTATATAATACCGGGATCGCCCTATGAAGAAACTACTCGTGTTCTCGTTTCTCTGGTGTTCTGCGTACGCTCTGGCGGAGGGCCCGTCGACCGTCGCCATCACCAACGCGAAAATCGTGACGGTCAGCGGCCAAGTCTATGCCAAGGGCACGGTCGTTCTCAAGGATGGACTGATTGAAGCGGTCGGCGACAATGTCACCGTACCGCCCGATGCCTGGGTGGTGCCTGGCGAAGGGATGACGGTCTACCCCGGTCTGATCGACGCTTTGAGCACGGTTGGAATTCCAGGCGCGGCGCCTGCCGCCGCCGGCCGTGGCGGACGCGGAGGCGCTACGCAGGCTCAAACGGCCGCTCCGGCAGCGCCAGCCGCGCCGGCGGAACGCTCCTGGGGGCCGGAAGACCGCCCGCAAACCACCAGTTGGCTCTTGGCCGCAGACGAATTGCAAGCCGGCGACAAGCGCGTGGAAACCGTGCGCGGGAGCGGCATCACCACGGCCGTGACCTACCCCACACGCGGGATTTTCGGCGGCCAGGGTTCCGTAATCGACCTGGTGTCCGGCGAGAAACCCGCGGAAATGGTGCTGGTCCCTTCGGTGGGGCAGTACATCTCCATGAGCGGAGGGCGCGGATTCGGAGGCGGCGGCGGTTTCCCCAGTTCGCTCATGGGAATCATCGCTTATGTGCGCCAGCTCTATCTCGATGCCAATCACTACAAGCTCGTCAAGGACGCTTACGCCCGGAATCCGCGCGGCATGCAGCGCCCGGAATATGACCGCGCGCTCGAAGGCCTGATGGCTTCGCCGCGCTTTCTTCTGCCGGCCAACCAAGCGGTCGAGATCGATCGCATGCTGCGCTTCGGCGCCGAACTGAAGGGCATCAGCCCGGTGCCGCAGAGCATGATTCTCTACGGCGCGCGCGAAGCTTACAGCCCTGAGGCCGTAACGCTATTAAAGAAGGCGAATGTACCGGTGCTTCTGAGCCTCCGTTGGCCCACTCCGCCGGCACGAAGCGCCGATGGCGACGATAGCAATGAGACCTTGCGCACCCTTAGGGAGCGCGACCAGGCGCCCAACGCTGCGGCCGCGCTGGTGAAAGGCGGCGTGAAGTTCGCGCTGTACTCCGACGGCACCGATGCGCCGCGCGATTTCCAGCGGGCCGTCAAGAAAGCCATCGACGCCGGGCTCTCCCGTGAAGATGCTTTGCGCGCGCTCACGGTCTGGCCGGCCGAGATCTATGGCATCGCCGACCGCGTAGGCAGCATCGAGAAGGGCAAGATCGCTAACCTGGTGGTTACCAAGGGCGAGATTTTCGACGACCGCACGCAAATCGTCATGGTCTTCGTGGATGGCAAGAAATATACGCCGGAGCCACCCGCCGCGGGCCGCGGCGGTCCAGCCACTGATGAACCGGGAGCGGGAGGGAACCAATGAAGAAACTAATGCTGGGCATACTGGCGGCACTGGCGCCGCTGGGCGCCCAAACCTTCGTGATTCAAAACGCCACGGTGATGACCGAGGGCTCCAAAGGTATTTTCAAGGGCTCGGTGGTAGTGAAGGACGGCAAAATCGCCGATGTCGGCGAGAGGGTCATGGTACCCGCGGGCGCCACCATCATCGAGGCCGGCGGACTCTATCTCATTCCCGGCATTATCGATTGCCACTCGCACATTGCCGGCTCGGGCGGCATTAACGAGGGCAGCGTCTCAGTCTCCTCGATGGTCAACATCAAGGACATCATCAATCCCGACGATATTTCGATCTACCGGGCGCTGGCTGGCGGAGTAACTACCGCGAACATTCTGCACGGCTCGGCCAACTCCATCGGCGGGCAAACCTTGCCGCTCAAGATGCGCTGGGGCAAGAGCGCGGAAGAGATGATTTTCGCCGGCGCCACTCCGGGGATCAAATTCGCACTCGGCGAGAACCCCAAGCGCGCGGGAAATCCACAGGGCGGACGCGGCGCGGTTGGCGCCATCCAGATCTCCGCCCGCTACCCTGCTACCCGCATGGGCGTAGAGGACGTGATTCGCGAGGCGTTCAACGACGCCAAGGCGTACAAAGCGGAATGGGACGCATATGATGCGAAGGCGGCGATGGGCGAGCATCCCATCGCGCCGCGAACCGATCTCAAGCTGCAAGCCCTCAAGGAAGTGCTCGAAAACAAGCGTTACGTCCACGTCCACTGCTATCGCGCCGACGAAATCCTCATGATGATCCGCGCCGCCGACGACAACGGATTCAAGGTGCGCACCTTCCAGCACGTGCTGGAAGGCTACAAGGTGGCCAAGGAGATCAAGGAACATGGCGCCGGCGCTTCCACCTTCAGCGATTGGTGGGCTTATAAGATTGAAGCCATTGACGCGATCCCGTTCAATGCGGCTTTGATGGCTAAGAAGGGCATAGTGGTCAGCCTGAACAGCGATGACGCCGAGTTGATGCGCCACCTGAATACCGAAGCCGGCAAGGCGATGAAGTACGGCGGGATGAGCGAGACGGAAGCGCTCGCCATGGTGACCATCAACCCCGCGATCCAATTGGGTATCGATAAGACCGTGGGATCGATCGAAGTGGGTAAGGACGCCGACCTGGCGCTCTACGACGGCTTCCCGATGTCGGACTTCGCCAAGGTTACCAAGGTGTGGATCGACGGCACGCAGTATTTCGATCGCGACAAGGAAGTGGCCGCGCAGGCGGCTAAGGACACCGAGAAACAGCAACTGCTCGATAAGGAAAAGGCTACCCAACGGCCGCAGACCAATAGGAGGCCCAACCAATGAAACTTCTGGGATTGCTGATGGCCGGCGCCTTGGCGGCGTTTGCCGCCGGGGAGACGGTGCTGATTCAAAACGCCGACATTTATCCCGTCAATGGGGCTCCGCTGAAAGGCGGTTCGCTGCTGATTCAGGACGGTAAGATCGCCGAGATCGGCTCCAAGATAGCCGCGCCGAAGGGCGCCACGGTGCTCGAAGGTAAGGGACTGCGCGTTTATCCCGGATGGATCGATTCCGGGACGGAGCTGGGGCTGGAAGAAATCGGATCGATTCGCGAAACCAACGACACCGGCGAACTCGGCGATTTTATGCCGCAGCTCAAAGCCTTATCCGCCGTGAATCCCGACAGCGAACATTTCGGCGTGGTGCGAGTCAATGGAGTCACCACGGCTATCGCCCTTCCGGGGGGCGGAGGACGCGGGGGCGGCGGCGGCGGCCAGCTTATTGCCGGGCAGGCGGCGCTGCTGCACACCGACGGCTGGACATGGGAAGAGATGGAAATCAACCGGTCGGCGGCTATGGTCCTGAATTTCCCCAGCGCGGCGGGCCGGGGAGGGCGTGGCGGAATGCCCACGGACCTGCAGGATATGTTCCCCAATGCCGCGAACACCGGGGCTGACGCACGCCGTGCCGTCCTCGATCAGATCGCGAAGTTAAACGCTTTCTTCGACGACGCCAAGGCTTATAAGAAGGCCAAGGAAGCCAATCAGCCCGATTTTCACAAGGATCTCAAGTTCGAAGCCATGCTGCCGGTGCTCGAAGGGAAAATGCCCCTGGCAGTCAGCGCATCGCGCGCCGCGGCCATTCACGACGCCATCGCCTGGGCCGAAAAGCAAAACGTGAAGATTGTCATCATGCAGCCGCGTGAGATTTCCAAAGCCGGCGCCGAACTGAAGGCCAAGAACATTCCCGTGGTCCTGGGGCGCGTATTGGCTCTGCCGGAGAATGAAGATTCGGAGTATGACCAGGGATACACCCAGCCCCTCGAAGCGTATAAGGCCGGGGTGAAATTCGCGTTAGGCACATTTACTAACGAATTCGTGCGCGATTTGCCTTACCAGGCTGCCACGGCGGTGGCTTATGGACTCCCGCACGATGAAGCCCTGAAGGCTCTCACCATCAATCCGGCGCAGATTTGGGGGGCCGGCGACCAGATCGGGTCGCTCGAAAAGGGCAAACTCGCCGATTTGATGATAGTGGATGGCGATCCCATGGACGTGCGGACGCAGATCCGCCACATCTTCATTAAAGGTAAGGAGATCACGCTCTCAAACAAGCAGATTCGGTTGTATGAACGGTACATGAGCCGGCAATAAGTCACCGGGATTAGGAAAGCGGCCGCTCTCCGTTGCTATGGGGAGCGGTCTCTTTTTTTTGTCGGTACGGCTATCAAGGGCGGAACCTTACCGGACCGCACAAGTGGGGCGGCCAAGGGAATTTTGGCATTGCACGTTGAAATGGCAGCGCTTACTGAGCCGCGACCGCACTCGCGCTTTGGCGAGCAAGGGAGCGGTGCCTTTCACTAACTAAGACGTGAACGCGTTCCGTCCTTTAAGAACTTTTCCGCCGGTCGTCCGAATCCAGCAGAATCGTGACCGGACCGTCGTTGACAAGGTGTACGTCCATGGTGGCCTGAAATATGCCGGTCTCAACCGGTACCACTCCGCGCCTGGCCGATTCCACAAAGTACCGGTAGAGCTCCTGCGCCTGCTCGGGAGGGGCAGCCCGGTCGAAGCTCGGGCGCCGGCCTTTCCGGCAATCGCCATACAGCGTGAATTGGGACACCAGCAACAGGCTGCCTCCGGATTCCTCTACATTTCTATTCATTTTTCCGCTATCATCCGGAAATATCCGAAGCCCGAGCAGCTTATCGACCATGTAATCAGCCTCCGCCCGCGTGTCTTCCCGCGCGATTCCTATCAATACCAGCAGGCCGCTACGTATAGACCCCGTGGTACTCCCGTTCACAATTACCCTGGATTCTTTCACCCGCTGGATAACCAGTCGCAAATTTCACTTACCTCCGGCTGAAACTTCACAACTAATGTCTTGACAATTTTTCTTCGCTATTATGCTATATTGTTGCGGGGGTATTTCTATCATGGCACGAGTATCACACGATCCAGGCCTCCTGCAAGCAGCCTTGTATGGCTACCAGATGGAAAAAGAGAAGATCGAGGCCAAGATCCGCGAGTTGCAGGCGGAGTTGAAAGGGAAGCGGGCGCCGGCCCCGGCCGCCAAGCATGCCAAACCGGGTGGGCGCCGGCAGATGAGCGATGCGGCCCGCGCGCGCATCGCCGCCGCGCAGCGAAAGCGGTGGGCGGAGTTTCATAAGAAAAAAGCAGCGGCACAAGGCGGCGATTAGCCACTTACTCCTTTCCGGATGTAAATCAGGTAGCGAATGGCGGGGCCTTCGCTGCCTGATGCAGCCCCGCAACGTCGCGGGGGGTGATACCATGTCTAGCCATGAGCGGCCTCAGCCGAATTGGTGTCGCCATCGACAGCGACCTGCTGGACAAGTTCGATCGCCTTATCGGAAAACGGGGATATACCAACCGGTCAGAGGCGTTTCGCGACCTCATTCGCGATGAACTGGTGGAACAGTCGTGGGAAGCGCCCGATAGCCAGGTGGTCGGTACGGTCACGCTGGTTTACAACCACCACGTTCGGCAACTCAACCAAAAGTTAACCTCCATTCAGCACGACCATCACCATGCTATTCTCTCCACCCTTCACGTGCACCTCGACCACGACAATTGTCTCGAAGTCCTGGTGATAAAAGGTAAGTCCGCCGAAGTACGAAAAGTCGCCGATGTCCTGATCAGCACCAAAGGCGTAAAGCACGGCCGGCTGACCATTACCACGGCGGGCAGGGTCTGAGATGATTGTCGGAACGGGCGTGGACCTCGCGGAAGTGCCGCGAATCAAAGCCTCTATCGAACGATTCGGCGCGCGCTTCACCGGGCGCATCTTTACGCCGGCCGAGATCGCCTACGTAGAGCGCAAAGCCAACCGCTTCGAGCGCTATGCCGCCCGCTTCGCCGCCAAGGAAGCCGGCATGAAAGCCATCGGCACGGGGTGGCGGCACGGTGTCCGCTGGCAGGATTTCGAAGTGACCAATCTGCGCTCGGGAAAGCCAACCCTGCGTTTCCACGGTGTGGCGGCGCAAATCGCCGGAAAACTCGGTGTGCGCAACGTTTCCCTCTCTATCACCCACACCGCGGAATTAGGGATGGCGCACGTGATTCTGGAAGACTGAAGCGGCTATCGCATCGCCGACTCGGCCTGCCACTTCCGCCGGTGTCGCAGCCACAATCGAACCGGCAGGTCGACGAGCCAGTAATATCGGAACCACGCAATTATCGGCGAGGGGGGCTGCTGTGGCGAATATTGCGGCGAATAAGGGGCCTGATGATGCTCGAGGTCCCAGGCCAAGAATGCAAACGAAGCCAAAGCCAGGACGGTACCTAGTAAAAACGCCAGGAAACGTGAAGAGCGCTCGGCCGGGCCCGCCATAGTTCCGGACATCATAGTACGATTATGAGCCCTAACAGGCTGCTGAAAAAGGCAAATAGGCCGCGGATAAACGCAGATCAACGCGGATAAGTTGTTTGTTTTCAATCGGCGTTTATCGGCGTTCATCGGCGGCTGGGTCATTTCCAGTGTTTTTCAGC
>Ga0181521_10003548_pt1 | contig 18310 bp, 14 predicted proteins | sample PEATcosm2014_Bin_32_FD_119764 | JGI IMG/M metagenome (GOLD analysis project Ga0181521, IMG submission 119764) | Peatland microbial communities from MTU Mesocosm Facility, Houghton, MI, USA - PEATcosm2014_Bin02_60_metaG | ecosystem: Environmental > Terrestrial > Soil > Wetlands > Peat | place... | reverse complement strand
TGTCTCGGAGTCCTTATCGCGATCACCCTTCGCGATCGCACTCCGATCGCGCTCAGCGTCGCGGTGGTCGCATCGGTTGCCGGCTTCCAGTGGCTCCCGGGCGGTCTCGTCTACAACGGCAGGTGGTTGCCCTTCTACTTCCTTTTCACCGCGCTCCTCGCCGCGTACGGGATCGGAGAGCTGTTCCGACTGGGAGGGGCCTGGCTGCAGTACGACGCCTGGCAGGCGCCGGTGGCGATCGTGCTCGGCAGCATCGCCGCTGTGATCGGCGCCTTCGTCGCCGGAGGCATCGCGATCCCGGGCTTTCAGCCCAGCACAAGTCAGATCGTAGTGCCCGGTTGGATCTCCTGGAATTACACCGGCTTCCAGGGCAAGTCGGGCTGGCCCGTCTATCAGGGCATCGTGCGCATGCTCGACCGAGCGGGCCGGACCTACGGGTGCGGCCGGCTGCAGTACGAGTACATCACCGAGACCAACGACCCCTTCGGCTCCACGGAGGCGACGATGGCCCTTCCGTACTGGACCGACGGGTGCATGGACACGATCGACGGGGTGCTGTTCGAGTCCTCGACCACGACGCCGTTCCACTTCCTCGATCAGGCCGAGTACTCCCTCCCGGGCGAGTCCTCGAATCCGGTCTCGTTCCTGAACTACCCCACCTTCGACTTGGGCGACGGCATCCGCCACCTCCAATTCGCAGACGTGCACTACTTCCTGGCGGTGTCACCACAGGTCGAGGCCGCAGCCAAGAGCGTTCCGGGGCTCGTCGAGATCGCGTCGACGCGGGGCTTTCCCGGCGCGATCAACCAGGTGGCAGTCAGCCATCCGCTCTGGATCCTCTACCTCATCAAAGGTTCACAGCTCGTGACACCGCTCGACCACCTTCCTGAGGTGGAATCCGGTGGCTCCGCAAAAAGCTGGCTCGACACCAATCTGGCCTGGTGGGAGGACGAGAGGTACTGGCCGGTCGAGCTCGCGCAGAACGGTCCGCCCAACTGGCCCAGGGCTGCGGTCGGGACCCTTGTTCCCCCGTCCCTGGGAATCCCGGTCAAGCCGACGACGGTGACACACGCCCGCATGACGAACTCGACGGTCAGTTTCGACGTGGGGCGGCTCGGCGCGCCGGTGCTCGTGAAGGTGCCCTACTTCCCCAACTGGCACGCCTCCGGCGCCCTCGGGCCCTACGAGGTCTCTCCGAATCTGATGGCGGTCGTCCCCACGGCTCATCACGTAACACTCACCTACGGCACGACGGGAGCCGATCAGCTCGGCAAGCTCGCCTCTCTCGCCGGAGTCGTCGGCCTGGGCATGCTCATGACGCTCCGCCCACCTGTCATGGCACGGCAAGGTGGCACACCCGAGACGCCGGCTCCGCCTATGGGGGACGAGCCCGAGGGAGGCGTCCCCGCCGGCCTGGAAGTTGAGCCGGAGCAGTTGACGACCGACGGCCAAGAACCTCCGGGCCAACCGGAGCCTGAGACCACATTCGGAGACGAGCCGCCCCACGACCAGCATTGAGTGACCCCAGACTCCGGCCCACAGTGCGTATCCTCCCTTTACGTGCCCAAAGATCCGGCGATGCGCTCACTGGGCGGTCACCGGGCCGTTCACCACGCCACAAAGGGTCGCCGTTGGCCGAAGCGGGTGCTCATCGCAGTGGCGATCCTGCTCGTCGTTGTGCTGGTCGGCGGCGTCGGAGGCTGGTTCTACGTCAACGGGGTGCTCGGCTCCATTAAGCGGGTCCCCGTGGCGAGCATCACGCCGGAGAGCTCCGGCGCGCCGATCGACGTCCTTCTCGTGGGCTCCGATTCCCGGGCGTTCGTCGATACTCCAGGCGAGGCCTCGTCTTTCGGCAGCGCAGCCTCTCAGTCCGGACAGCGGTCGGATGTCATCATCGTCGTGCGGCTCGTGCCTCGGACGCGCCAGATCGAGATGCTCTCCATCCCACGGGACACCTACGTACCGATCCCGGGTACCGCCGGGTCCAATAGGGTCAACACGGCTTTCAACTCCGGCCCGAGCCTTCTCGTCGCGACGATCCAGCAGGATTTCGGGATACCGATCAACCACGTGGTCGTGGCTAACTTTCCGGGCTTCGAAGGCATGGTGAACGCCCTCGGCGGCATCTCCCTCGACTTCCCGTACCCGGTTCGCGACCTTGACTCCGGCCTCAACGTGACGACGGTGGGATGCCAGACCGTGAACGGGAGCACGGCGCTGGCGCTCGTGCGCAGCCGACACCTCTACTACTTCAAGGGCGGCAGCTGGAACTACGACGGCATGAGCGACTGGAGCAGGATCCAGCGCCAACAGGCTTTCTTCCATGCGGTGATCAACAAGGTGAACGGCGAGTTCCCCAACCTTCTCGCGATCAACGACTTCCTGCGTGCGACCGCTGACGACCTGCAGGTGGACTCGGGATTCTCCAGCCGTGAGATGATCTCTCTCGGATTGCATTTCAGGGGAGTCGACTCGGCCAGCCTCGCGACCGAAGTGCTGCCGACCTACGGCGCCGTCGTCGACGGCAGTGACGTGCTCATGACGGCACAGCCCTATGCGCAGCGGATGATCTCGACCTTCCTCGCTTTCGGATCGAGCGCGGCGAGCGGGGTCAGCACGACGACGTCGGCGCCCGGCGTCGCCACGACGACGCCCGAGAGCCAGGTCGTCTTCGACAACCCCAAGGACCTGCCCGAGCCCTGGAACCCCAAGCCCTGCTGACAGTCCCCCGTCTCCGGCTGAGGGATTCAGCTCCCGAGCCGCTCCACCTCGAGGCCGAAAACCTGGCCAATCAGCCCGAGACCCGGGAGGTCGTGGCCACCGAACAGAATCGAGTGGTGTGAGGGCAGCCCCTCCATGAGGGCATGGCCGTCAGGCACCCTGATCACCGCACCATTGAGGCAGTCGGAGTCGGGGAAGCCTGCGTATCCGGTGAGCTCGCCCTCCACGACCGACAAGGTATCGAACGTGGGTCCCAGCTTGACGAGTGTGAGCTCGCCGGCAGGAAGGCGGGCGTCGATGACGGTGGCGTTCGCGTCCACGATCGCGAGTGCTCGCGGGCGCAGCTTCCACTCGGCGGCGAACCGGCGGGGCAAAACGCCCAGGTAACCGCAATGGGCCGCCAGGACGTGGTTGGCGGGGTCGTCGACATGCGGAAAGGCCGGGATGCGTTCGTGGTGCAGCGCGGCCTGGCCCATCAAGAACGGGTAGAGGTTGGTCATCATGACCGGGACCCCGAGGCAACGGTGGATGATGAACTTCGTGAGCATGGAGACGATGTCCGCCTCGCAGCCCCAGATCATCTCCCGCTCGGCGTAGAGCAGGTCCCAGGCCAGACATGGCGTCGTGTCCGAGTAGCCCGACTCGTTCAGGCAGTTGAGCCCGACCGCCAGGACAGCTGGCTCGGAGTCGAGGTCGTCGCGGACTGCCCGGTAGAGTTTGACAGCGCTCAGAACGGCGCGGTCGCAAACACCTTCGCGCGGAACCTCTTCCCGCAGTCGCGCCCATTCCTCAGCCGCGACGTGGTCAGGTATGGCCCGGGCCCGCGCTCCCAGGTCCGCGAAGCTCCTCTTCTCGATGCAGAGTCCGTACTTGTCGCCGATGCGCTGCGAGCACTCCTCCTCCCACCAGTAAAAACGCCTGAAGATGCCGGGCTGAAACCCGGCCTCCCCGGGATGGTCCTGGTAGACGAGGAATCGCCCGTCCCGTAGTTGCCGTCTGGCGCCAAGTGCGCGACAGGCTGTCCTCGCCGCGTCCAGGGAGTACGGCGCCATCAGCGCCACACCCTCCGCCCGCAGATAGCTGATGATCTCCCAGTCCCACATCGCCATCGTGCCGAACTCCGAGGTGAGCACCAGGATCGGCAAGCCGAGCCGACGAAAGTCCTCCAGACGCCTGTACGCCTGTCCCACCATCTGCGGGAAGACCACTCCGTCGGCGGCGGGCAGCTGCGCCCCGAGCGGGAGCGGGTCCCCGATCTCTGCCACGTCGGACAACAACCCGCGCAGTCGACGAGTCTGGGCGGCGAAGTCGGGATCGTCGTGCGCGACGAGATACAGGGGTATTAAGCGTGCTTTCCTCACACCTGCTCACCTCGCTCGTCGGCCGACGGGGAAGGTGCCGACGTCTCTCGCAGCCCCCGGGCGATTCGAGAGAGCTCGCCGACGATCTCCAGCGTCATCTCTACGTCAAAGACCTCTTCGATCACGCACGTCCACCCGTGCACGAAGTAGCGCCAGCCGTCCTCGATGACAAGACCCCGGCTGAGTTCCTGGCGTTCCGCCTGGTGCAGGAACCCGAGCTCGCCCCGGTAGTTGAGCTCCCAGACCAGGGCCTGCTCGGGAAAGACACCCGAGTCGGTGATCGGGCTGCCCGGGCTGTCCTTTCCCATTCCGGTCCCGTTGACGATGAGGGAGCCCTCTGGCACGCGCTCGAGCAGACGGTCGTTCCGCACCGGATCAGAGTTGTGGACGTACTCCACTTCGACGCCCGCGAGCACCTCGGCGTGCACGGCGCGCATGGACTCGAGCCGGGCGGGGCTGCGGTTGACCACGACGATACGCCGCGGCCGGTCTTCGCCCGGGCGGCCGGTCATGAGGTGCAGGCTGATGGCGAGGTTGGAGCCACCGGTCCCGAACAGGACCGCCTCCGCGCCGGTCGCGGCCCAGTGACCCTGTGGCACGAACTCGTCGAGGGCGCGGCCCGACGAGATGGGGTCTTTGGCGTGAGCCCGCAACAGGCCACCGCGCTTGGACAAAGAGGAGACTTCGCCACAGAGCTGCGCCCAGGGGTCGATGAAGTCGAACATGTCCCTGCAGGCGGTGAACAGGTCGATCTTGTGGGTCGTGACGAGGCCGCCGAGCTCCAACGGGTCTGAGGCGATGGCGCGCACGACCTCGCGGTAGGACGGGGGCGGTGCGTGCACAGCGAAGTCATGACCACAGATCTCGACCCCGCCGAGGCCGAGGTGCTCCGCCCAGGCCGGGAACACCCGCATGATCGCAGACTTGCCGGTCGTCACACCGATGAAACTGAATCGCCTCGTACGCCCGGAACCCGGCCCCACGGCTCACACCTCCTGCGCACTTATCTCGGCCAGGAGCTGTGACGCGTGGGCACTGATCTGCTCCCAGGCGCGCGCCTTGCGGAGGGCTTTGGGCAGCAGTTCCCCGCCGAGGCCCACGGCAACGGCGCCGGCGGAGAGCCACTCGCCGGCCGTGGCCGGGGAGATCCCGCCCGTCGGGATCACCTGCAGCCCGGGAAAGGGCCCGAACAAGGCCTTCAGGTGCCCGACCCCCACCGTCGAAGCTGGGAAGAGCTTGACCACGATGGCTCCTGTCCTCAGCGCCGTGGCAACCTCTGACGGGGACATGACCCCCGGTACGGCGAGAAGGCCCGTGGCGAGCATGCTCGAAAGCAGCTGTTCGTCGAGGTGGGGGCAAACGAGGAAGTCGGCCCCGGCCCGCACGGCCGCATGCGCCTGCTCGGTTGTCGTGATCGTCCCAGCACCGAGAAGGAGCTTGTCACCGAGCCGTCGACGGACCTCGGCCAAGGCGGCGTCGACGCCCGGCGTTGTGAAGGTCAGCTCGATCGCCGCGAGCCCTCCGCAGGCCAGCGCCTCAGCGATGTCGACGGCTTCTTGGCCGTCGTCGGCGCGCACGACTGCGATCGCCCTCGCCGCCCGCAACCGTTCGAGAACCTCGGTCGCGCTCATAGGGGGTACTTCGGGGCTCGCCCTTTGAGCACGGCGAGCAGGTCATCGAGAGCCATCGCTCCCATCGCCGATGTGGCCTCGGCCGTGTGGGGTCCCATGTGAGGCGTCACCAAGATGTCGTCTCGTTGCAGAAGCGGATTGCCCAGAAGTGGTGGCTCCTCGATCAACACGTCGAGCGCGGCCGCGCGGAGCGGGCCTTCCTCCAGCGCCCACAACAGGCCGGCCTCGTCGATCAGGGCTCCCCTCGCCGTGTTGATCAGCCCGGCGCCGGGCTTCAGCCGCTCCAGGAATGACCTGCCCACCATCCCTCTGGTCTGGTCGGTGAGGGGGGCGTGCAGGGAAACGAAGTCCGACTCGGCAACGAGGGAACCGAGACCGACCAGTGTGGCCGTCTCGCTCTCGGAGACGTTCGGGTCGTGGGCGAGGACCCGCAACCCCAACGAAGCCGCCTTTGCGGCCACCAGCGAGCCGATCCGACCCAAGCCGATCAGGCCCAGAGTCCTGCCGGCGAGCTCTACGCCGCTTAGCGCCGGCCATTGCCCGGCGCGGGCCTGATCATGCCCAGCCACGAGGGGACGTGCCAGAGCAAAAAGAAAGGCGATGGTCAGCTCGGCCACGGCGTTGGCGTTGGCGCCTGGTGTGACGGTGACTGTCACCCCGTGACGCGCGGCCGCTTCGAGGTCGACCCGGTCGACGCCCACGCCGTAACGGGCGACGACCCGCAGCCGGGGCGCACCCCCGAACACCGCTGCGCTCACCTCGTCAAGGCCACACAGCAGGCCGTCGGCATCACGAACGGCTTGCGCCAACGCCGCTGCCGCGAGCGGGCCTGGGCAGTAGCGGACGGTGCCCACCTCCTCTTCGAGCCGGCGCCGCAGACCCGGGTCGTGCAGGCCGAACGACCGGGGCGTCACGATCACGACGCATTCCGGGAGCGCTCGCGGTTCAACCCCGGCGAGGCCGTCTGCGCGGGGGCCTGCCCCGGCCGGACCGTGTGAGTTGTCAGTGGTCATTGCAGCCCAGCCCCCGGCGGCGTCCGCATCACACGCTTGGGAAACCCGGCTTGCTCGATGGTGCCGTAGTCGTGCCCGGCCTGGCCCGGGTAGACGGCGAAGAAGACGAAAGGGTCCTCCCCGGTGTTCACGGTGCGATGGGCCCAGCACGGCGGCACGTAGGCGATCGTGCCCGGGCCGATCGGCGTCGCCGCCTCGCCTCCGTCCTCCGTCATCAACAGCAGCTGACCATTACCGGAAAGCCCGAGGTAGACCTCGCCCGTGTCCCGCACCACGTGGTAGTGGCCCTTTGTCATGAAGTACTCGTCGCCGACTGTCCCGGGGTGGAGAACGGTGGTGCAACAGATCAGCTGTCCCACCTCTTCGGGGACGTCGTACTGGAGGACCTCGTACACAAGCGGATCACCCTGCTCTACAAGCTGGGACAAGGCGGCTTGGTCCGCGTAGGCACCTTGCATGTCGGAGACGTGCCGCTCGGTCCGGGAAGTGTGCGGTTCGAGGGCCCCGGTGCGCCAGTCGAGCATCAGGACGAACGGGTCCATTGGCCCTGGGATCACGGCTGATCACCACTTTCGGTCACGGTTCGATCACCACTTTCAAGGCCCGGCCCGAGCCGGCAAGGGCGAAGGCCCGCGCGGCCGAAGCCAGGTCGAAACGGGCATCGACAAGAGCGCCCGCGGCCACCTGACCGTCGACGATCAGACCGAGCGCGGCACGGCACTCGTCGTTCGTGCTCGCTGTGGTTCCCGTGACGACCAGCTCCTTGTAGTGGATGAGGTTGCTGTCGAGCTCGACCCTGGAGCCTTCTCGAGGAAGGCCGGCAAAGAAGTTGACACGCCCTTGGGGGCCGGCCAGCTCCAACGCCTGCGCCTGGGCGAGGGCCACCGGAGCGGCCACGACAACCGCGTCGGCGCCCCTTCTCGCCCCGGCGTCATCGAGGGCTTGGCGCAGCTCCTCGAAGCAGGCGTCATGAGCGGAGGTGGCGCCCCACTTGAGAGCCCGCTGGCGCCGCTCGAGGTTGGGCTCGCAGACGATCACGGCACGAGCACCGGCCAGGCGCGCCAACGCGACGTGGAACAGGCCCACGGGACCCGCGCCGTAAACGACCACGACGTCCCCGTCTCCGATCCGGCAGGCCCGCGAGCCCCGCAGAGCGCACGCGAGCGGCTCGGTCAGCGCCACGGCCGCCGGGTCCGCGCCGGGCCCGAACCGGAGCAGATTGCCCTGGTCCACCAGGTCGCGCGGCACGAGGACGTATTCGGCGAAACCCCCGTTCTCGCTGATGCCGACCGCCCGTGGTTCCTCGCACAGGTTGACCTGGCCGATTAGGCACGAACGACAGCAGCCACACCCGTAATTGGGCGCCACAAAGACCCTTTCGCCGATGTTGGCGGCCGCCCCATCACCCGTCTCGACCACGGTCCCGGCGATCTCGTGGCCGGGGATGCGGCTAGAGCCCTCTTTGTAGGAGCGATGGCCGCCTGCCACGATCCTGAGGTCGGTCCCACATATCGAGCAGGCGTCCACCCGCAGCAGGGCTTCGCCCAGGCCCGGGTGGGGCCGGGGTAGCTCCTCCAACACGAGCGATCCCGCGCCCCGGTAGACGAGAGCCTTCATCAACCAGACCTCGACTTGGACACCAGGACAGGGCGGCCTTCCAGCCAGGAGGTGTTGGCAGCCCGAACCGCCGCCACCGCGGCGCGGCCGTCGCGGGCACCCACGACAGGGGCACTGCCGCTCAAGGCCGCCCGCGAGAACGCGGCCAGTTCCGTGCGATAGCCCGACTCGAAGCGTTGCGGCCAGGAAGCGAACGTCGGGGTCTGCCCGATGCCGCGGGAGCGGATCTCAAGCAGCGGCAGGGCGCGGTTGTCTCCCACGACCAAGAGGCCGTCGGTCCCGAGCACTTCCACCCGGGCGTCGTAGCCATAGTCGGCGGGGCAGGTCCCGTCTATGGTCCCGATGGCGCCGCTTGCGAAGCGGAGAGCTACCACGACGTTGTCGTAGAACTCCGGAGCGGTGACGCCACGTGCGTGGCCTTTGAAGTTCGCCGTCTCCGCGTAGACGCGCTCGATCTCAGATGAGACGAGCCAGCGCACGCAATCGAAGTCGTGACTGTTCACCTCGGCGAGCATCCCGTTGGAGCGGCGCAGGTCCTGCGCCCACGCCGGCGGAAGCCCCGGACCGCGGGTGAGGGACTTGACCAACATGGGCGTGCCGATGTCGCCGGCCTCGATCCTGCGCTGGGCCTCCACGAACTCCGGCTGGAAACGCCTCACGAAACCGACCTGGAACACGACGCCGGCCTTGTCTGCGGCGACGGCCATGGCGTCGCACTCTTCCAAGGTCAGCGCCATTGGCTTCTCGCAGAAGATGTGCTTGCCCGCGCCTGCGGCGAGCACCGCCAGCTCAGTGTGTACGAAGGTGGGAGCGGTGATCACGACCCCTTCGAACGCCACTGCGGAGAGCGCTTGTTGGAGGTCGGTGAAGACCGGTACGGCAAGCTCGGCCCCCGCCCTGTTCCCAACCTCGGGATCGGCGTCGACGATGCAGGCGAGCTCGGCGGCGGGGATCGACCCGGCGGCGTTGCGTGCGTGTACCATGCCGACCCGCCCGGCGCCGAGCACGGCCAGGCGAAACAGGTGTCTCATTCGTGACTCACCTCGCGCGGGGGACGAGCAGGTCGACGACGGCCCGGTAGTCGCGTTTGCGCGTGTCGTACAGGGACTGCAAAGAGGCCTCCGGCATGACGCGACCTGCCTCGGCGGTCGTGGCCAGGGCGGTCGCAGCCAGATCGTCGACGGCCCCGACGGCCGCCGCGGCCACCATGGCGACGCCCCAGCAGGTGAAGCTCTCCCGGTCCAGGCGCACGTAGGGCAGGCCCAAAGCGGAGGCCTTGATCAGGTTCCAGAGGGCATCGTCGCCTCCGCCGCCGATCACCCTCACGTCGCGCGCCACGATATCCGGGAACAGCTCGAGGGCCCTGTCCAGGAAGCCTGCGTACTCGAAGGCCACGCTCTCGAGCACGGCGCGGGTGAGGTCACCGCGGGTTTGGGAAAGGTCGAGGCCTACCCAGGCACCCCGGGCATGGGGCGCGGAGGGCAGGATCCGGCCTCCCAGGTGAGGAACGAACAGCAGGTGCCCGCCCGAGGATGCACAGGCCTCCTCGACCAGCTGCTCCAGCGGCGGGTTGCCCAGCACCTGGGGAAGCCAGCGGAGCAGGTCGCCACCGGCCAGGTAGGCGAGCGAGATCCACTGGCCGGGGACCGCGCCCCTCATCTGAACCAGAGTCCGGGAGAAGTCGGGCCGGAAGGCGGTCGTGGACAAGGCCAGGACCGAGGCGGTTCCCGCCGTGTCCAGCAACTGGCCCGCCTCGACCATGCCCGCGCCGAGCGCTCCCGCGGCGGTGTCGCCCAGGCCTGCCGCCACCGGCGTGCCCGCGACGAGTCCGCAGTCACCGGCAGCCGACACGCTGAGACGCCCGACACGTTCCGTCGGGCTGACGATACGGGGCAGCTTCGCCAGCTCCACGCCGACCCCGGATGTGAGCTCACCGGACCAGGTCGCCGTCGCGGCCTCCGCAAGCCCGCTGAAATGAAGATGCGTCTCGTCCAGGTAGGCCTCGCCGGCATCCAGCTCGCAGAGCCGGCCGGCGACGTAGGCGTTCGGGACGACGAACTTGGCCACGCGCCGGTACTCCTCTGCCCGCCACCGGCGCCACCAAGCGATCTTGGCGGCGTGGGCGACCATGGGCGGGCACCCGGTGAGCGCGACGAACCTGTCGCCGAGCCGGTCGGAGATCGCCTCCACCTCTGGGCGGCAACGCGAGTCGAGCCAGGAGTCATAAGGGGTCACCGCCTGGCCGTCGGGGCCGATGCCGAGCACACCCGCCATCTGACCGGCCACAGCCACACAGGCCACGTCACCGGGACGGCCCGAGCTCGCGACACAGGACGCGATCGCCGCCGTCGCCGCCCGGTAGAAGTCTTCTGGTTCCTGCTCGACCTCGTCGGCGGCACGCCGGTAAAGGGGCAACGGTACCGATGTCTCGCCTAAGCAGGTGCCGCTGAGCTCGAACGCGGCCGCCTTGGCACTCTGGGTGCCGACGTCGACCCCTACGAACAGCGGCCCACTCATGGGACGAGGTCGTCCCTGCTCACCGAGATCCGTCCCAGGCGCGAGGCGCTGCCCGCTGGGCTGGACAGGTCCACTTCGAAGGCACTGCGGTCGCCGCGATGAAAAGCGACGAAGTACTCGAGAGGCCGGCGCCCGGTCGTAAAGCTGAGGCTGCGCAACACGAGGAGCGGGTCACCGCGCCCCACCTTGAGCAGGCGGGCTTCTCGCACGCCCGCCGTCGCGGCCTCGACGCGGCGTTGACTCGAGATGATGGGCAGGCCGAAGTCCTCGCTGAGGACGCGGTAGAGCGATGCAGAGCCGTTCAGGTCGCGTGCAACCAAGCCGGGAACCATCGCCGCTGGGAGATAGGTCATCGTCAGCACATGGGGCGCTCCGTCCAGACGACGCACCCGTTCCAACTCCACGACCAGTTCGCCCGGCGCGAGGTTCAGGATCTTGGCCACGCTCTCGGTCACGGGCGCCTCCCGGAGCACGAGAACCTTGCTCTGGACCTCTTGGCCACGCGAGGCCGCATCGTCGGCGAGCCCGCCGAGCTCACTGATCAAGCCCTCGGCGGTCTTCGGCGCGGACACGAAGGTGCCTCTGCCCCGCTGACGGAATATCAGCCCCTCATAACAGAGCTCGGTGAGCGCCTGGCGGACGACGCCCCGGCTCACCCCGAGCCGCTCACAGAGCTCGAGCTCGTCGGGGAGCCGCGTCCCAGGCGCCAGCTCGCCCGAGAAAATGCCCCTCGAGAGCCACTGCTTGAACTGGTAGTACAGCGGGACGGGTGTGGAGTGGTCGAGTACCGTCTCCAATGCGTCCATATGTATTGACATTCTGTCTTGATCCTGCCACCCTCGAAACTGGGATGCAAAGCCTTCGACTGGCCGGGGCTGCGGTGACGGGTCGCGCCCCGAGGGGCGAGACGGACGACCGGGAATGGTCGGGCTGGGGGCGGTCGTGAACGTCGTGCGCACCGTCCGAGGCGACATCGACCCTTCCGAGATGGGGCCAACGGACGCTCACGAGCACCTCTTCTTTGTGACCCCGCTGCAACCGGGTGACGAGTTCGCAGACGTGGGCCTGGCCATCGAAGAAGCCCGCACCCTGGTGCACGCCGGGGCGAGGACGATGGTCGATTGGACCCCGCTCGATCTCGGACGAGATCTGGAAGGGCTGCTGCGGGTGTCCGAGGCAACGGGTCTCCAGGTGATCGCCGCGACCGGTGTGCACCGGGACGCCCACTACGCGGCGGACCACCCTCTGCGTTCGGAGACACCGGACGGCCTCGCCCGTCGTCTTGTCGCCGACATCGAAGGGCCTGGCGTGCGCTCCGGCGTGATCAAGATCGGCGCCAGCTACCACCGCCTGCAGCCCTTCGAGGAGAAGGCCTTCGCGGCCGCAGCCGAGGCCCACCGGCTCACCCGGGTACCTCTTTGCGTCCACACTGAGCACGGCACCCTGGGCCTGGGCATCGTGGAGCATCTCGCCCGGCTGGGGGTGGCCGCCGGTTCGGTGATCCTCGCCCACGTGGACCGCAATCCCGATCCCGGGGAGCACGCCGAGACAGGGGCAAGCGGCGCTTGGCTCCAGCTGGACGGACCGGGCCGCACGAAGTACTGGCCGGACTCGACCGTCCTCCAGCTGATCTCCGATCTCGCGGATCGGGGGCTCGGAGATCAGCTCCTGGTCGGCGGGGACACCGGGCGCAGCTCCATGATGCGCGCCTACGGGGGCGGCCCCGGCCTCGACTACGTCTTCGCCCGTTTCAAGCCCAGGCTCGAACGCGAGCTCGGCGCGGAGCTCTCCCGGCTCATCTTCGTGAAGAACCCTGCCAGGGCCTTCGCCTTCGACCCGAGCCCGCCGCCCGCGGCCGAGCAAGGCTGTCTGCCCGTCTCGGACCTCCGCGACTAGCGGCCTGTCAATCGAGCTGTCACTAGTTTGCAGGCGCGGTCACCGCAAGAGCCGCCGGAGGCGTTTTTCGCCGAAGTGATTGCCTCCTCGAGCCCTTCGGGAGCAAGCCCGGGCCCTTCAGCCGTGGTTGGCCCGACCGGCGACGTTCGACACGGCCACGAGGCGATCGAGCGCGCTCCTGGCGTTCCCGTCATCGATTGCCGCCGTGGCAACCTCGAAGCCGTCGGCGAGGTCGTCGGCCAGGCCGGCCACGACGAGGCCTGCCGCGGCGTTCAAGCAGACCAGGTCACGCCTCGGTCCGCGCTCGCCGTCCAACAGTCGCAGCCCAAGCTGTGCGTTGTGGGCGGCATTCCCGCCGGCCAGGTCCCCGAGCGTGGCACGTTTCAGGCCGAGCGAAGCCGGCTCGATCTCCAGCTGTCGGCGGCGGCACGTCCCGTCCTGCTCGCGTACCGACTCGATCAGGGTCGACGGTGCCGTGGTCGAAAGCTCGTCAAGGCCGTCATGACCGAAGACCACCATCGCGTGCACCGAGCCGAACGTCTCGAGCACGTCGAGCATCTTGTCGGCCATCGTGGGGTCCGAGACACCGACAAGCTGGCGGGTGGCGCCGGCAGGGTTCACCAGTGGGCCGACGAAATTGAAGGCCGTCGTGACGCCGAGCTCGCGGCGCACCGGCGCGGCGTAGCGCATCGCCGGATGAAAGCGCGGTGCAAAACAGAAGCCGATTCCGGCCTCGTCGATGCATCGCCGCACACCGTCGGGGCCGAGGTCGATCACCACGCCGAGGGCTTCGAGCACGTCGGCCGAGCCCGCAAGCGACGAAGCCGCCCGCCCGCCGTGCTTACACACGACCGCACCGGCGCCGGCGACCACGAAAGCACTGAGCGTAGACACGTTGATCGTGCCGCTGCGGTCGCCGCCCGTGCCACAGGTGTCCACGACCTCGACTCCGACCTCGAGCCTCTCGGCGTGGGACCGCAGCGCCCGCACGAGGCCCGTCATCTCGCTCACGGTCTCGCCCTTGATCCGCAGGCCGGATATGAAAGCGGCGATTTGGGCGTGGGTCGCCTTGCCCTCGAGCACGTCGTCCAGGGCCGCGGAAGCCTCCTCGGCCGTCAGGTCCTGACGGCTCAGGATCTTGCCGAGGATCGCCGGCCATCCACCGAGAGCCGCGAGGGTGACCGCTGTCACGGCCTCAGTCCCAGGAGCGCTGGCCGCCGAGCAGGCGTTCCGGGTTCGAGTCGTCCCTCATCCGCGGCGGTCAGGTCTTCGGTGAGGTTGCAGTCCACCGAGCGAGGCTAGCGGGACGGTCTCGCCGCGGCGTCGTGGAGGTGAACGGAAAGCCGGGACGCGTCAGGCGGACTTGCGGTGCTGGCGGACGACCCGACGACGCTCACGTTCGGTGAGCCCACCCCACACGCCTTCGCGCTCGCGGGCAGCAAGTGAATACTCGAGACACGACTGGCGAACCGTGCACGACGCGCAGATCGTCTTCGCCTCCTCCGCGTCCTCATCGGACACGGGGTAGAAGATGTCTGCGTCAACCCCTCGACATGCGGCTCGTTGGCGCCAACTGGCTTTCATCCCGGTTCACTTTCGTCGTCTGTCGACCGCCGCCGGCGGCCCGCCGCGGCGAGTTCGAATTGCAAGGAGATCGGTCAGCAGCAGCGGAGCTCTTGTCGTGCGCCAGGGGGGCCGCCGGCCGGAACCTCGATTATGAATGATCGTAACGAAACTGTCAACAACTGCCCTCCGTCCCGGTTTCACCCAACTGCGCCCGGTGACGCTTGCCAGTTGTTCTTCCAATCTTCGGCCGCGAAGGCCCTCGCCTTGACAGGCAAATAGTCCTTCGGGGAAAAACTCTGCTTCCGGCTGATCCGGTCCCTCACCTGGGCACGAATCCCAGATACCGACGAGCCCACTGGCGGGGCCTGTCGGGGCGTCGGATTGTGGCAGGCTGTCGAAACGGTGCCTTGATGAAACGACCCGCGACCATGTTCGACCGTGAAGTCGCCCTCTCGGAGCTTTCCGGCAAGAGCTTCGACGTCGTCGTCGTGGGAGGAGGTATCACCGGAGCCGGCGTCGCCCTGGACGCCGCCTCGCGGGGCTTGCGGACCGCTCTTTTGGAACGAGGCGACTTTGCGTCCGGCACGTCTTCGAAGTCCTCCAAGATGGTGCACGGTGGGCTGCGCTACCTCCAACAACATGACTTCGGCCTCGTCCGCCAGAGCCTCACCGAACGTCGTCTCCTTTTGCAGAACGCGCCCCATCTCGTCGAACGACTCACTCTCCTCGTTCCGCTTTTCGGCAAAGCAGGGGTGGTCAACCGGGCCACAGCACGGGGTTACTCGACAGCGCTGTGGATGTACGACCTCGCCGGCGGCTGGCGCATCGGCAAGCTCCACCATCGGATAACCGCCGAGGAGCTCGCCTCCCACTTCCCCACGCTTCGCACCGACACGCTCGTGGCGGGATTCGTCTACTACGACGCCTGGGCCGACGACGCCCGGCTGACGCTGGCAGTGCTGCGGACTGCGGTGCTCGAGCACGGGGCCGTCGCGGTGAACTACGCCCCCGTCGTCGGCCTCGTCCACGACGGGGTGTCGCGCGTTGCGGGCGTGCGGGTGGCGCCTGTCGCCGATCCTCGCTCTGGCAGCTGGCTGACACGACCGTCACAGGGCAACACCTCGCCAGAGGTGATCGAGGTCCGGGCGAAGGTCGTCGTCAATGCGACCGGCGTGTGGGCCGATGACCTCCACCGTCTAGACGACGCCTCCCGCCCGCCCTCGATTCGCCCCGCCAAGGGCATCCATCTCACCGTTGCGCGTGACAAGTTGCCCTGTGACATGGCCACGGTGCTGCCGGTCGCTGTGGACCGCCGCGCCATAACGGTCATCCCGTGGGGTGAACACACCTACATCGGAACGACCGACACCGACTACGAGGGCCCTCTGGACGACCCCCGCGTCGAGCCGGACGACATCAGCTACGTGCTAAGCGCCGTGAACGCGGCCGTCTCCTCTCCGATCCGGCCCGAGGACGTGACCGGGAGCTGGGCCGGGCTCCGTCCCCTGCTCGCCTCGACGGCGACTCACGGGCGTTCGCCGAGCGCGCGAACTGCCGACCTCTCGAGACGCCACAAGGTTGAGCGGTCGGGCTCCGGGCTCATCACCATCACCGGGGGCAAGCTGACGACCTACCGCAAGATGGCGGCTGACACCGTCGACGCCGTATGCGCCGAGCTCCGACCGACCACGGCCACGTCGCGTACGAAGAACCTGCGCCTGCGCGGCTTTGCGTCTCCCAGCACCGTCCAAGTCCGGGAGCTCGCCGACAAGCTCGGACTCGACGCGGCCGTCTTGGGCCAGCTCCGGCGCCGCTATGGCGGAGAGATGATGGCCGTCCTCGGTCTCGGCATCGATCGGCCCGAGCTTTGCGCTCGCCTCGTCGGCGGTCTCGATCACCTCGAGGCGGAAGTCGTGTACGCGGCCCGTTTCGAGATGGCCAAGTGCGTCGAAGACGTTCTGTCGCGGCGCACCCGGGCCCTGCTGCTCGATGCGCGGTCCGCGGCCGCAGCGGCGGTCCGGACCGCCGAGCTGCTCGCAGCCGAGCTCGGCTGGGACGCGGCCAAGGTGCGCGAAGAGGGCGCGGCCTTCGACGCCATCGGCCGCCACGACCGTGCCGCGGCAACGTCGCTTGCGGGCGGGGCCACCCCCGGCCCCGCCGCCTGAGCTCCGGTGCGGCGCAACCGCAGGGCGGTCCCCGCACCGGTCGAGATCGATGCGGCAGCCGACCAACCCCCCGAACGGCTCGGCGGTCGCCGGGTCGCTCTCGGAGAAGACTTCTTGGAGCGGCTCTCGGGGTGTTGCGCGATCACCGACGTCGCTCCTCGGGCCCTCGCCGAGTCTGGCCGCGACTGGTGGCCGCTGTCGATCAGATGGGCGCTTTCTGGTGCCGTCCCCGCAAGGCCCGGGGTCGTCGCCCGGCCGGCCACGACCGCCGAGGTCGCCGACGTCTTGCGGTGTTGCCATGAGGCCTGTGTCCCCGTGACCGCCGCCGGTGGGCGAAGTGGAGTCTGCGGCGGCGCCGTCCCGGTCTTCGGCGGTGTCAGTCTCGATTGTTGCGGTCTGGAGGGCATTGCACGAGCTCACAGCGCGACGTCGCTCGTCGATGTCCGGGCAGGCACCTTCGGCGACGATCTCGAGCAAGAGCTTCGCTCCCGCTACGCCATGACGGTCGGCCACTGGCCCCAGTCCGTCGCCCTCGCGACCATCGGAGGATCCATCGCCTGCCGCGGCGCGGGCCAGTACTCCACCCGCTACGGGAAGATCGAGGACATGGTCGCCGGTCTCGAAGTGGTGCTCGCCGACGGGACCGTCGTCCGCACGGGCCAACTGGCCGGACGAGGTGCCGGGCCGCGCGCGGCCATGGGCCCGGACCTGACGAATCTGTTCGTCGGTAGCGAGGGCACGCTCGGTGTCATCACTTGCGCCCGGCTCCGGGCGCACCCGGTCGCCCCTGAGGAACGGCGGGCGGTCTGGGCATTCCCGAGCTTTCCCGACGGCCTCGAGGCGCTGCGCCGGACACTTCGGCGCGGTGCGACACCCGCGGTGCTGCGCCTCTACGACGCCACCGAGGCGCAGCGGAGCTTCGACGGTCTCGACACCAGTTTGCTCATCGCCCTCGACGAAGGCGACGGGCACATCGTTGACGGCGCCATGGCAGTCCTCTCGGAGGAATGCCACGCGGGCGAACCGCTCGACGTCGGCCTCGTCGAGCACTGGTTCACCCACCGCAACGACATGTCGCTGCTGGAGTCTGTCATCCGCGCAGGCATCGTCGTGGACACGATCGAGGTGGCGGCGCCCTGGGATGCGCTCGCGGCCATCTACGAGGCCGCCTTGGCGGCGCTCCGGGAGATTCCCGGGACGATCACGGCCTCTGCCCACCAGTCGCACGCCTACCTCGACGGTGCCTGCCTCTACTTCACTTTCGCGGGCTTGGGTCCCGATCCGGCCGATGACGCCTGGGCGGAAACCTTCTATCGACGTTGCTGGCAGGCGGTCCTCGGCGTCACATCGCGGCACGGTGGCTCGATCAGCCACCATCACGGCATCGGGCTCGTTCGTGGCCGGTATCTGCCGGACGCCCTCGGCGCCGGCTTCGACGTGCTGCGAAAGCTCAAGACGGCCCTCGACCCCCGGGGCATCTTGAACCCCGCCAAGCTCGGCCTGCCCTCGCCCTTCGGCCCTGCCCCTTGGCCGAACGACTGAGCTTCGGCTGCGATGGGGGCCGAGGTGAACGTAGGTGCCCAAAGTGGCTGTACGATCGCTCAGCGTGAGGAGACTTTCGTGACGACGGATGACCTTGTGAGGGAGGCCGCGGTGAACCCGTCGCTGGACGATGCCCTTGAGCTGGCGGCGGCCCTCCAGGCGAACCTGAACGCCGTTGTCCTCGGTACCCCGGACGCGGTCGTCGCGGCGACGACCGCCGTGCTGGCGGCGGGACACCTCCTGATCGAAGACGTGCCGGGCGTGGGCAAGACGATGCTCGC
>Ga0181521_10003544_pt1 | contig 18322 bp, 13 predicted proteins | sample PEATcosm2014_Bin_32_FD_119764 | JGI IMG/M metagenome (GOLD analysis project Ga0181521, IMG submission 119764) | Peatland microbial communities from MTU Mesocosm Facility, Houghton, MI, USA - PEATcosm2014_Bin02_60_metaG | ecosystem: Environmental > Terrestrial > Soil > Wetlands > Peat | place... | reverse complement strand
GTTTCCGGCGGCAGCAAATGCTACGTGTTCGCCTCCGAGACCTGCGCCTTCGACCTGATCGGCGCCGTCTACCTGCACGACGTGGAGCCCGGCGAATTAGTCGAGGTGGGCCCGGGAGGGATGACGCGCCAACGCTATGCGCCGGAGCAGCAGCGCGCGCAGTGTGTGTTTGAGCACGTTTACTTTTCGCGGCCGGATTCCATTGTGTTCGGGCGCTCGGTGGAAGAATCGCGGGAAAACCTGGGGCGGCGGCTGGCGCGCGAATGCCCGGCGGATGCCGACCTGGTGGTGCCCGTGCCGGATTCCGGTGTGGCGGCGGCCATCGGCTACTCGGCCGAATCGGGGCTGCCGTTCCGCCAGGCGCTCATCCGCAATCATTATGTCGGGCGGACCTTCATCGAACCATCGCAGGCCATTCGCGATTTCGGCGTCAAGTTGAAACTCAACCCGGTGCGCCACCTGCTGAAAGACCAGCGCGTGGTGCTGGTGGACGATTCCATCGTGCGCGGCACCACCAGCCGCAAGATCGTTCGTATGGTGCGGCAGGCCGGCGCGCGCGAGGTGCACCTCCGCATCTCCTGCCCGCCCACGATTTCGCCGTGCTTCTACGGCGTCGACACGCCCAACCGCGCCGAACTGATCGGCTCCAGCCACAGCGTGGAAGAAATCCGCCGCTTCGTCGAAGCCGACACGCTGGGCTATCTATCCATCGCGTCGCTGCGCAAAGCCGTGGACGACGACGAGAAGCACGAATACTGCTACGCCTGCTACACCGGCGATTATCCGACCGAGATCGTCAACATCGAAGGGCTGATCGCCGGCAGCCAGAAGCGTTAAGAGGCCTGGCCCCACATCGCCTGGAATCTAACCTACGGCCGGAGGGGCAGCGGCGGCCAGAGATGCTCGCAAACCACCTGAATGTCTCCGACCCGGCTCACGCAAGTGGCCGGCGCGCCGCGTCCCTCCTTCCCGGTGCGGTCGTCCCAGAATCGGATCGACAAGTGTGTGTTATCCAGCCATCGCACCTCCGGATACAACGGCTTGCCGTTCTTGAAGTCCCAGTATCCCAAGCCTCGGTACGCGTTTCTCGGGAACAAGCTCCAACGAGAGCGAACGTCGACATTCGCGTAGTCGTCACCCAGCGCTCCCTGGAATGCGTAGTTCAGGAGCGCGATGTGTCGTTGATCGGGAGAATACATGAGCGGCGCACGCTTGGTGCACGCCGCGGTGATCGCGAAGGCCAGCAGCACTAGGGTCCCAGTGACGATCAGGGTGATGGTCGCGACAAGATCTCTTACCCATCGATCCTTGATCAGCTTTCGAACACAGAAGATCAGGCCCGCGACGAACACCGCCAAGGCTAGGTACCACCAGATATCCGAGACGTCCATGCTCACTTTGCAGTTTAAAGTACATCTCGAGGCGGGGCAAGCTATCTCCCGGGGACCCCGCCGCGCCCCGCGTCCCAGCCGTGCGCCCTCCGGGCGCGCAACGTCCAGATCGTATCTCCACATTCCCGAGTGCGCGGGGATATGATGAGCTGTGTATCAGGGCACGGCTTTAGCCGTGCCGACGAGACAGTGAGGAATGGGGCTTTAGCCCCTGGCAATGGCCAAACCTGCGCGAAATGCCCGCCCGGATCGGATAGTGAGTTCGGCGCGTACGTTCTTCGCCACTACAAAAACCAGCCAGGGACTTCCCCTCTTGCAGTCGGAACGCAACGCTACGCTGATGATCGACGTGTTGCGTTCGTATGTAGCGACCGGGGAATTCCGGCTCCATGACTTTGTGGTCATGCCCGATCACATGCACCTCCTGATAACGGTCGGTGCGGACATGACCATCGAGAAGGCCATGCAATTGGTTAAGGGAGGGTTCTCGTATCGCCTGAGGAAGGAATGCGGATACTTGGGGGAAGTCTGGCAGCGTGGGTTCTTCGAGCAGAGGGTCGAGGATCGGCAGAGCTTCATACAGCACCGAGAGTACATCGAGCGGAACCCGGTCGAAGCAGGACTCGTCGCCTCGCCCGAGAAGTATCCTTATTGCTTTGCGTACCTGGCAAGGCAAAAAGCGCAGCGGCTAAAGCCGCATGATGGCTGAATATTCGGCACGGCTGAAGCCGTGCCCTGATACAAGACATCGAGGCTGGTGTGGCTCCGCATATCACTCGAACGTGGAAATTCCGGTGAAAACTCCCAGGACCTGAACATACGCCCATGTCTCTTTTTCTCGACGGAAACTCGCTGACCATCGCTGAAACCTGCGCCGCGGCGCGGGCGCGTACGGCGGACGTGGCTCTCGCGGCCGACGCGCGCGCGGCCATGGAGCGCTCCCGCGCCCTGGTCGATCGCCTGGCCGCCGGCGACGACCCCATCTACGCGGTGAATACCGGCGTCGGCCTGTTGGCCGGCGTGCGCATCCCGCGCGAACAGCTCGACCAGTTGCAGCGCAACGTGGTGCGATCGCACGCGGCCGGCGTGGGCGAGCCGCTGGCGCGCGAAGTGGTGCGCGCCATGATGCTGATCCGCGCCAACGTGCTGGCCAAGGGATTCTCCGGCATTCGCCCGTTGATTGCCGAGCGCCTGTGCGAGATGCTGGGCCGCGGCGTCACGCCGGTCGTGCCCTCGCAGGGCAGCGTCGGTGCATCGGGCGACCTGGCGCCGCTGGCGCATATGGCGCTGGTGCTGATCGGCGAGGGAGAAGCCGAGTTCGAGGGCGCGGTACTCGAAGGTGGGGAAGCGTTGCGCCGCGCCGGCATTGAAGCGACCGACCTGCATCCCAAGGAAGGCATCAGTCTCATCAACGGCACGCAAGCCATGCTGGCTGTCGGCTGCCTGGAACTGGAAGCCGCCGAAACGCTGGCGAACACCGCCGACGTGGTGGCGGCGCTGACGCTCGACGCGCAGCGCGGCACGCCGCGCGCCTTCGACCCGCGCATCCACCAGGCCCGCCCGCAAGCCGGCCAACTTGCGAGCGCCGCTCGCCTGGCGCGCTTCTTCGAGGGCAGCCAGATTCGCGAATCGCATCGCGGCTGCGGCCGCGTGCAGGACGCTTATTCGCTGCGCGCGGTGCCGCAGGTTCACGGCGCGGTGCTGGACGCGCTGGCCGAAGCCCGCCGCGTTTTCTCGATCGAGGTGAACTCGGCCACCGATAATCCGCTAGTGTTCGACGGCGAAATCCTCTCCGGCGGCAATTTTCACGGCGAGCCGCTGGCGCTCCAGCTCGATTTTCTGGCCATCGCGCTGGCGGCGCTGGCCGGCATCTCCGAGCGCCGCATCGACCGCCTGGTCAACCCCGCGCTCAACGAAGGCCTGCCCGCGTTCCTCGCCGGCCACCCGGGTCTCGAATCCGGCCTGATGATAGCGCAAGTCACCGCCGCCAGTCTGGTGGCCGAAATCCGCGTGCTGGCGAACCCCGCCTCCACCGGCTCCATCACCACCAGCGGCAACAAGGAAGACTTCGTTTCGATGGGGATGACTTCAGCCGTGAAATTACAGCGGGTGGTCCGCGACGCGCGCTACGTGCTGGCCATTGAAGCGCTCTCGGCCGCGCACGCTCTCGACCTGCTAGAGCCGCTCAAGACCAGCCCCGTGCTGGAGCAGGTGCGGGAACGTATCCGCGCTGCATCTCCGCCGCTTGTATCCGACCGCCCGCTGTACCGCGACTTGGCGGCACTGGAAGCGCTGATCGCCTCCGGCGGCCTTCAACTGGCGTAGACGCTGAAGCGGGCCACCGTGCGAAAGCCCATCCGTTCATATAGCCGCAGCCCGGCTTCGGTGGATTGCAGCACCACCGGCCGCGACGGCCGCTCGCGTTCGGCTTCCTCGAGCGCGTGGCGCATCACCGCCTCGCCATAGCCGCGGAGCCGGTGATCGGGCAGCGTAGCCACGTTATAGACGCCGATGGTGTCGCCGCACGGGACGGTGGCAGCGGTCGAAACCGGCTCGCCGTCCACGTACCCGACGTACGCCGCGAAACGCTCCCACACCGAATCCTGGTCGAACACTTCGTTGAACCAGGCGATCGGCACGTGGAAGCAGACCGAGCCGATGCCGCGGAAGTCGTCGCCGGTGCGGCGGTCGCGCACGCGCCGGACTTCGATCTCCGGCAGCCGCCGCGTGGGCGGGCGGACCTTCTCCGTCACCATGCCCGGCAGCTCGACGGTGCGGCGCAATCCGTACCGCTCGAACACCTGCCGCAGGCGGCGATGCGCCTTGGGCGCCAGCCAATCCTCGCACACCCAGAACGACCACTCCAGGCCGCGCGTGTTGAATTGCAACGAGGGCAAAAGGATCGACCGCGCCAGCTCGGCCTCGGTCTCCACCGGCCCCGACAGGAACGCCGCGTTAAACATCTGAAACGCAACCCCCGCCGACGCGATCGAGACGCCCGGCAACTCGCGCACTTCGCCCGCGTTGCGGCTAGCCGCGATGATGCGGAACGATTCCCGCAAGTTTTCCGCCACCGCGACAAAAGTCACAAAGTTCAGTATCGCGCAGTTGGGGGGCGGGACAGTCACTGGTTCGTGCACCGCGAGATTCGGTGTTATTGCCAAACCGCTTGCTTACGCGCGGCTCCGAACGGAGCCACGACCGTAAGGGAGTGGTATTCCGCACGGGCTCTTCAAGCGCCTGAATTGCAGCCTCGCGGGTGACGCTGGGAAACTGCTCTGGAAACTCGCCCAAGGAATGTCCGCCCCCGAGGTAGTCGATGAGATTCTTGAACGGGGCTCGCGTGCCACGAAAGCAGGGCATTCCGTTCAGGATCTCAGGATCGACGATAATTACGGGCTTTTCCATGTCGCCCTCTATTCTACAAAGGCAGACCATGAATCTATGGTGTGCTTTGGTCCGGGCACACTACGGCTGGGAGATATTGGCGGAATGAGATACGAGTGCGTTGCGGGTGGCCGGGCTGTCGGACTTATCGCCGTGCGTACGGCCACCCAGTGATTTAAGCAGGAACTTCGATGTATTGGTCCGCTTTGATGGCAAACATTACGGTGTCGATTCGTTCCTTGCTTTCTGTTTATCCGAGCGGGCGGCAATAATAGCTATCCGTATTCCGCCGGCGGTTATCGATTCCGGAATCCAAAGTCTTCCGTCGAGAGTCCAGCCCGAGGGGGACCCCGCATGCCTTTAAGGGGCGCCGGAAGTTCAGTATCACCTCAAGTGCAACGCCTGCTGGCCAGCAGCAAGGACCAGCAGCGGAGCCTGGCGCCACGGTCCCAATTTCAGTATGCGGGGTGTGTCAAGGGGTTTGCGGGCTAAGTGATTGAGTTAGTGGGGAAGATAGGGTGTGATCGTACTTCCGCCCCGTTCCGGGGCTGCGAAGGGGACATCGGGCTTCCACACGGCTTACGCCGTGGGCTACTTTCTAACGCCCTTCGGGCTAACCCAGCAAATCCCCCAGCGCTTCCTCCAGTTGCGGGTGCTGGAACTCAAAACCGGCCGCTTCGGCGGCGGCTGGGGCGACGCGCTGGCTGGCCAGCAGCATGTCGGACATCTCGCCCAACAGCAGTCGCAACGCCAGTTTCGGTACGGGCAGAAACGCCGGCCGATGGAGCTGCGCGGCCAGGGCGCGCGTGAACTCGGCGTTGGTCACCGCGCCTGGCGCAACTCCGTTCAGCACCGGCGGCGCGGGGTTCTCCAGGGCGAAGCGGAACATCTCCGCCAGATCGCTCGCGTGAATCCAGGACATCCATTGCCGGCCGCCACCGAGCGGGCCGCCGAGACCCCAGCGGAATGGCGGCAGCATCGCCTTCAGGCCGCCGCCGCGCGGATCAAGCACCAGCCCGATGCGAATGCGCGTCACCCGCATACCGAGCGCCTCGGCCTTCGCCGCCTCCCCCTCCCAGGCGACGCAGACGTCCGCCAGAAATCCTGTCCCCGGGGCCGCATCCTCGTTGAGCACCTCATCGCCGCGCGAGCCGTAGTAGCCGATAGCGGAAGCGCACACCAGCACCCCCGGCCGCGGCGAGCAGTTGGCCAGCGCCGCGATCAGGTGGCGCGTGCCGATCACCCGGCTGTCGCAGATGCGCTGTTTGGCCGCGGCGGTCCAGCGTTGCGCCACCGGTTCTCCGGCCAGGTGCAACACCGCGTCCACATCGCGCAGAGGGACCTCCGGCGCCGGACCGAGCGGGTTCCACACGGTGAGCCCAACTCCCGCCGGCAGATTCGTTCCCGCGTGGCGGCTCAGCACATGCAGCCGATGGCCGCGTCCGGCCAGCAGCTTCAGCAACCGCCGCCCGATCAAACCCGAAGCGCCCGTGATCGCGATCCTCATCGCACCAGATTTCAGTGTAGTCGCGGCGACTCCGGCTCGGTAGGGCATGCTTTAGCTTGCCCGTGCTTGATGGTGCCCCGAGCCGCCCTCGCTGAAACACGCCCTGCCTCAGCGGAATTCCTCGGTCAACACGAGAGCCGTCTGAGCGTGATCCACGACGGGGTAGAGCACGTACCGGCCGTCCGGGGAAACGCTGAAAGTCGAAGTGGACGAGGCGTCGGTGACCGGTAGGCGAACCAGCTCCCGGCTCTTCTTGCTTTGGACATCATAAAGCCAGAGGGTCGCGGTGTGCTCATCGCGGTCGAATTCCAGGCAGTATATTCCCGCCGCCGAGACCTGAAAGGCGGCCCACCGCGCATCGTGTTCCGGCCCGATCAGGTCTTGTTCGGTGCCGCCCGCGGTGGGGATTCGCCAGATCGACCGCCAGCGGCGGAAATACACGTACTGGCCATCGGGCGATTCTTCGGGTTCATCGTCGCCCCAGCTATTGGTGACCTTCTGCCGCTCCCGGCCGTCGGCGCGAGCCTTCCAGAGCTGGGCCATCGACTGGAAGTAGATCCACTGGCCATCATGCGACATGGAAATATGGTGGATGTCAGCGGGCAGCGAAATGCGCGTGGGCTGGGTGTGGCCGTCGGCGGCCAACCGATCAACATCTGTTGAGCCGCTGCCGCGGGCAGCGACCAAAATCGTGCGGCCATCGGGCGACCATATCGGGCGGCCCATCTGGAGGGCCTTGAGATGGGTGATGGGTGCGCGATTGCCACCGTCGGCGTCACCCACCCAGATCTCGTTGTCGCGAATCCGCTCGGAGATGTTAGCGATCTTCTTCCCATCCGGGGACCAGCTCGGGGCATACTCGCGGCCGTCGGAGCGGATCAGGAGGCGGGCGGTCGCGGCCGGATCGGAGGCCGTCAAATCGATACGCCAGATGGCGTCGAGGGCGGGCGTTTCCGTGAATGCCAGGCGGTGACCGGATGGCGCGACGGCGGGGAAGGCCGGATTCCTGCCGCCCGCCAGCACGTTGCGCGGGCTCCCGCCAGATGCGGCGACGCGCCAGAGCTTCGCCTGGTCGACGCGTCTGGCAGCATAGATCACATCCCGGCCATCGGCCGACCAGGCGATGCCGTGGATGGCGGTGTCCTCGAAGGTGAGGCGCCGCAGGTTGTTTCCCGATAAGTCCGAGAGGAAAATGTCGCCGCCGTCGCCGCCGTTGCCGCCGTCGCCATCGTGCTCGGCCTTTTCGGAAGCTTGCCGCACGAACGCGAGGGTGGCGCCATCGGGCGAAATAGCGGGGGAACTATCGCCGTGCTTGCCGGCGGGCGGCTGCGTGATGCGGCGCGGCTCGCCACCGGGGGCTGGGACGGCGGCGATGAAGGGCGGTTGCGCCTCCGCCCACTCAACGACGTACATGGACTGGCCGTCGCGCGTCCAGCAAACCGCGGGCTGCGGTGCGGGAGGAGGATCGGGTACCGGAAAGTCGGCCACCTGGCGTGGCTCGCCGCCGCCGGAGGGGAGCGCCATGTACCGCGCGCGAGCCTTGTCCACGCGCAGAAACGCGATGCTGGCGCCATCCGGCGACCAGGCCGGACCCAGATCGCTGGCGGGTCCCGAGGTCAACTGCGCCGCGGCGCCGCCGGCAACCGATCGCACCCATATGTGGTAAGGACTGTCCTTGCCAACCTCGCGCGCGCTGAACGCCAAGCGCGTGCCATCGGGAGAGAACGCCGGCGCGGCCTCGTAGCCGCCTTCGTGGGGCAGTTTCACGCGCTTGGGCTCGGGTGGCGGACCTGAAGCCAGGCGGCTCAAAACGGTCACTCCACCGCCGATAACGCATAAACCGAGAATCAGCACAACCGCCGGACGGCGAAAAAATGCAGCGGAAGACATAATGTTCGTATTATCGCCCTTCCCCATAAGGACGGCCCTGGAGGGAAGGTATTACGGCCAGGCGGTGCGGGAAGTTGCCGGCGCAGGTAGGACAGGCCATCGCTTTTGGTGGCCTGTCGCTCCTCAGGGCGGGCGTTTTGACAGACGACAAAAACCGATCGTCTGTCCTACCTCCGGAACCGCGTTCGCAGGCCGGGGGCTGGCGCCACCAGCATCCTGCTAGAATCGGGATCTCCATGAGACTTAATATTCTTTTGTTACTCATGCCGGTTTGCCTGCTGGGGCAGAACCAGGATCCGAACTACCGCGCGTTGCGCGACGGGAAACTGGCGGAGTCCTTTAACACCGAGAACATAGTCCTCCAGCGTGACGTTGGGACGCTCACTTTCAAGTCCGGGGAGATCAGCTTCCTGGCGCCGGTTCTCGGCCGCCAGGCGGTCGCGGTGTTTACCGGTGAGGGACGATTTCATTTGAAGCCCGCCCAGCCGACCGAAACCGCGCGCCTGCGGTTCACCATCGGCGCGCCCGAGATCGACGAGGAGTTCGACGCGGCGCTGCTGTATTTCACCGACTCGACCGCCGAGGAAGTCCGCGGGCAGGCCAAGTCCGGACCGGTGTCGGCGAAAAACGAGGCTGAGTTCCAGAAGTTCCACTCGCAGTTACGCTCGCGCACCGAGACTCCGCGCAGCTTCATGGAATACGAACTGTTCGGAGAGAGCATCCCCAATCTGGACGCGGAGGTGCTTGCCGAGCTGTACAATCCCGCGCACGCTGGCACTTTCATGGCGCTGCTGCACGCGCACAAACATCCGCAAATGCGTTTTCTAGTCCGGCCGCAAGGGGCCATCCCCTCCATGGGCCCCGAAGAGGTCGCCCTCATCGACGTGGACCCGGGCGGTGAGCAGGATGGCATCTGGTACATGGCGCACACGGTGGCGGAGATCCAGGCGCACAAGTATTCCTCGAGCGAAGAGAAGCACGTGATCGCGCCGGAGCATTACGACATGGACGTTCACGTGGGAAAGAACGACCATCTGGCCGCCAAGACCAGATTGCGTTTCAAAGCCGTGCGCGATGGCGATCGCCTGATCGCCTTCAGCCTGCTCCCCCATCTGCGCGTTTCGAGCGCGAGTCTGGGTGGCAAATCAATCGACTTCATTCAGGAGGGAGCGAAACAGGATGGAGAACTGTGGCTGATCCTGCCGCAGCCCTCGGTGAAAGACCATGAATACACCGTGGAGATGGACTACGAAGGCAACAAGGTGGTCCACAACGAAGGCGGCGGCAATTACTCGGTGGGCGCGCGCGAGAACTGGTATCCGGCGGCGTCGGTATTCCGCGACCGGGCCACCTATGACATCGCTTTCCACTCGCCGAAAGGGCTGACCTTGGTTGGCGTAGGCAAACTCGCCGGCGAGAAACGCGAAGCGGGCGAGGTGGTGACCGAATGGAAATCGGACGAGCCGCTGCTGGTCGCCGGGTTCAACTACGGCGACTTCAAGAAGAAGGAGCGCACCGACGATGCGGACAAGACCACCCTGGAAGCATACGCCACCGTCGAGCCGCCGGACTGGCTGAAAGGCGCCTCGGAAAGGCCGCTCGACGATCTGGGCGGTCTGCACCAGGGCGGCGGTGGTTCGAGCGGCATTATGCTCACTCCTTCCGCCATGGCCGATCACGTTCTGGTGGACGCGCTGAACGCGGTGCGCATTTACACGCTTTGGTATGGTCCCACCGCCTACGGGCGGCTGGCGGTAACGCAACAACCGGCCTTCAATTTCGGGCAGTCCTGGCCCACGCTGGTCTACCTGCCGATCAGCGCATTTCTCGATCCGACCACGCGCTGGCGATTGCTGGGCCGGAATACGTTCCAGTTTTCCAGGGAATTCATCAATGTGGTCACGGCGCATGAGGTGGCTCATCAGTGGTGGGGCCACACGGTGGGTTGGGCTTCCTACCACGACAACTGGCTGTCGGAAGGCTTCGCCGATTTCTCCGCGGCGCTGTTCCTGGAGGCCACGCAACCAGGGACCGACGACGCGCAGAAGTTCTGGGAGAGCGAACGCCGTTTGCTGATCGAGAAGAACGAGTTCGGCAACCGCGCCAACGACGTCGGCCCATTGTGGATGGGCGAGCGCCTGAATTCGTTCCGGGCGCGCGACGCCAGCCGGCGCGTCACCTACGCCAAGGGCGCTTTCGTTCTGCACATGCTGCGCTACCTGATGCAAGACCGGCAAACCGGCGACCAGGCTTTCATCGAGATGATGCACGACTATCTGACCACTTACCACAACAAAGTAGCTTCCACCGAGGACTTTCAGCGCATGGCGGAGAAACATATGCGGCCGGATATGGACCTGGAAAAGAACGGCCACCTGAATTGGTTCTTCTATGAATGGGTTTATGCGACCGATGTGCCCAGTTACCGCCTGGATTATACGCTAGCCGATGCGGAAGGCGGCAAGACCCTGCTCACGATGAAGATCACGCAGGAAAGCGTCGAGCCCTTGTTCAAAATGCGCGTGCCGATTTACTTGGACTATGACGGCAAGTTAGCCAAGTTAGGATCGGTGCCGATGAGCGGCAATTCCACCAGCGACGAGTTGAAAATCACGCTGGTGAAGCGTCCGCGCCGCGTGTTGCTGAACGCGAATGACGACATCCTGGCCGCCGCGGTGGTGCAGAAGTAAGGCAGCCGGATTCACGCGGCGGCTTCTCGGTAACATCGAAACCTGCGGCCAAAGGGCCAGGATTTGTCGCAACTTACAACAGGTGCTTACCGCTGTGGTGCTGATCCTTACAGCTTTTTTCAACTAACAAAAAAAACTTCAAAATAGTACTTGACGCGATCATGGGGGGGGTAATAATAGCCATTTCATAGGTACTGATTCAATCGAGAATTCAAACTTACTAATTCATTTGTAACCGAACTCGGTGGAGTTCCTCTCGCCGCTGGCGGGCCTCCTGCTTTCGAAGCTCTGCCACGACGCGAAAGGCCCGGAGGACTAACATGAGCCTGCTGCGCACCTTGCATCCAACCATCGCCCTCGTCCTGGCTGCGACTGTGTTCGGCCAGACACATCAGCCGCAGGCGCAACCGTCCCCCGCGCCCGGTTTCGTCGCCTACCAGGCTCTCTTCATCAGGACGGTCTGGCTGGAAAAGCAGGCGACGCAGGCGGACGCAGCGCAGGGCGCCGGTAACGCGTCGAGTGCGGCGCTCCGTTCTCAGATCCCCAACGAGGCCGGTATCACTGACGCGGACTACGCCGCGCTGGTCGGGATCGCGCAGGACTACGCCACACAGAAGGCCACCTACTTCGCCGCGAGGGACGCGATCCTTAAGGCGGTGTATGCCCAGCAGGCGGCGGGAGGAAAGGCAACCTGGGCCCAGACCGTGCAGCTTAGCAACCTCTTCCAACAGTACATTGCCATGGCCAACGACCACATCACGCAGCCCGCCAGCAAGTTAAGCGCCCCCGGCGCGCAGGCCCTGGCAAATTACGTTCACACCACGGTCGCGGCCAATACGTGGTGGGCCAAGTGACAAGGTACGGAGGAACAGCGATGCGACTCTTCAAGACTTGTGGCCCGCAGTTGCTGGCACTCGTGGCCCTCTTCGGCCCTGGCGCGGGGCTAGCGCAGACGAATGGGGACCAGTTTCAATCGGCCTCCTACTGCACGGTTGTGACCGACTACGCCACCTATTGCGACTTTATCATTGGCGTATCGTCCCTGACCTACGCGCCTTCGACCGGGGCCGTCACGACGTCCGCCTTAACCGAGCCCGTGTGGGGGTTTTTGATCAACGTGACGGAGTGCGAGGACCAGGGCGGCGAGCAACTGGGCGATTGCATCCCGTTCCAGCCCGCGGTTTGGGCGTATGTGGATACCACGGTGCAGCCGGGCGGGACGACCGGCTCTGCGACTTCAACCAGCGGCGAGGCCCAGTTGGCGCTGCCGACCTCCGGCACGCTTCAAGTCACGCAGGCAGGGACCTGGAGCGAGACCAGCACCCATGCGGCCACCTTCGACCCCCCGGACAGCGAACCTTATGGCACCACCCAGACCCAGGTGCCCGTCCCGCCGTCGATCACGGGCATCTCGCCCAGCAAGATCGGGGCGTCGAGTCAGTCCGACACGATCACGCTCACTGGCGCGGCCCTCGGTGGCTACCCAGCCATCAATATACCGAATATGGGGAGCTTCACGGGATACGGATCGAGCACAGGCACCTCTGCAACGTTCACAGTGTACCCTGTGCTTTACGACTTGGCATCCGGCGCGTATCAGGTCACGGCGACCGCCAACGGGCTGACCAGTAATGCTGCACAGCTGAACGTGGTCTGTGCCGTCCCGACGAATTTTCAGCCCTATGGCCCGGCAAATGGCAGCTGCCAGGCCAACGGAGATCTAATTTTTTATTACACGTATAGCTCCTCGACGGGGAACCAGGCAGACATCTCGGGGTGTGGAATTTTTGAGTCCGTCACGTATGCGCCGTTCCCACCTCCCTCGCCGCCATGGCCCCCCGGCGGCGCGGGGTACGTCAACCCGACGACCAACCTCTTCCCTGCAAGCGGCGAGGGGGCTTTGGACAACAACTACCCACCGTCTGGAAATTTCGTCACACCCTACTCGGCGTCCGCTTTCGCCGGCCTCCAATGGTGGGGGTACACTTGCAGTTGCGCTGGCAATGCTCCTGTAGTGTTTCCGGGCTACAGTGGAATAGCGGTCAGCCGGACCGTGTTCAATCCCGGGCCGTGGGTCTACGTGGTTTCAAAATCGGGAGGGTCGTGCGGCATTAATCTGCCGACGCAGTAGCGATGAGAAGACTATACTTCGTTCACCTCGCAGCCGGCCTGCTTCTCTCTGTAGGCGTTGGCGCTGCCCAACAGTGGGTCGTCACGCGGACAAAAGCCGACATTGAGGCCGAGATCAAAGGGACGCAAGTCTCGGTCGCCCTTGATCGGCCCTCCATCGTGGCGGGCGAGCCCCTGACGCTCACCGTGACCATACGTAACGAAACCGGAACGGACAAGATGCGATGTACGGATAAGAATTGCGTTGCCTGGACGGTTCGGTCGCCCCGCGGCGTTGCCGCATCCGCGTGGCAGCCACCCCGCAGTGGGGATATGGCCGGCCCTGTCGCGCTGCTGGCGCCCCACGCCAGTAGGAGCTTCAGTGTCGTGGCGTCCGACACGGCTGGAATTGGAGCGCCGGGCTCATATGAGATCGTAGTGCGGTACATGGACATGGCATGGGACCAACTCGGCGCGGACGCCGAGCCGCGCAGCTTCACGGTGCTTCCCCGCGATGAGGCGGAGCTGGCGAAGCGAGCGCGGGAGCTGAGTGAGGCAGCGGTGTCTCCGGCAGCCGATGTACTTGCCTTTCAGTCGCTCGCAGTTATACGGTATCCGGTACCCGAACCCGCGTTGTGCGACGCGATCGACCACAACGTCCTCGCGGCCCAGTACCTCGTCCCGCGACTGGAGGCGTCGGGCGACGCCGAGGCTGTGGGCTGCCTTGTGAATCAGCTTGGAAAAGGGGGGCTAAACGCCACGGTGATTATAGCGGCTCTGGGCCGGATGACGCGGACCCAGGTCGACCCGACGCTCCGCCGGAGCATTGAGGATGGCATCGCTGGAGCTTGTGCCCGGGCGACTCCGGACACGCCGTGGACGAAAGGCGCGTGCAGCAAACCTTAATACGGACCGCCAGGCCCTTCGTGCTCGCCGCGCTTGCCATCGGCGGCGCCCTTGCCGCGCAGGAGCCGCTAGTTCACGTCGACTTCGCGCTCAGATCCTCGACCGTCGAGTCGGGCGTGCCCGTCATCGTCACCGTGACGGTGCGGAACGACTCGGACACGGACCCGTCCCAACTCCTACCGGTTGGGCGCTATGAGGTCGACTGGATCGCCCGCCCGCGGGCCGGAGCCGAGGTCGCGCAATGGCGGCCTTCCGGGGACGTCGCGTCTGAACTCACGAGAATTCTGCCCCACGCAGTGAGGAAGTTCACAATTGTCGCGTCGGGTGCCGCGGCGATTCAGGTGCCCGGCGAGTATGAAATCACCCCACGCTACCACTCCCTGGACATCTCCGAAAACCTTCCCTTCACCGTCGTTCCCAGTTCCGCCGCGACGCTGACTCAGCGCGCGCAGGAGTTTCACGACGCCGCGCTCATCGGCGGCGAGGACGGCGTAACGGCCGCGGAGGCGCTGGCCAGCATGGCGTTCGCTGTGCCTGTTTCTCAGCTCTGCGACGTGATGGAGCGGAACCCGATGGCACCCAACTTCATCGCGCCGCGTCTTGAGGCGATCGGCGGCGCGGAAGCCATCCACTGCCTGACCCGGGTCATGTCCGAACAGCCCGTGCAGGGGATATATATCCAGTCGGCTCTTCAGCGGATGGGCAAGACCGAAAAAGATCCCGCGTTGCGCAGCGAGATTGAGCACACGCTCGGAAAGTATTGTATAGAACCGATCGCGGGCGGGACCACTTGTTCACAAGCCGGCCGCTGATTCCGGCTGAGCGCCGCTTGAGAGGCGAGGAGAACAAGCCGCCCGCAAGCGGGCGTTGGCAAGCTGAAGCATGCCCCACCCGCCGGATACAATAAAAGCTCATGCGGGCCTGGAACCGGGCGAAACTTTTGTGGGGCTATCTCCGGCGGCGGACAACCTTGCGCGCGCTGCCGGTCGAGTATATCGTCGAGACCACCGCCAAATGCAATCTCTACTGCCCCATGTGCCCGCGCGAGACCCACGCGCAGCCCAAAGCCGACATGGCGGACGCGATTTTCGAGAGGCTGGTCCGCGAATCCGCCGATTCGGCCGAGCACATGATGCTGATCGGCCTCGGCGAGCCGTTCATGGACCCGCGCATCTTCGACCGCATCGAATATTGCCATCGCCACAGTATCGCCACGCTGCTTTCGACCAACGGCACGTTTCTCGACGAGCGACTGGCCGGCCGCGTGCTCGATTCGCCGCTCGATGAGATCACGCTCAGCTTCGACGGCGCTAAGAAAGAGACCTTCGAGTTCTACCGCAAGGGCGCCAAGTTCGAAAAGGTGCGCGACAATTTCGTTCGCTTCGCACGCATGAAGCACGAGCGCCGATCCAAGCTCCAGGTGGTGGTGCAGATGGTGTCGATGGAAGGCAACGCCGGAGAGGCCGGCGATTTCCTCGCGTTCTGGAGCGCCCTTCCCGGCGTGGACCAGGTGCGCATCAAGGAAGACGAGACCAACTTGATGCGTCCCGACGCCGGCCACGCCGCGGAAGATTGGAAGCACCCCTGCCATTACCTGTGGCGCGGACCCATGTACGTCAAGCAGAACGGCGACGTGTATCCCTGCTGCCAGAGCTACATGCTGGATGGCGCGCCGCTGGGCAACCTGGCGGACCAATCGCTGGTCGAGATCTGGAACTCGGCGGAGATGGAGCGCATGCGGCGGTTGCACGTGTCCGGCCGCGCCGGCGAAGTGGATGTCTGTTCGCGCTGCTGCACCACCATCCCGCATCCGGCGCTGGTGATTGGCAGCCTGATTCTGCACGGCCACACCGTGCGCCGTCTCTTGCCGGTGGTGGAGCGGCTGACCTATCTTTCGAAGCTGCCGCGGAAACTGCTGCGGCCACCGAAGAGGATGGGGTAGCGCTCAAGCTGATGCGAAGAGCGCCGAGACGAGTCTCGGCGCGGCAGACACGAGTGTCTGCGCCACGTGCGCCTACTTGCCGACCACCAGCACGTGGAATGTGTCCGGTAGAACCGGCGGGCGGACTCGCTGGCCCGGCTGGGCTTCGGGCATCGGGCCGAATTCCGCGGTGAGCAGGTAGACTTTGTGAGTCTTGGTGTCCACGGCCATGGTGCGGGCGCCCAGTTCGGTGAAGATGGTATCGACCCGCTGCCATTCGCCGCCCACCAATTTGACCAGCGTCAGCGTACCATCGCGGCCGTTGGAGCTGAAGGCCAGACCCGCGCCGGGATCGTACCCCGCCGCATCCGGCCCCTGCCCGATCTCGGGTGTGGCGATCACTTTCATTTGTTTGATATCGGTCACCGCCATCATCTTGTTGCCGCAGACGGAGAAGAGCACGCCGTCCTTGGTATCGATGGCCAGGCCGGAAGGCCCGTCGCACGGGTCGAGCTTGGCGGTGCGGGTGACTCCCGGTTTGGCGGCATCGATCTCCACCATCTCCGACTTGTCTTCCAGATTGTCGTAAATCCTGCCATCGCCGGAGACAGCGCAGAATTCCGGTTTGCCGCCCAGCGGGAGGGTTGTCAACACGGCGTTCGACTTGGCGTCAATCGCCGTGGAGTCACCGGAGCGGCCGTTGAAGGTGAACACGCGCTGCGTCTTCGGCTCATAGCAGATCGCATCCGGATTCTGTCCCGTCTGGATTTCGGCGCCCTTGGCGAACGTGGAGAGATCGAACACCGTCACGGAACTGGATTGCCCGTTGCTGATGAACCCCTTGTTGAGCTCGGCCGCGATTGCGATGCCGTGCACGCCGTGCAGATCGGCGACGGCGCCCACCACGCCGCCGGTATCGGTATCCACAATCGCAATGCTGGCTCCGTGTGAGACATAAAGCCGGTGATTGGCGCCATCGGCGGTGACGTAGTCCCAGCCGCCGGTGCCGCCGATCTTGATCTTGCTGAGAATGTGGTAGCCCTGGGGTTGGTAGTCCTCGGCGGCGAACGCCGCAGTCACCACCAGGACGAATGCGAAATGTTTCATCATTGTCATGCTCCTTCAGCGCGATTGGTTCCGGCCTCCAAATAATACCGCACGGCCGGGGTCGCCAGCCATGTCCGGGCCAAAACACGCCCTGCCGACGGCTATCAAATGATATCGAGTAAAATCAAGCTTGCTGGTTGCAGAGGGAGGCTCCGCGAATCGTGAATCACCATATAAGAGGTAGGAGACTGGCACTGGCGGCCGCGACGGCCGGAGCCGTGGCAGCGCTAGCTTTCCTGCCGGCATGGGCGCAGCCGCCGCAGCCGCGGCCGCCGGCGGTGCACGGTCCGTGGATGGACAAGAGCCTTTCTCCGGATAAACGGGCCGATTTGGTTCTCGAACAGATGACGCTCGACGAAAAGATCCAGCTCGTCCATGGCATGGGCGGTTTCGAGGCGGCCGGCCCCCGCTCCAACGGCGGCGCCGGCGTGATCGAGGGCATACCCAGGCTGGGACTGCCGGACCTGCAATTGGCCGATTCGGCGGTGGGCGTGCGGAGCGCCGCAGACCGGGGGCGCTACGCCACTCTGCTGCCATCCACCATCGGCGAGGCCGCTACGTGGGATCCGAAGGTGGCCTTTGAATATGGCAAGCTGATCGGCCGCGAGCTGCGCGACCAGCGATACAACGTCTCCCTGGGCGGCGGCGTGGACATCACGCGCGAGCCGCGCAACGGCCGCAATTTCGAATACCAGGGCGAGGACCCCGTGCTGGCCGGAAAGATGGTGGCCCAGCTCATCCGCGGGCTGCAGAGCCAGAACGTGATCGGCGATGTGAAGCATTACGCCTTCAACGACCAGGAGACGGGACGCAACGTCGGCAACGTCAAACTCGGCAAACGCGCCATGCGCGAAACCGACCTGCTGGCTTTTGAGATCGCCGTCGCCGAAGGGCAGCCCGGCATGGTGATGTGCTCTTACAACAAGGTGAATGGCGACTACGCGTGCGAGAACGGCTACCTGCTCGACAGCGTGCTGAAAAAGGCTTGGGGCTTCCAGGGTTTCGTGATGTCCGATTGGGGCGGCACGCACTCCACCGCCAAGGCCGCGCTGGCCGGGCTCGATAACGAAGAGCCGGGCTACCGATATTTCGGCGACGCGCTGAAGACGGCGGTGACGAATGGGGATGTGCCCACGGCGCGGCTCGACGACATGGTGCATCGCATCGTCCGCACCGAATTCGCGGCCGGCATTGTGGACGATCCGCCGCGTGGCCGCGTGGTGGATCCTTTCGCCGGCGCCGAAATCGCGCAGCGGATCGCCGAACAGGCTTCGGTGCTGCTGAAGAACGAGCGCGGCCAGCTTCCATTGAATGCCGCGGTTGTCAAGTCGATCGCCGTCATCGGTTCCCATGCCGATTCGGGCGTGCTCTCCGGCGGCGGTTCGGCGCAAGTCGATCCGCCAGGCGGCGAGCG
>Ga0181521_10003542_pt1 | contig 18327 bp, 16 predicted proteins | sample PEATcosm2014_Bin_32_FD_119764 | JGI IMG/M metagenome (GOLD analysis project Ga0181521, IMG submission 119764) | Peatland microbial communities from MTU Mesocosm Facility, Houghton, MI, USA - PEATcosm2014_Bin02_60_metaG | ecosystem: Environmental > Terrestrial > Soil > Wetlands > Peat | place... | reverse complement strand
CGGGCCGTTCGTCTCGGCAAGATCGAGCTTGGCATTCAGCGACGTCGAATCGGTATTGCCGCTCGTGATCACCAAACCGCCTTGGCCCTGTCCGATCCATACGCCGTCTGGCGGTGGCGGTGGGGCGTCAGCAAGCGATGGGGCGCTCACGATGAAAGCAATAACCGAGGCGCCGAGCGCGTAGCGCGACCGGAGCGAACGAGCCTGAACCGATGTCACATCACGATTGTTCACGATCAATGGTCCTTGGTTGATTCGATCAGAAACAAAGCGCGGGCCGCCACACGCGTGCGACCGCGGTGCATTGGAGCCGAAAGATTAACATTAAGTGCGCTCCGTCGTTCCGGGCGACGAATATTTGGTGGCGGCGTCTCGCTCGGACCACGCTGCGCCGCGCTTCTGCCGCACAGCTGCGTGCGCCGCCTTGCGCGGTCTCGTGCCATTGCGCACTCGGGCGCCGGAATGGCCGGCGGCCCAATGTCGGTGAGGACGGGGCGCGAGCGAGGCGCCCCGAAGGAGGTGAACGAGTGTCCGCTGTCGATCTTAAACGCAGTCGGATGCGTGGGCCTGCCGTGAGGCACCGAGCCTGAATCCTCGGGCTTCTGATGGAGTCCGGCGCTTCAGGGCTGGGCGGCGTCGTGCTGTTGCCTGCTCTTGGCAATCGCGTGGAGGCAATCCTTTGACAGCTGCGCGCGGTGCTCCTGCATGCACAAATGACGCTTCTCATCGTCGCCGAGTGCTGTTGCACACAGTCTCCGTGCGTCGGCTACGCACGCGCCTAGCACCCTCTGCGGTGCCGCTGGCGGCGGTCCCAATGCATCTGTGACTTCAGAAACAAGCCTTGCGGCAGCGAGCTTGTGTCCCTCCGGGGTCAAATGCACGCCGTCCTGCTGGTGATATTGCGCGGGGAGGTCGGCCGCGCTTACCGGCACAACCTTGATCTGACGAGCCGTCAGGGCCGAGGTTATCGCCGCCAAGTCAGCCTCGCCTTGTTCACGACTGATCCCTTTTAGCGAGTCGTTATAAAGTCCACCGCTCGTATCCAAAATGACGATCGTCGTTCCCGGCGGTATGTCCGACTCCAATCGGTTGCGCATGTCCGCGGTCGTGTTGCCGAAAATGCCCGCATTCAGAACCCTGACGTTGTATCCCTTCGCTCGCAGCATGGCCTGCAGCTGCGCCGGAATCGCCTCTGCAGCAGCGACATTCCATCCCGAGATATTGCTGGCGCCAAATGCGACGATCTGGGCATGTGCAGGGCCCAAGGAAGCCAGCAGCATAATGAAGAGAGCTGAAAGCTTAGGGAACTCGCATTGCTTGGGCTTTGCCATGGCACCACCTCAACGGTCGCCTGATTGCCGAGTTTAAAGCACTGTTGCCAGAGCTCTGGATGGCGATGGCAGCGTTCTGGTCCATGAAGAGTCGCGTTGGCCCAGGGAGAATGCGGCAATCGCTGATGTTCTGGATACGCCGACATCCGGCAGGACGGACTGTGACCCGATTCTGTTGAACGTCGGCGCAAATCACGGCCGCGATTTCACCGCATCGGATCGTGCCTGCGAGGGGTGCTCGACCCACCACTGAACGACGTTTCCGCTTTGCGGGTCGAGCGCCAGTAGCTCGCGGTCGGACCATTCGACCAGCCGGGTACAGACCTCATCAGTGGTCTCTGGCTGATTGTATTTGACGCGTGCGCGGATGCAGAAGGCATCGCCATGAAACGCGGAGCTCAGCAGGCTATCGCCGATGCCGTAGCCTCTGACCTCCGTGTGGTTGGCGGAAATGATCCGGCGCAGGACGCCGTCCGGATACACGGCGAACTGACGTCCCTTCAGGTCCGCTAGAGTCGCCGTCTTCGTCTGGCGATGTTCCAGCTGGGCCGCCACAAGAATGGCGCGGAAATCGCCAGCGTCCATGGCGATCCGGCGTCGCGGACACTGGCCCGTCCGTGGCGTTTCGAGAAAGTCGGCGATGCAGGCCGCGTATTGGTAATCGAACGCCGGGAACCACGCCGAGCCGTGGCCTGAGAACCCTGGCGGGTGATCGACGATCAAATTGGGCACGCCATGCCGCGTCAGGATCGCAGCGGCGCCGGCGCCTCGGTCGGCCGGCTCGTATTCGTCGTCGAGGAAGAACACGCCGACCGTCGGATAACGCACGCGCTCGATCATCTGATCGAAAAAGATCTTGTTGTTGGCATAGTTCGGGTCGTCGCGGTCCGCTCCGGTGAACCGCCAGCCGCAGCACGCCGGCACGACCAGCACCACGCCGTCGAGCGGCAGTCCGGGCATCGTTGCAAGCGCGAGGCTGTTCCAGCCGCCCCAGGACTGACCGCCGACATAGATGCGCTGGTAGCCTTGCGTCTTGAGCTCCTTCAGCCTTCGCGCCAGGAAGGCGGCGGCGCCGAAATTGGCTCCGCCGAAGCGCCTGATTTCGGATACGCCCGAGCGCGGATAATTGCCATCGATGACATCCCAGCCGCGCGAGCGCTGGATCTCGGTGACGAAATATTCCGGTAGCGGCGCGTGCGCGCGGGCGCGACCGTCGAAGCCGTGCATGTAGTAGAAGAGCGTCTTCGGGCTTGCGGGGACGCCGGGCGGCGCGGGCAGAAAAACTTCCTCCACTGGGAATTCCGCCACCGGATCCGAAACGGCATCGGCCGCGAGAGGCCTGAGCGCCGCCGCGACTCCGACATATTCAACGGCGCCCGCGCCCGTCGCCATCTGAGCGGCGCGGTTGCCCGCCTTGTCGGCGCGCACCAGCACGATGTCGCCGCCCGCCACATGGGCGGCCAGACAGAGGCCAACGTTGGTGAAAATGCACAATTCGCCGCGCGACACGCCCCAGGCGCCATCCCAGGTGACTTCGAGCGTGCTGCCTTGCGACGTGTCCTTCGAATGCTGGCGAAAGGTTCCGTCGGCGCGAAATTCGAGCGTCGTGAGCCACGGCCCCTGGCGCGCCTGCCACGTCTTGGCGGAGAACAGCTTGGTCAACGCTGCATCGTCCAGCGCCGGCGCCGCAAGCATTTTGGCAAGCTGGGGATCGGCGGCCGACGTGTCGGTCACCGCCGCCGCGGCGTCACCCTGCTCCAGAAGCCCAAGCGTCCTGGTATCTGCCGCTGCTAGCGCGGCCTTGCCGAGCCTTGTGTAGGCGTTGGCGCGCGCCTTGTAGGAAAGATTGAGGCCCGGCGTGAGCCGGATCGCCTCGTCATAGTCGGCGATCGCCTGCTCATATCTGCCGCTGCGGGCCTTGTTCAGCCCGCGCACCAGAAACGCGGCGGCGGAGCGAGGGTTGAGAGCAATCGCACGGTCAGCGGCCGCGGCGGCTTCAGTGCTCTTCTGCTGCGCGTCTAGCGCCAGCGCCTTATCGCGGAACGGCCCGCTGCAGGTCGGACAGAGCTTTATCGCCGCGTCGAAGTCGGCGAGCGGCTCCTTCGTGTCGCCGTTCTTGAACAAGGCGTAGCCGCGTTCCGCCAGTGCAACCGCGCGAAATGCACCTTCCGAGTCGGCGGTGAAATCGTCGATGTCGGCGTCCTCGCTTTGACTGTCCGCGGCCTTGCCGAATTCTTGTGCGGCGTGTGCCCAGTCCTCCCGCGCCTGATAGATTTGTCCGAGACCGGAATGCGCATGCGCGAGCTGCGGCTCGAGCTGCAGTGCGGCGTTGAAGTCCTTGAACGCGAGATCGCCGTGATTCTGCGTCAGATGCGCCTTGCCGCGGTAGACGTAGGCGTACGGCAGACTGTCCGGCAGCTCGCGCCCGGAGTCGATGATCGCCGAGCATTCCCGGACGGCGGCCGCAGCGTCGTCCCTGCCCATGCAAAGCGACCACTGGTCGATGTCGGCGGCATAGGCAACCTGCACGCCGCCTGTGGTCGCGGCCAGTGTGCAAGCGCAGCTCAATGCGATTACGCCTGCCGGATGCTTCCGCATCGCGCCCCCCGCCTTGGGCTTCAATTGTCGCCGCCGCCACCGGCATCGCCGGTGTCGGTCTGCGCGGCGGCATCAACGGTGACACGGACGGGGTCAGCGAAAGCGCCGGCTCGCGCCACGGAGTCCCGGCTCGCCGCACCGCCGGGTGAGCCGGAGTGACTCGGTTGGCCCACTGGAGCATTGAGCGTGTCCGCGCTTGTCACGGAGGAACCGGGGGCTTTCAGGGGCTTGCGGTTGCAAGCTCCGCATTGAGTTCGGCCATCTGCTTCAGCACTCGTGCGACCACCACCTCGTCCGTGGCGACAGCCTGGGTCCAGGTGCTTAGCCCAAACTGATCAGGCGATTTTTGTGCCGAGGTCAACTGGGCCTGGGCCATTGCGAGGCCCGCCTGCGCCTGGGCGAGTATCTGGGCCTGCGCGGCAAGCTGCTGTTCAATTAACGCGGCGCTCGGAGTTTTCCGTTTTCTGATGTTCATGACGGGCATCGTGCTTTCAGCGCTGGAGAGCAGATCGTCGGGGATGACTTTCGACTTGGAATTGTCACTTGCTGAGGCCGGCGACTGGGCCAATGCCGGGAGGAGACCGAGGAGCAGCACGAGTCTTGCAATCGCTGATGGTCTGTTTGTTGTCATATTGGCGCCCCGTGAGAGAGCACCCGCGGATGCAACGGTACGTCGAGCAGATCCCGGCACAAAGCCCGCTGCTGCTTCCAACGGTTGGCGTCGATCGGCCGATCCGCGCCGAAGTCGTTAGCCATGGAGAATGTGAAGCGATTGACCATCGACGTCGACTATCCGGGTGCTGCGTCTCGGATGAAAATCCTACAGCGACATGATATTCGGATGGCTTGGAAGTAACGGGTTCGTCGCCGCAGACTCGTGGGTGATCAAGCGGCTAGGGCAATTTAGTCTCAAAGTCTGCCGGATTTCTACCGCCCGGCATCCGGCCGCTTTCAACTCTCTGATTTAGCCAACGTTTATTGCTTACCCCGATCTCATCTGCACTGATGGCTAATTTCCAAGGGGAAATCGCGCAATCAGCGGCCGAGCTCGTGTCTGGCAAGGGCAAGCCACTCGGCTTGCGCTCGTCGCACATGTCGCGGTGCGAGCTCGGCGATCTTCAGCACCTCCTCGAGTGTCGCAGCGGCCTCGGCGTTCTTGCCGATCTTGCGCAGGAACTGCGCCAGGCGCACTTTGGCCTCGGCACCCGGATAGTAGGCGGCGATCGCGCGATACTCCGATTCGGCTTTGGGCAGATTCCCTTCAGCGTCGAGCGCCCGCGCATACAGCAGATGCCCGTCGCTCGACTTGAAGTCGGGATTGTGCGTAATCAACGCGTCAAGACTCGCACGCGCGCCCGCGGCATCGCCCGAGGCAAACTGTGCCTCAGCAAGCCCGAGCAGCAAGGTGGGGTCGAAAACGTACAGCCCGCGCAGCCCGGACCGGTAGGTCTCGATCGCACCGGCGTAGTCCCCCCGGAGGGCCAGTTCCGCACCCAGCCTGGCTTTTGCCGCCACCGTATCCGTGACCGAGGCGGTCACCGAGGCGTGCCGGAGGTCGCGGTTCGGATCAATCGCACGCCGCGCACCGCGAAAAGCGGTGCGCGCTGTCCGCGAGCGCAGCAACTCCGGGAGGATCTCGACGAACACATACGCCAGCGCCCCGGCGACCGGCAAGAGCATGAGCGCCCAGATCCACAGGAAGTTCCGCCCGGTCTTTATGACGTGAACAACAAGTGCGATCTGGATCAGCAGCGAGACGATGAATATCGGCATGGTGGTCGCCGGGTCGTGATCGCCCGGACCGGGGCTCGCTCTGGGGTCGGAAGGAGGTCTATTCTAAAGGGCGAGCCCCGCACCGCGCGACCCTTTAAGATGAGCGACCCCTCGTCAGTGTCGTCCGCAGGCTCAGGTTCGCTCGACGGAGGGTTCCGCCATGACAACCACTCGGAAGGGATGAGGCTCAATCCGGCCCGCTGTCGTGCTCCCGTGATCCGATGTTCCTCTCCATGACCCCACCACGAGCGCAGTAACAAGATGTACAGACCGCCGCATTTCCGCGAGGACGACCCCACGACGCTGGCCACGTTCATCGACGCGAATCCGCTTGCCGCGTTGATTGCAGCGAGCCCGGCGGGCCTCGTCGCCAATCACATCCCGTTGCTCCGACTGCAGAACCGGGACGGACACACCGTGTTTTACGGGCATGTCGCCCGGGCGAACGACTTCTGGCGCGTCACGCCCGCGGACAGCGCGGTGCTCGCGATCTTCGGGGGCCCGCACCGCTACATCAGCCCGTCCTGGTATCCGACCATGGCAGAGACGGGGGAAGTCGTTCCGACATGGAACTATTCGGTCGTGCACGCCCACGGGCGGATCCGGTTCAACGAGGACCCGGCCTGGCTGCGTACGCTGGTCGGGGCACTGACCGATCGCCACGAATCCGGCCAGGCTGCCCCGTGGCGCGTGGCGGACGCGCCGCATGCCTATATCGACCGGATGCTTCGCGCGATCGTTGGATTTGAAATCGTCGTCGACCGGCTGGAAGGGAAGTTCAAGGCCGGCCAGAACCGCACCGAGCGCGAACGCAGCGGCGTGAACGCGGCGCTCGCAGCCGACGGGGTGCCCGAGGATGTTCGGGCGCAGCTCGTGCGTCCTCCGCGCTGAGAAATCGCGCTCGACGCGATGTTGCTGCGGACGGGTCGCGGTAGCGGGTGAGAGGGTCGCTAGGCGCCGGAGCGATCGGCCGGCGCCCGCGCTCTGGTCAGGCGCTTTAGCAGCGCCGCAAATGCAATCAGCGCCCACAGTACGTTGAGTGCAGCCGGCGGAATCGCGTCATGCGCGAAGGCGTTCACGCCGAGCATGATGGCCCCGCCCAGGTTCAGCAAATGGCTGGGTGTGCCGTCGAGGGCAATGCGGCTGGTGGACACCAGGAAGTAGCTGAGGAGCAGCAGACACGCTCCCACCGTTCCGACGATCTCGATGATCATGGGTGCGCTCCGCCGGACGAATCCGTATGGGTGGCTTCCGGTTGCCGCCCAGCTAATTATGTAGAAAAGTTGCGAAGCTGGCGCGGCCAGCGGCGCCGGCCCTGTGATCGACGTCACGTGTGCGTGCCAGCGGATGCGGTGCGGGTTCACGCTGCCGCACGTTAACTCCTCTTAACATGCGTCAGCGAATGCCGGGGCCGAACGTTCTACCTCGCAACCCGGTACGAACGTCCGGTTGCAAAGACCTCTCAACCCGCATTGGAGACAGCAATCATGACGAGTCTCAAGAAGCTCTTCGGCACCTCGGTCTTGGCCCTTTCGCTCGCTGGCATCGGAAGCACTGCTCTTGCCGATACGACATGGCAGAAGGACCATCCGCGCCGCGAGCAGGTCAACAATCGCCTCGCGAACCAGGACAAGCGCATTAACACCCAGGTCAAGGACGGCGACATGTCGAAGGCCAAGGCCGCGAAGCTGCACACCGAGGATCACCAGATCCGCACGGAAGAGCGGCTGATGGCAAGCCAGAACGGCAGTCACATTACGAAGCAGGAACAGAAGACGCTGAACCAGCAGGAAAACAAGGTCAGCAAGCAGATTGGCCCGTAGATCTCCCGCTGACCGGCCAATCACAGGAGCGCACCCACGCCGGTGCGCTCCTTTTCAATTGGGGGCCTGCCAGCCGCCGCCGAGTGCCTTCTGCAAGGCCACGAAGTCGACGACCAGCTGTCCGGCGCTCTCGGCGCGCTGATCGGCCGCGCGATTGGCCGAGCGTTCAGCCGCGAGCACATCCAGCATTGAATTGTCCCCGGCAGCGTAGCGGGTGCGCTCGAGTCTGAGGCTTTCCTCGAGGGTCCCGGCGGCCGCGGCGAGGCTGACCGCGAGATGACGGTCGCCGGCGAATCGCACGACGGCGCTCTCCGCATCCGCGAACGCCCGCAGCACCGTGCCACGATAGCTCGCGAGTGCCGCATCGCGCGCCGCCCTAGCCGCCTCGACCTGCCGGCGGAGCCGCCCGCCGTTGAACAGCGGCACGCTCAGCTGCGGTACCAGGTCAAAGTATCGGCTGGCTGCGCTCGTCAGTTCGCCGGACCGAACCGAATCGAATCCTCCATCGCCGGTGAGGGACAGCCGCGGAAACTGCGCCGCGACGGCGCTGCCGACGTCGGCGGTTGCGGCGGCGAGATCCCGTTCCGCACGGCGAACGTCAGGTCGGCGGCGCAGCAGCTCGGACGGCAGCCCGATGGGCGTCACTGCAGGAGCGGCGGGAATCGGAGCCGCCGGCTGCAGGCGCGCGGCAAGCTCGGCGGCCGGCACGCCCGTGAGCGCGGCCAGCTGGAAACGCGCTGACTCGCGGGCCGCGTCGAGGGTTGCCGGAATGCCGGCCTCGGCAAGCTGCTCCGCCTTGGCCTGGCGCAGCTCGGAGTCGCTGATGAGACCGGCCTGCTGCTCGAGCCGCGCCAGCCGCAGCGTCTCATCGAGCGTTGCGAGCAGGCGCCGCGCCAGATCCACACGTTCCGAGTTCACACGATAGTCGACGTACGCGCTCGCCACCTCGGCTGCGACAATGACCCGGGCATCGTTGCGGGTCTCGCCCTGGCTTCCAAAACGGGCGAACGCCGCTTCGACCTCACGTCGCGTCCGGCCGGCGAGATCGATCTCCCAGGTAACGTCGAGTCCGACCCGGTAATCGGTAAATGCCGTCTTGGGCGGCGTGAACGGGATCAGCGACAGGTTCTCGCTGTTGCGGCTCAACTGATTGCGTCCGACGCCGCCGGCTGCATCGAGCGAGGGCAGGAGATTCGCGCCGGTGGCCCGCGCAACTGCCCGCGCCTGCTGCACCCGCGCCTCTGCGGCCGCGAGGTCGGGGTTGTCGGCGAGCGCCTGGGTGATGAGATCGTCGAGCAGCGGGTCTGCGAGCAGCGTCCACCAGCGATCGGCAGCCGCGGTGCCCGGCAGCGTCGTGTCGGACGCGGTGTACGCCGCTGGCGTCGCGGGGGGCGCAGCGGGGGTGTGATACGTGGGACCCGCGGCGCAACCGACCGCGAGCACCAGCGGCGCCAGCAGGACCACCGGCGCATTAGACGCGGCGTTGCCTCGCGTCGCACCGGACCGAGGTTGAGATAGTTGAAGTGACATGTTGCGCCTCTCCCGGTCAGGCGACACGCCGCCGGAACATCCAATAGGCGATTGACATCGTCAACAGCGTGATGAGTAGCAGCGGCCACAAGTTCGGCCAGACCAGCGCAAACCCGTAGCCCTTCAGGAACAGGCCCTTGACGATCACGATGAAATGCGACAGCGGATCAAGCCAGCTGATTGTCTGGAACACCAGCGGCATGTTTTCAACGGGCGCCATGAATCCGGACAGCGTAACCGCCGGTACCATGAACGTGAACACGCCGAGAAAGGCCTGCTGCTGCGTCTGGCAAAGCGAGGAGATGAACAGGCCAATTCCGGCGAGTGACAGCCCGTAGCAGACCATGCAGAAATAGAGAAGCGGCACCGAGCCGCGAAACGGCACCTGGTAGAGAAACACCGCCGCCAATGCTATCAGCGTGCCCTGACCGATCGCGATGAGCAGCGCCGGGATCGTCTTGCCAGCCATGATGTAGCCCGGAGTGAGCGGCGAGACGAGCAGCTGGTCGAACGTCCCCTGTTCGCGCTCGCGCGCGATCGACAGGGCTGTCACGATGAGGCAGCCGATCGTCGTGATGATCGACACCAGCACCGGCAACATGAACCACCGATACTCGAGGTTGGGGTTGAACCAGTTGCGCACGAGCACGCGGCTCGCCGGCGGCCGGCCGGCCGCCAGACCCCGCTCCTCGCTGAAGTCCTGGATGATTTCGTCAGCGTAGCCGAAGGCGATCTGCGCGCTGTTCGATCGCCTGCCGTCGATCACCGCGAGCACGGTGGCTGGCTCGCCGGAGGCGAGCGAGCGCGAAAAGGTGGCTGGGAACTCGAGCCCGAGGAGCACCTGCTGCTCATCGATGAGCGAAGTGAGCGCGGCCTGACTGTGTACCATCCGGATCGTCGGAAAAGCCTGTGTCTTGCCGAGACGCTGCACGAGCTCCGTCGACTCCGCCCCGGTGTCCTGGTTCAGAATCGCCAGCGTCGCGTTTTTGACTTCGAGCGAGGCCGCAAACGGAAACAGCAGCAGCTGCAGGATGACGGGCATCAGCAGCAGCCTGCGGCTCTGCGGCTCGCGCAGGGCCAGCTGCAGCTCCTTGATGATTAGCGTGACGAGGCGGTTGAACATGGCTCAGTCCAGCCGACGTCGCGTGTACAAAGCGGTCAAGCCGAGGAAAAACGCTGCGGACACTGCGAGGAAGAGAAGGTCCTTGAGGAGAATCCCGCGGACGAACCCCGCCTGGAAGAGGGTCTGCAGCGCCTCGACGAAATAGCGGGCCGGAATGAGGTATGTGACGGCCCGTATCGGCGCGGGCATGCCGTTGATCTCGTAGATGAAGCCCGACAGTATCGTGGCCGGAAGGAATGCAGCATTCAGAGCGGCCTGCGCCGCGTTGAACTGGTCGCGCGTCAGGGTCGAAAGCAGCAGGCCGAGTCCAAGGGCGCTGCCGAGGAACAGCGTCGTGTACAGCAGCAGCAGGCCGAGCGAGCCCCGGAACGGGACGTCGAGCAGGAGCACGGCGACGGCGAGGCACAACAGCATCGAGACGATACCCAGCACGTAGTACGGCAGAATCTTCGACAGCAGGAACTCGGCCCGGGTGGTCGGGGTCGACAGCAGAGTCTCCATGGTGCCGCGTTCCCACTCGCGGGCGATGACAAGGGACGTGAGCAGTGCACCGATGATCGTCATGATCACGGCGATGGATCCGGGGACGATGAAATGGCGGCTGACCGCGGCCGAATTGAACCAATAGCGAGGAATGACATCGACGAGTGGCTGCGCATCGAGGCCGTGGTCGAGTGCTCGCTGCTGCGCCCAGCTCTGCCAGGCACCCTGCACGTAGGCAGAAACGAAGTTGGCCGTGTTCGGTTCCGCCCCGTCGGTCACGACCTGCACCGGTGCCGTCGTATCGGGGCGGGCGAGACGAGCCGTGAAGTCCGGCGGGAGAATCACAAAACCGCGGACGGCGCCTGTCATGAGCCAGTCGTCGAGCTGGCTGCGGGACGTGGCCGCGTGCATCTCGAGATTCGGGGTCGCGGCAAGTGTCGCCGCAAAGCGCGCCCCTTCCGCGCCACCGTCCTCGACGAGCAATCCAACGCGGATAGCGCTCGAGTCGAGGTTGACGCCGTAGCCGAAGATCAGCAGCAGCAAGATCGGCAGCACAAACGCGATCACGATACTGGACGGATCGCGAATGATCTCGTAGCTCTCCTTGCGGCAGAGCGCGATGAGCCGTCGCCACGACGCCGTGGAATTCGCGCTCATGCCGCTGCTTCCGTCGGTCGGACCGGGTGCCGTTCAACGAGCGCGATGAAGGCATCGTCCATGGTCGGATCGGGCGTTGCGGCCGAGGCGGCCTCCTTCTTCAGCGCATCGGGCCCGCCGACGGCGATCAGCTCGCCCTGGTAGACGAGCCCTATGCGGTCGCAGTACTCGGCCTCGTCCATGAAGTGAGTCGTCACCATCACGGTGACCCCTTTCTGGACGACTCCGCCAATATGCGACCAGAACTCGCGGCGGGTTACCGGATCTACGCCGGAGGTCGGCTCGTCTAAAAACAGGACGGCCGGGTCGTGCATCAGCGCACAGGCGAGCGCCAGGCGCTGCTTGAAGCCGAGAGACATCGCATCGGGGACGTCGTTGACAAAGGGGCCGAGCGCAAAGGTGTCGATCATCTCGCGGATTTTGGCGGCCTGTGCCGAACCCGTCAGGCCGTAGACGCCAGAGAAGAACTTGAGGTTTTGCCCGACCGTCAGGTTGCCGTACAGGGAGAACTTCTGCGCCATGTAGCCGATGCGCTGACGCGCCCGGGTCGCATGCCGCCGCAGATCAAGTCCCATGACGCGTGCATTGCCGCTCGTCGGAACCAGCAGCCCGCACAGCATCTTGAAAATTGTCGATTTCCCGGCGCCGTTGGGACCAAGCAGCCCGAAGATCTCGCCCTGCGGGACTCGGAAGCTGACGCGGTCAGTTGCAATGAACGTCCCGAAAGCTTTGGTCAGCGCGTCCGCCTCGATCACGGACCCCGCCAACGCGGCGTCGATCGCAACCGGCGGCATAATGCGCGCGAGGGCCGAGTCGCCGCCCGGCCCGCCGCCGAGGATGTCGATGAACGCGTCCTCGAGGCGTGGCGCGACCTGCTGAATGCGCGCCGCGGGCCCGGCTTCGAGCGGCCCGAGAGCGGGCAGCGAACCGGCGGCGCGGAGCAGGAGTCGCACGCGGCTGCCCTGAATCACGCCGTCCATCACCTCCGGTGCACCGAGCGCTCGCACCAGCACCGCACGACGGTTCTCGCCGATGCCCGTAATCTGTACCGTGCGGCCGGTCAGGCGGGCGGCGAGCTCGCCAGGGTCGCCCACGTATGCCAGTTTGCCGGCATTGAGGAGCAAGACGTGTGGGCAGCGCTCCGCTTCGTCGAGATAGGACGTACTCCAGACGATCGTAAGGCCCTGGGCTGCGAGGGTGGTCACCATCCGCCACAATTCGCGCCGCGAGATGGGATCGACGCCGACCGACGGCTCGTCAAGCAGCAGGATCTGCGGGCTGCCTAACAGGACGCAGGCAAGCCCCAACTTCTGCTTCATGCCGCCGGACAGCTTTCCGGCAGCACGGCCGGTAAATCGCGCGAGGTCCGTGAACTCGAGCAGCCGCGCGAAGCTGCTCTTGCGCTCTTCGCCCACGACTCCCCTGAGGTCCGCGTAGAGATCGAGGTTTTCCTGGACCGTCAGGTCCTCGTACAGACCGAACTTCTGCGGCATGTAGCCGAGGAGCCTGCGCAGTTCAGCCGCGGCTCCGATAGGGTCGAGGCCGTTGACGGTGAGACCGCCGGCGGTCGGACGCAGCAATCCCGCCATCAGGCGCAACAGTGTGGTTTTGCCGGCGCCATCAGGACCCACGAGACCGATGATCTCCCCTGCCGGAAGGGTCGCGTCCAAGCCATCGAGGGCGGGTGCCGCGGCGCCCTTAAACCGGTGCGCGATGCCTGCGAGGATGATTGCGTGCGTCACGGTCACTGCTGCTGGGCGCTGAGCTTGACCGTCACCGGCATGCCCTGGCGAAGCCCCTCATCCGGATCAGACACCACCACCCGGGCGCGGTAGACGAGCGCAGTCCGGAGGTCCGGGGTCTCCACGTTCTTCGGCGTGAACTCTGAAACCGGTGAGACGTACCCGATCTGGCCGTGGTAAGGATGGTCGGGTCGGCCATCGGTATAGATGAGAACTGCGCGGCCGGGTACAGCACGACCGAGGTCCGCTTCGCCGATGTAGATTCGGGCCCAGACGGGCTTTATTAGCGACAGCGTGAAGACGGGCGTACCGGCGGCAAGGATCGCACCGGACTCCACGGCGCGAGTCAGTACGACGCCGTCGCTCGGCGCCTGCAGCACGGCGTCCGCGAGGCGCTGCTCTGCCTGCGCGGCAAGCGCCAGTGCGCGTACATGGTTGCGTTCGCCCTCGGCAATCTCCTGGCGCCGGTAACCGCTTCTGAACTCCTCAAAGGCTTCCTCGGCGGCCTTCAGGCGCGCCCGGGCCTGGTCGCGGGCGGCAACCGCATCGTCGTAGACCCGCTGCGCGACCGCGCCGGTTCCTTTCAGTTGCTCCTGGCGCGCCAGCAGCTGCTCCGCGTCCACCAGGGCTGCGCGTCGCTCCGCCACCGTAGCGCGCGCCTGTTCGACGTCTTCGGTACGGAACCCAGCTTTGAGAAGGTCCATGCGTGCGCCGATCGCGCTGGCATTGGCTCGTGCCTCGTTGAGCTCGAGCTCAAGCGGCGTCGTATCGAGGCGCGCGAGCACCTGGCCGTCGTGGACGCTGTCGCCCTCATCGACGAGCAGCGTTGCGATCCGGCCGCTGACTCGGAATCCGAGCGTGACTTCGCGGATGTCGATATTGCCGTACAGCGTCAGGCCGTGGTCGGCCCGGTTGTGCCACAGGATGCCTAGCACCACGGCGACGAGCGTCGCGAGACCGGCAATCAGCAGGATCCCGCGTCGAGCGAAGATTTTCGTTTGCATTAGGAGGCTTCCGGTGTGAGTCCGCGTAGAGCCCAATCGAGCCGCTGCACGATGCGATCGCGCTCGCGTGCCATGCGGCTCAACGTGGACGAGAGCTTCTTGCCGAAGAGCGGCGCGCCTTGCCAGGCGGTAACGAGCAACCGCGGGAGGCCGACCGAGGACATGATGAACATCAGAACCTGGATTGGATGCTCAGCCACCAGCGTACCGTCGGCCTGCGCGGCCCGGACCAGCCGGATCAATAGCCGCGGATGGCGGCCGGGGAGTGAACCAAGGAAGGCCCGTGCAGGGACGTCGCCAGCGGCGGCGGCCATCAACAGCCGGGCCAAGAACACGTCCTGCTGCATCGCGAAGTCGACAAGTTGCAGGATCGCGCGACGCAGCCGGTCGAGCGGGGGTCCCGCGCTGTCGGCAGCGAATGTCACACCAGACAACAGCGGCGCATACCAGGTTTCGATGACAGCGCGTACGAAGGCGTCCCGAGTACCAAAGTGGTATACGAAGCTGCCGAGATTGGCGCCAGCAGCGGCCGCGACCTTCCGGACGGTGAGCCCGGTGAAGCCCTCTGTCACGACCACGTTGTGGCCCGCCGCGAGAAGGGCGTCCCGTGTCGACAATCTTGCGGCTGCGACTGCCATAGTCTTTTTAGATTATACATCTGTATAAACAGGCGCAATGGTGTTACTCGACATTTGCGCCTGATTCTCGGCTCACGCTGACGTTGGCTACCGGTAGATGCTGGCCCTCCCCAACGGAGGACCTGCGATGAATCGTCACGGCGCCTTGTGCACCTCGCTCCTCGCGACGCTGGCGTGCTCCGCCAGCCCCGTGATCGCGCAAACGAGCCCTTTCGCGACCGGTGCCACAGCATTCCAAAGTAACTTCCTGACGATACTGACGCCGGTGGCCGTCATTGCCGTCATGGCGCTCGGCGTTGCCGCGTGGTTCAACCGCATCAGCTGGAACTGGGCCGCTGGCGGTGCGATCGGCATCCTTCTCGTCTTTGGGGCACCGCAGATCGTCGCCTGGGTTCGCGGCCTCGCGGGCGTGTGAGGCGCGCATGGAAAGGAACGGCGGCGTCATTGCCGACACCCTGTTCACCGGCGTGACCCGCCCGGCGCTTGCGCTTGGCGTGCCATACGCGGCGCTTCTCCTGAACGCGCTAGTGACGCTCGAGCTGTTTCTCGTGACACGAAACCTCGTATCGCTGCTCGTGTGCATTCCGTTGCACGGGCTGGCGTGGCTCGCATGTCTCGCCGAACCGCGTTTTTTCGAACTACTTGCCGTTTGGGGCACTGTCCGCGCCCGCGGCGGGTTTGGTGCCAGCCGCCCGTGGCATGCACACAGCTACGGGAGCTTTCGCGCACAGGCTGCGCGTGCACGTTCTGCCGTCAGTGCTGTCATCGTCGAATCGGAGAAGAGCGTTCCATGAAACGAGCTGCACGGGGCTCGACGCCGATTCAAACCGCGGCGGCGGAGCAAATTCCCTATCGCGCCCAGGTTGCGGCAAGCGTCGTGAGGACCACCGCTGGCGATTATCTGAAAGCCTGGCGCCTGTCGGGCCTCAGTTTCGAATGCGCCGATGATCGGGAAATCAACGCAACTCACGAGCGCCTGAATGCATGGCTCCGCAATCTCGCGAGCCCGGAGGTGGCCCTCTGGACGCACGTGATTCGCCGTCGCGAACGGGTGCCTCGGCCGAGTGGCGTGCCGGAAGGTTTTGCGCGTCATCTCGCGGACCGATACGGGGATCGGCTGGCCGGCGAGACGCTCTGGGTGAACGAGCTCTACGTTACGCTCGTGTACCGACCGCTTGGCCTTCGCGCAACAGGCGGCGTGCTCGCACTGCTCGCCGCGCGAGACCGGCACGCGGAGGGCCTGGAGCGTGCGGAAAGTCTGGCCGCTATCAACAAGCTGGCAAGTCAGGTCGAGGCGTCGCTCGCAGCGTACGAGCCAGTCGGACTCGGGTGTTACGCATACGGAGCACACCGGTACTCAGCGCTTCTTGAATTCCTCGCGCTGCTTATCAATGGCGAGTGGCAACGAATACCGCTGCCCCGTGCGCCACTCGAGGAGGTTCTCGCCACTACACGCCTGCTCATCGGTTGGGAAACGCTCGAATACCGGCTGCCGACCATGACACGCTTTGGCGCCTGCCTCGGCATCAAGGAGTATCCGACGCCGACTACCCCGGGGCTCCTGAACCGGCTCCTGACGGCGCCGTTTCCATTCGTGTTGACCCAAAGCTTTGCATTTCTCGCAAAGTCCACGGCAATGGGCCTGCTGTCTCGGCAGTGGCACCGGTTGCGCAATGCGGCAGACCCAGCGGTATCGCAGGCGGAGGCGCTCAAGACCGCACTCGATCGTCTCGCGAGTAATGAGTTCGCGATGGGCGATCACCATCTCACATTGCAGGTCATGACCGAGCCTGTAGCGGCGGTCGCCACGGACATATCTGCGGCGCTACGCGAACTTGAGCATTCCCTCGCCCTTGCCCGCGCACTTTTTAGTGAGGCCGGGATGGTTGTGGCGCGCGAGGACCTTGCGCTCGAGGCGGCCTTTTGGGCGCAGCTTCCGGCACAGTTCAGCGCCCGGCCACGTCGGGCGCCAATCACGACGCGGAATTTTGCCGGCCTCTGCCCGTTTCACAACTTCCCGGTCGGGCGCGCCGTCGGCAATCACTGGGGCGAAGCGCTCGCAGTGTTGAAGACGAGCGCCGGCTCGCCGTATCACTTCTCGCTGCATGCGACCGATCCGCGCGACCCGGATGGCGGCAGCCGCCGGGACACGGGGCACACGTTCATCTGCGGGCCGACGGGCTCTGGCAAGACTGTATTCCTCGGATTCTGCGTTTGTTTGCTACTGAAGCACGGGGCCACGCAGGTCATATTCGACAAGGACCGGGGCCTCGAGATTCTTGTTCGCGCGCTCGGTGGCGAGTATCTCGCCTTCCGGCGCGGATTGCCGACGGGCTGCAATCCGCTGCAGTTACCTGCGACACCCGGGAATCGGGCGTTCCTTCGCCGCTGGCTGCTGGCGCTGGTCGAGCGGCCGACACGTCACCTTTCGGTCCGTGAGGAGAACGAACTCGAACAGGCGCTCATTGGCGTATTGGCGCTGGTACCGGAGGTCCGTCGGCTGTCGCGGGTGCTCGAGTTTCTAGATCCTACCGAACTCGACGGACCCCATGCTCGGCTGAAGCGCTGGTGCGCAGCGGTGGAGGGCGAATACGCGACCGTATTTGATTGCCCGGAGGATCGGATTGCGCCGTTGCTGGCCGGTGCGACGGTGCTTGGCTTCGACATGACCGACGTCCTTGACGAGCGCGCGATTCGCGGACCTCTGACCCTGTACCTCTTCCACCTGCTCGAAACGCTGCTCGACGGCCGACGGTTGGTGGCATGGCTCGATGAATTCGCAAAACTAATCGGCGACGACGGCTTTCAAGCGCTTGCGAGCGACGGGACCAAGACCTGGCGCAAGCGCAATGGCGTAATGGCATTTGCGACCCAGAGTCCGCGCGACGTGTTATCGAGCCCGGTCGCGCGAATCCTGATCGAGCAAACACCGACAAAGGTATTCTTTCCGAATGCTGACGCGCATCGAAGCGAATACGTCGACGGCTTCGGGCTCAGCGACCGCGAGTTCGAGCTCGTGCGGACGGAGCTGACGCCCGGCTCACGCCGCTTCGTCATCAAGCAAGGGCGCGAAAGCGTCGTTGCGGAACTCGATCTCAAGGGATTCGACCCGGAGCTCAAAGTCATCTCCGGTCGTTCGCAGACGGTCGCCGAGCTCGAACAGCTGATCGCAACGTTGGGCGCAAGTCCCGCGGCTTGGCTGCCGCGGTTCATGGGCGAAGACACGAGCACCACAGCGGAGGCTCTATGACGCGTATCCAAACCGCCAAGAGGTTGATGGCGGTGACCGGGCTCTGCGGGTTAGGCTTCCTCGCCGATCCGGCGCAGGCGATGATCCCAGTCATCGACATAGCTGCGCTCCAACAGTTACTGCAGGAGGTGAGCGCCTGGCAGCAGCAGCTCCGCGGAATGCAGCAGCAAATTACCCAGCTGCAACAGACCTATGCGGCGATGACCGGCTCCCGGGGGATGCAACAGCTGCTGCCAATTTCCGCGGCCGCGCGCAACTATCTGCCACCGGACTGGGTGACAATCGAGGCAACGCTGAGCGGTGCCAGCAGCGCCTACGCCAATCTCGCGGCGGCAGTACGCATGCAGCTCAGTGCGAACGCGGTGCTAACCTCGG